>Ga0065711_1046706_pt1 | contig 12742 bp, 8 predicted proteins | sample Hoacrofraction12_FD_59098 | JGI IMG/M metagenome (GOLD analysis project Ga0065711, IMG submission 59098) | Hoatzin crop microbial communities from Cojedes, Venezuela - Epithelial fraction 12 v2 (version 2) | ecosystem: Host-associated > Birds > Digestive system > Esophagus > Crop | place...
TCCTCCTCGACCAAGGGAAAGTCATCCTCTCTGTAGGCTTCTTCTCTTACCTCCGGGGCCTGGGATTCCTGAGGGCCTGCCTTGGCACTGAAGACTGAAGCAAAGAAGGCATTCAGTAGCTCTGCCTTCTTGGCATCCTCCGTCACCAGGACACCCGCCTCATTCAGCAGCGGCCCCACATTGTCCCTAGCCTTCCTTTTGCTGATGATGTAGTTGAAGAAGCCCTTCTTGTTGTTTTTGACATCTCTTGCCAGCTTCAGTTCCAGGTGGGCTGCAGTACTTTGCCAGCAACAAGTCTAGTGGCGGCGAAGTTGGCTACAAGAGAATCTCAAGAGCCTATGGCAGCAGCCCACATCAGTTATTTCTCTTAACTGTGGCTCATAAATCCTTTTAGCACTTTACAGCAACATTAATTGGAAGTCAAGGGTTCACAGTACCCTGCAGAAATTAACACTACAGAATCAACACGAAGTCTTCCACCAAGTCACACGAGGATTTCAGCCCCAAATGAAGCCCTGCACTTTATTTTTATTTTGGGAGGAGGGAAGAGAAGGGAGCCAGGGGACAAGCAGAGTCTTACAAGCAAATACAGATTCTTTTCCCTCGTCTTGCCCCATTAACTGTAACAAGTCTTCAGCCTCTCTCCTTTCAGATTACTCTAATTCAACCCCCATCTCCATTCACCGCTGCTAACATTTCCATTCAAAATATGATTTTTTATTAAGTAAGTCTCTTACTAGGAGCAGTACAGCATTGAGAACTTTGATTTTCTCTCTGTGTTACACAACAAATGTAGTCTGAGGGAAATTCCAGCTGTAACACTTTGCATTTTTACAGCATGTTCACCTCAGATTGTGCTTTAAAGAAACAGCACATACAGACCTACCCAATATGAGGTCCTGGCATGCTGTATGCTGAAGAGCTAGTAAAAAACCACTTTCTGATCCAAAAAGTTTGCAGTCTAAATATGGAAGGAAAGGGAGGGGAAAACAAAATAGTGACTTGTATATTATCAACTCAGCAGGATGGTAAAGTCCAGAAGCCGGCTCAGAGTGGCAGTCTTGTGTCCCGCATGCTGGACCGTGCTGCTGTTCAGGCATTAACTGAGCTCCGTGATACTTGTAAGGATTGATACACCCATGGAAATCAGGAGGAGAGCTGACTCAAGGACTAACCTAAGACCTGAAAAATCTTCTACGAAAGCCCACAGAGTAACTTCCAAACCCCACGCCTCTTTCCTATCTCCTCCCTACATCTCTCCTACATTTCAGAGGCATGTCAGGTCCAGAGGTGAAGACTTATTATAGAATGGCATAATTATAGAATAGTTTAGTTTAGAGGACACCTCTGAAGATTGATGAGCCCAACCTCCTCCTCCAAACATGGCGAGTTCCAGAGAGAAATCAGGTTGCTCAGGGACTTAACAAGTGACAATATCTGCAAGGACAGAGACTGCACAACCTCTCCAGGCAACCTGTTCCAGTACTTAAGCACCCTCCCTGTGAAATAAAACTACCTTATATCTAAGAAATTTTCCTAATGCCTTTGAATTTTCTATATAGCAACTTGTATCCATTGCATCTTGTCCTTTTACTGTGCAATTCTGGTTCCATCTTCTCTATATCCCTCCTCGAGGTAGCAGAAGACTGGAGTTAGATCCTCCCTTAGCCTTTACTTGTCCATGGTAAACAAGCACAGCACTCAACTTTTCCTTGCACTACCTTAGATTTCCTTCATTTTCCTATGCTGTAGCTCCCTAACCATCTCTACTCACTCCCTGCTGCACCTGCTCCAGTTTATTCACCTCTCTTGCACGGCAGGTCAAAACTAGAACACATTTCTCTATGTGGAGCCTTGTAAGTAAAGAATAGAGAGGAATAACCACTTGACCTGCTGGCTACAGTTTTGATCAGGCAGCCCAGTATGTAATTGGCTTTCATTGCTCTGAGGCTGTTCCTGCAGACTCATGATCACCTCATTGCCCACCAGGACCCCCTGGATCTTCCTGCAGAGCTGCTTTCCAGCCAGTTGGCCCCCAGCCTGTACTAATCTGTCTTGGCAGAACAGTGTGTTTGCATCGTGAACATCATGAGACTTCTAGCAGCCCATTCCTCCCACGTGTTGAGGTTGCTCTGTACAGAGGCTCTGCTTCAATCTAGCGTATCAGCTGCTCCCTTCCACACACAAAATCTGGCATCATTCATGAACTTGCTGAGGGTGCATGTTGCCCCTTCATGCCCATAAAGCTGTTCAACAGTATCAGCCCCAGTACTGATTGCTGAGGAAGATCACTTGTAGCTGTCTGGAAGTTTTATTCCAAACCGTTGATCACTCCTCTTTGAGCCAACCGTCCAATTTTTCATCCACTACCCAATCCATGTCTCATTAGTTTAGCTACAAAGATGGTACACGAGACCATGTCAGAAACCTTGTCAAGGTAAACAACACCTGCTGCTATTCCATCAACCACAGAGCACTCATTTCATTCTAGAAGGTAATGAATTGGTTAGGCAACATTTGTCCCAGTAAATGTGTGCTGTTCTCAATTATCTTCTTGCTTGCCACGTGTCTGGGAAGTGGCTTCCAACATGATTTTCTCCATAATCTCTTCAAGGACTGAGGTGATGCTACCAAGTCTGCAGTTCATGTAGTCCTCCTCCTTGCATTTTTGCAGAACCTCATTCATTTAAGAAACTTGTGAAAGGCTGGATGGGAGGTAAAATAGGAATAAGAAGAATCAAAAACAGCACAGTGGAACATTAAACCACAAACATTTCCTGTGCCTGATTTGGTAGCAGAGGGAGGAAGAATTCTGAGTATCCTGAGCTGACACCTGCTGTGCCAATTTTCCACATGGAATGCTATTCACAGCCAAAGAACACAGCTTTCAACACAGAGTTATTACTTGCCAGATCTTTTCTATGGTGTCATACAGGAGAACGCTATAATGAAGCATCTATCTGGTTAAATCAGAAACAAGACAAAATATTTCTGCTCCTTCAACTCCTGTTGTAGACTTAAAGATGGTTCTCTAAAATTGCTCTCCTGTTCACAAAAAGGTCAGAAAAGATACTGAAACTATAGAAAGGAAACTGAATGTCAGATTCCAGTCTCAGAGGATGATTTTCTTTGAGAAGTCCAACTTCTGTTAATCAACAGAATACCTCCTACTGTTTTCAGCATGTGTTAGACTGAGTCATTGATTGCACTGAGTACAAGACTAATGGGAAGGAAGAGTAGAGACCAGCACATATAAAATTAATGTTACAATCTGATGCTGTGGGTTCTGACAGAAGCAGAAAAACAATTTTCCACTAGAAAGCAACCTGGACTTCAAAGTTAAGAACTAAGTATTTGACAATCAAAACCATCTATGTTACTTTGAGGACATTTAAGTGGAGTTTAGAGAGCGGAAAAACTGGAAAACACTATAGTATTCAGCTCAATAAATTAAAGATGTTTATTTTAGCACAAATACAACTTCAATGAAATATTTCATGGAAATTTGTAAGTATGTATGAAACTCTGTTTCAGACCCGAAGTACACTTAAGAGTTGCACGTGTGTCTGTACATAACATTCCTGCCTCAGAAATCATATGGCATTTGACACCTGCTTTCATTGCCATAGATCTTTACTAGGCATTTGGGTCACCTGTAGTTTATGAGCCATTTTTGCTCTTAGACCCCTTGCGGGGGTATCAATATTTAAAGAATCAAAATATCAGAAATGGATGGCCAGGGAGTTACTGTTTCTTTGACAGACATTAGACTAATATAGAGAATTTCCCAAGAAGATTCAGCAACATGTACAAAATGAGTCACTATTTAGTACAGAGCATGACATTTAAAATAACATGGGTTACCCAGGAGCCAAGTCTTATTGACTTTCCATGACATTTACTCTTTCCAATGCCTGAGTTGTTTTATACAGTGGTGCTTATTAATTTTTGTAATGTAGTACCCTTTCTTTCCTCCAGATCTCTCTGTGACTTGCATGAGCTTAATGAATGATATTTTGAAGTATTATGCATGAATATTATGATATTCGTGTTTTACATCTAATCTGGTTTACACCTGTATAGTTTGCATCTGCTTCTTGGAGTTTTTATCTACATTTTTATGGTACAAAACTTACAGATATGAAGTAGATTTTTAGCAGCTGTCTGGAGCTGTTACTGCCTAACAGTGCCTTAGGCAGTGTCACTGCCCCAAAGCTGTATGTTGCCATCTCTCAGCAGGAAGTTATTCCCCTTGCATCAGAGCCAACAAGCCAGAATGTTTAAGCCCTCCTCATTTCTCTAGGGCAAGGTTAAACCTCACCTTAAATCATGCCAGTCATGGCTGGAGCTACACTGTATCATCATACAACAATTTGATGTCCGTATCAGGTGTGCTAACCTCTAGCTGAAGAGTGTATCTGTCCTGTTACCCACCTTCTGGATAGCAGGTCTACCCACATTTCATCATCTACACAGACTAGCACCGATTCAAATACCGGTTCTATAGTGCCCTTTTAAGTCAAACCAATATTGATAAAGCAGGTAGACCAGTACCTGTGCAGAAGGTAACATTTCAAAAAAAGCATGATGATAATTACTTGTAAATGCTACCTTAAAAACAAACAAAATGATGTCTGCTACAGAAAGACAGGCTGTGTACACACCATATAACCATTAGGTTTTTTACATGCTAGTTATCACATAGTTAGCACAAGTCCCTTCACCTAGTGTGGAAAGACCCCAAAGCCCCCTAGTCCATAGCTTTGCATAATTTTCAGCATTTTAAAATAAGGAAGAAGTGTTCAGTGTTATTAACTAACAATAAAAGTGTTTTGCACTCACATTACACTGGTATAAACAACCTGCATCACAACCCATACTGCAAAGTTACAGAAAAAAATGAGCATATTTTTAATGCTAGAAGTTGTTCTTCCAGCCCAAAATAAGACTGAAGTATCACTGAACAAGTGAAATGGAAGTTCATGATTCATATTCATGTTGCAAGGAAGCATGCTAGGACAGGCATCAACAATTTACGTGGCTTGTTACTACCCCTTGCCATAGGCTACTGCCACCGAACCTTTGCTAGCAGAAGAAACACGTAAATACTTCTTTCCTTCAGCACCAAGCTGGCTGTCTCAGTTTGCCAGGACATGGTTTGAGAGCACCTGCACAAGGCAGAGCATAGGACACAGCGCTGCCATTTCCAGGGGCTGTGGTGATGACTTGAATTAAAGCAGCTTGATCCAGACGACCGTGCCTATCTAGCAATACCACGACATCCTCCTTGTCTATGCTATATCTGTCCCCAGAGCAAACACAGATTTTTGCCAACAAGCTTGCCAACTTTTATAAATACTCGTTTCATTATTGAAAGATTGCTAAATTAAATATGATGATTAAAATTTCTGTGGAGAAGGAAAGCCCGTAAAACATTTAAAACCACCACAAAGCTATTAAAGCAATTTCACATTAGAACTCAAGTGAAAGAAATAATAAGCTGACTAAGCCATACCCTTCTCTGTAGTGTCTGAATTGCTTTCAGGTGAACTCTTCATGACAGCATTTGACATAATTAGGAAGTTCCACATTTTAATTCAACATTTAGGGCTTGAAAAAATATGACAAGGCGTCTATCTATTTATTTTATATAATTGCTAGAATTTAAATGAAAGTGGTAGAATACCAATTCAGGTCCCAGCTTGGTTACTGTAAAAGTGCTGAGACTCCGCTGCCATTTCAGAATCTAGAAGTAATTCCACACAGAGATACTGACAGTAAGCATAACAATATTTCTGGACTTCTTGTTGTTGTTGTTACATAATATGCTAGGAAAGACCTCCACTTTATTAAGTGGGTAGGGAATTCTGCTCACTGAAGTTTTTCCATTCCATTTCCAAAATGGAACCCTTAGAGTCTAATTTTATATAAAAATAAACGTTGTCACTAGACTTCACAAATTGCATGCTGCTTTATAATTTCTTTATTTAGAAATTGGATGGGGAGAGGAACTTGACAGAAAGAGTGACCTTTGCCTATATCTATAATTAATGTTTTTAGAGTTTAGTTTTTTAAGTGCATTTATTGATTTGTGGACTACAAAGAGCAGAACACTACTAGGTCGCATATAACGTTCTTCTGTTTTAAGATATCACTGGAACCATTAAAGAAATCAATTAACACAAAGTCAGATCAGAACCCTGTGAAAAACTGAACGTGGCTCTGTTAGAAGTCAAGTCACTTAGGACATAATTTTTGTGTACTGACAAAAGAATGTGAAATGTTGTCACTTCTTATCAAATACATCCCACAGAAAAAAAAGAAACTTACTGGTTTTGTGAAATGTTTTAAGACAAGAAATCAACCGTCATCACATAGCCAATAGTTCTAGATACACAGTAAGTCAGAATACAAAAAAGATGAGTCTGCAAAACTAACCATCTCAGTTGGGAATGTACAGAAACAACAGAAAGACCTGGGCTTTTGGGAGCCACCTGAAAGGCACAGGACACTAATAGCAAAGTTATGTTTCAGTAAATTACAAATCAGAAAAATCTAAGTGGTTTTTCATGAGAGTAGCAGAAAGGAAGCCTTCTTGCCTTTGAAATCACTGCTGAAATGCATCAAGCAGAAAAGCACAGAGTACAGTCAATAGGAATATGGAGGAGAGACATGCGCCCAAATCAGCTTTCCCAAGTCCTGTTCTCGTGAACAGGCTATAAGATTTCAGTCTATAAAGAATCTGAGAGGACTATGCTTTTTAACATCACAGCTGAAAGAACCAGCGACACTGAACTACTTGAACTGTTAACCTGTATTTAAAAAAAAAAATCCCCAAGGTGATTCAAACCAAGGAATTAACAATCCGAAAATGTCAAACCTAATGCACCAGTCCCTATGGTGTGCTATATGTCAACATTTGTGATACACGTGGAGTCTTAATAGCGACCAAGGTGAAATGGAGTTGAGCGCTTTAATTTTCAGAAAATAATGTCATCACAAAGTTCTGTTTCCTTTTGATATAAGCAATTTCAGTCCTTTAAACAGAAGGTATCGGAAAGCTTTCCTTAAAAGTATGAAGCTTTACTAGTCTCCTGTCATTCTGCTAGCAGCACTGTTCTAGCAAAGGGTGAATAGAGCTGTTAAATCAGTGTATATATACATGTGACCTTCAGTATGGAGTGTTTTTTCCAGCAACCATGAAGTGTCTACAGTGGTGACAAGTTATTTTCTGAGTAATCTTGTGTGTATATATATCACAAGATGATATAAGGTTTCATGTAGTAATCTTACTCTGCCCAGTGGAGTTAGTGTGACATATGCTGCTTTGTGATACAGAACGGAGTAAAATTGAGTTTTATAATGTAAGTCCTGACAAAAACAGTAAGTGAAATACCAATAGTGCAATGGAGACGGGGCAAAAAGAGCCGCCATATGGGCTTCGTAATATCTCAGACACAGTCCTTGATTTTTAGAATTAATTTCACTGGGAAATGGAATGTCTGACAAGACACAGAGGTGAGTTTTAAGAGGGCCATTGACAGAAGCGACCTCAATTTAACATATCAGATGAAAGATAGTACCTCTCATCATGTAGCTTCTTCTAAAATCACTCTTCGGTGACAGCACCAAATACGAGTCAAAGTCCCAGGGCAAGACAACAAAAAACCTCATAACTTTCTGCTCCAAAAGTGAATCCACAGTGAAAAATGAACACTCGGTCATAACACCAGGGACTTAATGGATGAATAGAAATTCATCAGGAATCAGAGGCTATGCAGAAAAAAATTTCCATTAGATACAACTACCACCAAATATATTTCTGTTTCCTTGTCTCCCAAGAAAGCAAGCAGCATCAGACTCATTCCACAAACAATCTAAGAGGCTGAAGGACACGACTTTCAGAGATACGGTATGTCTGGAAAAGTGAATTTTCAAGAACTTCCTGGCACGTAACTCCCATTGAGCTCAACGAAATTTGGTAACTGGGAGTTTTCAAAAATCTGCCCTGCCTAAAATTACTTATTCAGCACAGTTACATGTAAAGTCATAAATAAAACTCCAGGAGGCCAGCCCTGTGCCCCTCCCTGCCTTGAAGCTGACCACTTCTCTTCACACTCTCTTTTTCATATTGGATTCAGCTGAGCCAATTGGTCATACTCTGATGCAAAGAGCTGACTACAAATGGTCCAGAATGTAAGGAAGCAGTTTAAGACTTGAACCTTGGTTCCATGTCATCTCTAGTATTAACTTGCAGCAGCTTGTGTGTGGCCTCTTATTGTCTTTGCTTCACAGTCCAAATATCCTACATTTCTGTACCCTCAGACTGCTGTACTATCACCACAGGACCTCCTTCCCAAGACATGTTGCTTTTCACATTTTTAGCCCCATATATAATTTCTATCACCTCAGGAGTAGGAAAATCGCCAAAGCAGTGTTAACATCTCAGTTACCAGCTTCTCATGTTTTAAATTAATATTTATGATGTCAATAAAAAATTCATGTTTACCATGGCAACCTGTATCATACATACGCTATTGATGAGAGTGAGAGAATCTGTTAAAAATAAATAAAAATAAGCAGGCACAGAAATGAACCACAGACATTGCTGGACACATGATACTTCCAAGGGAGGAGAAAAAAAATGAATCAGCTCTATTAAAAACACAGACCTTCACATCAAAACAAAGGAGACAGGAACATGAAATGTTGGGAGTGAATTATGAAACTTCAGTTTACAGAGAACTTCCTCATTTTGGGTCTGTACAGCCTAATAGGGAGAAAATGAATAATTTCAAAATAGAAACTGGATGTCAAATCTCAGTTTGGTCCTACTTCTGTGTAAACCTTATATTCCCCTATTCCGTTCTGACACATTTATTTCATTCAAGTAGAAGCTTTGGAAAAGCTCCCATTTTCTTTTACACCACCTGTTTCTTTTATAACCACAAAATATTCTGATACAACACTAGAAACTTATTTACCAAAAAAATCCAAGCTTCTTCCCCCTGCCCCTTGATTTCTGGATACTCTGTAGAAAATATCAAGCCTGAACACCTCATGAGTACTAACCCCAATTTATTTGTAAGGAAGGCTTCTGCCTAATCAGGTATGTGGTGAAACATTTCAGATGAAGTATGTGATATAGAACAGCATCCTTCCTCTGAAACGACAAAAGCTTATCTCATCCACCTGAAAGCCACAGATTCGAGTTACTGTGCTCTTCTGTCGCTGCTGGCTATAATCATTCAAACAGTTGCAGAGGAAAACACAATTTACATGTATGCGTGTATTCAACTGAAGGGAAGAAGCTCCGCTCAAGTGCAGTCTCTGCTAGAACAGCAATACAGTCAGAGCAGGTCATTCTCATGCCTAGCAGAAGTAACTATGCTGATTTCAGAAAAATTACAGCAAGGATAAATTTAGCTCTGCACAACAAAAATGAGAACTTTACTGCAGCTGAACAATTGTCTGTACCCTATCTTCTCTGAGTAGACATAAAACACCAGAGGAGGAATACTCAATATGGCTTATATTTTTTTTATTGTTATTCTTGATGCCAGTTACTGTCAAAAAACAGAAATATTTTCATAGCAGTAAAAAACAATCACTCCTATACTTCCTACTGTTCTTTAACTAGGGGAAAAAGATACTAAAACATCATGAATTACTATTTTAATAGAGGATTTTTATGTGCAATGACTTTTTTCCAAACATTAATATAGCAGGGGAAAGGGCTTGACATCCCCGCAAAACACAGAATACATCAGATGTAATTTGTTTTTATTGATTTTCAGAGGCACTTACAGAACACAAGGTACAGTATAAGAAAAATATATTACTTGAATATTTTCACAGGCATGTTCTTTTCACTTCAGAACTTCAGAAAAATAGTAGAAGATCGTTCCAACCTGCCATATGCTGGCTGCCGCTTCTGTGTGGCACATGGGGCAGCAGTTCTTGTTAAATGCAACGGGGTTTATCTTCAATATGGTCCAAGCACCAGGTAAGTATTTATGGTTAAATCACATCAATCAACATTATCTTTTTTTAACAAGTAGGAACAGATGCACCGACTTTGACACAACTGAAAAAAAGATCTTTGTAATGCCATTACTAGGACTACAGGCTTTCTAAACAAGGAAATAAATTCTAAGTGTTCAGTTAAGTCTGTCATACACATCAATACGCTCATCAAACAGACATGGTAGCATCCTGACACTACGTTAACCTGCATTACACATATTTCTGTATGTACTATATACACACTTCATCTCTGGCACCAATATAGGTTAGAGAGCCCAAGAAACATCAGGGATAAGCAATGAGCATTTGGCTCATCACAAATCTTGCTGAAGAAAGATGATCTGATACGGAAATTGCAAACTCAACTTTCACTAAGTTGAAACTAACCTTCCTGAGGTTAAACTACTTTTTCACTCATCCCAAACATTTGACCTTCCTTCCTATTCACTTAGAAGTAACTAGTTATCCAAAGCTACAGAAGGAGGCTCTTAAAGAGCATCCCAAGCCTTCTTAGGCCAATGGTTTGGTTTAAAAGCTTGTCTCCTAAGGTTGTCTTAGGGTTGAAAGCAAGAAGAACATGCTGGTAAATAGTCAGGAATTCAACATATAGTTAGGAATTCAACATGAGACATAGGGATGCTCTCAGAAGACTCAAAACAAGGTTATGGTGACCCTCCTATTTCTGGCCAGCTCACAAGACAAAGCACAAAACACAAGAGTCAAAAGACAGGCTATCTCCTGAAATAGCTGGGTAAAACCACAGACAAGAATCATGGTCACAAGAAATACTGAGTAAAGCAGACAAGAGCAGAGCCAGGGAAAACAGACTGAAGGCCAGAAGACTGAGCCAAACAAAGGCCTCAGGATGATTCTGGAAGGCAGACTGGAAAGGGCATAAATAATTTTGTCAAGAGCCAAGCGGACACACAAACACATGGAATGCACAGGCAGACAAGCCCCAGTGATGTAAAGCTGCACACTGACTGCCAGATAGAGAGCAATTTGCTGGGCCTTAAATATCTTTGATAGGCTCTTCTTCTGATGTTCACAAATGTGCTTACAGGATTTTTGTAGACATATTTTCTAGAAGTGATGTTTGAAGAGTGATTCAGGTGCCTAAAAACAGATATCTAAAAACACATTTTAAATGAGACGTCAGCATGGGGCTGGTGGAAACAAAACAAGGCTTACTAAGGCTCGTGCACTTCTGGAACAGCTACTGGAGGCCAGGTGGGGTATGTGGGGTGTCCACAACGGGACCACACGTATTTAGCATCCAATTCGCTCACTTTGTAACCTACATGATGGAAAAAAAAATGACAACTTTGCTGCCAGCCTAAACAACAGATACAAAAGTTCCACAGTGGTATCGCTGGCCAAACAAAATCAACACTGATGCTCAGCTGATTCCTTGACCCTTTGCAGGTCAAAACACTGCTTGGTTTTAATAACGTATGACTGTTTACAGCCTAATACCACCTCCATTCCACATTACATGTCATCTCAGCTTCTCTGCTCCAAGTAATGTTCTCTTGCAGAAAGAAATGTAACAAATTTCACATAAAAACAGGAGTTCAAATACAGTAGGAGCACTTACAGGACAAATGGAGGAATGCTAGAAATGACATTCCAGAAAGTTCCTTAACAAGCGTAGAGTTTTCACCACAGGATACAGACTTTGCTGGAGGAAAACAGAGACAGTTCTACAGCAACAAGTTTCTATAAACCAGAGGCTTCCAATTATCTAGATTGCAGACTTACCTAAACTGGAATTTCACCTAAATATAGAATGAAAATATATCACAAAATGCAAGAAAAAAAAGATTAATATACAACCCCGGTCAAATGCAGCCTTAAAGCGGTCAGACTGCTACAAATTTCCTGGAATTGCAAGTGAAGTACATGTCTGAAGACCAAAATATTTATGTGCATAAATAGAGACCAGATGCACAATTTCAGCCATTCCATTTGAAAATTGTTGCTTTTAGCTTTCATAAAATTTATTTGGAGTATTTCTGTATGTCAACTGGATACATGTCATTAACTAATGAAAATGAGAGAAGATGTAAACGCAGTAAAGTTGTATTTATAGCTAGCACAGTGGTTATGCCACTGTAGGGTCAGGCCTAGCCATTATTGTACGTACTGAGTCTGGCTGGGATGGAGTTAATTTTCTTCACAGCAACCTGTATGATGCTGTGTTTTAGATTTATGACTAAAACAGTGTTAATGACCCACTAATGTTTTTAGCTATTGCTGAACACTGCTTACAAAGCACCAAGGCCTTCCCTGGTTTTCCGCTCTGCCCCTGCAGCAAACAGGCCAGGGGCAGACAGGAGGTTGGGAGGAGACGCACGCTGACCAAAGGGTTATTCCATGTCATATGTCATGCTCAGCAATAAAACCGGGGAGGGAGTCTTGGAGTCTTTCCATGGCAGTCGCTGCTCAGAGGCTGGCTGGGCATCAGTCTGTTGGTGAGAGGTGGTGATTGCCTTTGCATCACTTGGTGGGTTTTTTTCATTTTATTACTTCACTTATTACAGAATCACAGAATCACAGAATGGTAGGGGTTGGAAGGGACCTCTGTGGGTCATCTAGTCCAACTCCCCTGCCAAAGCAGGGTCTCCTACAGCAGGCTGCAGAGGACCTTGTCCAGGCGGGTCTTGAATATCTCCAGAGAAGGAGACTCCACAACCTCCCTGGGCAGCCTGTTCCA
>Ga0065711_1046707_pt1 | contig 12742 bp, 9 predicted proteins | sample Hoacrofraction12_FD_59098 | JGI IMG/M metagenome (GOLD analysis project Ga0065711, IMG submission 59098) | Hoatzin crop microbial communities from Cojedes, Venezuela - Epithelial fraction 12 v2 (version 2) | ecosystem: Host-associated > Birds > Digestive system > Esophagus > Crop | place...
TCTGGCCCCGTCCTCCTGACCCCCACCCTGCAGATATTTGTAAGCATATATTAGGTCCCCTAGTATATATTAGGTCCCCTAATATATATATTAATATAATAGTAAATATAATAAATAATAAAAATAAGTATAATAATAAATATAATAATGAATAATTGCAATTATTATAATTATAATAAATAATAAATATAATAATAATATAATAAATAATATCTATTAGGTCCCCTAATAGACAATATATTAGGTCCCCTAATGTAACCACTCTGGGCTATGGTACTGCTTCCCAGCTGTTTGGCTACAGCAGGAAAATGGAGCAAAGCAACAGCACGGCTGGAGAGCGTGAGAGCTGCCCGGGGAGGCAATGCCAGGGCTGCGGCGTCAGCCCTCGCGGCGTTGCAGGCGTTGGACAAAGCCTGCAGCAAGAGCAGACACCCAGCTGCTGGCTGACCCCTGCATGATGCTGGGAGGCCATGAAAGGGTTACTGCTCATTAGCTAATTAGCTGAAGTGCTAATTAGAAGCACATGCTCCTGTTTAAAATCAGACCTAGAGGTGGGGGCTGCCCTGGAAAAGTCACCGTGGGACAGCTGGGCTTCCTTCAGGCACAGTCCTTGCTGCTGGCGGGGGGAGCAGGTAGGAGCGTGGTTCCTGCTGGGTGTGGGGAGGTGGCAGTGGGCTTTTGGGAAGGGGTTTGGGTGGCTGGAGGTGAGGTCCTTGCTGCTTGGTGTGGCCTTGGAGCTGGGGTTGGTGGCTGGTGCTGGTTCCCTTGCAGGGAAGGCACAGTGCTCTCCTTCAGGCCGAATAGAAGTGCCCTGGGGTAAGGGTGCTCTCAGGTCAGCGTTTGCCGGGGTGATAGTGAAGGTGCAACAAGCCTGAGACACAGGCAAGGAGGTGACCCCCATGGCAGAGGCTGCCTTGTGTATGCAGTTCCCTTCTGGATCCACAGCTCTGCTTTTGTGGCTTTTCTAGCTTGTCTGGTTTTGGAGATGAAAACCTTTTCATGGCTTTCTGTTACCGCAAAAGATGCCGTGTGCCTCACCGGGGCTCGGGAAACTGAACCCCACATGCGAAGCTGCATTAGAGCCAGGAGAGGCTTGCAGGGCAGCTTGATGTGTAACTCAGCTTTCATGCTGAGTTTGCAAACCTACCTCACCACCCCATTAAATGTCTTTTTTTTTTTTTAGTAGCAATTTGTACTGTCTTGAGCATAATTGGAGCTCTGCTGCAAACCGAGTTAGCTCGGCTAACGCTGCTCTGTCGTTGCGGAGGGGTTGGCAGGCTGGCTGAGAAGCTCTGGGCAACGTGGATGGCTGTTTGCTGAGGGTGCTGGCGGAGGTGCAAGGTGAGAGCAGATGACTCCTTGAGTGGTGGTGACATCCCTTACCTCTAGCCCTCTGGATGGGAGGCAGGGCTGCGGATGGGTGTCCAGCCTGGTCCTGCCTGTGTCGTGCCCTGGAGCGTTCACGCTGCCTTTGGGTCGGTATTTGCTGCGAGTCTGGGCAAAGTGATGGTGGGAGAGAAGCTGGAGAGAGTGGAACAATATCATCATCATTAACATGCTTGTGTCAGGAAACACAGAATTGAACTTCTCAGCTTTGGGGGGGTGCAGGTTTTGAGGGGTTTTCTTTGTTTTTCATTTAAAAATAAAGTAAAAGATTGTGAATGTCTTTTTCTTCATGTGTTGAAGTAAGTTTGTGGGTATGGAATACCCGCATACCTCAGGCTACAGCAGTCTTGCAAGAGCTTAAAAGCACTTAGCCTCCTTGTCTTCCAACCCGTGTTCAGCAGTTGGCTTTCTGTAGAAACTCTGAATTTTAAGCCAAGAAGGCTTAAAAGCTGGCCCAGCTGTGGGTGCAGCTCTGCTGCTGCAGCTCGAGGGGCTGCCAGGTCCCTTGTTAACAAACAGCTGGATTGCCCCCGAGATACCGGAGCAGGCTGACACGCAACGTGGCTTCCTTAAAAAGGCTTTGTGACATTAAAGGAATCCGTAGGAGCCGTGCAACCTCTCCAGATGGCAGGAACTCAGCTTTGCAGCCCGAGCCTGCTTGTTCATGTTGGGTTTGGGGGGCTTGGGTCAGGGTGTGCTGCAGTTCTGGGAGCTGCAGGTGGGGACCCATGGGGTGGAGCAGGGCTCAGAAGGGTGTCATCCCCCGTGCCTTTCCCACCCTGTGGGCCCCTTGGCTGCGGGACCTGCTGCTGGCTTGGTTTCAACAGCACCTCGGATGTGTCCATAGAGACTCTGGCAGCTTGGCTGGTGTTTTCCACTGTCGTCTGGTCCAGGAGTGTGCATGTGAAGGGTATGTTTCCAAACCTCGAGTAGTTCCAACCTCTGGCAAGAGATAAACTTGTCTGTTCATACAACTTCCCCAAACTGCACTGAAGAATTGCTCAATCTTCACATATACAGCTCAAAAAAAAAAAAAAAAAATTTAAAATCTCATTATTTTGTAGCATATGGAATCATTCCAATCAAAATAGCTTGCCTGGAATATTTGCTGAAATTTCCAGGTACAAGTGGAAAACATAATTACCAGCTTCACGTAAAAAATGAAAACACTGTTTAGGCTAGAGGAGATTCAATCTGTTGAAGTACTTTTCAATCTCCATCTGATGCTAAATAGCTATCTGCATTGCAGATAAAGCTATATTTGCATGCAGACCTGGATGTTGTCATCTCTCTTTCTGCAATTGTTTTGATTTGAAGTCCCTTGTACAGACTCATTAGCTGCCTAGAATATCTTAGTCTGTAAGTATCTCTCTGGAGGCAATATTCGAGATCTCTTGAGGACCTCTGATTATTTGATACAAGTGTTTTTCCTGCTTTGATGGAGCTTACTCTCTTGGCCACCTTGATTTAATCTGAAATGAATGCAGACAGTGTAACTTAATTGGGAGGGGTGAGAAAGAGGGGAGAAGGTGATTGATTGTAGGTTTAATTTCTAGGCAATGCAAATGCAGTTGGATATGCCCTGGGAGTCTGAATAGAAGTGCTCTGGACAGCTTACAGGCTGTAAAACCAAATAGAAGAACCCTCTTCCTCCATCTCTATGGAAAATAGTAAGCCTTCCTTCCTGTGTGCCTCATCACTTCTTGCATCTGAAAGAGTCCAAAATCTGCTTAGACTGTAATTACTTTAGCCCAGCAGGAATTTAACCCTTTACTGTAAAGGCAGGCTACTTATATGCGCATATTGATATTTCATAAGGATTTTTCCGAACACCGAAAAGGGAATTATGGAGTGGTTTTTCTATTTCTGTAGCAGCGTGTGATCTTTGGTCCTTTGATCTTAAGATGCCCTTACAAGAACAAGATACTTTGGTTTTGGATAAACCTCTACTTCTAAAATCAATGACTACAAGCGTATTCCCCATAATTCATGGCCAGTTTATTCCACTTTCTTCACTGTTTGGACATACAGGCTATAACAGGATTTCAAAAAAAAACCAAAACAGCCAAGCATGTAGACCAGAGGTCTAGCTATTGCAGAAGTCTCCTGGGTCAGTGGGCTTGGTTAACCTGACTAACAAGAAAATAATTGAAATTGAAGTATTTATAGCAGTTAACTAATAGTTAAAAGAATTAACTATCCCAGTGTTAAGTGATTCACATCCTTTCATGTTTATCAATTTAACCTCTTTCCATGGCCTAGGCTAATAACAAAATGGGCAAATCGTTCATTTAGCCAGCGTTGAGCTTTGTGGAGGTACCAATGCTGGGTACACTATACTTGGACTTCTCTTGGGTGTTAAAAAGGTCTGCGAACTGCTTCAAAATGTCTATTTTAAAATGTGAACCTACCTATATTCTCCCTCTTTGCAGGTTCAGTCCTCTTGACGCCAGTTATAGAAATAAATTTAAGCTGGATTGCATGTTTTCATGGTGAAGTTATTTTTCCATGCTTCTGGTAACCATTCGGTGTGAGGATCCTGGGGCTTGCCTTGGAGCCTCTCTCACCTGCCCAAGCTGCTTCTTCATGCCCCAGGAGAGTGGACTTCTCTGGTGGGGATCGAGAGAGGAGCCGTTTGGCCTCTCCCTTGCCGTGTTGCCCAGGTGTCAGTGTTGTAGGCAGACAAGGAATAAGGACAAGCTCTTCACCTCCAAACCCCCTGCAAGCAGCTTCTGTAATGTGAATTTTCCCTTTGCCTTGCCCAGTGATTAACTCTGGGTGGTGGATGCTGCCTGTAAACGTGCAGAGCACCAGCTTGGCTCCTGGATTTCGTACTGAACTATGGCATATTGCAAACTGCTTACTAATCTTCTGCAGCAAGAGTTGTGTACATAGGCTGTGTGCCTTCGTAATCAGATTAGCCTGGAAAATGCAGCAAGGGCCCTTGTCCTTTAGAACATGTAGTTCTTCAGTGGAGTAATTGGAGTCTGTTTGCTGGGCCAGCCCACTGATTCAGAGGGTGATGATTCCTGGAGAACATCTCCTGTACAAATGGGAGCAGTGCTGGAGCAAACAGGATAGCTCGTTAGCACCAGAAGGGATTAGAGCAAGTGTTGGGGTTAATTGCAGTGAAATTCTTTCATGGTGAGATCCACTGTTAGAGAGAGCACATGGGGACTGAGGATTCCCAGTGACCTCTGGGACTGGTTTTGAGGGAGCTGCCTCTGTAACCTAAACCTGAACTTAGCTGTGCCTGTAAGTCTTCTGTTTCAATGCTTATGATGATATACGGGCTGATGTCTAGCCACTTAAACAAGGATGAAACGCCTTTTATCCTAATGGATTTTCTGGTTTCTTATGTATGTCTTCACATGAAAAATGTTGGTTTATGATGTTGTGACACACGTGGCTCTGAGCGGGAGCTGCAGATCTCGGGAGCTTATTTTAGTCCTGTGCAGGTGGCTGACTTTGCTAGTAAAAATGGGCTCATTAACTGTTTGGATAAAAACAAAACAACCAGAGAGAACCCTTAGAATGGCCCATCTTGGGCAGGACCCCTGGGATGTTTGATCTGACCTCTCCATTGAGGCCAGGCTGGCAGGACCAGGCTGCTCAGCGCCTTCTCCCCTCTCCAAGGATGGAGACATTGCACCTTCTGTCCTGGCTTTTGGCCACCCCATTGGCAAGAGGTTTTTTTGCCCTAATATACAATCAGTCTCCCATTGGGAGACTTCCCTTTGTCCCCTTGCTCTGCACCTTGGGAGGGGTTGGGCACCGTCTTCCGCTGCCCTCCCCTCCAGCAGCAGAAGACCTGGTGAGGCACCGTGGCTGCTCTCGGACCATGAGACCACCACAGTGGGGATGGGCTGCTGGAGAAATGCAGCTGGACGTTGGAGCAGACTGCTGAAACACAGTCTGCAAACATACGTGTAGACATCAATACCCTCATCTTTGTATCTTTGGAAACTTCTTGCCTGGCCATCCTTTAATAGAATAAAAATCATCAACAATCTTGAAATAATTGTTCATAAGACAGCACAGTTCGACTCTTGGAAAAGTTGCACTAATGCAAGGTGGTTTATTTATCTTAAACTTGGTGTAAAACCTTGCTGTGATCTCTGTTAAGCTGTGAGGTGATTTCTTTTTTAACTGTCTTTACTTTGGATTTGGTTTCATTTCCAGCTGAATAGTTTTGTACTTTTGAGAGTGATTTGCTGAAAGCCACTGCCAGAGTCTCTTCCCTGTGGCAGATTGCTCTGCTTCTGCAAACACAGATCCTTATCTGGAGAGCAAAATGGGAGGATGAACAATGTCGTCTTGTATGTGTGTTCCTGGATTTCAGCAGCAATCAGAATGTGGTATCATTTAAATTAACATTACGCACTACTTGTGCGGCTCTGGGGCTTCTGCCAGCTCCAGCGCTGGGGGGTGTAAGAGCAGCAGGGAACCTTGGAGCCCCGAACTACTCCACTCTGCTAAAAACCTGGTGTAAATGAGACCTGCTGCAACTGAAGCAAACGCAGTGCACACCAGCACGAAGGCAGGGGTTTCCGTTTCCCATTTCTTCTTCTTCTGCCTCCATCTTGATGCTATATTTTCTAAATTAAGAGGGCAGATTGAGATTAGATATTAGGGAGAAATTCTTCCCCATGAGGGTGGTGAGGCCCTGGCCCAGGCTGCCCAGAGAAGCTGTGGCTGCCCCCTCCCTGACAGGGTTCAAGGCCAGGTTGGATGGAGCGCTGAGCACCCTGGGCTGGTGGAAGGGGTCCCTCCCAGGGCAGGGGGGTGGAACGAGGTGGTCTGTAAGGTCTCTTCCAACCCTTATCATTCTATGATTCTAGGTTTTCCATGTGTGGTCAAAGGTGGCATCTGAGCTCTGCATCACTTTTGTACTGAGCATAAGGAGTTGGGTACCAAAGCAGTGAGCCTGGGAAGCTCAAAACAATGTGGCATGTGTCTTCAGGAGGACTTGGTTAAAATACCAAGAAACTTGATGTAGTCTGCTATTATTTACCCTGTTTCTAGCCAGTTTGCCACCTACCAAATGAAGGTAATAGGCTAGTAGTTACCGGCTGAAGCTAATAGACCTTACAAAATTGTAATTTTCACTGCATGTGAAGGGTTATTATCCCTTAGATTAAGACCAGTTAGCTGCAACTAATGAACTATATCCCACATAATGTGCAAGATGAACTCTTACTACAGCTATATGGAGAGCTTTGGTTAATCTTCTAATTATGAAATGAATAAAATAATTCCTAATAACATGTAATTTTGCGGTCAAGCAGATAATTATCCTTCCTGCATAGAACAGTAAAAATCTTCTTTGGTGTAAATCAGCTTGTACACTTATTGACTTCAAGTCTGGATGGCAACTCATTTCTCTTTGTTGTTGCTTAACCCTGAACCAAAGCTCAGTGGCTGAAAGCATTGGGTTTCTCCACAGCTGCTGGTTCTTTGTGCTACCTTGTCTGATAGACCTCAGTCCTATCTTTTATTTATGCTAGTCCTGATGGACACAACCCTCCTTCTTCCTCTATTCTTTTCTAAACAGCCATTTTCTCCTAGACATAAATTCTTAAATATATAAAAATATGAAGATCTTCAATATAAACTGGGGTAATTGTTCTTTCCTCACAACTCTTCTCTGCAGAACTTGCTCATCATAAGAGCTCTGGTGCTTGGATACCACTGAATCATGCTTAGATGCCCAAAGCCTCCTAGTGTGAGGGAAAAGCTTTGAAGTACATGAATGTGCTACCAAAATGTAGAACAGATGTTGGATCTTTTCTGAGCAAGGAGGTGGAAAGGGGGCAGGGAAGTGACAGAACAAATTAAAACCAGCAGCAGCAAGTTTTGAGACTGACAACCAAACAAGGGCCAAATGGAAGGATATCTCTGGTGAGACAGACATGGTGCATGGCACACGAACACAACGTGTGGGACATGGACATCTGGAAAAACGCTGTAGCTTCACAAGAACTTTGTACGGGCTAGGCACAAAGCAATTGCTTCATTAAGCTGGTGTTAGACTAGTTTTTGGTAAAATGGACCCAGGACTGAGCCTAAAAGAGCTGGAATTCAAGACCTGGGGTACTTTGCTTCTCGCTGTGTACCAGTTGAGGTGGCTTGTAGGCTGTCTAGGTGTTTCATATCTGTGTATGGAGCAGGGGGGAAACATGGAGGCACTGCTTTGAGCCTTGGTTTATGGAGTGCAAGTAAAAGCTGCTGGTTTGGGAGCTGAATTTGGGGAGCGGGCATAGAGCAGGAGGTGCTGGACAAGTTCACTCTAGTTTGCAAAGCTGGGGGTCATGCCTGCTGCCCTGGCAGTGGGAGATGCTCCCCAAGCTGTCTTTTGTTTCCTTGTGTAAAACTGAGCTTGGGCCTCCACTCTTTGGGATTTTGGCTTCAGTGCACCTTTGCTGTGTCAGATCAGGACCTGAAAAGTCAGTCTGCCCTTCACAAAGGCAACCCCCACGTGCCACAAAAAGCCCCATTTTCTTTTTACATTCTGTGATAATTCAACATACAGGAGAAAAAAACAAATGGCTGATTTGGGGTGCTCTCTTCAGCAGAGAAAATCTCTCCCTGGGTGCAGATGTCATGCTCACTGATGCACCATGAGCAGCCCAGAGCATCTTCCAGACCATGCTCCTTTCCCGCTGCAGAGCGAGGGGCTGGGGAAAGCAAGGCGAGCCCTCCTTTTGCAGGAGCTGGCTGGAGGAGAAGCGGTAGGAAACACCATTGGACTCAGAAATGAGCCATCCCCTGAATAAACAGTGGTTTCAAACCTCGTGAGTCTGAAATCAGCGGTAGGACACCAGCCACGGGTCCCACCATAGCTCATAGCAATGGCTCTTGCAGCAAATAGACTCTGACCGAGGCGGGCATGCCACCGCTTCTGGGGCTCTCTGCAGCTTTGCCTCTTGCAGGTTTCAATCTGAATCTAAAAGCTCTCGGTGTTCAGGAGGTGCTCAAGAAGTACCTCTCCTCGGACTATGCGGTTCGGTCTCCTTTGACCTAATTGGTTTAGTTTTAGTTAGGCAACTGCTGACTTTATCCTTATTAAAATTTTATGCTGCTTATAAATAAGAAATGTGTTTCTAACAATAGTCACTTTCTTTAATTAAGGTATTTTTGTTTAATGACTGCTGAGTGATTTTCTGCTTCCTGGTTTGTTTTCTAACTCCTTGTCTCACCGAGTATGTGGTTCGAGGGAATATACTCAGGAGGAGGAAGAACTTTCTGGTATCAATTAGGAAGAATCTCTGGAGACCGCTCCGTGAGTGGCAACACATTAGGTGCTACCAAGGGCTCTTCCTACTAATGAGTTGCAGATGCATCCAGTGAGTTATCCAGGGAACACCACGCTGGAAAAGGCAGGCTGGACAATAAAGGGAGTTGGTTGCAGTAAACATGACTTCCCAGGGCAGCTGCCCTTTCCTCAGCAAATGGTCTCACAAAGGACAGAGCTGCTGCTGTCCTGAACGCGCCAAGGGGAGGGAGAACCACAGCAGGGGAACCAGCACCTTAAACTAAGGACCTTTAGCAGTGAAACACTGTAGAGCGTTGCCTAATGCTCTTTAACAGCCCTTCTCATGAGCAACAGGCACACCATTGCATGGATCTGCCACACTGCTTCATTTAATTCCCTTTAAAAATGTTTTTGTAGAAATATAGCTACTTTAGAAATAGACATAACTTTAAGGTGATACTTTTGTAAATCTCTCAATACAAGTACTAAGAAAAAAAGGCATGATTTAAAAACATATATATTTGCAATAAAATCTGCAAGGGAGGCAGTTATTTTCCCAGGGCTGGAAGAGGTGCAGCTACTCGCCATGGACCTTGCCATGGTGGCTGTTTGTTGGAGGAAAGCCAGCTCAGGTCCCCACATTTGTGGGGGTGCAATTATACCCCACAAGATGCGAGAGCAGAGGAGGGGTGGGCCAGTGGCTGACCAGGCGCCCACCATGGCCTCTGCTGCGGGAGGAGCTGCCCTCCAAAAGCCTGCAAAGTGAGAATTTGAGTCCCATTGACGGCAGCAATGGTGATGTCTCTCCCTTCGTTAGCACAAATGCTGGCAAGTGCTCTCACAGTGTGAGGGTAGCCAGGAGCATACGTGGGAATGGAATGTCCCCAGCAACCTGCTCCATGCTCAGCTTTACCTTTTGCAAAAATTCAGAATCTGAAGAGGTGACACTGTGGACAGCAGGAGCCAGAGCTGGAAACTCTTCTCCCAACTGGAAAGAAGAAACTTTGTGTTTTCTAAGAAGCCTGAACAATAGGTCTCCAAAAGAGATTATTGTAAACTATTTAAGGGCAGGCTCAACCTCCCAGTCGCATACTTTATCATCTTTATTAATTAGACCATTATTTGCTCAAACAATCTGTGTTCCCACTGGAGAAACGTCATGAATATTTTGCATAACACTGCCTGGTCTTTGCATTTCCAAAACTCTTATTATTATTTTAACTTGACCTCAAATAACCTCTGGCTAGTTTGTGTTAGGTGTGTAGTGGGAAAACTTCTAAAATGTATAATGAGAGATTATTTGCTTCCTTCTCTCTCCCCAAAGTAATAAAGCCACACATTGATTGTTCAGTCGCTCCAGTGCGAGGTCACAGCCCGTGTGTTGTGGATGGAGCCTCTGCTGCCCAAAGCCGCTCGGAGTGGAGTTCACGCTCGCAAAGCCAGCGGTGAGCGCGGCGAGGCAGAGCCGGGCTCGGCCCCGTGCAGCTTGGGGTTCGGCCACCCCCCGGTCCCCTGGCCCCAACCCCTACGGCAGCACCGGGGATGCTGTCAGGCTGCAGCACAGGAGACTGGAACAGGCTGGCAGGGGACGTATCCAGCCTCTCCTGTGTGCTGATGGGTATCACAGCCTGGTTTTGTCCCCTTTGTTAGGAGGTGTTGCCCATCTCTGGGAATGTACAAACGCTGATAAAATGCTGAAGTTACAACAAACCTCAGCAGGCTGACTTTCTCCGAATAAATATTAAGTCTATTTCTAGGTAGTTTTCAGTATACTTTTATAAAAAACAAGATTAACCTTCCACGAGAGCCTTTTGGTGGGCTGCTGTCTGCATGTGCGCACACAGGAGCGCGCTTCCGTACGCATACTGCCCTGGCTCTGGGTACAGGCTGCTGCCAAGTGGCCTTCCCGTCTTCAGAAACAAGAACGGTGGTTTCTGTGGCTCTGCTTTTTCCCCACTCTCCTCCCTCGTCAGGAAATGTAGTTTTTTTTTATAGCAAAATAAAACCCAAGAAAAGCCATTTCAAAAATCTCCGTTAATCTTCAAAGTAGGAGTTGTTAAAGGCGTTATTGCTGCTCTTGGGGTGTTTTTCATAAAATCTATTGCACCTTGTATTCCCTCTGTGCCACTGCGGGACTCGTTTGGCAAATTCTTGTGCTAAGATTTAAGGGTGATTTTTATAACTTTTTACTAACTACAGTTCCTCAGGGTGTTGGCAGCCAAGTCCATATAGTGACCACCTCTGGAGCTCTCCATCATGGGGTAGAAAAGATGAACTTTTTAATCTGTTTACAGGAATAAAGGAAAAGCTGTGGTGTTTTTTTTTAAAAAAACAACAACAAAAACCCCAGCTAGCAACAAATATATAAAATTTGTTTGGACCAATATTTTTAACTGAGAAATAGCCCCAGGAGGTTACCAGCTTGCAAACTCCCCAGCCGTTTTCCCTCGGCAGACTAACTCCTGCACTTGGAAGAGGCAGAGCTTCAGCAGTGCTTGCTGTTACATCAGGTTTTGAACAGGGTAATACTTGGTCGCATCAGAGTAAGATAGTCCATAATGCAGAATTACACCTAGTGTTGTAGGTTGAACCAAAGCCTGTTTCCCCTCAAAAAAAGGCAATTCAATCTTTTTTCCATAAGAATTCAAGGCTTCAGATGGCTTAAAGGAAAAAAACCTACTCAGTGCCTTGCTTTTCTGCCTTTCAAATGCAAAAATGTTGGTTAAACCAAAATTCCTCCTACAGAAATGGTGAGCTCTGCTGCCAAGGCTTTAACTCATGGGCACCTCATGAAATCTGCTCCCCTTTATCTCTGGGCATCACGAATATGGACAGTATTACTAAGTTTGTTTCTTTTTATATATAAGTGTAAATTAATTTTTTTCTTGTCTGTTACTGAGTGCCGCCTTATCCAAAGCTGGTCTGGGTAGGGCCTTTGCCGTTTCTCCCCCTTGGATTCCAGCTGAAATCCAAAATGCTCCAACCCGACGTGAGGTTACGCTGTGTGGGGAAACAACCATTTCTAAGCCGGGTGGATTTGGAGGCAGGCGATGGCTGAGGAGCTGGGGCTGCCCCGACTGCCGCAGAGGGGCTTGGGGGGCTGCAGCCGCTGTGCTCAGTGCGAAGTTTCGCCTCGGATGCTCCTCCCGTGACGGAAAGAGCTATTCCCGTCTCCCAGCAATAGTCCTGATGCCAAACTCGACGTTTTGCCTGACAAAGCCTCGTGATTAGGGCGCTTGTTTAGGAGAGTTGATCACTTTTGGATGTCTCTAATTGCACGGGGGGAGCAATTGTAATGACCAAAATATCTCTTCTCCAGTCTGAGCACGCTGCTGGGTGGTCACTCTCCGAAGGAGTGACTCATTTCTGTGCTGTAAGAATAGCTTTTCGATGTTGTTCTATTTTCAGTTGCTGACACTGATGCAACTTATACAGAAATGCGTTATTAAGAATTACTAAATGTAAGGATATTTTTTTTTCCCCCCAAGAAAATAAATACCTGAATCCTTCCTGTAGTGAAGATCTACTAAAAATCTTCCCTTGGTCTTTGAGCCGATGGGAGAGAGCACTTCAGCTTGTGTGCGTTCCTCTCTCAAATGTATTTTCTGACTCTTGAAAGTTTACTGAACTATTTGCATCATATTTTATTTTCCATATTAAAAGCATACTGCAAATAATGAAGATGAGGGGGAGTGGGGCCCAACCCAGTGTAACGTGCGATGCTGTAGCACTCCCGCTTTGCTCTTGGTGGGTGTTTGCCCTTGTGATGCACAAGGGGCCTGGGGACCGCTGAGCGCAGGCGCTCTGCCTCAGAGCCAGGAAGCAGCGGCACAGGCAGGCTGGCTCCTGGCAGCCAGACCCCGACGGCTGAATGTCCCTTCGCTCTCCCTTTTTATTCTGTTTTTTCCCACCTGCTTCACAGTGTGTGACTTTGCTAACAAAAGGCTATTAATTAAATGTTGCTGCATGTGTCAGAGCCGAGCAGCTCCGGGGGTGTGGGTGGGATGGCCAGGGGCTGGTGGGGCTCGGGACCCCCCTGCGCAGCCACAGACCAGCAGCAGGTGGTGACCAGCAATGGGAGATGAGAGCAGAGCGTCCCAC
>Ga0065711_1046708_pt1 | contig 12742 bp, 8 predicted proteins | sample Hoacrofraction12_FD_59098 | JGI IMG/M metagenome (GOLD analysis project Ga0065711, IMG submission 59098) | Hoatzin crop microbial communities from Cojedes, Venezuela - Epithelial fraction 12 v2 (version 2) | ecosystem: Host-associated > Birds > Digestive system > Esophagus > Crop | place...
CCCCCCCTTATTCATATGTACATTCCATGTGCATTTGGTATCTCATTTCATCTCAGATCTGAAGAGAGAATAGATTTTCTCAAGATAATTGTTTAGGATTCATAGCAAGTACCATCCCTAGAGCATATTTTCTTCAGTTTTAGAAATGAATGCTCAATGTTTTTACAGGTCAAACTTAAAATATCAGCCCTAACACCCAGAAAGAGACAAACTATTTTGAGCATCTTGTAGTAATTTAGCCAGAGAACAGGAATAGGACAAAGTCTGACTTCCTCAGAGCAATTCATTCCCTTCTATATTAGAATCAAGCTGCCTCTTTTTTCCTCCCTTGCACAGCCTTGTGGGGACTAAGAGCATTCATTCTTATGAATCCCAGTATTGCATTTCTAGGGTCTGGAATTGTCTGTAGGACATCAGGATATTGCTTGCAGAAACGTTCTGTTTGGCATTATGCATGAGAGCGTGCCTAATGGAGATGCAGGAGGCTCAGAAAATGGATTGGTCTGAATGTGCTTTTCATGCTCTCCACCTATAATACAAAGGACAGATTCTGTCAGAGTTCAAGTCCGTGTTTCTCTATACTAAAGTAATCATTCCTCTCAGAAAAGTTCACTGAATTATTTTTTTTTTTTGTACTGCAAGCAAAAATATGTTTTCTTAATCCTTTCTCTTCACAAGGGATCAGCTGTTTGGATGTTTTCCTCAAAATACAGTGGGAGGCTGGTGCCTACCATGGAAAGTTTCAGGATGAATGTTTAAGGTTTTTGAATAACTTGATCTTACAGCTGAGTTGTTAGGTGGTTTTAATAAACATCACTGCCAATTCCCAAAACCACATGTGATTCCCCTCCTCCATGAGCACAGCTAGCTAATGGATAAATACGGAAGAGAACTGGGAGACTTAATGCTGTGTATATCACTTGTTTCCTCTTATCTGCCTATGCAGTTAAGATTGATCTTGCCTTTATTTCTGGTGCATAGGCCAGGCAAGAGAGAACTGATCGTGTTGATCCACACAGTCATTTTGTTTCTCTTCTTTACAAAGAATATCAATTCACTAGAGTTTTGAAAGCAGTGTTAGTAAACGGGGCATGAAGAGATCTGTGCACAACCCTAAGTGAGACTTTATAATTTCCTTTACGTTGGAGGCTGTCCTGACCCAGTCAAGGGAGCAGATTTCAGAAGAGTTGGTGAGACTGCAAAAAGATAACGAAAGTCTTCAAGGAAAACATAGCTTGCATGTGTCTTTACAGCAAGCTGAAGATTTCATTCTACCAGAAGCAGCAGAGGTAAAACATTTTAAAATCATTAACACAACGCATGTGACTAGATCTCGCTGGAAGAATGGTCTTTATCAAAAAGCTGACTCAAATAACGCAATCAACAATAATCTGGATTTTAACCCTCTAAGTCTATGATGTACAAAATCAGCCATCTGATCCCACTGTGCCAGGAGCATGCTTGAGGGTATGGATAGATAATCATAAAATGAGTGAACTATGGCCTGACAGCTGCTCTGTCGTGTAGAGTGTGGGCTTATCCCAGTTCAGCTAGTTTAAGCTGTGTTTTGCAACAGGGCACACTAGTGTTCAGTCATCATGGCTCCAACATAGGTATTGCTTCAATACATGAAGTCAGTCACTTTAATTTCTGTCTGGGCATTAAGACCAGCAATAATCCTGAGCCTTGAATAGTGATAAGCCTTTTCATCCTTTTCATGGCCACTCCCTTATGCTCAAGCATGTCAAGCTTAAAAGGTGAAGGGCAGCAGGAGAGGGTCATAAATCTGTGGAGCCACGAATCTTTACACGTTCTTCATGTGCTATGGCCAAGCAAACTGTTGGCGATTTTGTTTTAATACCTTGCTGGATGCGAGATCTGGTATGGTAGGACAAACCTTGGGGTAGTGTAACTTTGTCTTTGGCTTCTGTGATGATAAATAGAGTACTGTGTGTATCTGAAGATCATAATACAAATATTTGCTAATTGTTCATTCAGGAGCTCCGTGAGCTGATTTTAAAATATCGTGAAGACATAATTAGTGTGCGGACAGCAGCAGATCACCTTGAGGAGAAACTTAAGGCGGAGATTTTATTCTTAAAAGAACAGATTCAAGCTGAACAATATTTGAAAGAAAATATAGAAGAAACTCTACAGCTGGAAATAGAAAATTGCAAAGAAGAAATAGGTGAGCAGGGCTAAAACAGTCTCAAAATAGGAATGTTAGAAACCATTAAGATAAATTAAGACTTGATTTTGTGATTAGTAGACTTAACTCAATTTTTAAAACTGTCCATTTTTTATAGCAGATACACCAAAGCTGTGCAGCTGAAAACAAAAGTCCGATTATTTGTTTATCTTTGTGGTACCTTTGATGCCACATGGGCTTAATTCTCCTTCAAATATTAACAGAAGTAAACAGGGTCTGTCCAGTTTTGTGTGCTTCTCCTGCATTTAAGCTTTAATATTCTTGTTTTCCAGCTTCCATTTCCAGTTTAAAAGCTGAACTGGAAAGAATAAAAATGGAAAAGGAACAGGTAAGGAGCCTTTTCACTGTGGAATTTTTGTTTTAGTTTCTAAACAAAGCAAGTGAGATTTTTTTTTTTCTGCTAGCTCTATCGGTGATGTTGTGTTGATGTCTTTGTTGACATCAACCTGTTCATATCAAAGAAAATGAACTTTTTTCCAAACTGCCTTTGAGGTTTCAATAACACTTTAGATATATTTTTGTATGATGTTTAGTGTGCTCACTAATTGCACCAGTTTCCTTACTGGAGGCCCTGACACTGTACTGGACACTCTCAGTCCATTGCAACTCTTCGTGTCAACTAAGAGTTTCGGAGCACCTGTGTTGTAACTGCACCTGTGTAGCTCCTGTGACCATTTCAGAGGAACTCTGAAGTACAAAATAGCTGTGTTGATGCCAGTGTAGGACTGGGACACGTTCGTGATTCTGTTCCTTAAAAGGTGTTGTGTCTGTTGGTTAATCTGTAACCGAAATATTGGGTCAACTAATTCCTACCTAATGTTAGGCTACCTAATAATAACCTAAATGTTGGGTTTGGCCATTTCTCTCCAGCTCCAAAAAGAAATGGGGAGAAAGAGATGTTATTTAGGTGTTTTCTGTGCCCCTAGGAGAGATTATTTAGGTGTGTTTCTGAGTCTTGGGCAAGACACTTAGGCTATACTGCCTGTATGGAGGGACTGTGAGAAATTAAATGTTAGGAGGTATAGTTAATACTTTTTTTATTATTATAATATAGTTGGAAAGTTCTTCACAGGAAAACCTGCAGCAGCTGGAGAGTCTGCAGGAAACAAAAAACACTCTAGAAGAACAACTGAAGAAGGAGACTGCAGCAAAGGTAGCTATGATGTCTGGGTATGAAGTATATATAAGTGTCTTTTGTGAGATTGAACTGTCATCAGAGAATGTGACACTACAAAACAATGACAAAGGAAGCTTTTGAATGTTGATAAGATTCTGGCAGTGAAATAGGATCCACTGGATGCAGTTTAAATCCTCATCCTAAGCACGTTGCACTTGGATTTGTAAGGCGGTGGATCTGAATTGCTGCTAACTTGAATGTCTCTTTCGGATTGCCTTCCAAAGGTAGGCTTCAGGAACATTTCTGTGTATAGAAAGCTTTCTGACTAACTGAACCTTGGTTTGAATGCTTTGATACTTTTGAATAAATGTCGTTTTGTTGTTGCTGTAGGAAGGAGCCCTACTTTGGCAGTCAGATGAATTACTTGTGATCTGATTTCTCTCTCTCGGGTTTCTTTTTTTTTTTTTTTTTTCCTCTACTTCTCCAAAGCAGTTTTTAACTAAAACTCGAGACAGTAAGATAGTTATATTTTCACCAGCAGGTTATTGCCCTTCACTATGGTCGTATTTCATTAAAACTCAGAAATCTGCTTTTTTATTTTGAGATCCTTGTACATAGTGCTGTTAAAAGACATGAGGCTTTTTCATGCTTTAACAAATCTAATGAGGATGTTTGTCTGATGGGTATTAGGCCCTGGGTTTGCAGTTAGGAGAACTGAGGTGTAAAGAGAGTGATTGGTTTAATTTCTTGCCAAGGCTCTGAGAATAACCATGCTTCTTTGCTCTAGTATCATGCTTTAATCGGTTTATACAAGCTTCTCCCTTTTATTAATTCAGTTTAAGCATAGCATAAAGAATCTTTTCTCTTCAGGCAAACCTTGAACAACTGGTATTTGAAGAGAAGAATAAAGCTCAGCGGTTGCAGACTGAATTGGATGTCAGTGAGCAAGTGCAGAGAGATTTTGTAAAGCTTTCTCAGACGCTTCAGGTAAGAGAAGTGCAATCAATTTGTAAGGTGCTGCTTTTGTTTCTTTACTTCTCCAGAGCTGTATAAAATAAGTTTGATCTAAATATATGAAATGGTTCTTCATGTTGTATTTACTGCTTTCTATTCCTACTGTCTAAAAGTCTTACTCTTGCTACTGTCACTGTTGCTATCCTTGAGTTTCCTCCAAACAGTGGAGCCTGTGGTTGGCGATGAGATACCGAGAGGTGGCTGAAGGGAGGAGTTTTGGCAGGGGTGTTCATCCAGGCTCATTCCAGTTTGTCAGGCTGATCTCTCTCTCTGTTGACTGTAGACAGGGCGAAGGGACCTGCAGTTTTTGTGTTTGTAGGGTGACTGATTGTCTCCTCAGGGAGCCAGGCTGGATTGGTCTGGTCTTCAGTGTCTTGTGTTTTTAGAATTTGCACCCCTGCCCCACATTCCAGCTTACTGGAAATCTTGCTCATGAAGGCGGTACTGAATTTCTGCACTCTGTTGCCTTCGGGTTCGTGGCCAGTCTACTTGGTGAAATTCAGCAGAATTGAAAATACAGATTTTTTGAGTCAAGTGTTAGGGTTTATTTGGAAAACTGAAACAGGAATATAGGAGACTGGCTGTTTCTGGAGGAGTAGGTAGGACAGAACAAAAGAGCACAGTTCTCTTTTGTCCGTCCAGCTAAACTCTGTCTAGTAAACAAACTATTGCATTGTCCTGACTAGTGAAGTTGCTTCTTGCTTGTCATCATCCTCTCTTTGTTGTTTTGTTGTTTTTTTTTTTAATACTGCAAGCAAACATTTATGCAGTTCTTGGAGCAAAAACTTATACACCACTTTGAAGACGTGCGGTGCACTCTTCCAAAACTTGCAGGTAGTTTAGTCGGCCTTCGGTAATGAGCTCACTAAAAGTGTTGTAGCTCTGTCTTTTGTGTTTTCTTTCTGCCCCTAAGCAGTTATTACACATTATTTTCTCAGCAGTTAGTGCTTTCAGTTTGAACAATGGTTTGTGCTATCTCCACTACGTAGTACAAGATCTGTGCAACACGAGAGATCACCAGCAAATGAGGATTTTGGTTTCTTGATAGCCAGAGAGGGTGATTTACTTCCCTGACCCTGTCAGTGGAGAGCCTGGGTGAGTATCACTTGTGTGAAGTGTCCACTGGCCAAATTAGGTATCAGCCTTGGAGAAGGAGGGCTGAAAATCAATTAACTGCTAGCAGGGAATTTACAACTGAAAGCCCACGTCCTAATACGACGAATGTGAAAGTTTGAATGTTTAAAAAAAAAAAAAAAAGTCATCTCTCTGCATTCATTTCAAGACAGTTCTGCTGGGCACTTCTTCAGCATTTCAGAAATAGCCTAAGATAAATCTATCAGAAATTCTGATTCTGATAATCTGATAGAAAAGCAAGTAACAGGAGTGAGCTTGGAAATGGGACATTTGCTCCAAGAGCTTTTTAGCTTTGATCCTGAGAGGCATGAAGGCATGTGTTAGCTAGGTCTGTACTTCCTTTCCGTTCTTTCTGTGAAAGTTTACGTTGCTTTGCACGTCTCCTCCAGTTTGCCTGGCCAGTGTGGTGTCAGTGTCTGGTTATTAGGCAAAACATAGAGTGATGCTGAAGGCTTGTTTGAGCCCCTGAGAAAGGGGCTTTTTATTGTAAAAACAGAACTGCCGTATGTCTTCCTTCCCCAATTCTTGGTTCTAAATTGAGCTTGTGCTCCCTCTCGCCTTGCGTTTTTCAGCCAGTGGTAACTTGGTATCTCTTCTGCTTGCACCAGTGCTAGGGGCTGCTGCCGGGGCCCGTTGGCGCAGCGCTGGGTGCGGGTCTGTGGTCTTGCATCGGCACGTTTTCCTGGCTCATTGCATCTGTTGGTTTTCTGTAGGTGCAGCTGGAGCGGATCCGGCAGGCAGATTCCCTGGAGAGAATCCGTGCAATCCTGAATGACACAAAACTGACGGACATTAATCAGCTTCCTGAAACATGACACTCTGATGAGCGGGCTCCAAGACTGCGTTTGGGGTTTTTAACTCATCTTTATAGCAACATTAATTATTATTTAACTCTAACCGAAAGAGCAGAAGACAACAGAGGGAAGCGATGACTAAGTTTTGTTTCTAGAGGGAGAAGGGTTTCGTACTGGGCAGGAAGAGAGCGCAAGGGTGACTTGCGGTGTAGGAAGGAGAACTTTCTAATGGAAACACTAACGAGTGCGGTGTTTCGTGTTCCACTGAGTGGGATCAGTCCTTACATTCTGAAAAACTTCCCCTCTTTCAGCCAACTTCGTAACCTAATATAGAGTTTTGGAACATGTACCCCCTGTCTTTCCCTCTTTCCTTTCCCCCCCACTACTGTGATCATAGTAGCTGCTGGAAACCATATTGTCCCTCCAAAACATTGAAGAGCAAAGTGGTTGAAGTTTTTCTGTTTGAATAGTCAGTACCAGTATTCAGCTAGCAGAGAGAATGAGGTGTAGAGTATGCTGTATGAATATTTTATATTAAAATATGACTTTATTAGCAGGACACTGGATATTGATCTTATTTCATAACTCAGTAGTTTGGTTTTTTTTCTTTTACCATTGACTTCCTGTTGAAGAATCTGAATGCTGCTGAAATGTGGTGGACATGAGTGAGCTGTGTGTCTCCTGAACAGATAAATGCTAATCCAAAAAAATAAGAAATGTACTGAGAATTTAGCTCCTTGAAATTTTTCCATTGAATTCTGATATTTAAAGAAAAGCACAAGAAATGCACTGTTTTGTAATCTTTTCACAAATGTAATTTAGGATGTGGAATTACCACTGGTTCTTTGTCATCTCTAAAGCTGAGCAGTACCTGTAATCCCTTCTCTGTTTTTTTGGGTTTTTTTAAAAAAAAAAGCTAGTAAATATCCTGAGCATTGGCATGGGGTTTGAGCAGGGCTGCTTTGCTCCCGTGACTGACACCAGCTGTAAAGTTGCTGGCTTTCGCTGGCAGGTGTCGAGGGAAGGTGCTGAATGAAGCAGTCGGCCTGGCCCACCGCTGCTGCGTCGGCGTGATCGTGTGCACTCTCAGTCACAGAGCACAAATGCGATGGAGCTGCATTATTCTGCTGGTTCAAGTTTGACAGGTACAGTGCATCTCTTACTTTAAAGTATGGTATCATGGGTATCATGGTGTTGCTCGGAGCTGACTCCTACCCTGTCCCATGTTTCTATAACCGTACATCTAAATTACACTGTGTACCATGACAGCAGAGGCAAGAAATTCTTGTGATCAGTCAGGTGCTAGGTTTGGGTTTCTTGGTCTATAAATGTATGGCAGTAACGTAACCATCCCTCCTCCTTTTTCTCCTTTTACTGGAGTTTCATACACACAGATGGATAGCAATGGTTTTACGTATGGTTGGAGGTGTTGATAATACTGGTGGTGCAAACTGAGACCTTGAATTGGTCCCTACTTACAATTCCATTAAAAGAAAGGAGGCTGAAGGAGCAGATCATCACTGTCCAAAATCTGTAACTTAGACTTTCCTCCATTGCTTGTTGTTTTTTTCTTTACATATTTGGCCATAAATCTGAAGGTGATGAAGAAAACCAGAAGTGACAGAAAATGCTCCAAACTGTAATGGACGTGACTATATTTTAAGTGCTTAAATCCTATTTTTAGCAGTGTATATCCTGCTACTAACATAAAGTTAGAACCAGTGGTTTTGAAGAGGAACGCCTTAAAAACAGCCAAAAAGAAGCATACAAGTTCAGTTCCTTGTCACTCATTGTGAGAATTAAAGCATTTTATTCACCCTAGCAATTAATTCCTGTCATAACCCTGACACCCAAGAGCCATTTTTCCTACCTTAATAAAGACTATACTAATAGATGGCAGAGTTGTCATCTTCTTAAGATGACACTTAATTTCGCTTAAAAGTGAAATTGAAATGTGGCTTAGGTTTGTTATTAATTGGCTATTACCAGATTTTGGGTTTTTAAATCTTTCTCAATATTTGCTGAACTGTGAGGTGACAGCAGCTGCCTCCTGATGCATAAATCCAATACCAGATGTTCTGCATTCAGTTTACCAATGTTTAGGGTCCTATTCTGTTCAATAAACTTTGGAGGAGAAGAATACAGGCCTTTATGAGGAGCTGCAGATGGAAAAGCTTTTTGCTATGTTCCCTCCCTTCCCAACAGCTAACTCTTAACTGGTTACTGATACTTCAGCTGTGCAGCAGTTTTTGAGGAAGCCTGTTGTTGTATGGCAAAATTGCAACAAAGCGTATACATCTTCTCAGCAAGGTGAACGCTTGAGGAACCGCAGCTGAAGACCTCTGCAGAAAAAGAATTTTTGGTTGAGTTTCTGGACTGTCCTCCTAGTGCAAGAGAGCGAGGAAGGCAGAGGTTAATGGCCTTCCAGCATCCCTCTGGGCCAGCGGCCAGTGCCCCTTCTCAGCACCCTGCCTTCTGTCTGCTCTGCACAGCTGGGGCCGTAGCAAGCTTGAAACACTTTAGATGGTTTCAGACAGTAGAGGGCTGGTCTGGCTTTTCCTTTGTGTGTTTTTACGACTAGTTGGCAGGGCTCTGAAGGCGTGGTGGTGTCGGACTGCAGGTGGTGCCTGCAGGGTGTCTGCCTGCAGACTGTAGGGGAAGGCAGGCCAGCGGGCAGCTGGTTTGTGAGCTCTCGCAGCCGCAGTGACAAACAGCAGCTGCCGGACAGCATTCTGCTTTTTTTTTTTTTGTGTGTGTGTGCGTGCATGTGTGTGTGCGTGTGCGTGGACGGTGCTGGCCTGGTTGGAGGAGGCTGGAGGCACGGAGGGGGCCGAGGGGAGAACGCGCCTGCAAGGGCCAGTGCCGACTCCTGGCTCCTACACCAGGCACCGCACGGGTCAGCGAAGGAGCTTCCCTGTGGATTAGAGAGGAAGGGTGTACGGTTCCTCTACAGTTGTTTTCCTTTTTACCCCCTTATTCCATCGTGCACTTGAATGCCTTTGCTCCTGCTTGAGTACTAGCTGTGACTGTGAAATGCGAGTGACCTTTCTCACCAACCAGTGCATATTTGTTAGTTTTAAATTGGAAACCTGACTTTGCGGGAGTGTGCTCGGGACAGACGGCTGTCCTGCCAGCCCAGAGTGGCTGTCCCTCCCGGGGAAGGAAGGCACAGCTTCAGCAGCAGAACCTCGGGCTTCTACTGCACTTCAGAAACTGAAAGGGGCCTTTAAAAACAAAACAAACCAAGAGGGGGAGTGTGCCAAATTTGCAGAGCAAGTTTAAAAGACTGTAAATGAAGTGCAGTCAGCTCTTGCTGAAGCTGTTCACTGGGTGGATCATGGTGGTATCACTCATAAAACACCAGAAAGCAAATGCTCTTCCCTCCAGTTCTTGGTGTGCTGGCGCTTGACCTGAGCAGGGTGGTAGGTTCTCCTCGCCTAGTAAGAAGGCACGGCTGCGTAACAGGCACAGCTTCTGGCCTGGCAGGTCGGCCACGATCCAGAGGGTGAGTGGCTTGTTCATGTGGACTGTGCAAGGGACAGGATCAAGTTTTGTATGCATTCCTATACTTGTATAGTCTCAATCTGTACAAAAACAGAAGTGTTCTTGCAGCATGTCTGGTAACCTGGTTACCTCGCGGTACTAACAGCCCTCCTCTCCCTACAGCTTTACTTGGGCACCTCTTACCATGCCACTTTTGTAGCCGTGCAGTACTACTTTTCAAAACTGAGCTTGACCGTGTCACCTTTTGTAAGGGGTGGGGGAAGGGGACAGCAGTTATTTATTGTCCACTGAAGTTTGTCTACAGCAGAAAAATATTCGGCCTTTCGATGGCAAGGTGGATCTGGAGCTGCCTTTGGATAAAGGTGAACCGCGTGTTTGGAAGTGAATACTGCATTCCCATGAGCCAAGCCGTTGGTGTCCCGTGCAGTCGTGGGTGTAGAATTCTGCTGTCTACAGGGTTCCCGTGTAACCATTTGTTAACTGTATTGAAGGTGTGTCCTTTATGAAGAAAGTGTTCCCAATTAAAAAAAGAAAAAAGCTGCTGAAGTGTGTGTGCTTCTCTGGTCTTTCTACTCTGCCTTCTGCTGCAGGCCTCCCCCCGCAGCAGCCGCGCCGTGGAGCAGGGGTAGGAGAAGACTCCCCGAGTAGCGCCGGGGAGCTTCCTGAAGGAAGCCGCAGTCCCCACTGCCCGGCTGGCTGTGAGTAGTGCGCTGTGACGTACTGCGTGTGAAGCACCTGCTGCACTGTCTCCAGGAGAAAAGCAAAAAAGCGCAGCATGTAATGAGTCTTATCAAAAGTATTTTATTTCACAGTCCATCTTTACAAAATAATAAGTAAAAGGCATATTGTTCAACATACAAATGTGAATATACACAGGGCAATACCAGGGAAAATTAAAGCTCGTCCAGCCTTGCGGTGTAGGTTCCTCATCGCAGACGTGTTAGAAGTTCACACGGCTTCTGATGTCATTGATCTGTTTTACCATTTCCCTTATGTGTTCGCCCCTTCAAGAGAAACAAATCCAAGTCAAAAGGCTGCAGGTCACTTTTGCTCAAAACTAACCAGGCAGGAAAACACTTCATATGGCAGCAGCAGAGAACGGGAGCACCACTGCACGTCTTTTTGTTAATTATGGGCTGGCTACAGGCTGCCAAAAGATCCCTGGGCAAAAAGCAGACTTAGCTACATCTGCTTTAGTCGTAGCATGAGCTGGGGCTGTGCTGCCGTCGGGAGCTGGCGCAGGTCACACTGCAGCCCCCCTCAGCACGGTGCAGCCCCCCGCACAGCACAGAGGTCAGGCTGCACCCCAGAAACAGGGACTGAATTGCTGATGCAAGTGCCAGGGCCTGACCTCTGCAGGAGGCTCCAGGCTTTGACTTACTCTTCCTTCAGGACGGTCTGGATGCACTTGCTCTGGTAGGCACTGAGGGCGATGCTGGGTTTGCGGGGGCTGCTACCCTTTTCCATCTTCTGCTGCTGGTATTCCTTTTTCATTTTAACCTAGAAGCCAGGTACAAAAAGACAACCCCAGTCAGTGTGGGTCCTGCCTGTCGAAGTGGAAGCGCGTTACAGTTACAAAGGGGTGTGTCACACTGCAAGAACGGATTCTCTTTGGGTTAAACTCTGCTTGCTCTTGCATTCCTCCTCCCACAGAGAGAAGAGAATGTTGCTGCTAGGACCGAGGAAGGCGCACAGACTTTCTGTCTCAGAGTTTATGCGGGGTTGCAGAGGTTCTGTCTATATTACTGACACAGATCAGGAGTTATTTCAGTACGTTGCTGCTCATTTCACAGAAGCACAAAGCTGCTCTGTTGGCAGCCGGTGTTCTGCCGGTGTGATGCGGTGGTGTCTACCACCCGCCTGCCAGCCAGCCAGCGCCCTCCCTCACCTGTCTGATGGCATTGCTCAGGTGCTGCAGCTGGTCATTTATTGTCTGCAACTCCTTCTTCATATCTTTTTCACTGTCGGAGAGCACGGGAAGCTGAGAGTGGAAACTCCGAAGCACTTTCTTCATCCTTGGTGCACAAAGCAGGAGAGGCGGCTGCATTAGCTTACCGCACACTAAGACACCGCCAGTCTTGTGCTTCTGCCCCCCCTCCCCAAGCCTCGGGGGCTCAAGACTTTCCTCTTTCGGCTCGCCTCACGTGGCGTTTCTAAAGGCCAAGGTCAGGCTGGCCCTGCAGCAGTGCCGAGACCCCCCCAACCCGCCCGTCTGTGCTACCACACCAGCACAGTGCGACAGAGCAGGCGGCGAGCTGTGATGGAACGGTGTCCTTTGCGCTCACCTGTTCATGATGTCTTCTTGCTTCTCTTTGGCTTCCTCATACTTGTCAGCCAAGCGCTCGGCCATTTCCCGCAAACTCTTCCTTCATGCAAGGGAGAGATGTTTTTTTACTTTAGATCTACATGCAAGCCAAGTCTGTAAGTGGAAACAGGAGAAGGGGTCTGGACGAGCAAGCTGGAGCAGGGAGTGAACCTGCTGCCTGATTACAGCTGGAAACACACTCACTTCTCCCTTGTTTCACCCGGGACCCGGTATGAAGTACTCTTTGCGCAAAGGTCCACCACTCCTGATGTCTGACTTGGCAACAGCAGGCAGGTTATACTCACCTTTCCTCTCGACAGTAATTGAGGTCTTCCAGCTGTTTCTTCTTCTGTCCCCACAGCAGCTTCACTCTTCAAATAAATACATACATAAAATGAAACTGCCCACAACAGCAGTCCAGCTGAATCAGGATTTAGGCCACACAGAAAATATGACAGAAGTGATTAATGCTCCTGGGATTACGAAGAGCTAAAGACACTGAAAAACAGGCAGTGGTAAGAACAAACTCCTCCATTTTGTCCTAACTTTGTAATACAAATAAGTAACTGTAGGTTGAAGAAGCAGGGACTTATTTAATGCAATTTCCCTTTTAGCAGCTTTGTCAGGATTATGGCTGAGGTCAAAGGCTTTCTTCCCCCCCCCCC
>Ga0065711_1046709_pt1 | contig 12741 bp, 6 predicted proteins | sample Hoacrofraction12_FD_59098 | JGI IMG/M metagenome (GOLD analysis project Ga0065711, IMG submission 59098) | Hoatzin crop microbial communities from Cojedes, Venezuela - Epithelial fraction 12 v2 (version 2) | ecosystem: Host-associated > Birds > Digestive system > Esophagus > Crop | place...
CCTGTGCAGCCTACTGTAGGTGACCCTGCTTCGGCAGGGGGGTTGGACTAGATGACCCACAGAGGTCCCTTCCAACCTCTACTATTCTGTGATTCTGTGATTCTGTGATTCTGTGATAGGTTTGTCATATGAATGAATAAAGTGTCACACAAAGGGACTGTAAGAGTATTTGAACAGAGAGATTCATCAAATGTGTATGATTCATGGAAAAGAATGTACAGTTACAGTTCAAATTCTAAATAAGAATGATGTTTCCACAGGTAATTCCTTATTATCTTTCTTCCCTGTTATAACAGGCTTCTAGTGTCTCCAATGCTAAGACATACAAGGAAATAGCTAAATGACTTGAGGAGTAATAACTAAAAGGAAAGGTTGTTTAATGCCTGTTTTATAGGGATAACACTGAATGCAATGGCTTAGATTCATCCGTTACTGAAGCTGGACAATGAAATGATAGACTTAGCAATAATGACAAACATAGTAACTGTGTAAGTGTTCTCGAAAACAAAAAGTCTTGGGATAGAAACATGAGGAAAAGGAAAGGGTGAAAAAAAACTGTGGAGACATTAATAAATCTCTTAAAAGCAAAGTTCACTGAACTAATACAACCAATATCTAAGCTCCTCTTTTTTTACTGTATTCTACTGCAGTAGTAAACTGAATCAATATTAGTCGTAGGAAGCTGAACGGGAGGTCTGGAAAGAAGGAAGTGGCAGACAGGATTAAAGAAAAGGACTCCGAGAAGTTGCTGATACAGTAGGCCATGAACAGATGGTGATAGCAAACTGTGCAAGAATGAGAATACAAAATGAATAGATTAGAACATTTCTTTTGAAAAATTCACTGAACAGTGGTAACCTAAAAGTATTTTGTCAAAGAATGGTTGTGAAAAAAACCCCAATCTTATTTATGGAATCAGGATCATCTCATTTTCATAATATGTATCAAAAAGGAGATAATAACATAGCTAAAAGGTCCAAACAGAAGACTTGGGACTTTGTCTAGATGCTATGAGTTGAATTACAAATTATTATACCAGGTTGGCTAGAGATTAATATAAAATATTATATAGTAATTTTGGCGCTATTGTGCACTGGCTAATCACTTAGAATTATGGACTAAAAGAAAAAGACAAATAAGACCATTATGCCCCAGGTAAAGTAACAGAAAGGAAGACTATAAAGTATTACAAGATTTTACTGTCATAACTTTTTATTAATTATGTACTGGATGAGCAGGAATGGTAGCTATAAAATAAAGAGCTATTTCAAGGAGAGTGCTTCATCACAGGCTTTCTTATTCTGTTTTGAAGAATGGGCAATGGAAATGACATAAAAACAGAAAAATATGATAAGCATGCTTAAAAATTGAAGAGCTTGAATGCAATAATAATAATAATATCAATAATTTGTGTATGGAGACACAGTAGCAACATCATGTAACCTAGAAATTTGGTCCATTCTAGGACAATAAGCCCTTAGAAAGTAACTTTAAAGAGCAGTGAATTTATATTCTAATGTCAGCGAGGCTTTGGGATAAGACAGTACAAAACAAAACACATTTGTACCTATAAACTCAAAATGCATAACCGATGAACATTTCAACATAATGAAAATGTAGTTTAGCAAGAAACAAAAACCCAGATTTTCCTCTGGTTTATGGTTTTGTTTTTTTTTTTTTTAATCCATTCTTCTTTTAATAGACAAGGATATTTTTATGCTATTTTTTGCAAACATAGAAAAATTATCTGTTTTATTAAAATTATATATCTAAATTGTGCTTATGGATTTGGTGTGGATCATGACATCCTCATACCTATTCAGTGGCTAGTGGTCGTGTGAATCTGTTGATTCTTGAGATTTCATGTTAACTGTGTTAGTATAGACCTTTAGCATAAAAAGTTTACAGTTCTTCTCTGAAACCAATGTACCACTGATTCCCACAAGAATTATAATATTCTGCTTCATGAGCTTTTTATATTCTACTTAAAAGTGTTTTTTTTCTTTAGCATGAAAAATCTATGAGATTGTCTTGTTTCTGTTGAAACCGGTAGACATTTTTCCACTGACATTAAAGGAAGCTGAATCTGATGATATATGCATACTCCAGTTAATGGAAGTAAATAGAAATAATAGGAAGACAACCCATCCGGTCTCAAATTGTCATCCACATCAAAAATGAATTTCCTCTTTTTTTATTCAGAGGATCTTGTCCAAGTGATTTGTTTTTAAGATTGTCTCATTCTTTTTTGAAAAGTCATGCTCTGTTTTCCAGCCAGCCTTTGCATAAAATGCAACATTGCAACACAAAAAGTCACACACTGGCAGGTAAGATTCAGTGACCTTTACCCAGAATAAACTGTTTATTAGAAAAAATTAAAACAATAATGAGATGATCACTTTTGCACCAAACAAAGGATTATGCATGTGTTCCTGAGCAGTTATGTACAAATACTATACATATGTCAGAGACATGGTGTAGCCGGGCATATGGACTTCACATCTGTGTAAAGAGCTAGTATTAGACTAATGCCCTAAGACAGATACTAATTTGGGGAGAAGTCCTGTCATAGCAGACTGAATATTAATTTAAATAAAGATTTTATATTTGACTTACAAGAATAACTTTCAGTTTAGTAAAAATATATTAAAATCATTCTAACATTCTTCCTGCATATTTATATGAAGGTCTACGGTCTTTTAACTAGCATCTGTGTGAGGGATTTTAGATGATGATCCGTGTTGGGCCACTATGGAAAATTACAAACTCAACACAGCCGGAGAACTCAACCGAGAAGAAGGGAACTGTGAGGATTGTTATCAAGTGGTATGTTGTTGCAATCCGAAAATCACCGTTAGCCAGCAGAACACATATTTGGCAGGCCTTGCTGCACGTGCTGGCCACGTGTGCAGCGATGTCCAATCAGTACTTCTCCTTTGAATTTGCTGAGGGGATAAAAAGGGGCAGCTCAAAGCGAGAGAGAGAGAGACTACATGGAGCACACTCTACAAACTACAGGGGACACACTGAAGGTGCTGTGCCTACCTCCCTTCTCCACGAAGACTGCACTAACGGTCACTCTCCTGCTCAGCAGCATCTCGGATGTAGTCGGGTTGGTAAGACTTTCATAAAAGGGGAACAATATTCTAGTAACTGCTTATGCAAGGTTATAATAAAGCAGTAAATACTATTGTGCTTTTTAAATATTGTGTGTTGGGTGAATTTGTTCACAGAAATCCTGCAAACCAGTTACAGTATCTTAAGGGTGAAGAAGGGTAGCAAATACATAAGCATCCAGGAGACTGAAGAATACAAGGCTAGTTAAAAGTAACAGAAGTAGAATCTCTTAAAGATAGGAGATAAACCAAACTTTTTGTAACAAAACCAGTAAAGCAGTAACCATTTAATAGCGCTAATTTCAGATAAGAATATGAATACGGTTTTAAATGTTACAGTACCATCAAATCTCTAGGTACATTTCTATCCCTATCTCTCTCTGCATCTCTAACCCTCCACATACATACCAACTTTTCTTCCTCCCTATATATCTGCACAGCTTTGTGTGTTTTTCAGATTGTTGTCATGGTTCAGCCCCGGCCAGCAACAAAGAACCACATGGCCATTCTATTATCCCTCACCCGCTGGGATGGGGAGCAGAATCAGAGGAAAAAGGCAAAACTCATGGGTCGGGATAAAGACAGTTTAACAGAACAGCAAAGGAAGAAAATAGTAACAACAATAATATTTATAAAAATAATATACAAAACAATGGAATACAGAAGGCAACTCCCTCACTGCCCAATGCCCAGTGCACTCCTGAGATACCATTAACCTCCCCCTGGCCAGCTCCCCCACCCCAAACCAAGCAAGATTTGAATACCTTGTTTGGCCAGTTTGGGTCTGCTGTCCCTACTGTGTGTCCTCCTGGATTCTTGTGAAAAAATTAACCCCATCCTAGACAAACTCAGGACAGTTGTCCACTCCTGAATGGTCCTTGTATGTAGAGAAATAGCAGTGTGCAAGTAAACATGCATAGTTCAGAAAGGACACACTAACTTCTGTCACATAACTCTGAGCATACCTAAATAATCTATAAAAGTGGAAAAAACCTGTGAAGGCTTCTGGTCCTGAGATTTGGAGACTGGAACTATTTGCACTGTAATAAACAGCTGAAAGCAGTTTTCAGAGCTTGCTCATCACCACCTGTTCATCATCAGCTCTGTGGTATGTCAAACAGAACTGACACACTTTTGACAAGCTTACTGTGCCTGAATTCTGTAAGTTTTGAGGAAATATGACTTATTAACCAACACGTGTAAAATTAATTTAGGATAAAAACTCATCTGTCTTGTCACAGAAGAACATCCTTATCCTGGGTAAATTCTTTGCCTTGTATGTAATAGTCTGTCAGAAGAGCATGCTCTTCTGATAATAAGTAATGTTAACTTCTAGTATGTACAGCTTTTACCGATTTGTTTGTGTTAGTCTCAGACCATACTTCATCTGCCTTATGTGGAACTTAACTTCAATTCATTTTTTCATTTGACAGACTTGGCAGTGTTAGGTTTATGTTTGGACTTGAGGATCTTAAGGGTCTTTTCCAACCTAAATGATTCTGTGATCCTGTGATTTGAAACCAGTAATAGTGATAAGCATGGCGTTAGCATAACCGTGGAGGACTGGTTTCTGCAAGCAAACTCTGCTATTTTTACGTTGAGCTGAATCAAAATGGCATAGTCTTCTCGGCATACCAGTGATATTCAAATTTTGTCACTTGTGCTTCACTCTGAATTTCATATGTGTTCCTCTCAGTTACAATTCCTCTTCTGGTAATTTAATTTCTCTACATTATGATCAGACTTATAAGCAACAGGAATCCCTGCTCACTGGGGAGGCATTGTCACAAACTATGGTTTTAGCAAATGTACCCACCTGCAGATAAGTGTGCTCACTCAGCATCAGTCTTGGTTCACATCATGAGGTGCTAATGAGGTAAAGATAAGAATAAAGAATCTCTTATTTTAGGACCAACTTCAAGAAATATGTATATTCAGTGTTACTGTTTTGGTTTGTGTTCTTTGTTGGGTTTTTTTTGGATTTTTTTCCCCAGGACTCCACTGAGTTCAACATTACTGCATGTGTTTTTACTTGCAGAGGTTCTGGGCAGTAATGTTTCCTGTAGATGAGGAAAACAAGCACATCTGCTAGGAAAAACACTACATAGCTCCAATACAAAAACGCAGAGGTGGTGGGGAAGCAATTTGTAAAAGCTTTTTACTACTACTCTGCAGCGAAAAGTACATTAGCAAATATGCATATTTGAATTGATTCTAACTGCTGGGTGATAAATGCTGTGATAAATGACTGAGTCCCAAATAGGATTGCAATTAAAGTTTACAATTTATTAAATGAATAGAGGCAAGCAAACAGCGCTGGGTGCACCGGGAGTCTCTGCTCAACCAAGACGCACACCATACAGTTCCCGTTTTTGGTTTATATCTCTTCTGCTAATACATATTCATGACTATTTCTGAGAAAAGGTTGGTCTTTGCAAATGAATTCCAGGAATAGGTGTGTCTTCTTCAGCGCGTGCCCTCTTCACCTCTTGGGGTCTTCTTGACTTCCACCTGGTGGTTGATGGATGAAGTCAGTGGTCTTCCTCGGCTTGCCCTTAGGATGACCCTAGATTTTACGCATGTGCCCTATAGACTTCCCTTGTTTACCACTATGCGGTTAGCAACAAAATCGGTTTAAGCTGGTATACTAGAAAGTTTGTCAGGCGACCCCTGCAAGATACAAGAACTTTATACATTAATCACTCTGTTTTTCTTAGGTTTGTGGTTATACAAGGGTATGTAAGACAGAAGGTCACATTTCATCATGCGGCCCCAACATTACTCCATATTAACATGAATCAGATGAACAGATTTCACAAATGCTAATGTATGAATGTTGCTGCTTTGAATTTGCATTTGCAATGCCACTTTCATTATAAAGCAAAGTGCAGAATATTGTCCTCAGAAGTGTATTAGAAGAATGTTATTTGTCAGTTAGCAAAATCAACACAGGCCTTCCAAAAGATGCAGTATATGCTCAAGATGCAGTAAACAAATAACTTTTGCCTGCTTAACACAGAGAAACACGAGAGGTTTATTGACTTGTAGGCTTCATTACTACTGACTAGCCTTCATTCTCTCATCCTTTTCTTTAGCTGCAAACTTTGTGCTTATATTTTTTACGATAAACCTGGAGGTTTTAGCCCTCACTGGAGCAACATGTTTCATTGTATACTGTATGTAAACCATTATAATAATAGAAGCTTACACTTAATATCTGGAAAATCGTGTGACACAATTTTTCTGAAGTAATCCAGATCATAGCTGTTATAAAAGAAAATATCCTGGAGTATGGTTCAGAGATCTTAAAATGCTTAATTTTTTTTTTTTTGCTTGTAACTTCCAATGAAGTAGTTTAAAAAATTTTTTTTTATTTATGTTGGAAAATTTGAAAGTGTTTTTACAATTTTTAGCTTTTTCTCTCAAAAATTCTCAAGGCTGAGAAATGAAAAATAAAACCACGTGTTTTTTTTCTCCTTACCATTTCCATATCCTGGTAACATGCAACACATAATAATGGCATGTGTGTCTCCTGATATATTTACTAAGTTATTCTTCTTGGCACTGTACTGTACATATGCTTTTACTCTGATCTTCTGTGGTATTCTAGTTGATTACATTTTACTGATGATTAAGCAGTAGTGCCGCACAGCCATGTATAATTTAAATATTTCTAATACAGACATACATGGTTAGTGTAACTTACAATTTATCACAAAGCAGAAATTCAAAAGTCTTTTTTTTCCTCATAAATAACGTCTGTATTTCTATAGTGTTTAAAACAATGTAACAATTCAATACTTTATGTCACATACAGAGAACGGTAATCAAAGCCAGATGCAACACAGAGATTGAATATAACTTCAAGAGGGTAGTCATCACATTAAAGGACCAATGTTTTCCTATTTTAAGTTTGGCTCATTCACTTGTTCAGTATTCATGGAGAATGTGGAAATGTGAAGGAAGGAAATCCTGGGGGTGAATTAAATCATAGAATAATTTAGGTTGGAAAAGACCCTTAAGATCATCGATTCCAACCGCAAACCTAATACTGCCAAGTCCACCACAAAACCATGTCTCTAAGCAAAATGTCTCCAAGTCTTTTAAACACCTCCAGTGATAATGATTCAACCACTTCTGTGGGCAGATTGTTCCAGTTCTTGACAACCCTTTCAGGGAAGAAATTTTTCCTAATAACCAAGCTTAACCTCCCCTGACGCAACTTGAGGCCATTTCCTCTTGTCCTATCACTTACTACTTGAGAGAAGAGACTGACACCCACCTTACTGTAACCTCCTTTCAGGTAGTTGTAGAGAGCGAGAAGGTCTCCCCTGAGCCTCCTTTTCTACATACTAAACAATCTCAGTTCTCTCAGCTGCTCCTCATAAGACTAGTTCTCATAAATAACTGTAATTACTTTCACATAATAAATAATTCAATTGTTATTAAAATATAGCAGCATAAGGATATGGAAATACTAGAAAAATCATTGTGAAACATGATCAAACTATATTAAAGCCAAGTCCCATACTATTGAGGTGGGTGCATGTCATGGTGTATCTTGCAGTCATCTGGACTGGGATATCAGAATATTCTGCAGCTCCTTCTAGCCCATGTATAGAGACTTTCTTCAAAAATGAACAAATTGCACTAGGTTATCAATGAAATTTAGATATCCCCTACTAAGATGTTGTGACGTGGATAATGGGTTCACTGAGATTTGGGAACTAGATAGCATTCCTCTGTCTGATACTGAACGCAGTTATACCACAGTTTCTACTTAGTATCACAATGTACCACTGTACAGTTTTCTGTTGTGGGGTTGCTAGTGTTGGGGGATTTTTGTGTGTTGATGTAATTTGTTTGGTTGGTTTTTTGTTTGTTTGCTGTTTCTTTTCCGCGACCTGTTGCTTCATAGGTTCATTCAACAATTTTCAGATGAGAAGAAAGAGTTGTTACTGGAGTGACATCTAAGGCATTCTATCCATGTACCTTTCCAGGCAAAACAATTTTTCTTGAAGTCGTAAATTCTGCATGAGTGGATATATATTTTTACAATAGCCCACAGCACAGTGTAGAATAATAAATTGTTCCCTTTAGATTTTTTTTTTATAATCTTCTGTCTTTGCTTTGAAAAGATTACATGAGAGTAACATAATAGAGTCACCTAGACAGAAAATATGAGGAATTATGAGGCTGCTGTCTCAAATACCCAGGGGAAGCAAGCCAATGCTTCGGAGTAGCAAAGGAAACTAAAATAATAGCATACTATCTTTATTTCTAATCACCATTTCTTATTGTTCTAATTTCCCCATACCCTTCTACTCACTAGATCTTAGGAAATGTCTGGCGAGCAGAGGAAACATTAAAATTTTTGTCTTAGAGGAGACTTTGGTTCAGAGATGTAGATTTCTTCCTCTGCTTCTGCAGGACAGCACCATAGATGTAAAGAATGTAAGGTATCAACTTATTTGTTGGATGATGTGCACTTATATGATGGAGGTGCAACTTCGCTGCAAATTCTGATACTGAAAAGGAAAGTAGGTTTACCTTGCAATCCATTCCTCCTTTTTTGCACAGAATCCAGGAACAACTTCTGCCCTCTTCCTTTAAATCAACATTATAAAACTTATCTATCCCGTAGGTAAAAGATTAAATTAAATGATGAGATGATATGAAATTAGAAGAAAAAATATGCAGAAGCCACATGGCTTCAATGACTTTTTGCATTAAAAATTTCCATAGAACATCCTAAGTATTTTGACTGAACACTTAGCTCTGTTATTTCTATTATGAAATGTTTGCTGCTTGACGTGCATAGTCAGTAGGCAGCTGAGGTTATTTTAATAAACAGTAAACTTTTGCCATCTGTCCTGACCTCTGACTAGGAGGCAAAACACCCGTAATTCACAACTGCATAGAAAAATACAAGAAAAAGTAATTAAAATGCACGTGTATGTTCTTCTTTTATTGCTGCAGTCATATGTTACATCTTTGACAAAAAACAGGAGGGAGGATTTTGTGATTCTTTTCCACTATAACGTCAGACCAGCTTTTCCACTGGTTCAATACAACATTTTTTGTTGAAGTCAATGGACGTATGACAGCTTGTATCAGCTGGCAACCTGATCCATAGCATGGATTCTGGTCTATTTATGGTTTACATGAATTAGTACAATAAAAAATTAACTCCAAAATCCAAAGAAAATTTAAGGTAACACTTCTTGTACTCTTTCAATTAATTATTTGACTGGCTGGGTAGATGAGGGGAGACCAGTGGATGTTGTCTACCTCGACTTCAGCAAGGCTTTTGACACTGTCTGCCATAACATCCTCATAGGGAAGCTCAGGAAGAGTGGGCTAGATGAGTGGACAGTGAGGTGGATTGGGAATTGGCTAAAGGGCAGAGCCCACAGGGTTGTGATCAACAGCACAGTCTAGTTGGAGGCCTATAGTTACTGATGTTCACCAGGGGACAGTACTCGGCCCAGTCTTGTTCAACTTCTTCATCAATGACCTGGATGAAGACTTAGAGTGTACCCACAGCAAGTTTGACACAAAACTGGAAGGAGTGGCGGATACACCAGAAGGCTGTGCTGCCATTCAGTGAGACCTGGACAGGCTGGAGAGTTGGGCAGAGAGGAACCTGATGAAGTTCAACAAGGGCAAATGCAGGGTCCTGTACCTGGGGAGGAACAACCCCATGCACCAATACAGGCTTGGGGTGGACCTGCTGGAGAGCAGCTCTGCAGAGAGGGACCTGGGTGTCCTGGTGGACTACAAGTTGACCATGAGCCAGCAGTGTGCCCTGGCTGCCAAGACGGCCAATGGTTTCCTGGGGTGCATCAAGAAGAGTGTGGCCAGCAGGTCGAAGGCGGTTCTCTTCCCCCTCGACTGAGCCCTAGTGAGGCCCCATCTAGAGTACTTTGTCCAGTTATGGGCACCCCAGTTCAAGAAAGATGAGGAGCTTCTGGAGAGAGTCCAGCAGAGGCTTATAAAGATGATGAGGAGACTGGAGCATCTCTCCTACTAGGAAAGACTGAAGGAGCTGGGCTTGTTTAGCCTGAAGAAGAGAAGGCTGAGAGGGGACCTCATAAATGCCTATAAATATCTTAAGGGTGGGTGTCAAGAGGAAGGGGCCAGACTCTTTTAAGTGGTGTCCAGTGACAGGACAAGGGGCAATGGGCACAAACTGAAGCATATGAAGATGCATCTGAACACAAGGAAGAACTTTACTTTGAAGGTGGCAGAGCACTGGAACAGGTTACCCAGGGAGGTTGTGGATTTTCCTTCTCTGGAGATATTCAAGACCTGCCTGGATGAGGTCCTGTGCAGCCTACTCTAGGCGAATCTTCTTTGTCAGGGGGTTGGACTAGGGGTCCCTTCCAACCCCTACCAGTCTGTGATTCTGTGATAAGATATAATGCGTAAAAAATTATAAGTAACTTGAATAGCCTGAGAAACCCGAACATACATAAGTCTGTGGGACCTGATGAAATGCATCTCAGAGTCCTGAGGGAACTGGCTGATGTTGTTGCCAAGCCACTCTCCATAACGTTTGTAAAGTCATGGCAGTAGAGCAAAGTCCCTGGTGACTGGAAGAAGCGAAACATTCTGCAAGTTTTCAAAAAGGATAACAAGGAGGATCCTGGGAAATACTGACCTGTCAGCCTCAACTCTGTGCCTGGCAAGGTCATGAAACAGATTCTCCTAGAAGCTAGGCTAAGGCACACGGAGGATGGCGAAGTGATTCACGACAACCAGCATGACTTCACGAAGGGCAAGTCCTGCCTGACCAACCAAGTGGCATTCTACAATGGTGTGACTACATCAATGGACAAGGGAAAAGCTATGGAGGTGATCTAACTGGACTTCTGTAAAGCCTTCGACACTGTCTCTCACAACATCCTTCTCTCTAAATTGGAGAAATATGGATTTGATGGGTGGACTGTTCAGTGGCTAAGGAATTGTTGGAAGGTCGCAGCTGGAGGGTAGTGGTCAATGGCTTGATGTCCACATGGACACCAGTGACAAGGTACTGGGACAGGTGCTGTTTAGTATTTTCATCGGTGACTTACACAGCGAGTTCGAGTGCACTCTCAGCAAGTCTGCTAATGACACCAAGCTGAGAGGTGCAGTTGACACGCCTGAAGTACAGGATGCCATACAGAAGGACCTGGACAAGCTGGAGAAATGGACCTATGTAAACCTCGTGAGATTCACTAAGACCAGGAGCAAGGTCCTGCACCTGGGTCAGGGCAAACCCCGCTATCAGTATAGGCTGGGGGATGAAGGGCTTGAGAGCAACCTGGCCGAGAAGGACTTGGGGGTACTAGTGGACATAATCTAGCAATGTGCTCTTGCAGCCCAGAAAGCAAACCATATCTTGGGCTGCATCAAGAGAATTGTGGCCAGCAGATCGAGGGAGGTGATTCTGCGCCTTTACCCTGCTCTTGTGAGACTCTGCTTGGAGTGCTGCATCCAGCTCTGGAGCCCTCAGCACAGGAAAGACATGGACCTGCTTGAGCAGGTCCAGAGGAGGACAACAAAAAAAGATCAAAGGGCTGAAACACCTGTCCTATAAGGAAAGGCTGAAAGGGTTAGGGTTGTTTAGCCTGGAGAAAAGAAGGCTGTGGGGAGACCTTCTACCAGCCTTCCAGTACCTGAAGTATAAGAAAACTGGAGAGTGACTTTTTACAAGGGTATATAGTGATACGACAAGGTGTAATGGCTTTAAACTGATAGAGTGAAGATTTAGTTAGATATAAGACAGATATTCTTTACTAAAGAGAGTGGTGAAACACTGGAACAAGTTGCCCAGAACAGTTGTAGAAGTGTTCGAGACCAGATCGGATGGGGCTTTGAGCAACCTTGTCTAGTGGAAGGTGACCCTGCCCACAGCAGGACGATTGGAACTAGATCATCTTTAAGGTCCCTTCCAACCCAAAACATTCTATGGTTCCACGGTTCTATGAAGATATATGTGTAAGTGTATTTGTACACAGAATAAGATTTAAAAAAAGGAGTGTCCAAATGTTCTAAGGTTAATAAATAACAATACTAAAAGGATGATCTTAAATAATAGCCATTGGAAAAAACATATAAATCAGATAGATTAATTTTACTTCTATATACTTATAAGATTAAATTATGAACAGATTTTGGTGATATCCTTACAGTAATCTATCTGACCAACATTTAAGACTACTATGGTAAAGTTCATCTCATATGGAAGAACAATGCGTCTTTTATATATAACTATATCTCTGTCAAAGCTATAATCAGAAACATGATCTTTATTTTTGTATTACGGTGAAAAATGACCATACAAGGTATATAAAATTGCTGATACATCTTATTTACAACAAATGACACTTGTTCCTGGTGGCATACTTGTCTAGTTAACATGCAGAGAAAAAGGAAATTGTAGATAAGCAACTGAATAGAACAGTTTGAATAATACTGTAGCATATGTCTGATATTCTAGAATTTTATCATCTGCACATATTATGAGTTAAAATACTGATTCTTCTGCCTTTTCAGTGGAGTAACAAAATGTTAAACTACTTCAGTAATGGAAGCTCTAGCCTTTTTTTTTTTTTTTTTTCCCTAAAGGACTCTTTGC
>Ga0065711_1046710_pt1 | contig 12741 bp, 7 predicted proteins | sample Hoacrofraction12_FD_59098 | JGI IMG/M metagenome (GOLD analysis project Ga0065711, IMG submission 59098) | Hoatzin crop microbial communities from Cojedes, Venezuela - Epithelial fraction 12 v2 (version 2) | ecosystem: Host-associated > Birds > Digestive system > Esophagus > Crop | place...
TGCGCGCCCCCAAGCCGCGAGTGCCTTCCCGCCGCGCCGCCCCCCCCACCGGAACCCAGCGTGACGGCACATGGTATGGAATACCGGGCTCTGTTTGGCCAGGTGGGGTCAGCCCCAACCCCTCGGCTGTGCCCCTTCCTGGAGTCCGGTGAAAATTAACCCTGTCCTGGCCAAACCCAGGACAATTGTTCATTTTGTACAGAAGATTTCTTGAGCATATAGTAATTTTATTCCTCTTTCTTTGCAAAAATAAAATTGAGACACAGCACTGGAAAATTACATCTGGTATTAATTGGACAAGTGGCGAACTCTGTTTTCCTATTAAACTCTGCTTTCTGATACTATCATTATCCCACTTTTGTTCATGCCATTACTTTAGTTGGTTTTGTTTGTCTTGCTTTTGTCATTTATACATCATTTTCCACCTGACACCTTCATATTTTATAGCTTCTTCCCCTTTATGAAAGTTTGTTTTATAAGAGAAATAGTAAAATAAAAGCCTTAACTTGCACATTGTTCCTTACACTTTTTGTTTCTTCATTATCTAGCATAATACGGTTCTGTTTCCTGATAAGGATGTGAAATCCAGCATACACAGTAATGTACAATAGAAAAGAAACATATTGACCAGAGCAAAAACAAAGGACAAGTTAATGCATGTCCTTTACAAATCTGACTCTATTAAGAGTGGATAAAGACAGCAATAAGCCACACGAAATACAGAACAAATGAGTGCACTTTTTAATTGTTACAGAACATTGTCAGGCAACGAGAGATATTTTTAGACTTCACTTTGGCAGTTCTTGCTCAATATTTGGTGTCTAATCTCCGAGTACCATCTTACGAAGCATGAGAACATCCTAATAGAACAAGCATCTTGTTAGCTGAAGGATTGCTCTTGTGCTGTAGTCTGTCACTGCGGTAAAAATAGCTAAAGTCTTGCCTTTGTCCACTGGAGTAGAACTTTCCACAACTGATAGACAGCATGGACTCTTTTGGCATTTGGAAGTTACTCCTCCTGTCAATTCAAGATAGCTTAAGTTTGGTGAGTGTGGTTTAAGGTATATTTGTGTAGTTGATTTTCTTTTGGCTGATTTGTAGCTGCATGTGCCTGCTTAAGATAGCTATCAAGCATACTGCATCGTGTTGCTATGGTTTTTAAATCAGTGTCAGGTTGTCACAGCAATGGATGTGCTGACTGTCACTAAAGTAAATGGTGAAGGTGAAGAGTAATATTATTATGCATGGTACCTGGTTAAAACCTTTGTAATCCTGCAAAGAATTTTATCCTATTTTGCTACATATTAAAGGCCAAATCCTCCTTATCCTTTCATAGTGCAAGGAGAAACAAATCTGCAGTAACTTCAAGTAAATATTTCCATACTTTTATTTTAAGGTCAGAGAAATACAAGCATACTGTTATTTTCCACTTCTCTGGAAGCAGATTCTTATACAATGACTCTCTGAGTTTGGGTGTTATGAATTTGCGTCAGCCGACAGGTGCATGAAGGTGGCAAGGTTCGAAGGCATATTGAAATTATGTTCCACAATATCTTTGTGTGCAAGAAGGAAAGATTTAACTGCAGATTGATCCCTACAACCCTGATATAGATAAGCCACCATATACTGGAAAGCACTTAAGTGCTTTTTAAAGCACATGTTTATATCCTATTTTTAAAGATGTTCTTAAAACTCCAGTGTGCTTTGGCTGTGAGCTTGATATTTAGCACATATAACCAGAGCATTGCTGAAATAACATGCTTGTAAATATGTTTTTAACTCTTTTGCTCTTTCCAAGGAAAAGGGAATCAGCACAAAGCGAAAGTTCTGAAATAAAAAGAAGAGGATGGAGTCCTGGTAGAACAAGAAAGATGGGCAGGCAGTGTCTTCTGAGTATCACCAAAGTATACTGAGAAACCTAGTAATCATTGTACATTTTTAAAGGTCAACTTTATAGCTACTTTGCCAGAAACTGCTTATAAGAAGGATTAGGTTAAATAGCTATTTTGCACTCACTAAATCTGTCATAGAAATGAACATACAGACTACACCTAATCAGTTTAACCTTCTGCATTTGGACATTGTTTCACATTTCTTTAAAGACTATCATGTAACATTATTGTATTCTAATACTGAGTTGATTTGAACATTTACTACTCATTGACAACTGCAATAATTTTCCATCAAAGGAGAAGCAGATTAACTAATAGCTAATAATACTTTTATATTGTATTAAGTGTGGTATTTACAGCAAAAACTTTTCATTAAGTATATTTATTTTGCAGATGACTTGCTCTCTCACTCCACGAAGAGCAGGCTTCTCAAAGAGTGTTGCAGATAGGATAGATGTTATCAGCTGGTATCTTTTTGCCCACTTGTGATTTTAAGAAGGTTGTCTATAGCTAGGCTTTTGACTCCTTTGGGTAATGAATCAAAACATCTCCAGAGTCTGGATGATCACAAGATAGATAGTAATGAATACTGAGGAATAACATTACAAAACATTGTGCTTAATTTCATTCGTTTTAAAACAAGCCCCTCCTGCATTTGTCTCCCAGCCTAATGACTGTCTCTTTTAATCTCCAGGCTAGATTCAGCCCTACCTCACTGCATGAGAGCCAATACCCTGAGCACAGATCTCCTCCTCCCATGTTGCCTTTGCCCAAGCACTTTCTCCTCTTGCCTGGCCACTCCCCATGACAGTCATGACACCAGGGGAAACCCAGTTAGCATTATCCTGTGAAGGGATGCGTGTTGCCAGATTATGTGTGTCACAGCACAAAGCCAGTGCAAACTGTGGGTACTCACAGATTATCCCTTCCCAGACCCGCCAGCCACATCTTTGCTCTGAAGAGAGTGGCCTTCGCTCCCTTTTGGGTAACATACGTTATTTTAGGCTTTTATTCTAAACTTCTCATGCTTACGCATGCAATGTGCATCTGAACAAGTGATAAGAAATGTAAATCTCTGAAGTGTCTATCTAAGCCTTGCAGTGAAAAGTGCCACACTATTACATGAGTGAGAGTCTAACAAGACAACTGAATTTTAATTTACATGTAAAACAAAGATTGAGGTTAAAAAAAAAAAGTCAAACAGCTTTGAAAGAAAAATGTATATGCACTTTTTTTCCTTCGTATATAGCTGCAGTGGCATGGGTATAATATTTGGACACTAAAAGTAACTGGAGCATAAAATTAATAATTTTCCACTGACCTCCACATTCATTTAAAATTATTTTTCCTTGCAGACAGGTACAGCTTTGTGTCAATCCCAGTTTTCCTTAAGCTCTAGACAATTGTTCCAATCCAACATAACAGAAAGTGACCAAAAGTGTATTTACAGCCCAGAAAGTCTCCAACATCCTGTTAAGCGTAAGTTCAGGATTCATGGGGAGGCTCCATGTGCATGTAAGTGCAAATTTTCACAACATGACTCTCACACAGAAAATAAATTATTAAAAAACTGGTTTATAAAATGGAGAAATTAAGTAAGTCAATTGTCAGACATCCTCACATCCACCTCAAATCACGTGTCTTTGCTGGATGTTGTGGTTTAGCCTGGCTGCATGTCAGGTGCCCACATAAGTCGCTCTATCTCTCTCCCTCCTGACCTGCACAGGGGAGAGAAAATACAAAAAAGACTCATGGGTCCAGATAAGGACATGGAGACATCACTTACCAATTACCATCACAGGCAAAACAGACTCATCTTGGGGAAATTAGTTTAATTTATTACTAATCGTATCAGGGTAGGATAATGAGAAATAAGACTAAATCTTAAAAACATCTTCCCCCCACCCTTCCCTTCTTCCCAGGCTTAACTTCACTTGCAATTTACTTTGCCTCTTCCCCCAGAGCGGCACAGGGGGATGGGGAAAGGGGGTTGTGGTCAATTTGTCACACGTTGTCTCTGCCACTGCTTCCTCCTCACAGTCTTCCCCTGCTCCAGGATAGGGTCCCTCCCATGGGACACAGTCCTACACAAACTTCTCCAAAGTGGGTCCTTGCAATGGGCTGCAGTTCTTCACAAACTGCTCCAGCGTGAGTCCCTTCCACACGGTGCAGTCCTTCAGGAACAGACTGCTCCAGCGCGGGCTCTCCATGGGTTCACAGCCTCCTTCGGGCATTCACCTGGTCTGGTGTGGGGTCCTCCATGGGCTGCAGGTGGACATCTGCTCCATCGTGGACCTCCATGGTCTGGAGGGGGACAGCCTGCCTCACCATGGTCTTCATCATAGGCTGCAGGGGAATCTCTGCTCCGGTGCCTGGAGCATTGCTTCCCTCTCCTTCTTCACTGACCTTGGTATCTACAGAGTTCTTTCCCTCACATATTCTCACTACTCTATACCCCTGTATTTTTTTTCCGTTCTTAAATATGTTATCCCTGAGGCACTACCACCATTGCTGATTGGCTCAGCCTTGGCCAGCGGTGGGTTCATCTTGAAGCTTGGACAAGGGGGAAACTTCTAGCAGCTTCTCACAGAAGCCACCCCTGTAGCCTCCCTGCTATGAAAACCTTGCTAAGCAAACGCAATACACTGGGTTGTAAAACTTTCTGTCTAAACTATCAGAACTCTTTTTATCTAATCCAGCTACAAACCATCTAACTCGCTCACTGAAATAGTCTTCAATATTTTTCCACTCAATTTTTACACACAGCTTAAAAAACAAGCACGTGTGACTGCATATAACATCTGGAAATAATTTTTCTTCATCTAGTATTCAATTGTACTCATTTTTCCTATACAGACTAGAAATGGTTTAACAATTTGACATCCTCACAGAAATGTTTGGGTTAGTGACCATTAGTTTCCAAATGTTTCCATCCAGTATATACTCAGAAAGGCCATCCGCTATGCTACATGATATGCAGTTCCATACAAAGGATAATGCATTGTACCTTTATTTATGACAAATGCTTGGGGTTTTTAATGTCTCTGTTTGGTTGACTCAGCATGGACTCCCATGACAGATCAAGATGAAAAAGCAAGAGACACCAATAAAAAGATACAAGACACAATAATTAAACAAAAATGACAAAAAGAAAAGAAAAAAAGTTTGAAAGAGATACAGAAAATGAAGAAGATGATGATTAACTGATAGAGCTTTTATTGTAAATAACATGAACACAGCATAAAATTTCATAATTGTCAAGCGATAACAAACCAATTCACTAGATTCTACAGTCTTATCTCATTCTTGTTACAAAGACAAAATTTTATCCATGCCAGTTGCGGTAGGTGCACTTTGCTAATCAACTTGAAACCAGGGATTCTTAAATATAGATCCAAATTTATCACCAATCAAGTTGTTCTGCCAGTGGAATCATAGGACTGCTAATGTTAGTTCAGACAAATCATTCTAATTAAAATTCAGACATTTAAAGAAGTCACTTAATCATCAAGGACTCTCAGTTCGTTTCAAAACCACCTTGCTCCAGTGATAGTCATAGCCAAGGCTTATAACTTGCACAACCCAGAAGACTACCTCACACTACAGTGAGAATGTGATATGCATGTAATAACTCCATTGCTAACATAATTTCTCTGAAATAGCACAAGCAGTTTAAGGTCTTAAGTCATTTCCCTCAAAAGTTCAAAAAGTGGTAAGATTTCTACCTTGCAAGCCAATTCAGAGCGGATTCCTTAATTTTCCCTAAGAAGATATCAATTTTCTTGACCATAAAGTCTATGATTTTTCAAATAAAGTCTTGGAAACACCACTAAATTTTGATAATTAGCAAGAGATAAAATTTAATGAAATCATATGAAAGGAGCTGTATGCACCTTGGTACACTTTTGCAACAAAGTGACGAGAGCTGTATCATATGCAGACCTGTTCCTCTGAAACCACCCATCAGACTGACAGTCAGACCTTGGGAGCTCACAGCACTTTGAAAGATTTATCTTAAAGGGTTATTTTTCAATTTGCAGTTTTAAAAGAATTAGCTACCTTATTACGAACATGTCAGGTAGGCCCCTGTTAGAGCTAGGCTATGTATTTCATATTCATCCAGCCCAGTTTAAAGCTGAGAGATGGTCCAAACAGCTGTCAATGACTTGAACTGGTGGGCAAGAAATCTTCCACTGAACTGAAATATGCTTCCACCTGAAGTTTTCAGATACAGCTTCCAAACTACTTAATTAGTACTTTTATAACTATTTTGTCTAGTCATTTGAGCAGATGACTCTACAGTATTTTTTCCTCATCAGGTGTTAATGCCAAATCACAGCTACATAGCATACATGAGTTTGAAACAGATTTGAGGTGCACCCAAATTAGTAAGAGTTTACATTGAAGCTTAATGAGTTAGCTTGCCACTGCACTGCTCTGAATGAACTATAGAAACAGCATTTGCAATTAAAAGGTTTAAGCCTAAATATCGTCTTTAATGAAATGTTTGTTCTGTGTTTTATTTTCTGTTCATGAAATGTTTATTCTGTGTTTTATTTTCTGTTCATTTCAGAACTGAGAGCTTTTTAGATCATGCAGTTTGATATTTTATACATCTACCTTTATTTCTGACCAAGACAGTTAATAAAAATAATTGTTCAGTCAAACCTTATTGTTTTTCTTGTAGCAGACTGTCCCCAGTTTTTCAATCATTAGTATGAAGGCTTTGCAACGATGCCACAATGTACCAGGAAGGTGGATGGGATCAAAAAAAAGTGAGGTAAGCTTCAAAATTATAGTAACTCTTTAATGATTTAACACATAAAATGGTCTGAAAAAATATATTTTTATTTTGCTGAACAGAATTTTTAGCTTTCAGCTAATATTTAAATTTTGAAATTTCATATATTACAAAATGAAAAATGCAGCCACATTTGAATTTGAGAAACTCCTGCATCTCTTGTTATAAACAGTAAATCCAATGAAGAGAATGTGTATCAGTTGTAAATTGTCCCAGAGATTTTCACAAAGGTGTTTTTGAAAGGCTGAGCCCTGCAGCTACCTTATTTTGGAAAGGATTTCCCTTAATCAGCAAATAATTGGCAGTCTAATTCTAGTTCTGGCTGAAAACACATGTGAAAAAAATTCCACTACAGCAACAAACAGTTATGAAATACTAAAAAATAATAGTAGCAATGACAATAGATTTAGTAAGAAACCTAACATTATGGTCTCCAGTTAATGAATCTTGTGGAGTATTCCCAAGGATTTTCTCCACATACTTAGAAAAGAGACCATATGGAACAATATCATTTCAACAGCTAAAATGAAGGAACCCAGACTGAGGACTAAAACAACTTTTTGTGCTGCCTACAAAAATATCCCACAAGGCAGAAAATGGTTTGAGAGACTATCTGGTTATTGCCCAGTCTCCTCTCCACTAGTAAGCATGAGAAGGTTATTTTTCTTTCCTTCGCTAGACAAGAGCACCAGAAACTGAAGACCTCTGTGGGTCTCTTCAGAGCCTAAGATATAGAGCAAACACTAACACGTAGGAATTATTTTTTAGTGCTAGCGAAATAAAAGGGCTCAAGGTAAATAATCAGACAAGCATCCCACAGTGTCCCAAGTGTGATACTGTTGTGAGGTCCCCTCCTATTCAAACTCCTCTGCTTGAGCACTCTGGATAAAGAAAGGAAGTTGTGTGTTGTGACGAGCTTGTCTGCTTGACTGAAGTCTTCCTCTGTTGAACAGAGACACAGAAAGAACAGGTAATGCTTCCTAACTCTGGTGAACCACTCAAGTTCATTTCTCACATTTTACTTATTTTTTTTCAGTATTATAGTTTCAGACACCCATAAAAAGAAAAAAAATCCATAGCATGTGGATCATACAAACCTACACGCAAACAGAGAACAATACTCATCTGAATCTAGATTCAACTAAATTGCAGGAGAAAAGAAAATGAAGAAGAGAAACTCTGTTAAAAATGTTCAGCTTCCATTAGAGAAAAGTAGAATGTAATCAATTAAAATATCCTTACTGCAGTATTTATATATGCAACGTTAGCAGAATTTTCATAAAAAAAAATTCGTCAGAATGTTTAACAATAAAATCTGAGAAGCTTTAGAGTGCCTCCTGCATATGAACCTCCTTAAATAAAACAAGAAAAAACAACAACGTTATGGAAACAAAGTTTAATTAGCCCAGCAAATGCCATGTGGATCCTATAAAACCTCTGCAAATATAGCCTAACTTCAATGAAAAGACCTTATTCATGCTCCCCAGCTGAGAAAAACTGTTTATCTTCAGATTATAAACATTTGAAAGGATATTGGCATTTCTAGGAAAAAACAGCAGTCATAAGTCAAGAAATGTCATGGCATTTTGCAGTGCTTCCTTCTGTCTTGATTGACTCTAATAGAACTGTTGCTTTATGTTTTACACTATATTAATGTTGTTTGAGAAATGTTCCTGATTCACTCTAAAAAGTCCATTTTAAAGTAAAGTTATACCAAATCTGGGTTAAAAAAACCCACAACTATTCTAAACGCCTTGTAGCCACAATAACCTTCAACAACTCCGATTACTGCAGACAGAAATCACCCTTTTGGTTTTATTTAAAGCTTGAAATTATACTGCATTTAAAGGAAAAATCATCTTGGATAGTTTTACACACACTCACTTCAATGATTAACGAAACTCTAGAATAAAAATTGATAGTTGAAATACAAGGAAAAGAACTAACTGCAGTTTTATGGGATATTTCAGATGCTAACTTATACTTTTTTGGCTGGATTATCCCAGCAAATGATTGCAATTGTGCTTTTGCATCATGACTGTTTTTATGTCTTTCTCTCTAGAACTGTGCATTTCATAGGCAAAATGATGACGTTACAGGTATCCAATTACCTAAGGCATATGTATACTCAATTTTAAGTTGCAGAAATCCAAGCCCAAATAAAGGTGCGATGAGTGTAGATTGGCAGAGTAGGTCTGGGAGACTGGGCATTAGGGCTTGTTACAACTGCTTCTTCTCCAGCTGTCACAACAAGTCAAGGGGAATGTCATCCTCATATCTGTCATGCTCTGAATCAGATCTGTGCCAAGTCTGAAGACAAAGTCATCTTGTAACCCCTTACTTCTAGCATGTTTTGTGACCTTATTAACTTCTAAATATTTTTAGCTACAAGTCTTCTAGTGACTTGTCAAGTCGTCACTAGATGATCTGTAAAAACCTTTTTACTCTTAGATTTTTGTAATTGTTCTTGAGCTGGCGTTGATTTGTCAGTACTTTGGCTAATATATTGAATAGGAAGACATGAGCATTGTTTATCCAGGACAGAATGTCAAATGATAGGAGCATAGTAAAGTACACCGGATATTACAGTCCTTACAGAATAAAATAAGTGATTTAATCAGTATTTTTTATTTTCCTTTGGATTCTTCAAATTCAGCATATCTAAAGTAGAAATTTTTTACACACTCAGTAGCAGCTGATCTAATCAAAGTTTCTGCAAAGTTTTAATTCTTTTCTTTTTCCTTAAGTAAACAGATTACCTGTTTTGCGTTCAAATACAATCTTAATATTTACCACAAGAACCCTTGCTAGGGATAGCAGCAGCATACAGGTTTTTAACAGGTTTAACAGGTTTCTCTAAAAGCATATCATTTTTACTACATAATAACACTGAGTTGTAATAGAAATATTCCAGGCTTTAACAGGTACAAGAAAATAATTCAGAATACTCTTGGTCTTCCTACCTTCTATAAAACTGTAGCTATACCTTCAGGTTACAGATAAAATACATGTTGTTTTGCATAAGTACAAATAGCTATATACACACCAATGACTTAGCTGTGGAGCAGTCATAAATGCTTTAATATCCCAAATAGTGAAATTTGTTAAAAATACCTTCTTATAATAATTACATAATTTTATCGGTATAATATATATCTTAATATATACTTATACATAAAAATATATATGTGCACGCATACACACATCCTGTAAAGGAAATCTATACCCACAATCTTATGTGTGTATGCATATGTCTGTGTGCATATATACATACATGCGTACATATAGATAAAAAAACAAGTAGGAAGGCTCACATATGACAGGAGCATAAAAAAATGTATATGACAACTATGAACATGGTTTAACTGGTAATTTGAGAGCCTTCATGCTTAAATGTCATATCTATGTAAATTTTTATTACAGTGGGCATGATTATGTGTGTGTGTGTACATATATATTTATGTTCATATGCATGTAAACACCCTTTTTACATTTAGTTTTCTAATATTATTCGTTAAACATGAGTCAGTCTCTGATTGCTCAATAATTTGGCAGATATATTGCATGAAAACTATCATCAGAGCAGTTAAAATTATACTGAAATAGTTGTTGCACCTGTCATTGTTGGTTTACTTTTTCTACTTTTCCTACAGATGACTGAGCATCTTGCTGGTTCAATGGTCAAAACTCTTTAATAGCTCAAAAAAAATCTGGAGGAACAAAGGCAACAGTACAATACTTTCCTTTTACCATGGCTACTCTCTCACTGGAGATCCTCCTTTGACTTTTTCAGAAACCCTTGCAGGTGCTGCCATTGTAGGTAATTCCTGCTAACTACCTCTTCTCTGTTAAACAAACACACTGAACTATCCATGTCATAAGCAACCTCCCATAGGTCCATTATTTCCCTTGTAAGGGTTGCTTTATTATGTTCACTTCATTTGATATTTACCTCTCTTCTGCCTAGTGATGGCATTTAAAAAAATAAATTTAAGCACATTAGTGTCTCTAAACATTCAGATGTATTTTGAGGACACTTAGCATGTCTTTATTTACATTTTTATTATTGTCATTTGAGAATTGATCCATTATACGTCAATATAGCTTCTGTGTATAATCTTTAATGTATTTTTTTGACAAATGAAATAGAACATTTGCTGTTATAAAGTCAGCATTTTTTCAACTTAGAAGTTATAAAAAACCTTGACGTGACACTTCTTAAATTTCAGTAAGTACAGCTCTCTTAGGTCATTAGATTCACTGACTAGTTACAGAAGTTTTTGCCAGCATTTGACAGAATAATTTCTCTAGGAAAAATACAGCAACAGTCTAAACTGCTCTGTTAAGGAATGTTCTCCCAAACCCTCCAGTTGCTGTCTTCCAAATATCCACTGTACTCTTCATCTCTAAATGCTGAGGAGTAGCAAAAATTAGTTACGACTGCTGTCAAAGAGTTTTCCCAGTAGCCTAATATTAGAAGGTTATTGTTAACAGTTAATTGGTCATTAATTGCTGAAGATCATTAATGATTTTATGATGCTCTATTTCAGTGAGATTTAAAATATTCATCAATGGCAGAAGAAAAAATGTCTCAGCTTCCTCTTTCTTAACTTTCATGTAATTTAACTGGGTAACTGGACTGTATTAATCCTGCTTTGCCATGGATTTCTAAAATCAGTATGAACAAAAGTTGCCAGTTGCAAGTAAATAAAAAATACTGTGGTGGGTTCAGTCTGTACAGCTGTATTGCAGCTGTACAACTGCATACAAACAGTGCAGGTTTGTGTACTGTCAGCTCCCTCTTCCACAGGGCTTTTTGAAAGACTTAATGTAGTTCTGAACTTCCAGTGCTTTGCGCGACTTAACCTTTTCCTTTTTCTTACTTTTCATGCTCACTGTAGTAAAAATTCACTTAGATGCGTCATGATGAGCAAATAAGGCTTTAAAATCACCATTTAAACTAATTTTGTGGCTTGTGATATACTCTTGGATGCTCCTGCCCTGTGCCAGCATAAATATTTGATGTTGTATGAGATCACATGAATTAGGAACACAGCATTAGTTGAAGTGTAGAAAAATCTGTTTACATACACTGAGGTCTAATTCAAATGCTAAATTGACCAATTTTCTGATGTTTCAAGTGGAATTTGTAAAAAATTAATTATACAAAAAACTCGAGATGGTGTTAGCCCGCATTTCAAAGTCAGATTGACCATCTTCTCTCTTCATATTAAACACATAAGTGCGTAAAGATGGATTGATAGACTGTTGCACAGAATTTCTCATTCACAGTCTTCCAGTTAGATGAATGACTAACAAGGTGTAAGACTGAATATGTGACTCTCATAATTCTATGGCAATAACTCTCTGAAGAAAACCCTTGAGGGATTATTCTTGCTCATTAGTAAGCATCGACTATATGACAATCAGTTTAGTATTTATAGGAAATCCACATTTACAAGCCCCAGGTACATCCAGTAGTTTCAAAACTTGCTAGAAGATTAATATTTAAGACTGAATGCCAATTTATACAATACTGTCACTTCATCTAGTATGATGCTTGTGTAGTTGATCTTCCACTGTCAAAATTTTCAACAACTGAATACTTTCCACACTTAGCCAAGAACTTTAATGGAGGATATACTTCAATATCTCTAAAAAAAAGAAAAATTCTTAGTTCGTTTTCAGAGAAAAGTGGCAATTTTTTACAGATACATTACCATTTTCCAAAATACATTTGTTAAATTCATTGCATACAGCTTTGGTGACCTTTTAAAATTCTTATTTACTCATTAAATATCATTCAGATATTACAGTGTATAGTTTCTGTGCTTTGAGTGACTGAGTGAACTCAATTTGGTAATGAAATGTTTAAAATAAAAATAGAGATAGAGAATCTTTCCTGAGAAAATAAGACTTGAAGGAGAGGCTTCAGAATCACAGAATCACAGAATCACAGAATAGTAGGGGTTGGAAGGGACCTCTGTGGGTCATCTAGTCCAACCCCCCCGCCGAAGCAGGGTCACCTACAGCAGGCTGCACAGGACC
>Ga0065711_1046711_pt1 | contig 12741 bp, 5 predicted proteins | sample Hoacrofraction12_FD_59098 | JGI IMG/M metagenome (GOLD analysis project Ga0065711, IMG submission 59098) | Hoatzin crop microbial communities from Cojedes, Venezuela - Epithelial fraction 12 v2 (version 2) | ecosystem: Host-associated > Birds > Digestive system > Esophagus > Crop | place...
GAGCCGGGCCGCGCCGGACAGGCCGGCCACTGCTTCCGACCCCGCCAGGTAGCGCCGCCGAGCGCGGAGGTCATCCACCCGCCAGGGGGGGGAGCGCCGAGCGATCGAGCGGCGCGGAGCCCCGCCCCGGTATAGCGGTGGGTGCGGGTGGCTGGGCGGGCGGGGACCGGCCCTTGCGGGAGGGGCACGGCGCTGCCCTGAGGGAGGGATCTGAGCCCTGGCGCGGGCTCCTGCCCGGGCCCGGCCGCAGGGAGCGGGGCTGCGTGACCCTGCGCGCACCCACACACGGGTGTGAAAACCCCCAGACCCGCGCCGCATCCCGACCAGACTTCGTCTCCTGAGGCGGTCAGAGCCTCGGTGCGTGAAATAACGAGCCCGCCACTTTTATTAAGTCTTCCTCATGGCGAGGCCGGGCTGGGGCAGTGCCCGCTCTGCGGAGGCCAGGCCGCAGGCACTGCTGCGGCCTCCCCTCCTGGCCTGCAGTGGGCTGGCCGGAGGACAGGCCCTGACCCCGAGGACACGCACCCGCAGCCACGCACACCCACGCCCCGGGGATCGAAGGGGCCAGGCTCGTCACTGGGAAGAGCTTTCGAACAGCGTGGCCGTGCGCGTGGAAGAGAAGGGCCTGTCCTGCACACGGCCGCCGGCCAGCACAACCAGACTGCTCCCGGAGCCTGGGTGTCTCCACGCTGGTTTAACCTCCCAGAGCTGTAGGCAGCTCCGCGCTTTTTCTCACGATTTCTTCGGCGGAACAGCTCCGTCACGACGCTGCAGTGTTTACCCGCAGCTCCCCCCCCACGGGCAGAGCGGGAGCTGCTCGTCACCGAGGGAGCAAGCCAACAGGAACTCCTCCCGTCACCATTTAGTCTTCAGCCATGAGAAGACTTGTTCGCGACTGCGCTTCTCTAAGTGGTGGGTGTGCACTGATGGCTCCAGGTCCCGGCCTGACTCTGGCAGTTTGCTGGCTCGAGTGCCCCTGCTCTCCCAGAGAGGCTGTGGACACCTGTGCTGATCCAGCAGGGACACTGCAGATACAGAACTTGACAGCATCTCACAAGAGTGAGGACGCCTAGAAGAAACCAGGCTGAAGCCACACCATTGCCTCAGAGGACGGTCACTGCTCAGGAGACCGAGCCCCACACTTCCCTCACAAGCAGAAGGAGGACTTGGTGGGAGGCGTTCTTCCCTGTTTCAGGTAACAGTCTTGAAGAGAGATGGTGTCTCAAAAGCACTACATGATGCTTTCAGGCTGACTTCAGGTTCCTGCTGTCTAGTTCAGGTATAGCGCTCTTCAAATTCTTCTAAAGGAAGATAAAGACAACCTCCCCCTTTAAAGAAAAGCATAATAGCATTGATTTTCCAGGAACATTTATTTATTTTTTAAATAGTGTTCTTTCCTTATAAAGCAGCTCTTTAAGTCATGCTCCTTTTCCCACAGTGTCTTTGGCATTCTCCTCCTAGAACTTTCTGGTAGAGTGGTATAAAATGTATTTTTTTTTTTTTTACAGAAAAATAAGTATTTAAACCACAAATTAATTCCCCAAAGTATTAAATAACATACCCAAAACTTTATCAAATCTATTACATACACTAATGGGACAAAACCTTGTTGTGTATGTGCATAATAATTATATATACATTTTTAGCTTAGTTAAGTTAGTGCCTCAAAGTTGTCAAGGAAGCTCCACAAAAAAATCCAGATGCACAACTGCAGTATGACTCGAGTGGCACACTATCTGCAGAATTGAACAATGTATACAATACATTGCGTTTAAAACCCTCTGCCTGAATACGCAAACCGGTGACTCATTTTTATATTTTCGAATGGTTTGCAAAAAGACAGGATTTTACACAATTACACAGTAAGTCACTTCCCAGATTTCGCGGAATTAAGAACTGAGCAGAATGGTAATTATCCCCTACTGTTAAAAACAACGTCACCATGCACGTCAGAAACTAAAACACAGTATGAAAACCCAACAGCAAAGCGTCACATCCTTCCAGTGGCACTGAACATGGCGTTCATGCCAAAGCAGCATTACTGCAGCGAGCGGGCTCTAAAACAAGACTTCTTTTTGCCTGTGTAGTGTGATACATAGGTAAGAGTGTGCTCAACCGTTCAGCAGGGAGTCCTTGTGTCCAGCGCTCCACATCAGGGGATTCCACCCAGGCTCCTTTTCCCACAGAGAGCTTAAGAAATTTTACAGCTGTTCCTCGTGCAGTGTTTTGGTGGGCTCTGTGGCGGGCGGATGATTTTCGCTTTCTTTAAGCTGTTCCTTTTATTGATGTTGCTGGATGTGAGAGAGTACGAGCGCCCATGCATCATCCTGGCGTTAAGGCCGTTGGCCATGGAGAAGGATTTGAGATGGCTTCTTAAGGCAACAGGGAGAGGGAGCTTGTCAACGAGATGCACGGGGGTGCAGGACACTATGGCACGGCAACAAAGGTCTTGCAGACTCAGTACTTAAAAACAGACATAAAACTCGCATTATGATAGCACGCTTTTGTCCGCCACGTGGCAGCAGCACGCCCAGCACTCTGCACTTCCAGGATGAATTCTCATTTCTCCTCCCACACCCTTTCCCACATACACATTATCCAAAGTATCTGCTGCTTCAGTTTCCTAGTTATGTTTTAATACTTAGATGACTGAGCATCTAATTTCTAGGAAAGATACATTATTCCCTACAACAGCAGAACAGGTTGTGCCTGAAGATATGTATTTTCTATTTAGAAAGCCAATTGTACAGGATTCCTGGTTCTTCTTTTTTGATTGTTTTGCATCAGGGTTAAAGATTCTGAAAATTATTTTACATTAGTGAACCATAAACCTTAGCTAGGACTAAATTTACACATTTTCACTGTGCATCGCTTACCCTTGTTCGGCCTCCAGAGCCTGTCCATTCCATGTCTCATCAACACTATTCTTGCTAGCTCAGTAAAGGACTCTGTAATATTGAAATTACAAAGCGGACTGACTTCAAAGAAAGTCATGCCCAGCCTCTCAGCATAGGCTTGTGCTTGGTCAGTCGACACTTGGCGCTTGAAGGCTAAGTGAAGGCGGTTTCCAACCAGGATTTTTGGTACACCGGGGGCATGCTGAGCAAAGAGAAGCAACAAAAAGTTAATAGTTAGGCTTCCATTTTCCCCTTCCCTCAACTAAAACAAACAAAAGTTTTTTAAAGATTTAAAGTCAAAGTGGCAGGCTGGACCAGCTCATCTCTAGAGGTCCCTTCCAGCTGAAGTTGTTCTATGATTCTCTGATCTGAAATACTCCCTTCCTCACAAAAGACAGGCTCACACAGAGGATGTGGCAAATCTATAGCAAGAGTGGGACTACAACTGGAAATCATTGCTCTCTATGTGCTTTCCATCAACACCTTGAAAGAAATGAGATGCTTTAGCTGGTATGTTTCCAACTTTCTAGAATTCTGAACACAGAAAGAAAATTGTAAACTTGGCATCGTGGATACCCCACTCTGTAGTAAGCACTGCCTGCAACTGCCAGTGCAAACAGCAGAAAGTACCACGAGCAGTCGGTCTCAGTCATCTGGTACAGACTAGTGCCACTCGGATTGTGCCTTACCTCATCTATTTCTTTTATCCATCGATCAATTCCATCAAACGACCAACGATTTGTAATATCATACACTAGTATTACTCCCTGTAGTAAAAAAAAAAATTACAGTTGTAAGCTTAGCAGAGGCATAGCACGGAGAACACTACCTGTAAATTCTCCAGTTCTGAAATAATCTTGGAAGATGCTGAGCAGCTTCTCAGTGGAGCAGAGCCTCAGTATCCCGTGAAACCAAGCCCCATCTCTGTGTTGATTACAGATCGGCAAAGGGGCAGAAACCCTGACTCACTTTTGGGGTCTAATGTACTGGAAAATATTTCTTTTTGTATAGCGGACAAGCATAGTTGATCATACGCGCGTCACAAGTCATAAAAGAAATATTTTTGGTTAGGTTTGGTAGCTTGAAGATTCAACGCTCTGTGCGATTCTGGAAGGTAAGAGATGCAACTCTGCAGAACCAAGACATCAGCTATCACGAAACTTTAAAGTCTGAAGCTATAGTGAATTTTTAGTGTGTCTTTTTTTTTTTTTTTGTTAAGTAATTTCCTTACAAGTCATTACATTTAATCACATTTTAGATTATCTTTGTATTTTTCACATTACTCTTGACAGCTGTATGTTACCGATTTCTCTTCCTGGGCACACAGTTTTAGAAAGCAGTGTGAGCATAGCTTTCGCGTGACCAGAGTAAGTGAACATGCTTAGGTTATCCAGGTCATCAACAAGACACGCAGGTGTAAGAATTATGTATCACTGTATTTTACCCTCATTCAACTTCAGTCTCACAGATTTCCCCTCCCCAAAAGAAAATCCTGCCTGGTGTTATTTCGCACATTTACGTTACCTTCAGACTACTGAAGCCGCACGCAATCCACGAGTGAGCTACAGACGCCATCACGACGGTTTGCCACCTCCCTCTCATACATCCAACAAGCATTGCTCAGCGCTGAGAAAGCCGCACTTTGCTTACCTGAGCACCTCTTGAATACGACCGAAATATGGTGCAGAATCTCCCTTGCCCTGATGTATCCCTAAAAAAAAACATAAATTATATGTTTTTAAAAGAAGTAGGCGGCCTCCTTTGTTACGCGTTCAGCTAGACTGACTCCTCTGCACTGATCAGCACCAGCTCTTCTTCCACGCGTCCTGCAGCAGCAGCCGCCACGAACGCCTAAGAGCTCTTCTTGCCCTCAGCAGTTTTCCCCACTGGCATTCTGCCCTTGCCTCTGCATTTCTCAGGATAAGAGGACAAGAACTTCAAACTCTACTCTTGTGAGTGCCCTTGGAAAACAAAGGCTGTTACTCAAGGGTATGTATGCCACTAGACCTTGCATTTTCTTCAGCTCGAAGAAAGAGTCTGTTTTCACAGCAAAAGAAAGGTGGGTGGAAACAACAGCTATCACCAAGGAAACCAATGGAAAAGCAATAAATTCTTGATTACAGCAGCAATAGTTCATCAGGAGCCTAGTATGACGAAGGCATCCCTACAGAATCATAGGCAGCACAGGTTTTTAGAAAAGCATGCACAAAGAATTTTTTTAAAAAAATCACTGCATAAAGTGTTTGGAAGCAAAATCAAATTTACAGTGAAGAATGTGATAAAGAAGCAAAATTCCATAAAGACTTTGAGGTAGGTTACGGATCTTCAAATGCAAGGCACGTATTTCTGTATGTGGTCAGCTGTAGAAACATTTCCGATCCGTTATTTTAAAGAGCCCAAAGAACAGCCTTGCCCTTCACAAAAAGAATTAAAACATCTCCTTCCCGGCTGCTTCTCAGATAAGCCTTAAGCGGTGTTTTTGCTGAGATATATGAAGTGGAAGACAGACGAAGAAAAATAAAGGAGGTGAACAAAATATGAAGTAATCAAGATACCATATGGCAGAGTACTATTATCCATCACTGCATTTAACATTTGAAACATTATTTTGAAAAGCATAAAGGCAAAAAACAACCAATGAAGAATAAATTTAAAGTTACTTAGCTTTGACACACAGGCATTTAACTCCAGTAATAAAAAAAGTTTCAAATAAAAAACAAACACCAAAATTAAAGATGAAATGGCACAGGATTGTCTCTTTCTAGGAAGGGGATCATCATCATCATTCGTTTTCAGCGCCAGCTCTCTACTGTGTGAACACTGCTCGTTCCTAGGACCCGTCTCTCCGATTTATCTGGATTACGGTTCCTCAGAAATCACACTGCATCTCCTTCCCCTGGCCTGTGCTGACCTTACTTCTCCCTCTTTTATTCCGCAAGTTTAGGGAGAGAAGAAAACAAGGTATTTCAGAGGCAGTAATGGCGCTGAGTTTTTCCAGTCGTATCACTTGCTGAGGATTTCTAAAGGAACCTGAAGCTGGCCATCGTCAGGCAACCTTACCACAAAAGCACCCTGAGAGACCAAGTGCTTGACCCTACAGGGAAAACACTTCCTGTAAGATAATTTTATTTGTTCTTGACATGTCTTTGTAAAGATCAGATCACATCAGATTGCATATCAATGAAATTACATGAGCAACTTTCTTTTTTTTGTTGTTCTTTTGGGGTTTTTTGGGTTTTACTTTTTAAATGCTGTGGTTATTTAGTCGACCATTGCTACTAATAAATTGAGCAAAGGGATGTTGCTGCTGTACAATCCCTGCACACTTTCTAAGGGACTTTCATGGTTCTTGTTACCAGTATATTTGACAAATCTTGAAGGCACTTGTAATCTTTTGTGCCTTTCTTTCCACTTATTATCTCTCACGTGGACAAAACTGTAGGGGCCCCCATTTTACATGAAATGGATGCAAAACAGAGGTAAAGAGAAAGCACGACTCACTCAGAGGGCCAGCTGCCTGCCTCCCTCTTCCTCAGCTGACTAAGTGGTGTAGGGGAACCCCTGCCCTGACAAGCTGCATTTTTGTGCCTTTGAAATATAAATTATGAGGCAAGGTGGAGCACACGCTTACCAGAGCTGTAGCTTGATTCGCCGGCCATCCAGAAGAATCGTTGTGGTCTTATAATCTATACCTGCGGGGAAGACAGCCGAGCAGATCTTAGAGCAGCTTGCAGGCGTACGATACACACTCCGGCAGTTACAGGTTTCAAAGCAGCTGACCGTAACAAAAGGCGTTTGTCATCAGCACCCCAGCAGTGCATATGGGTAAGAACAACTTGTCCATACGAAGTTACAAGGACCTTTCACACCACTTCAGCTTGGTCCATTCCGAGCAGATGTCTCAGGCTCCCTTCAGACCAATAAACAGTCTGCTTTATTCCTTATCGTGACAATATATATGCTGAAAGAGTTTTATCTCTTCCAGAAAAGGAACCAGAGCTAGGGTTTTGCCTTTTCTTTCATACATACCTTGCAGACTAAATGCTGTTCCCTTCCTCTAGCCTTACTGCCTCTCTGACATTCTTCCTTCCCTATCACCCCTGCCTCACAGACAGCTCTTACACCAGATACACCTGTCCCCCTCTCCCAGAAAAGCAGCAGATACTGCAAGAGGTGGCTTGCCTTTTGCCTTCCAGCCCTTCCCATTCCCACCGATAACAGCCTTCCCTGCCCACACGACCCACGCAGCCGGTGTCCTGCAAAACATGGGAGCTTCCGTTTCCTCCTCCCCGGAACAGGCCCAGGGCTTGTGGCTGAGCTACAATCTCTCTTTCAGACGAGCTCAAGCAGCACTGCAGTGTTGAAGGGAAGTCTCTGTACATCCTTACTTATACCTGTATACACACACACACAGAACTTCGCTCACGTCTCTACTGTGCCTTTTGGAGTCTTTGGAAGCAACCTTCAGTGCTATATAACATTACCTTTTTACTGCTAACCTGACATGCCCCAAGAAGCAATTAAACTATGTAAAAACAAGCTCAAGTCGAGCATTACTGTTTTCTTGGGCAAAACGCGTGGGTTAGTTTCAGTCAGATTAGGTAAAACTCCTCAGCAGCAGTTGTGTAGCCGCAGGTGACCCCTGAAAATATCCACCACCATGCAAGGGTCAATGGCGTTGAACACTGTGCCGCAGTACTGTGCCCACAAAATGCATAATTATAAACATAAGAGGCTTTTATTTTATTAAATGCTATTTAAAAAGTGTGCATTCAGTATTCCCACTGTGCAGCCAAGCAACACAGTTTCACTGGTAAATGCGTTTTTCTCATGTTTTCTTTGCTGTGTCATAATTAACTTCTTGAACTGAACATTTATTCATAGGGTCCTCCATGTAAAGTTTAAAAGGCGTGGAAACTAGCTCTGAAAAACGGACTGAAATGCAATGAGACTTATACCTTGAAAAAGAGACATCCTTTGTTTTCTGGGCATGAGCAGAACAAGGGGGTGAGAAAAGCACAGTGACATGGAAAAACAAATGCATGCAGAAGGGTGCCCTGATTACTGCTGAAGATCTCAGCACAGCTTTATCAGAGCAACGGGCAGGACAGTGCTGAAGAGGATTCTGTAAGTGCAGGATTCATTCTCACTGGTGGCATCAACGTCCAGAACAAACGAAGCTCATCTATATATCAGTGTCTGCACTGATAAACACAACAAATGCTTACCAATAAGACTGGGGTTTTTTGCTGTATTTAGGGGAAAGAAGATTGAAAGTTGAGTAAGAGAATGCATCAATTACTTCTGTCACGCTCTCAAAGAAGTACAGCATAGCACAGCGCCTGAAGAAATGATGGAGATCTGCCTCAGCTGCAAGCACAGCCCTGGGCAGACGCCGACCGTGCAGGAGATCCACTCCCTCCGCCTGAACGCGCGTTTTGTCCCCAAGCTCACAAAATGCACTCCCTGTTGCTCCTCCGAGTAGAGTAGTGGGAAGTGCTGCTACCAGGTGTTACACAGAGGTCCCCAAAGCAGTCACTGACAGTCAGTTACCTCCACCTTCGCAAGCAAAAAATGTTTAGAACCCTCTGGCATAAGAAGCTGACACAGAAAAGGAAGCCTTAACCCACCTCCCTTTCACCAAGGAAAGGAGTTGGCAAGACTAGGCCTAAATAAAGCACAGCTCTTGAATCACCAAACAGAAGTTACTGCAAGGTAAAAGCTGCCAGCAGAGTCAGCCCCCCGTGGTCACAGGTAAAGGAGAGAGATGGTTTTTTTGTTCTGCTTCTAAGATTTGCACCGCGCTCAGCTGCTCAGTGGCATTTGCCACATGTAAGATGCTATCCGAGGCAAACAAATCTTGAGCCTATTTTATGAGAACAACCAGAAACTCGAATTCACCACGTTACAGTCACAAGATGCTGCTCTCCAAAACGAAGCATGGATGTGCCACCCAGGAAGTGCTCCCCTAGCCACAGACCGGGATGATTTCTTGTCCAGAGATCAGTGCACCTTCACCCAGTGCAGCTATCTCCAGGACTGAGTCCCAGGACCACTCCTTCGTGCACAGCTATCACCCATTTCTCCTCCAGCACAGACACTGGGGGTCTCTGAACGCTTTTACTGCATCGCACAATCGCATCGATTCATTTTTTTGTAGGATCCCTATTGTAACATAGGTACTAAAGCATACAGTGAAACAAGTTCTTTCTCTCTAGCACAAATAGCTTCACTTCTCTAATTTCCTGGCTTCTTGCATGCCATAATTTACAGTCATAGATTAAACATCTAGTAGTCAAAAATTTTCACAGCAATATTAGCAATTTAATTTTACTTCTGTATTGTATCTGCTGCTACTATTAGTCAAGTTAGACCAGCTATAAACCCTGTAAGATGAAACAGATTTAAAAGAACAATTTTTGAAGGATAGTTGCATGGCAGTACTATTAATTAAAAATGTTTTTATCTGTTAATTGATTTGACTTGTTGCATGTTTTATCTCATTTCTAGCAGCAGCAGCAACCGATAAACATCTGCCCAGCTTGAAAGCCAAGAACAACAGAGGAGTGGGAAGTCACCTTGCCATAGCCCTACAGAAATGGGCATTTGCAGTTCCGAGAGCGAGGGCATGTCTTAAGAACAAGAAACAGAAACTGCCTGTTACCGAGCTCCTGGTGAGGACAAAGCTAGCAATGCCCAGAGAGACGACAGAAAGCAAGCTTTCGAAGCAGTCTTGCTGCGATGTGAAGACCAGGTAAGTAAGATCAGGAAGACAGAGGCACTGTGATGGTAGAGCACACATTATTAGCAAACATATTTCAAAGATGCCACTTCATTTCTGTTGCCTGCAGGACAGTTCACTGCAGTCACATCAACACACAGGTTCACTGCTCCCACTTCTACAAACTGATGAATACCACCTCCTGTCAAGTAGGAGTATATTAGGAAAAAAGTCTCTTGACACAGCTCCTTCTAGTCTGGAAGCAAAGAGAGGGAGCTAAATTCTTCTGATCATTCCAGCTCAACTCGGAGACTGGTTCAGTGCCATGCCAACTTCACAGTTCCCAGAGAAGCACTGAGCTGAAAGGCCAGGGAATCACAGAATCATTAAGGTTGGAAAAGACCTCCAAGATCAAGTCCAACCGTCACCCCAACAGCCCCATGCCTGCTAAACCATGCCCCAAAGTGCCACATCTACACATTTTTGAACACCTCCAGGGATGGGGACTCCACCACTTCCCCAGGCAGCCTGGTCCAATGCCTGACCACTCTTTCAGTAAAGACATTTTTCCCAATATCCAATCTAAACCTCCCCTGACACAACTTGAGGCCATTTCCTCTTGTCCTATCGCTGGTTACCTGGGAGCAGAGACCAACCCCCCCTCACTACACCCTCCTGTCAGGGAGCTGTAGAGAGCGATAAGGTCTCCCTTCAGCCTCCTCTTCTCCAGACTGAACAGCCCCCCTCCCTCAGCCGCTCCTCATCAGACTTGCTAGGGACAGCAATAATGAGCATTTCAAGCTTTCAGCTCACTGCAGAAGTGCGAGTTGAAGCCTCTTCTGCCTTCAGTTCAGGCTCTGCTCTATATATTTGGAAAGATACACACACAAAATCCCCAATGTATTACCCCCAGTTCTGGGAGACTTATTTTCATTTATTGGCCAAAGTGTTCCAGTTCTCCAGCAGTATTAGGAAACAGCCAAATCTACAAACCAGAAGTTAAAATAAGAAACAACAATAATAATAATTTTTAAAAAAATAAAATCAAACCTATAGACAAAGTCTTGGGACACTGAACAGATTAGGGCATTGAAATTGTCTGCGCACTGAAAAACCAAGTTTCATCATTTCAGAAATTCCTGACAACATCAAACATGCAGATCAAACCCTGCGTAACACTACATCACCCCTTCCAGCATCCTGTGCTACCGCTGATATTTCCCGCAGGGTGAAATACCTCCACTAGTTTATCTGCAGTTAACGAAGAGGCACAGACCACATTTAGCAAACACCGACACATCCCACATGGGGAACGGACATCCATCACCCTGTTAAAAGACATACCAAGCATCGAAAATTAGTACTGCGGGGCTAGAGGACAGACAGCTGAGTAAACCTGGCGCTGTGCTTTGCACCGCAGACCATTACTGCTGCAAGTCGCTCATGTTTAGCCACGCACATAATGCAAAATGTTACTTTTTTTTTTTTACACGCACAAGACAAGTCAGAAAAATATACTATTGCCAGCTGCTGTTTATGAAAGCACCTTATGGGTTTCTCAAAAGATTTTGGAAGAGATGTATTCAGGAACCTCCTCATTCTTCAGCTGTTACACAGATAGAAGCAGTTGATAATATAACCTGAACATTGGTGCAATTAGCATTTGCCACCAATTAAGAATGAAAACAAAAAGCCTTTTGCCATGAATCATCAGGAACAGCACGAAACCGTAACAATGAGACCAACAGATGTGGATTGTGCTGTTGCAGAAATCAAATGTCCTTCCAGAACATTATTCACTAATTTAGTAAGACAGAATAGCTTTGTTTGGGAATGCAACTGAAACGGATCTCCACACAAGAAAGGGAAGACAAAGGCTGCTAAATCAAAAGAACAAGAACAAAACAAACAAAATACCCTCACAACATTGACATGAACCAGAAAAGCCTCCCAGGGCTTAATAATTTCACAGGGATGTTTTTTATAAAAATTATTTACCTAAAGTCATAAATTGAAATGAAAGAACCTGAAACAAGCCACTGTCCTTGCTGAAGGGTTTGGATTTCTTAAATCTAACTGATTTATAATATAATTTTTTTCTTTTCAAACACAAAATCAACAGACAGGAAACCAAAAGAAGTATTATTGGACCCACGAATGTAGTAAGATTCACAAAAAAAAGCGCGCATTCAGCTGCTTGGTAACAACCGCGGTGCATGGGAAGCCACCCTCTCCGCACCGAGGCTTTGCAGCCATTGCCACACTATCACTGACGCTCCACCGACCGCACCGCGTTCGTGCCAACACTAATTTAAGGCTTCCTGTGAATTTCGCTTCTCTTGAAGCTTACAGCAGCTATCAGAATATCTGGGGCTTGTGATGGGTCTCTAGGGCAGAATCCTTCAGTCACTCAAGTTGCTCGTTTTGTGTTCCACCAAAGGCATCACTATTTACACCAAAAATCTTTTCTCTGTGGTCTCATAATTGAGCTTTGACAAGCTGCAGTGTGACTAACAGCCAACCATGCAGCTTCGCAGCAGCGAAACACACAGTGACTCACCTGAACGAAAGCTGCAGCAATGGATCCCAGGCCAGCCATCGGTCATACCTTGATAATCTAGCATAGAGTAAAATCCAGATTTGTCCCTCAAAATTTTTCATAGGAATTGGATGTTAGCCAAGTATTTTAATGGTTTGGAGCTTGTTTTGCATTTGCTTCGGACCTGTGTTTCAACTTAGGTAACTTATAGGAGAGAGGAGAAAGAAAAATGGGGAAAAAAACAAGAACTTTTAAGATGAGATTCTTCAGAGCTGTGCTTCACCGATTCAACGTGGAAAGATTTTATTCAGTAGCACATTTGTCTTAGAAATGCTCCGAAAAACAACCCTTTTTATACCTGCGAAAGTACAGAACACATGACTGTATCTCTGAACCTGGTACACTATTACATTTTAGCTCAGAAATACTACAAGAACTGGTTTCATTGTTTTTCCTATTCCTCTTGATTGTTTTTCCTATTCCTCTTGACATGTCCTTTCTTTAAAGTTTAAGGCACATTGTTCCTTGTAGATAATTTATGTCAAATTAGCAGCTTTCAGATTTAATTAAAACAGAATCTAACT
>Ga0065711_1046713_pt1 | contig 12740 bp, 19 predicted proteins | sample Hoacrofraction12_FD_59098 | JGI IMG/M metagenome (GOLD analysis project Ga0065711, IMG submission 59098) | Hoatzin crop microbial communities from Cojedes, Venezuela - Epithelial fraction 12 v2 (version 2) | ecosystem: Host-associated > Birds > Digestive system > Esophagus > Crop | place...
CCCCCCCCCCCAGACTGCACGTTTCCCCATCTTTTGCAGGGGCTCGCAGCTCTGCATGGGTCCCTGCTGTCAGCGGGGGCCCAAGCATGGGCACCAACTGCTTGAAGACATGCAGTTCCTTGGGGAGCATCTAGCACCAGGGCATGGGGTAGGGCAGCCGTCCCTGAAAGAGGAGTGATGGGGCAGGGAGAGGCACTTTTAGGATGTACAGAGGAGGACATTAGGCAGGAGAGGAAAAAGTTAAGGCAGACTGAGGAGCAGGCCGAGAAAGTGAGTGTCCTAACTAAGGATGGGTGGCTATCAAGAAGAGAAAGTTTGAGACATAAAACTGAAAACTTGGGCATAAAATTGCAAAACCCACTTTTGAAGCAAGGGACAGGAGACATTTGACTTTCCTCCAGTATCTCTCCCCCAGCTTTGGAGACCTGATCAATGCTGAAACCTTGGACTAATTTACATTTACTAATTTACATCAACAGACCAAACCAGACTTTTTGGACAGTTAGCCACCTCCAGTGATGCAGGCTACCCAGACTGTTCAGTGTGCAGAAGATGAGCAAATGCAGAGGTTTTAGTGTGCTGTTTCATGGCAATTGAGCAATGCCTGCAAATTTGGTTGTCAGTCCAGCTCAAAGGTAGAGCAGCAAACAAGCATCAGCCGCCGGCCCTTCACTAGTATTAGCTGCATCTGTAGCAAGATCTTTGAATGTAATAGCTAGGAAAGCTCTTTAGCAAGTTGTAATCAGCCCCACAGTGTTCACATTAAACCAGTATACCGCTTACAACAGCTAATAAATCCATCGGCACAAGCAGATGATTTCTTGATTGCTTTGCTTGGGCCTGCTATGTGCCTCAGGCAAGCATTATTCGTGTAAGTAGGGAGACAAGAGGTGCCCCACAGGCAGCTCTGGCAGCCTTGGTTACACTCCAAGCACCGGACAGGGATTCAGCCCTGTGTCCTATCTGCATTTGCAGCGTGTCCAGCCCACCCACATCCTCACCACCATGACATAACACTGTGCCTTGATGCCCTTCATGGCTGAAAGGGAAGAAGCAGCTCATGGGATGCTGGAGTCACCATCCTTGGAGGTGTTCAAAAAATGTGTAGATGTGGCACTTTGGGACATGGTTTAGCAGGCATGGTGGCGTTGGGTTGACGTTTGGGCTAGATGATCTTAGAGGTCTTTTCCAACCTTAATGATTCTATGATTCTAAGCTCCCAGATGGTTGTTGCTTGGAGATTCTGTGCATAACTGGTGCCCTTAGGCACCTTGGGGTCTCAAGCCACAATGTGTGCACTGGTGTGTCAATGCTTTAGGTCCCTGGAGCCATGCTCATGGGAGGTGGAGAGCTCTTCAGCTGAGGTTGGAACAGGTCCCCTGGAAAGCGGGGAGGGAAATGGTTCCAGAGCTGCCACAGCATCATCTGCCCCTGACCCCTGCAAGCACTGGTGTTGCTCGCCAGAGGTGCCACGCACTTGAGACCCGGAGAGCAACTCCCTGCCAGGAGGGCTGAAGTGGCTCGCCGGGATATTGCCAAACCGCATGATGAGGGACTTGTTCGAGCACTGTCTAATCCTTCTCGACCACTTGTGTGGGTGCAGGAGCCTTCCAGCTCCTTTATACACACTCCCAGAACAGGACAAAACTTGCACCGGCGGAACTGTGCGACGCAGGAAAGCCGCGAGGTCAGGAGGCTGGCAGCACCCGGCAAGGGATTACATACGGTACACGGCAAGAAAACAATAGCGGGAACCAAGAGCAATACAAAACACTGAGAGGTTTAAACCTCCACGAGCTTTAGAAAGCGTGTGGATCCTCGTGCATCACTCAGGCGTGGGGAAAGCAGAGCGGATGCGGGGCTGGCACCCGACAGGTTTGGGTGCGAGGGCTGGCTTTGCCGCGGCACCCACGGCCCTGCTCGCACGCCCCGTGCCGCCTCGCCGCCCCGACACTGCCATGCCAGCATCTGCACCCGGGTGTGCAACTGCTCGGGCACAGGCACACAGCCGCACACGCGGCAAGAGGAATTTTTTTCCTTCTTCTTCCCCAAACAATTAATGTCAATGCGGAGAGGCAGGTGCTCCTGGCGCGATGCCCTCCGTTTTGTTTACAGAACACTCCTTGAAGATTATTTGTGTTGAAATCTTTTGGCTTTTCTCTCTCTCCCTCTTTCCCCCCCGCCACCGTTTCCCTCCCCCTATCTTGTTATCATTCTTCCAGGCAGTTTTCATGCCCCGCGGGCCCTGGGCGACAAGCGCGGCTGCAGCCTGCGAAGCGAAGCGAAGCGAAGCGAAGCGGCAGGGAGCCCCGGCTGGCCTCGGCCCCTCGCTCTGCCCCGGGCCGGGGGAGAGGGGAGAGGGGCTCCTCAGGCACCGTCCCCACGGTTCTTTGTGGCTGCGGGGAGCAGAGCGAAGGGGGCCATTGTCCAAGGGCTGCTGCTGACCCCACCATTTCCATCTGAAAAGCCGCTTTCATGTGAAAGGGGCAGCTCCCCATCCCCTCCATCCCCTCCGCTTTGCCACGGACTCCCTGCTCGCCTGCCAGACCCTTTCCACCCTTCTCCTCTCCCTTGCTGTGCACTCAGGCTGCCTGCACCCTCCTCTTCCTCCAGCCCCCCCCCCCAGCATCCTCCTCCTTGCCCCATCCTCCTCCAGCTCAGGGAGCAACAGTGTGGGTTGTCCAGGGTGAAAGAGAGAGGGAAGGAGGTGAGAACAAGTGGGGCGGCTCTAACCCAAGCCCTCGGGGGGATGCAAGATGCTCGTCTCTCCCTGGAGCATGAAAAATCCCAGCTGTGGCTCTGCAGAGCCTTTCACTTGCCTTTGTTGCCCATCTTGGCCATAGAAATCTTTCAGCAATGTTTATTGAGAGATAGTACGAGGTCAATGGAATAAACACAGCCTTTTTTCTTCAAACCCTCTTAAAAGCATGCCTTTTTAATGCTAAAATGCATGAAAAATTAGATAGCTGGCTGTATCACTTCCTGAGAGGTAAGTATAACAAACCTGGGGATTTACCAAAAGAAAATCGCCCAAGTCCCTGCATTAAAAGCTTTTATTGCCTTTCAAATCCACTTGCTTGGGTGCACATTTCTAGCCATGACTCCCACCAGGTGCCGGGTTGATGCGGGTGAGGTTTCCGGAGCAGCCCTCTCTCCCGCCTGCCCCTGCCTGGTCCTCACTCGGAGTCTCCCTCAGGGAGCCAGCACCACGGGCCGAGGCATTTAGGACTGAGTCACCCAGCTGGGACAGACAGATTACAGAGAGCTTTATGGTCGTCTTCCCGCCGTTTCAAAACAGAAAGCAGCTGAAACAGGTTTAAGGCAGTGTTTGAAGGTTGCAAAGGACTGAGAGAAAAGGCAACAGCGCACTCACTTTTTTAAAAAAAGGAAAGAAGAAGTTGGTGGCGCTGAAATCTGTTGTAAAAATTCCCACCGACTTCACCCCCAACAAACTTTCACCCCATACACTGGGGATGGCTCTGCTCAGCCGCAGGCTGTGCTCCTCCCTGCAGTGCAGAGGGGAGCTTCCAGCAGCTCCCCATCTGAAGGAGTCCATCGCAAAATGCCGAACGAGCATCCCTAACACCCACTCAGCAGGAAAAGGTGACCTTGAATGGCATCTGCATCCACTCAGCTCCTCCTTCGGGCTCCCAAGCAGCGGTCACAGGGCTGAACTCCTGTTCCACCCAGTCGCTGAGTTCTGGTAAATAGTGAAGGATGCTCTGGATAAACTGTTGCAGCATAACAGTTTGGCCAAATGTTTCTCTGCTTGTAAAGTAAGCAAACAACTGTTTTATGTTCATTGGTAGGAAAAAAAGGCGTATTGCAGAAAAAACTCCCAAGGCATTAAGAAACCACATGGAGAAACTGCCCAGCACAAAATGAGACATGCAAGCTTTTATGCTTTGCAGAGTATAGCCAGCACATGAGCAGGACAGCTGGGTGTAGTGGTGGTGAAGAGATTTACACAGACTGGTATAATATTTCCAGCTGTGACTTTAGTAAAAGAGTTGTTTAAATCTCCTTCTCAAAATGACAGGCCCAATGACTTTCTGTCACTTTCTTGTGGTCACATCGTTGTCTCTGCTGCTGCTGCTGTTGGTCCTAGCCCAGCAGCCAGCGTTTCTGCCAGTGAAATAGGTCTAGCTGTGTTGATTCTGGTAGCACTTTGTCCTGTTTACCCTGCTGAACTGGGTTCAACATCTCCAACAGGTTTATCATGGCAGAAACATTCCAACCAGTCAGGCAATGAGGGCAAACACCCAGCAAGCCACTGGACAGCCAGCAGCTAAGACAACCAGCAGAGAGCTGCCCAGCGAGCTGCAAGCGGCTCCTCCACTCAGCCAAGGCTCTTTGCCAGGCATGCAGGCAGGGAAACAGCTCTCAAACCACCAGGAGCTCCCTGGAGCTGCCATTGATCCCGCTGATGCCGGGCAGCACCAAAACAGGCAATTTTATGGGTCAGATTATTTTCTTTATTTTTAGCTCTAAGTTTTGTTTCCAGCTTGTCCTGGAGCACTACGGGCTGTGCCTTTGTAGGGGATTACTGCACTGCCCAGGTGCTCAAAGTCACCCCCTCCAGCCTGGTGCCTCCTGCCAGCCCTGTGGCAGAGCGGACCCCCCAGCAGCAGCCCGCCGCTTGTCAGGTCCCGTTGCTCACATAAAGCACGTGGGGCTTTGTCCACCACCGCCAGATTTGCCCCAGCGAGAGCAACACCGCTCCAACAGGCTGCGCGCAGGCACAGCATCCCTCTTCGCACCAGAGCCAGTGGTCCCTGCCCATCCTTTGTGTAGCCTTATTCTTGCAGTTCTCGCCCTCTTTTTGCAGAGAGATGGGTTTTGAAATAGGCCTGTTGTAAGGCGGAAGTATTTCTTGCTGAGCAGATAGGTTCATTTTCAGACCAAAATGCTGGTCCTCATTGAGGAAGGCAGCCATAATGCCTGGAAGAGAGACCATCAAGGCAGGCAGCTGCCAAGTCGCAGCTCCCACCTCCTTGGCTGGTCACAGTGGGCCCTGATAGCGCTGCCCACGTGCACACACACAGAAGGAAACATTGAAACTCAGCCTCCTCCATAGCCCTGTGTGACAGTGCCACGGGGACAGGGACCGTGCCCACAACACGGGGTCTGCGTCTCTGCCTGGCGATGCCAGGGGCGGTGCATTCCATACACACAGTGTGTGCATCCGTCTGTTTGCGTGTTTGCACGGGTCTCAGGGGTAGGTGCTTTCTGAGAGAAGAAGGTGTTGACGTTGTGAGGTTTTTCAGGGAGCATCCTCCACCCTTGGCCGGAGCATGGGGCTCCTCCAGGCTGCACCCGCAGGTCAAGGTTTTAACCCTGGAGTTGGACAGCTGGGCAAGTGGATCAATGCTCTCAAGCAGCCATCCTGCATCTCTTTCAGGCATCTCCATGGCAGCGCCAGGACGGGGCAAGAGAGGTGCTCATTGCAAGGCTCTCCACAACCAGGCAAGCAACTGAAGTGTTTCAATAGCGGCTTCCTTTTGAAACTGTGAAGAAAGCCAGCGAGCAGTTTCAGCTAATCCTTCCCTCAGCGCGTACGTTGTTTGTGTACACGCACGGCTGGCTGCCTCTCCACGTGTGCAGGGGGAGTGTTAAACCCGCCCAAAAAAAGAAGAAAGCAAGGCAGAAAACCAGTCCCCCAAGGAGCAATGGAAGTCAGTGGATGGGTTTTAGCTGCGCATCTTTTTGCCCAAGAAAGGCAGCTCTGCAAAGGACTTTCTAACTCATCGTCTGGGCCCAAGACTTCCTTGTAAAAGGCTGCTGGGCTTGTTGCAACACATTCCAGGTGTGTAAGTGATGCCCTACCTTGCGCCTTTCACAGCGCAGGGCCCGGGGCCTCGAGCAAGCAGGGAGGAGGAGGGAGGGAGAGGTGCGTGTGTTCAAATTAAATGAAGCAGAAAGAGAAAGCTGGAACCTGCAGCGCCTGGGGCACCACGAATTGAACAGGTTGAACCTGATAGCAGCGCAAGGGAGGCAGCAGGAGGGGTCTTCCAGCTCCCGGCCAGAGGTGCGGAGCCCAGCATAGGTCAAGAAGCCCAACCTGAAAAGCTCAGGTGGTGAGAAGAGGGGACAAGGTGGGGAGGTGAATGGAGGAGGGAGTCTTCAAAAGAAAACACTTAATCTTCATTAACATGACAAAAGGAGGCAAATGAGAGTGCATGCATACTCCTACTCTGCTTGCTCCTGAGGTCCCTAGCTATCGCCCAGGACTCAGTGGGTGCTCCCTTTGCTCGGATTGGCACTGTCCCACTGGGGGACCTGGGGATGCAGAGATGCACACTGAGCGAGCGGTGAGCTGCTCGGCAGCACCATGCCCAGGGGACATGGGGGCTCCTCTCTGGCCCCATCATCCGCAGATCCCAGTTAACACAGCATCCATGCCCCTTCCTTCCCCAGCAGTGCCCAGATTGCAAGGATCTTGTCCAAAAGCCAGGGCATGGGGACAGCTGTGTTCCTCTTCCTACTCTTAAATGTTATAAAAAACACCCAAAACCTGGAAAATTCCTGTTTCAGGCTTTTTTTCAAGACGGCCTCACTAAACAGTTGCCTTAGGCTTGCTGGCTATTTATTCTGGAGGGACTCAAGGTATAGGCTGATAACATTTTCCTCCCAGCTCTGATTTGAAGAGTCAGCTAAAGGGGATGGAGGGACCTTGTGGGAGGGAGAGGTCCTGGGGTGTGAGGGCTTGCCCTGGGAGAGAGGAGGAAGGTGGGGAGCAGCCAGGCAGCCCCCAGAGAGGGCAGAGGCAGCAGGACTTGCAGGTGCTTGCGCAGCCCCAGTGTTGAGAGTGGCAAGTGCCCTCCAGGTGCCTCCGCTGTCCTGGCCACACCGTGAAGGCTGTCACCTGCTTTTTAAATAGCAGCAAGTCATTGGGAAGCTGTAAGACAGGGGAAGAGGTGGGCAGAAACGCAGGACGTTTGCAATTCGAAGGCAATTCTCCATCACTGCTCAAGGGTGCCTTGCTTTACAGCCATGATGGATGCTGGCTGGAGGACGGTGGCTAGAAATTAGTGATGCCCAGGAAATTAGGGAGCAGGAGGAACTCTGGCCTCTGCCACCTCCCAAGATCTGGGATTGCTGTTTCGACTGCCAGAGGCCGCAGGAGCTGTCACCCATTGCCATTGCCCAAGCCTACAAGCCACAGGCTGTGAGGCTTCACTCACTCATCCCCTGGCTGCCTCCTGCCCTGCAAGGGAGCCACATCACCACTCCGTCACCTGCAAGGTGCTGCCTGTCACCCTGTCCTGTGTGGGACACGGTGGTGATGGGGCACTGCAGAGCACCATGCCCGCACCGTCATCATGCCCTCACAGCTCCTCCCGCTCTCTGCTCCTGTCTTGGCCCTGTTTGGAAAGGGAAAAGGCTCCCTTGGTGGGACAGAAATGGCTCCCAAACTTTGCAACGCTTGAAGGGTCTAGAAGGTCATGCCTCTTTGTTTTTTCCTTTCTCTTTTTTCTGTTTTTACCTGCTTCTCCCTCTCTGTGGCCTCTGCATCACAACCCAGTGAAAAATAGCCTGAGGGAAGAAAACATTGCATGGAGGAGACAAGCCCTTTGCAACTAATGACTCTGGCAAAAAGAAGTGACGTGGTAACTCAGTGTCCTTTCTGGACCTCATTTCCCAGCCACTTGGTGAGCTCTGCAGATCTCCCCCACCCCGGGTCCCCACTGGTGGCCACATGGCAGAAGTGGTCCAGCGTGGTCCTCAGGACAAGAACCACGGACACACCTCTGTCCCCCACTGCTTAACACAGGGCAGTTCGGGTGCACCCTGAGGTGCAAAGAACAATTTGTGAGTGGCTTGTCAGGATCTGGGCTGAAAAGCTGGGTTGAGCTCACGGTGTTTTTGTGGGTAAGCTCCACAGGGCAGGGACTCTGCCTGGCTGGGTGCTTGCTCACTGGATAGCACAGTGACTCCGTGCTGCTAATTCAGACCTGTAGGCATTAATGCAACATAAACCGTGAACAGTCATCATAACAATTAATAAACATGCCGAAACAAAAACGTTCTCCTCGTTTAATTAACATCGGTCTTCAGTAGCTTTATCTCGGGGTGAGCGGCTACTTTGTTGGTGCTCTGCCTTCGCACTGTGCTTTGCCTTCTGTGGCTGGGGCAGGCAAGTCTTTGCTGCGCAAACAGGAAAGTTTCTTATTTGCTCATGCTCCTACCAAATATCTTTGAACCAGCATCTTGCAGACTGTCTCTCACCAGAGGGAAAGGCTACAGCAAGAGAAACAGCAGCCGGAGAAGCCCGGTAGCTGTCTTTACCTTGCCTGGAATAGAGGCTGAGTACATCCAGGGGCAAGCATAAGAGCCAAAGGAAAACAAGAAGTGGAAAGGTTTTGGGGGAGCAGGCTTAGAAAGAGGGTCATAAAATAATGTGTGGCTTGAAGTGAGAAGCTGGCAGCTCCCTGGAGCAAGGGACACGTGTTTGTAGGCCATACGTGGCTCCCCTAAGGAGCACAGAGTTGCAGGGGGGCATTGCAGGTTCGGGAGTCAGGGGGGTCACCTGTGGGCTGCAGAGCCTAGCCAGCATAAACCAGGCACCGGCTGGGCACATCCTAAAAAACTTCAGGTACAGCTGGGGAGCCACAAACACTAGATGTCCAGTCCTCGCCCCTCACCCTGGGGGCACAGCTGGGTTTCTGAGGGACTCTGAGCAGCATTTGGGCAAAGTCTCTGAAGCAGGAGACCTGCCACCCAGCCGCCCCGTGTAAATGTGTTCCTGGCTGGGGACATGGCGCTGGCCACACCGAACGCCAGGCTGAGGTGGCTGGAAGCAGGCAAAGAGCTCCAGCCTTGCTTGCGGCTCCCTCCCTCCCTCCCCGCTCATCAGGCGGACTGAAGGCTCAGCCCTTGACCCCTCGCAAGCAGATGGGGTGGAAATGCATCCCCACAGGCTCGCGTGGCTCCGGCAGGAGCAGGGTGGGCGATCGCCTGCCCCACGCTCCAATCTCTGCTGCTTTGAAGACGTGCATCTCTAATCTTTATGAGACCTTGGAGACAGAAGCGCTCCGGGTACACGCTAAACCATGCCGGCCATCTGTTCCCCTCTCCCTCTGCTTTGCCCCAAATCCCTCCCTGCTGACCCAAACCGAGCTGCAGCTGTTGCCTTGCAGTGAAGGGTCATAGGGCTGTACCTGCCAACAGCAAGCCAGGTAAACCCAAGGTCCTGGGCTCCTTCCTAAGGCAAATGGGAAGGAGGTAACAACGGGGAGGAGAGCAGAGGGATGGCCATGCTGGGAGCCCGGGCAGCATCCGCAGCTGAAAGGGTGGCTGGACAGATGGACAAGCAAGGTCAGTGCTTGGGTGTCCCCTGCTTGGCCTCGTCCTGCCATCGCCCTAATGCTTTGCACCTCCAAGAAAGAAATGCCCTGCTCTGCTGTGGGGCATGTTGGGGAAGAATGGACCGGAGGGGCCAATAGAGCTGGCGCTGCGGTCTGGGCAAGCATGTAGTTCCTGGGGTCTTGCTGCTGCCTGTGCGAAAAGGGATGCAAAACATCCATAGCGTGCATTGTGGAGGGCAAAAAGGGGAACACAAGGGAAAACAGAGGGCTCTTAACACCTGAGCTGCCTGGTCGCTTTGGGGTCTCAGTCCAGGCTGGACGCTGCGGTGGCCCCAGAGGCCTTTCCCGGCAGAGCTCACCCTGGGCAGCACAAAGGGTTTGGGCTTGCCAAAACGGGGCCAGGATGGGGGGTGCTTGGGAACGGCGTGACGCGGGCAGGCCCCACCGGTCTGCTGGCCGTGCCCTCTCCCTCCGTTGAGATGCAGGAGATAGGGCTGCGGCTCGCCCGGCCGCCTGGGTACACCGGGGATGCAGACGTACGTGCAGGCTCTTGCAGGCTCAGGCTTCCTGATGGGGATCTGCCGTCCTCCTGGTTTTTTAATGAGAACTTCTTGTAATCGCCCCTGTAAAACTCAGGGTGGGGAGCTGTTACTTATTAACGTCCGTTGTCTCCAGGGACAGTGGAATGGGGGATCTGCTGGCAAAATCAGCATGAGATGGGCTGCAGCATGCCATAGTATGGCACAGAGTTAGGCACACACGCACATGCATGTACCCACGCACTCACACATGCTCATCCTTCGGCTGTCTGGCGTGAGATGCCATTGACAACCCACCTCTGCCACCACATCCCTGGGTCTTTGCTGGTCCTAGAAGTTCTTTGCAGCAGCCTGCGAAGCAGGAATGATAGCAGAGGTGCAAAAGTCCTTTCTGGTGATTAATACATCATGTGTACAAAGAAGGTCTGTGGTGAACAGAGGCTGGAGCCAGGATTAATTGCATACCTTGAAGTGGAGAGATTTACGTAAGGAAACAGACTTGGCAGGCTGCCCCGCTCCAGGCTGTGTTTACCTGCCTGCGCCTCCACACCTGTCATGCTGCAGCAGCAAAATATGATTTAATAACATTTGAAGGGAGATCTTAATATTGGTGCACCCTCCCCGCCTCACCCCACCTCCCCGGGTGCCGGGGTGAAGCTCAGCATCGCTTTTCCAGCCTCTTCGGCAGGCTCCTTGAGCAGCGAGTCAGCCTGTTCCCCCCCCGCGATGTTCTGCAAGGGGCAGCCCCGCAGCACCCTGCAAGCACCCACGGTCCTGGGTGAGGAGGGGTGGGGTGGCTGGAGAAGAAGATGAAACCGGCTAATGCTGGAGGCCATTACCCAAACTGATGCTAACCCAAGCAGCTCCTCCAAAATCCACGAGCAAAGCGAGCCTTCCTCCTCCCGAGCATGAAACACCGGCAGGATGCACGAACATTTGCATGCATGCAGGACTGCGTGTATATGCATATATATGTGTGAACAACACAGTTTAAAATGTTCAGAGTGCCCATTCAAATAAGAGACAAATATTTGGTGAAACCCTCTTCAGAAATGCTCGAGCATGAGGCTCTTTCTTGAAAGGGATTTGGCTATAAATTGCAGTTCGTTTGTTAATTTGCATACTTATCAGCAAGGGACAAGACCAAAAAGGGCCCCGTGGGCCTCTAATGGGAGCATGTGCAGCTTTATTTCTTACCAACGAAGCCTCTGGGTGATTGTAAGCAAATGAGGGAGCGCTAAGGACTGCCGGAGGAGGGAAAGGACAAGCGCGTCCCACCAGCCAGAGCATGATCTCTCCCACCAGAGCTGTGCTCCTAGGACTACAAGTCCTGGGCTGGTCTCTGCTGAAGGTGCTGGCTGTTTCACATACTCCCCTGCTGCCGCAGCTGGTGTGTGACCCATGCGATGCTCAGTCCGAACCCACAGCCGTGCCTGCCCGAGGAGCACAAACCCCAGCAACAAGCTGCCACCATGCAGGCAGGCAGGCGAGCAAACCCTCTCACCTAGCAGTGTAAACTTTGGCCTTGAACACTTTCGAGCAGAAAATAGCCTGCGTTAACACGGAGCATGGCAGCAAAGCGCTGGGTGTTAAGTGCGGGTGTAGTTCAAACGGTCTCCTCGGGTTTTCCTCCTCAGCCTGCTGCAGGGTGCCAAGCCACAGTGCCTGGGAGCCCCACGCATGCTGCCGAGGATGGGCTGAGCTCAGGGCAGCAGCTGCATTTTAACCAGGAACCTGAAAAAAACCACCGGAGACTTCACAGGATCACACAGAATCACACAGAATGGTAGGGGTCGGAAGGGAGCTCTGTGGGTCATCTAGTCCAACCCCCCTGGACTAGGCAGGATGCACAGGACCTCATCCAGGTGGCTCTTGAATATCCCCAGAGAAGGCAGCCAGTTCCAGTGCTCATTTTACATGAATCTGCACTGCTTTGCAGCAAATCAGATTCACACAGAACTTGTTTTCATACAGGCGCGCTACCTCTGTCCTGACAGCGTGCGAGGTGCACCGTGCTGCGTCGGGGCAGACTGCGCTGTTGTTTGCAGGGACATCAGTCTGGGCTCAGCCAAGCAACCCTGAATATAAGCACTTGGCATAGACAAAAATGGGAGCACCTTCCCTTCCCGCCCCTCTCCAGCGGCAGGGATGAACAATCCGAGCTGAAGCCATTAAATGGCGTTGTAATAAACTAAGAAATTATTGCCATAATTTCTTGAAAGCGGGGTGGAGGGGTGGGGGGGGTGGAACTAGATGATCTTTAAGGTCCCTTCCAACCCAAACTGTTCTGTGATTCTATGATGTGATTCTATGCTGTAATTCTATGACTATACTTCATCCTGTGCTGGTACAGCACCAGCAGAGCCAGGGCCGCCTGATACTACCCAGCCAGGAGGGAAAACAGGGAGAGGTCAAGCAAAACTCTGTCCCCTATCAGAATTGCCCCACGTTTTACACTTTCTCTGCTTCAAATAAATCTCACGTCCTGCACAAGGCAGGCCAGCCGACTCCTTTCAGCACCGCTGTTGCCACAAGCCCTGACTGTCCCAGTCCTGGTTCCCTCCCGCATTATTGAAGGAAAACACTGGGGTTTGGTTTTGGGTTTTTTTACCCCTGCAGAACAAACTTCAAAAGAGCGACTGAGACCTCGCCATTTCAATATGAAAAGGCCAGGAGACCTGTTCTCCAGGGCCCTGTACATACACACGCCGCCTCATTTCACCCGATAATCTCAGCTGGGGGCTCTGGAGGAGGCCGGCCGGCCGGGGGGAGCAGGGGGACAAGGTTCCCCAAGGTTAATCACAAACTGCCTGCCGCATTCATTGCAGCGGTGCCTGATTGATGGGCACCATTAATCACTGCCCAGAGAGGCTGGGGGTATGGCAGAAGCATG
>Ga0065711_1046714_pt1 | contig 12740 bp, 6 predicted proteins | sample Hoacrofraction12_FD_59098 | JGI IMG/M metagenome (GOLD analysis project Ga0065711, IMG submission 59098) | Hoatzin crop microbial communities from Cojedes, Venezuela - Epithelial fraction 12 v2 (version 2) | ecosystem: Host-associated > Birds > Digestive system > Esophagus > Crop | place...
CGCGCTCTGTGTTTTTAACTTTTGTAAGCCGCCGCTTTCGGTGCGGAGTGGCGGAGACTTCTCGCACCGAGCCCGAGCCCCTGGGGGCACGGGGACGAGGTGGAGCACTCACAACCCACACGCAGAGAGAACTCCCCCACCCAAAAAAAGCTCCCACCCGAGACGGCAGCCGCAGCCGGCGGGAGGAACCGCGGCGGCGGGCGGTGGGGGCCCAGGGACGGCGCTGTCCAGGGTGCTGAAGCCCCCTCCGCAAACGGGCGCGGCGCTGTCCAGGGTACTGAACCCCCACTCGGCTCGGCGCCCCCCCCGTGAGGCCGGCGCTGTCCAGGGTGCTGAAGCTGTCCCTCCGGCGGGCCCGCTCCAGGCCTGCAAGCGGCAGGGCAGCGCGATCCGATCCTCCCGGTCCCTGCCGAGTGTCACGGTCCTGGGGACAGGGAGCCACACCGCTGGAGTCTGTGCCCGGAACAGCAATGGGCAGAGATCACCGCTGTTTGGGCTCTGCCTACCCTTTCTCTAGCGGTGATTTCTGCCCGTTCCTGTTCAGGGGTCTGTTATTTTCAACAAGGCCCAGCTCTTCCCAAAACATCTTCCCCATTTCTGACCTGCAGCCATTCTGTTGCCATCAAAGAGACCGAGAGAAACTGAATTCTGCACAGTGTGAAGAAAGCCCTTCCCACCGTGATGCTGCCTCCCTTGAAGGCCAAAGCCACTGCTACATCAAGGGGAGAACAGGGCTGATGTGCTGTTGGTGCCAGGAGAAGGTGCTCATTAGAGCTGAGGCCTGCGGGGAAAGCTGCCATTCCTGCACATAGGGAGAGCTTGCTGTTGCTTAGCAGCAGAGAGTTCCCCTCAGTCTGTTTGGAGAGGTGAACTAGGGCGGAAGCTGGACAGTGTTCCCAGGAGAGCAGAAAAAACAGAAAGGTTGACTCCTGCCCCACACCTCAATTTAGCATTTCTTCTGCCCGGTGGCAAGGAGCCCTTCTGCAAATCTTTGTCTACTTGGTCGTAGCACAAAGCACACAACTGAGATGTTAAACACACTACTGTGCTGAATTACAATTTTCCAGGCCCAGACAGGACCTATGGAGGTCCTGTAGGCTTGACCATTAGGATTAAATGATACTGCCTCACTCCTTGGCAGAGAAAAGGGAAACAAGTCTCAGTAAGTGTACCAAGGTGGTTCTTCATGTATCCTGAGATCAAGATCAAACACTTGTTAACACCACAAGCCTTTGAATCCAGCTCTTGGCCACTCTGCCAGGAACGGCAGTTATTTCTCAGACTAGTGAGTGGATGTGACTCCTCTAAGCCCTCTCTAGGCTACGGTGCCAGATGGCTTTCTAAACCTTATCAGGAATGCCTGAACAAATGCAGGTTTAAAATGCTGGCATAGCGTAACCCCTTTGGAAGGTATGGTCTTGCTCTGCCCTCTGCAATTCTCTCAGGAGGATCATCATCAACTAACACCTTATTAAAGAAGGCTAATTTTTCGACATTAATAATGCATAGTGACAGTGCATAGGATGGTATAAAAAGATGGTACTCATGCTCTTGAGCATGAACAGTGTTAGATAAACAAAGCTGTCTAAGCTGAGCATCTTCCAGTGCTTTGTGTTTGTAGACAACTCCACCTAGCTCTGTAGGCAAGTACATCTGCATTACTGCATATGTACACAGCCACCAAAATCCTGAAACTGCTGAGTGGAGGCCTTGGACTGCTTGGAGGCCTAAAGTCCTCTCAGAATTGGTAAAACAGATATCATCATCTCCTTTCTCCCTGAATAATGAATGCAGGCTGATGTCCAGCTGTGTAAAACAGAACCGCATAAACAATTGCTTGGACTTCATTGAAATGGGATATAAAGATGAGGGATTTTAAGAGATGAAAGACACAGACTGAACCCCTTCCTCTGCCCAAAAGGAATCTGAGCATGTATTTCTCATGTGTGAGTAGCTTGCTCTGCACATGCATGTCTGTGACTATACTTAGTCCCCACTTTGTACAGGTTCATTCAACTTCACTAGGACAGAGAGAAAGCAAAATGTGAACATCTTCACAATCTAGATAAGCATGGGAGTACTGGGCTTGCGTCTTGGTTCTGTTCCAAAAATCACATTATGGAAAATGGGGTGTTTACACGTGAACTATGTATTTGATAAAATTATCTCATATAGTGGCATCTTTGTTTGTAACCTACAAGGTAAATATTAAATCAGGACTCAATTTTCATATTGATATTAGCTACAAGTGTATAAGGCATTAGAAAAAAAAACCTTTACTAGACTTTCCTGAACATTTTGCAGTAAGTCTACAGAAGCTATTGATAAACTTTTAGGAGGAAAATCTATCCAGCATGCAGTAATTTTCTTTTATTCTACATCAGGAAGGAATGGCTTTATCTGTGGCTGCCCTTGCTATTTAATATTGTCCCTTTGTATGTTTTTTAGACTCCAGCGTCTCTCTTTCTGCAAACTTGTCCAGTTAATATATTTCCCTAATGTTGCTTTTGTGGAAAAGAAGAAACCTGTTATTATTGTTGTTGTTATTATTTAATTATTTTGTTATTACTGAAAACTTTTTTTTTATTTGTTCTCATTTAAAATGTTAAGAACAGGTTATAAGAAAGGAAATACAGAACCTGTGTCTCTATTTGAATAACATTATATTCCAACATTCTTGCAGTGACACTTCAGCTGGTGACACAATGTACATTATCAGCTCCTTTGGGGCCTGTTCTGCTTTAAGGTGTTGGGATGGATTGCTGGCCCTCGCACCTGAACTTCTGCTCCTTGCCCAAGGAGAGGTCATACACATTTATACGGCAGCTTACAGGCACTAGTCTATTGCAGTGTTTCCTGCTCACTACTATTGTTAAAGAGATAGCTTCTAGACTGTTGAATGGAGCTGATTCATAGCGAATTAGGGAGCACTTCGAACAGACAGTAAGAAGCCTTTTTTTTTTTACTATTTTCATTGACATGGAAGTGCGCTTGTTACAAATCACTTTGAAGACTGATGATCGGCTTTTCTAGTAGAGGAGATATTTTCAGAAGTAAAATGAGTTTCCAGTGACCTTAGTTGAACTTTTTAATATATATATATTTAATATATCAGCAGTATTCTAGTATTTGCTTTATCTTCTTCCTTAATAAAAACTTAAATGTAAAATATGCATTTATTTTAAAAAGATGCATTTTAAATAACCATATTTTGAAGTGAACGTAATGCCAGTGATATTATGGGAAACAGCTTTGTTGAACTTTTAAATATTTGTATTCTTTCAACACCAGTTTCTTACAGGTGTAAGCATCTCAATGGATCTACTAGTAATTGATTTCAAAGTGAAGATGTAGGGTCAATGCTGATGGGAGGCAGAATAAACTGGAGTCTTCAAACATGTAAAACTAACCATGGAGCTGCATGGTTCCACAGAGCATTAACTAACTTGTCCCACATGCAGGGATGCCTGTTAGTACTTGATTTTTCATTAAGATTAATAGCAATGTGTTAATTCACCAGCTGAATTTATTTTGTGCAAGCCCATGTGTGAAAGTCCCACTGGGAAATTCCTCCCAATGCTGTGTCATTCATACTGACGAAATGTAGCCATTCTATAGCACTTAGATAGAGCATATGGTTTCTTTTAGTCTTTTGCTGGAGGATTAAGTTTCCTCAAGGTCCTGCGCTAAAATCTGTGATTTCACTATGCTAGGTCTAACGCTTGAAAAGTAATTGTAATGGTTACACTTGGCTTAGATCTCAGTGCAGCCAGAATTATTTGCTTTTGATGAGACTGCTTAGTACTTCGCTAATTATTTCAGCACCGTAAGGTTATTTTCTAGGGTGATGTACTTGCTCAGGCTTGGCCAGTCCCAGATGTACGTTCTGCCAAAACTCTCAGCCTCAGTATTTATGTCAGTCAGCCTCCTCTCTCCAGTATTGGGAAGTCTGGAAATGAGCCTCCACTGTCGTTACTCACAACCCTGTTTCTTCTCCATTCCTACGTATCACATCTTTGTTGCTTCTAAGGAAGAGGAAGCTTAAAGAGAAATAATCTTTACGATGGAATTAAGTATAAGAAATAAGGAGAAGTTTTCTGGTAATAGGACTGAATGCTGGGTTTGAGAGTGTCAGATTCAGCTCCCTATTCTGGCCCCAGTCCAGCTGATGCACGCTGGCACCATGGGGTTTGCGAGCCCTCGGACAGAGTCCTGTGGCACAACTCCTGTGCTTAAAATCCTTGGTGACTCAGAGTTTCTGGGAGACTGACAGACTACCCAGGAAGTCGGCAGCTTGGCCAAAGAAGGTCTAATTAGAAATTGCAATATGACACATGCAAAAAGATGAAATATTTGCTGAAGTACAACTGCATTAAGCAACGATGACATTCATTTCATTTGCCAAGTATGGCAAATTGAAGCATCACTATATTCTGTCTGACCTTCTCACCCTAAGTATGTCAACAAATAGTTAAAAATATAATGCCACCTACATTTTTTAAAATCACGAGGTTAACATACATCTCTAATTTTATCCTCTTTTTTTTTTTTCATAAACCTTTGAATTATTTGGAATCTTTAAAAAAATCTACAGATTTGGATTGATCTAAAAAAAAAATATTCTCCCATCACAACAACATTCTGTTCGTGTATGTCCTGATGACATCAAAGAACCTGTACCAAAGCTCTGGGCAAAATGTTGAGCAGAAAGATTAGCTTCTGCATACAAAAAATGTGTTTCCAGATCATGGAAACTGCTCAGTAGCTCCCATTACAAGCTTCCAGAAGGTGTCACTGTGTACCTACAATTTGAATGAGGAACCTCAACAGCTGAGGATTAGTGCCAAGGCACTATTCCTCCTTGTGCTATTAGGGGTCCTCTGCCCATTATGGAAAGTAAATGAACTAAAACTGGAGACACAAATACATTCCTCTTTCCATGAAGAACAAAGGAAAACTTCATAGTATCAATGTCACTCAAGGGGTATCTATCCAACCATGACCAGCAGGAACATTCCTGATATTCTGGTTAATACATCACCTAATTATCACACTGGATCCTTACCACACAGATGCCTGCTAAGTAATAAATATAGTCAAAGAAGGATTCAAAACTGACATGACTGTAATTTTTAGGTCTAGAAAGTAGCTTGCAGTTATATTCCAGAGCTGATTCAGAAAGGAAGATTAACAGGGCAATTTGGAACCCGAACAGTTCGAGGTTTCAGAGGAGTTCAAGGTGTATCTGAAAGCCTGGTTGTACAATGTGGCTGCGCAGTAATATTCCAGCTTGACAAGACTCCTGAGGAATCTGCTGTGACTTCTGATGTTGACTTTTGGTCAGATTTTGTACCTTCGAAAATCTGGAGGAACTGGGGGAATTATGCAGCCATGTTAAAAGGCTGATGGGAGAAAACACAACTCACAGGACATGGCGGAGAACATGAAAAGACATCAGAGCTAAAAATATTCCTTGAAAAAGAAGAACAAAGGAATAAAGAGCAGGCAATGAAAGACTGCTAAAGAATATGAGGTTAAAAAAAATAGTATTAGAAATAAGCATGTTCTGGGGTGATAGATACTGGCACAAAGATCAAACTTTGTATTTGTCTCACTGCAGACTGGTTTGAGGAGGTGTCCAGCAGTAGTTCTCCAGCATCTTGAAAAACCTTTGAATGATGATGGGAGGAAGAGGAGCAGATCTGATACGAATGACGGTGAGGAGAAGGTGTGAACACATTTGGGAAATGGGAAAACTTCAGGTGATGACCCCAGCGTATTGTTATCAGCGGAACTGAACAAACACTGATTTAGAGAGGTCAGGATATCCCCATTATGTAGATACTCCCATGAAAGTAAGTGGAAGGGCCTGGAGCTTCCTTGCAGCATCTCTTACTAATCTTTCTTTCAGAGATGCCTTATGTGATCTTGCCCATATAGGAGGGGATGCCTGGATGAGAGAAACTGTGATTGCAGATAGCACAAATTACTGGCTAAATGTCATGCTTGCTTTAGGCTTAGGAACAGATTTACAAATGGTATCAGTTCCCAGGTCTCCCTTGACACCACAGATACCAAGCTACAGGTTACAGACACAGAAGACCTCAAGCAAAAAAAAAAAAAAGAAGGTAAGAAACAGCTCAGAGCTACTGAGCTTTTGGGGAATGCGCTTGATGTGTTCCTGTGAACCTGCATTTCTCCTGTCTCGCGCTCAGAGAGACTGAAAGTCCTTTCTGAAGGTTGGATCTCTTCCTCTGGCTGCTCCAGGGCTGTCTGTCATGTTTCCCTGCAATTGGAAATACACTGCACTTTGCTAGGGATTCTACGAATGTCCTGAGAGAGGGAGAACAGCAGTCCAGATGGGTAGCAATTTGGACAAACTTTTATATCCCATCTTTATGCAACTTTGTTCAAAATAAGTCATTACCAGAGCACGCTTGTGGCAGTTTCCCTCCATTACAGGATGCTTTTGAAAGACCACATCCTCTTGATGGGCGGATGAAATGTCCCTCCCAACCTCCTTCCTGTAGTTCATTTCAAAACTACCTCCTGACCGAACACAGAAAAGCCAAAGTGGGACTGAAAGTGTCCTGTCTGCAATAGCCTACACATTCTTTGATCTGATTTAACACCCTTAACTTATTTCTCTTGACGATTTGGAAAGGCTGGTAAGAAACCAGTAGTTTGGCTTTTCTTTCTGTTTAAAGTGTGCCTGCTTACAACTCAGTATGATACTTGAGAGAGCGCAGCTTTTTTATGAGTCTGAAACAATTTTATAGTCTGAGCATGTCACCGTTGGTCAGGCAAATCATTCAAGCAGATGCTATTCTTGTACTTAAATGAAGCGCATGCGTTTATCTGCACAGGGTCTGTATGAACAGAATAAACACAGTGCAAGGAGCAAGGCTCGTCTGTCAGAAAAATAGCATTCATCTTTCAGAATCAAAAATTTCAGTGAACATAAAGAAATGCTAGTCTGAAGAAATGTCCCTGGCATTTAAAACTGTGACTCACTTCATCAGTCTTCTGACTGGAGAACTGTCCTAACTATTCCACACCAAATAGTCCAGAAGATCTGGATGCAAACCGAGAAACAGCCTTTTACCCTCTTATTGGTTATTATATGTAGATGTTATAGATGTCCCATTTATTGACACACTGAATTCTGAGTAATGTGGATCAGCAAATGGAGCAAGAATTTGCAAATGAAAAAACAGGACAAAGGGACAAAGAGGAACAACTCAGCCACTTCACCAGCGCAGTGTGAGCACCTGTACAAATCCAAGCAGAAGTTCCAAGTACCAACAGGCACAACAGGTGCGAGTGCCAAAGCGTATTTGGGATACTAAACTCCAGGATTGGCAAGGAATCCCTAAAAGGAGATTCCCTTCCCCAGAGGCATCCCTCACAGAAGAATGCTTGTGTTTAAACAAATCTGTTTGGTAATAAAAAGAGAAGACAGATTTTACAAAGTCAAACACTGCAATGCAAGTAAATGAATACTTCAGAATGTTATAAACCTCCTACCTCATAACAAAACGCCAATCATTCTGCAGTTCAAGAGCAAATATTTTATCCCATCTTGGTCTAAGTTTGATCCACCATTTTTGCTCTTAACTTTACTACCCTCGAAGGAAACAGTGAAGCTGACAGAACATTGAGAACTGTTTTCTTCTTTATTGAGTCCTAAAGTAAATCACACAAGATGTCACAGGAAAAATCACAGCTACTTGCTGAAATTAGGCTCTGTTCATGAATGAATAATGCCTTTCCCCTTTATCTGTATGAATTCCTCAGCCTACATCTGGCATCTCCAGACTCCTGAGAACAATTTTTATGTTTCTGGTGAATGTAATTAAGCACTTGCAACAATGGACCAGGAAAACTGATGTGACATTTTGTAAGATCATCAGCTGCTGCTTGGATGGTGCCACTGAGCAGCTCCTGGTTTGCTGCAGTCTGTTCTTACCTTTAACAGTTGATATGCTATTTTAGATTAGCTTTATTTTGAGAATAACACTACAAGTACAATATTAAGGGCAATTAGCCTCCTGAGCTGTTTTCAGCCACACCTGATGGTAGACTGAAGATCTGTTAAGTTAAAGATCTCCACACCCAAGTTCCTGAAAGTTTCATTGGAATCAGTGCCCAGCACAGGGACAGGCTGTGGGAAAGGCCAAGGCTTCTCAGAGATCAAAATCAGTCCATCAGCAGGCGCAGACCCACTGCGAGCCAGGCTGCACCAGTTCATCTGCTCACAGATCCTTGCCGTTTCCCAAGTGTTACCCTTCAGCACACCTTTTGGATGTGGCTGATGGAAAAATAGCATTCTGCCTCCCTCAGAGTTAAGTTTTAATGCTTATGATGAACGATACCACCATTCAGACTGCACAGGGAAGTGGTGGAGTCACCATCCCTGGAGGTGTTCAAAAAACTTGTAGATGTGGCACTTCAGGACATGGTTTAGCAGGTGTGGTGGTGATAGGTTGACAGTTGGACTTGATGATCTTAGAGGTCTTTTCCAACCTTAATGATTCTATGATTCTGTTCTATGATTCTGTACAGTCACTTATACTGTACGTAAACAAGGTGCTTTCCTTCCCTGTGTGGCCTCTCAGAGAAAAGTAATGGCTTCTCCCTTGCATTTCCTGGCTTGGTGGGGCTTTGAATTTGACCTGCTCTTGGGAGGATGCCCCAAGCTGTTGCCTAGCAACTTGGAACTGGGCTTTGAAATTAAGATACTTGTGGTAGGATATTCTGATCTCTTTTTGCATCTTTCTTTTGACTCGATTATAAAGAGATGCAAATAAGTGGGAGTAAAAAGCTGTCCTGTTATTGTACAGAAGAGGCCAGCAAGATGTAGGACTGAGTAAGCTCTAAATAGCTTAAAAGAAACATTTTTTTTCCTCTAAAGTCTTTGAAATTTTTGTGGAAAGAAATTGCTGTGAAAAAGCACATATGTGATTCATGACTTTTATGTTTGCACCACAGGGAAACGCCGATCAGGCAGCATGCATTGACACAAACAGGCAAGGGGAAGGACTGAATTACTCTTCACACTCACTACATACACAGCAAAGAGTAATGGATTGAAACTGCAGGTGGGGACATTCAGGTTAAATGCGGGGTTTTAACGATAGGATGGTGAAGCACTGGAGCTGGCTGCCTAGACTGTGGAGTCTGCGATAGTGAGGTTTCAAAGAGCAGGTGACCCAGGAAGGGCTTGGGGATTGCTGGCCTCTAAAACCATAAATCAGAACAACACTAACTGTATTACATCTTACCACTCTGGGGCTGGTGTTGCACAAAGATACTTCATTTTAGTTTTGTATTTTACCAGAAATAATTTACTTTCATCAGTCTGGGTGTGAGAGACATACCATGGAGTAAAGACCAATTTCTCCTGACCCACAGACACCCAAACTAGCTGCCTTTTTAAGAAAGCTTCCATGGTCTTCCAGGGAGAGAGTGGTTGTTTTTCCCCAGTATCCTTTATGTAAACGATTCTTGCTGGTGGAAGGATATTCTAAATTAATATATTGGTAGATCCAAAGTTACCCGTACCTTAAATTAGTTGATTTAGATTTAGGCTGAATGGGTTATTTATTAACCAGCATGACATTTTGTTCCACTTAAAGAAAGTACTCTTGTATTAAGGAAAATAGTCTCTGTAATTCAGGCCAGTCTAGGAACGTTTTGCTGAAAAACTTCTGGAATTCGTGTAAAAAGTTTACCTTTTGGTTTTTGTGTTCATTAAATTCTTTCTGACAGCAATAGCCTAATCAGCCCAGGATTCTGCATTTTCCCATTTCAAAGGTGCACAGCTAAAAAGGAAGTTTTAGGGTTATTTCAAAGGTAAAATATGTAAATCACTAAATTGGAAAACCACATGATTGAAAATTAGTACAAATTATCTCTGAGGACTAGAAAATTTGTAAACCATTAATATGCAAGTTATCTACCTATTAATATGTAGCACATTATTATTTTGACAACTTTTACAAAAGAATGCCCTCTGGTTGCTGTCTGCACAGCTATTATTGACTCATAGACAACGGTGAGCACTACAGCTAGCTATTCTCAGCACAGTGTTTCTGGACGCAGAAGAAAAATCTTTTATGAATTAAAAAAATATTATTATGCCATGTAATTACAGAAAGGTTTTAAAAGAAAGACACTGTGAATAGCAATTTGTTTCACAGAATAGCTGAGGTTGGAAGGGGCCTCTGCAGACCATCTAGTTCAACCTCCTGCTCTCAGGCTTCCCAGGACTGTGCCGAGCAGGGTTTGAATGCCTCTGCAGACGGAGAGTTCACAGCCTCTCTGGGCAACCTGTCCCACTGCTCAACCACTCTCACAGTAAGAAAACAAATTCTTATGCCTGACAGAATAATTCTGGCATGAGCCACATTCATCTATTCTTGCATCTATTCTTGATGCTAAAGATTAAAGCATATTATTTTTTAAAGGAGTTGCATTCAAAGTTTTGAGCTTCCTGGAGCAGACTGGCATACTACGGTGTTACAGGTTTGCGTGGCAAGGTTTTGGTAGCAGGGGGGCTATAGGGGTGGCTGCTGTGAGAAGCTGTGAGAAGCTTCCCCCATGTCTCATAGAGCCAGTGCCAGTCGGCTCTAAGATGGACCCTCCGCTGGCCAAGGCCAAACCAATCAGCGATGGTGGTAGCGCCTCTGGGATAACATAGTTAAGAAAAGGAAGGAAAAACTGCATTGAAACAGCAGTTGTGAGAGAGGAGTGAGATGACGTGAAAGAAACAACTCTGCAGACACCAAGGTCAGTGAAGAAGGAAGGGGGAGGAGGTGCTTGAGATGCTGGAGCAGAGAGTCTTCCCTTGCAGCTTGTGATGAAGACCATGGTGAGGCAGATTGTCCGCCTGCAGTCCATGGAGGTCCATGGTGGAGCAGATCTCCACCTGTAGCCCATGGAAGGGACCCCACGCCGGAGTAGGTGGATGCCTGAAGGAAGCTGTGACCCCGTGGGGAGCCCGCGCTGGAGCAGGTTTGCTGGCAGGGCTTATGACCCCGGGGGGGACCCATGCTGGAACAGCCTGTTCCTGAAGGACTGCACCCCATGGAAGGGACCCACGCTGGGGCAGATCGTGAAGAGCTGCAGCCCATGGGAAGGACTCACATTGGAGAAGTTCGTGGAGGACTGTGTCCCGCGAGAGCGACTTCATGCTGGAGTTGGGGAAGAGTGTGAGGAGTCCTCCCCCTGAGGAGGAAGGAGCAGCAGAGACAACATGTGATGAACTGACTGCAACCCCCATTCCCTGTCCCCCTGCACTGCTCGGGGGGTAGAGGAAGAGAAATGGGAGTGAAGTTGAGCCCGGGAAGAAGGAAGGGGTGTTGGGGGGAGGTGTTTTAAGATCTGGATTTATTTCTTACTATCTTACTCTGATTTGATTGGTGATGAATTAAACTTCCTTTGCTCCCCAAGTTCAGTCTGTTTTGTCCATGACAGTAATTGGTGAGTGATCTCTCCCTGTCCTTGTCTCGACCCTCGAGCCTTTCATTGTATTTCCTCTCCCCTGTCCAGTTGAGTAGGGGGAGTGATAGAGCAATTTTGGTGAGCACCTGGCATTTATCCAGGCCAAACCAAAACATATGGACATTTAGAGGAGACATGGGGAGAAGAAAACCCCAAACCAAACATGAAAGTTCTCTGCAAGGCTGCCCAGGGGTAGCAAGCAAGTGGTGAAAATGAGTCCTATCCACGGATATTAGCCAAGCCAACATGTCTTGCTGCATATCTGTCAGGGCCAGGCCTGCCAAGGGGTGCCCCGTTCACAGTACACTGTGCTCCTGCATGGCTCCCAGCAGGATGCACAGAGCTGAAGCAGGCATCAGTGCCTGCTCCTTCACCCTGCGTGGGCAGCGCTGGTGTCTACACACGCCATCACTGCATGGGGGGCTGCCCGACAGGGACAGGGGAACTCTCCATCGCATGAAACAGCATTTATGCTGCTTCTTTCAGTGGAGGGTTTGGGTGTGATCTGGCACTGTGTGGCATCACCCCTCACTGGGGAGCCACAGCCCCAGACATCACCCAGCCCCCAGGCACAGACCCACATGTCTGAAGGCTGCTGTTAGCATATTTGTTGGAGATACAGGAGAAACAGGCTCAGAACCTTCCTGCACTATGAATTTACATGGGTTGGTCTGCCAGACTGGTGGCCCAACCGCCTGAGGTGTCTGTCAGCCTCTGCTTTCGGAAGTGCCCCCCCTGGCTCGTATCTGGCTATGCAGGTGGAGGGGAAGCAGGATAGCTTTCCACTCTAGCTGCAAGGGACCTCCCCGTGGACTTTGGTCTGGTCCCCACTGAACACCTGCTAAAAGAGAAAATGGAAGTATTTCTCAGTGAATCTCAGACCTCTGCCTGGTAAGTGCCTTCAAGTCAGTAAAGCATGGGGAAAGGCTGAGAGAGTTGTGGTTGTTCAGCCTGGAGAAGAGAAGGCTGCAGGGAGACTTTATTGACACCTTTCAGTACTTAAAGGGGGCTTATGAAAAAGATGGGGACAAACTGAGGGGAACAGAGGGCCCGATCTGCCGACCGGACCCATCCCACAGGGAAGTCTGCTGCCTCCCTGGGGCCGGGGTTAGGGATGTTGCGAAGAAACTCCCTGGTCTGGTGCGGCCTTCTGATTACTACCCCCTCTTGGTAATGCAGGTTGGCGGGGATGAGGTAGCAGAAAGAAGTCCCAAGGCCATCAAAAGGGACTTCAG
>Ga0065711_1012552_pt1 | contig 12739 bp, 10 predicted proteins | sample Hoacrofraction12_FD_59098 | JGI IMG/M metagenome (GOLD analysis project Ga0065711, IMG submission 59098) | Hoatzin crop microbial communities from Cojedes, Venezuela - Epithelial fraction 12 v2 (version 2) | ecosystem: Host-associated > Birds > Digestive system > Esophagus > Crop | place...
ACTCTCTCCAGTAGCTCCTCATCTTTCTTGAACTGGGGAGCCCAGCACTGGACACAGCACTGCAGATGGGGCCTCACCAGGGCAGTGTAGAGGGGGAGGAGAACCTCCCTTGACCTACTGGCCACACTCCTCCTAATGCATCCCAGGATCCCATTGGCTTTCTTGGCAGCCAGGGTACACTGCTGGCTCATGGTCAACCTGTTGTCCACCAGGACACCCAAGTCTCTCTCCACAGAGCTGCACTCCAGTAGGTCCGGCCCAAGCCTGTACTGGTGCATGGGGTTGTTCCTCCCCAGGTGCAGGACCCTGCCCTTGCCCTGGTTGAACTTCATCAGGTTCCTCTCTGCCCAGCTTTCCAGCCTGTCTAGGTCTCGCTGAATGGCAGCACAGCCTGCTAGTGTATCCACCACTCCTCCCAGTTTTGTGTCTTCAAGATGAGGCAGGCAGTTTGGGGGCTGGAAAGGAGGTAACAGACCACTTTTCCTAAAGCCACATGACAGATCTAAGGACAAAACATGTTTCCAGAGCTCTGGCAAGGTCTCCAGGCTGCTGTGCTCCCTGAAGGGGCACCCATCAAGCCAGAACAGAAGTCTCCTGTGTCCCCCTCCTGCCCTCGCATCAATGGACAAAAAGCCACTTCCATCTCCCCTCCGAAGCCATCCCCTTCAGCAAGTGTGTCAGGTTTGTCCAGCTGATCCTTGTATTGAATTTTAATTTAGTGCTGGTTAAATCAGCAGCTTCGTGAGTCCATTTTCTATTAAGAAAGCTCAGGCAGTGCATGTAGGGGTTCACTTAGCAGAGAGATGGCTTGAAATACGCAGCGCAATTACTCAGGAACATCGCTCCATAAATCCCCACTGCAGCGCAGCGTGGTTCCCTTGTATCAGCTGTGTGAGAGCCATTAGCCTCCCAATAAAGCCTCTGTAGTCCATTAGCTCTGCCGGAGAGGGGCAAGTTGATGCCATGAAAGTGAGATACTCGAGGGAGAACTGAGGCAAAACGATGACAGAATTCAAGAGCCAGCACTGCCTCACAGCTTCAGAGACTTTGCCTACCAGTTTCTCTGTTTGAAAGGGAAATATTTCCCAGTTTCTGTGTCTTCCCAGCTGCTATGCAGCTGTGGCTGCTGACAGCATTTTGGCCTGCAATTCCTCAGATCTTCTGTCCTGCCCCGGCCCCATGCTTGAGCCTGCCTGGAGTTGCTAGCCTGGAACGGGGCTTGCTCCCTGCTGAGGTGTGCAAAGCACCTGGCACCCACCACAAAACCTGGGCCAGAGAAAGCTCCTCACTTTCAAATAAATGTGGGTTGTCCCTCTTGCTCTTTGCCAAATCAGAGCTGCTTTGGGATTATGTGAGCATTTAGAGCCCTTGGTATGAAACATGGATCTTACTGCTCCATGTGTACTAGGAAAATGCACAGCGCCAGGAACGTTCTTGAGCACTGTAACTTGGATCCTGATACTGCTGACTTGTGAGAATGGTTCTTTGGTATGGTTCAGAGCTGTGCCGACAACCTGAGCCAAACAGGCCCTGGACAGCACCAAAATGACAGAGTTAAAAGACCACAGTGCTTTCAAGGACATTACTTTGGACTGTGCTGTCTGTGTGCGGTGAGTATNTCAATAGATTTGATGGATNGACATGCAAGTGTAGATGTCTNTAAATCAGTTGTTTNGCTTTCTCAATTGGAAACCCCTGCCTGGAGAATATGTCTTTGNAAAAACAGTGAACACAGGGAAGCACAAAACATCCTCAACAGCCTTGACAACTGCCTGTTCCATGGTGTTGGATACATCTTTGGGTTCACACCAGTCCCCCCATTAAGATGACTTAGCCAAGCAATTCCCCAGCAGTCTGGTCAAGTTTATGCTCCTCTGATTTGAGAGACAGGCAATTTCTTGGACTTGTTTGTTCCATGAGCACATGGTTATGCAAAATTCAGTTAAGAGAAAATCAGAATGTTGTCAACAACCAGTACAGTTTGGCACATCCCCGAAGATATCACGTCAAAGTGCTGGAAAGTGGTGGGGGCACTGGCAGCGCTCAAAGACTTGAACACATATCTGAAGTGACTGCCTCTGATTTGAAAATCACTGCTCATCTACATGTAGTTCAGGTTGTAAGTATAGCAGAAATCTAGCTTCAGAGATGCCTTTGCAGCTCTCATCCTTCCCAGAAGTTTGTTAGTGTGGATGTCATTTTCACGTCATTAATTTAAGGCAGGTTAATCAACAACAAAGCAAAAATGTCTTTTTAATGACAAAGATTTTAGCACAGTAGTGCAAGAAGCTGAGAGTTGGGCCTGTGTGGCAATTTTCGCTGCAGGTCACAGATGACTTCAAGGTGAAGGCAGCAGTTTCGGCACTCTCTGTCAACCTCTGGTACTCAACTGGTCAGGGTCATGAGTCCTGGCCATGGCAAAGCACTCTCTGTTGGGGTGCAGTCAGGGAGCAGCTATTAAATCAAACAAGTTTCCTCTTCATGAGTTAATGAGACCTGTCTGAACATTGTTTCTCAGATGAATGGGGTTCTCCTGCCCCAGTGACAAGCTTTGAAGACACCACCACTGCAGGTGGATTTGCTCTCCTAGCAAGGAGCTGTGAAATTAGAGGACACAGCACCAGAATCCCTTGTCAGATCTGCCTTTTCTTTCCATGTGGGCTCACTGGCTGTTTGTGGTTTATGCAGCACCAGCTGTGCCTGGCTGATATGTGCCTTTGGTGAACACCACCATTTTGGTTTTGCTCTGAGTCACTCTAGGGGGAAAGGAGACAAGATCCACCCTTCCTGTGATGCTCCAGTTCTTCTGAAAGGGTCCAGTAATGCGAGGACATGTGTTATCACCTCATTCTGACCGTGGATGTGACACTGGAAGTGGACATGATCAAGGCAATAATTAACAAAAGGCAGGAGAAACATCTACCCTGTGGCAGCAGGCAACTACGGTGACCTTTCTGGAAAAGGGGCTGGAACAGCAGAGCCACACAACTCTGCTTGTTCATGAAAGAGCCATTTTTGTTACCTTAGTGTGTCTGTTGGTCTTGTTCGAGGCTGGTAGACAAGCGTGGGTGTGCGGATGGATGCAGGTGCTTGTGCAGAATGCTGCACCTTCCAGGAAAACATGGTGTACATGAAAGAAAGCTCAGGGTATTGTTCCCTTTCCATGACAGCTGCCTGGCTGGTGCTGGATGCTGGCTTTCTGCCCTGGCATGGCTCAAACTTTCATGCACGTAGGGTTAAATCCTTTCTGGCAGGACCCACGAGTGTTCATATCTTACAGGTTTCTGTGCAGCCGTGAGCACTCCGCTTTTGCCTCACTGAGTCCCAAAATGCATAGTTTCATAGGACAAGACAGCTGAAAAAGCAGGCAAAATGTAATTAGGCTTTAATTAGCTAAATTTGTTCTCTCAGATAATTGAAAATTGGACTAATTGGTTGCAATGAATTCCCAGTACCGCCATCCATCCAGCTTGATGTGTGCTATGCCAGCTGCCACACCACTGCGCAAGGACCAGCCTGGAAACTGAACACTACTACTCACTGACCTGCAATACTCTGCAGAGCCCTGTTCCTCACCTCCAGAGAGATGCTGCAACCCCTAAATCCCCCAGGCTGCGGTGAGGGTGGTTTGGTGACCCAGGTACACAGCAAGGCTCATTGTTCTTCATCCCACACTTCAGAAACCAGGGAGCTGGTGGGCCACTAAACCTCACACACCCAGGCAGGAGCGTGCCAGCAACCCCAGTGTGATGGGACCTACCCTGGGCCGTTTGCATGCCAGAGGATTACAGCTGGGAAGGACAATAGGTTTGATCTCTACTTGCCTCCATCATGATTACAGCGTGCTAGCAGCTGGCTGGCCTCAAAGACTGGCTGTGTATGGTCAGTGCTGAATCAACTGTCCTGGCTGCTCATTCTCTTGTCTCTGCTGCTCTGTCTGTCTCAGCCTGTGGGTTTCCAGAAGCTCTGTTTCATGATCAGGGCTGCCCTGAGCTGTTGGAAACCTCTAGGGTACAAGCTGGAGCTGGCAGTGACACTTCTAGATCTGCCTTGGAAATGCTTTCTGGTAGAAAACTATAGATTTAGTAGCCTCTGGCTGTACTGGAGCTCCCTTCTACCTGGACAAAAGTGAACGTCTCCACCATGAATGTGACAAGGCAAAGTGAAGCAATCATTCTGGTTGAGGAGCTTCAGCAAATAGGCTGCTTTGTCCAGGTGTACACAATTTTTCTAGCAAGTCCCTAGTGAGACTACAGATCCACGTTTTATGGAGCAAAGACTTGGTATTTGCTACGGATGGCGGTTTCCCAGTGGACAGGGATGGTTCAGAGAGTTTGCACAGGTAGGAACAAACATGATGTTCCTTTCATTGCAGTACTTGAAGGATCATGCCTAGAAAAACGCTGGACTTATTCTGCATCCTTGGCTCAAGTTTCCCTTCTCTCCCACTGCTAGGCAGCGTGCTGTGTGCCAGGTGGCTGCATTTCATTACGGAGTTTATGAAGTGCCTGGGGAAACAAGGCATAGGGGGATGAAAAATTACACACACATTTCACTCAGTGCTGACTGTTCGTCATCTCGTTGTACGGAAATATAATAATCACTGGGGTGGGCAGGGCGTGCAGAAGGGAGGTACTAATCACATTTGCACCATTCCTGTAGTTTGCGGCTTTTTTTCACACTTCCATCTGCCTGTCCTGTATCACTAGGGATATTTCTTTTGCTGTGGGGTTAAAACCATTTCCAGCTTTATGTGCTTCCCAAGTGAATGGGAAGAAAAAAGAAAGAAGGCAGCTCTGTGGTTGCTGAGTGCTCTAGGTGTTTCAGTTTCAAGTAAAAACCTCACATCTCCTTTTTCCCTTGGGCTGCAAAGCAATTCCAAACAACTCCTCTGCACTGACCACATTTCACAATGGTATGAATGGCTCTGCCTACTCCCATCCTCTTGGGTTTGAGGTGCTGATTTCAAAGCACTTTGCACTAGAGGTGAAGTCTCCAGCACTGCTGGATGAGCCACAACAAACCCAGCACCTTCACCTTGGCTCTAGGTGAAGCAGCAAAGGCTGACGGGAGAGAGAAGTTAGCAAGAACCTTGGCTCCTTAGGAATTTGAAACATGCACAGTTACTTTAAATGGCTCAGGCCTGCTGCCTGCAGGTGTCTTATTTCAGGGCTTTAGGATGACTAATAGCTCCATTATCCTCTGCGAGGTATATGCCAGGTTACCCTTTAACAGACAGGAGGGAACAACGCCTGGCAACAAAAGACAAAGAAACACAGCTGGCCATTTAGATTCACAGGGCCAAAGTCCCTTTTTATAGCTCCCTCCTCATGTGAATGGGGTTGTAGGATGGAGAAGCTGAAGAACAGCAATGCCAAAGCTCAGCATCAGCACTCCCCCCTTTGTTATGGTGGATATGCCCAGCTGAGCCTTGCAGTTATGGCCATTTCTGGAGGAGGGGATCCTTTAGGACTGTGCCTTCATGCGCTAAAGCTTGTGGCAGCCACGCTTGGAGCATTCCCAGCTCACTGAACCCTTCTTGTCTCTTCACGCCTCCCCACTTCACAAATAAGGGAGTCACGCTGTGAACCAGATCAGGGAACCTGAAAAAAACCCATAGTAAACTAACGCTAAACATAGGTTTCTGTGTTGGTCAGTTCGTTCTCTGGTTCACCATGCAGCCATCAGGCAACACTGCTGGCACAACTCACAGGAACTGTGTACTGCTACAAGAAAGATGAGGGTAAGGCTGTCACAAGGTAAAGGCTTGAGGTATTTCTCAAGCTCCGGAAAAACCAGCGTGAGAAGAGCTCTCATTCAGCTTTGGATCCACCTGGATCCCCAGAGCCATTGCTGTAGAGCTGCTGCCTAGCTCATTGTCTCCAGTCCACAGTTGGTGTAGCTGATGATCTCTGCAGGTCTGCAGAAGTCTGCATTTGTTCCTAGTGAACCCCATCATGGGGGCTATTGCAGCTTCATTTATCTGTTTTACTGGGCTCCTTTCAAACTNTCCTCTTCTCTTGCATTACTCACAACTCTCCTCNCAGCGTGGGGTGTCTGCAAACGTATGAGACATCNTGGTCTCCTTTGTNCAAGCCACAAAACAGTNCTTGTGCAGAAGCCCNTTGTTTTCTGGTAGCTTCTCCCTTGCTTTTCTTTTGTCGGTGCAATGAAGCATTTTTGGGAAACACAGGTAGCATGCCACCGAGTCTGCCATCTGCAACAGTAATAAATGCCTTGCCCAAAGCAACTCACACAGGACCTGTTCATCCCTTACTCAATGTCTTCAGTGCAGATCAGTTCACTGCAATGGAGCCGGGAAGTTTTACTCCTGCTTTGAATTTGGATCACAATGCAGAGATGGTGGGAGTATGTGGCATTGGTTTCCTGCTGATGGATAATTTTGGAGCTTGGGAAATAAACAGAAAGAGACAAAACATTAAAATCTCATAATAAAACTTGGCTTGCTTTGCCTTAGTCCGACTGCCACATATCGTTTCCATTTCTCAGGCTTTTTCTCCCTTCTTTTAGTCCCCACTTATTGCAATGTGACAAGAAAATAACTTTTTATTACAAAATTGGCCCTTGTCACTTAGCCTATGTTAAAATGTCTAACCTCCTCTTCTCACCCCTCCCCTATTTCTTTTCCTCATTTTCTTTCAAATTTGCCCCCTTTGCCCAGCTGGAACAATCCACCTGTGAATCCAGGCTACTCCAAGACACTGTTTCCACTTAAAAATATCTTAGGACAACCAATTCCAAGCCATTCTTGCCATGGTTCGCTTTGTGTGGGTCTCCTGCAAGTTATTTCCTCCTGAAATCCCAAGCTCAATGTAAAAGGATTACCCGTCTTTTTAATCAAGGAATAATTTCAGCTGGGTAATGGATTGCCTGAGAAATGAATATGGAAGGAGCTGAAGCCCTCCAGCAGAACAGCCTCCAGTTTTCTGCTATTAATGCTCCTTATGAAATGTGTCAAAACTCTGCCAGCCTTCACTGTGTCTGCTCTGGGGACTCTGCCTCGTGACTAGGAAAATGAGAAGACAGTGGGGGAAGTGTGCTCGGAGTGGGGCTTGAGGAAAACTTTTCCTGAAGGCCAGAGAGCTCTGGCATGGCTGCTACATTCAAGCTGAACACAGGGAGCCCATTGTGCTGTGCTGGGGTTGGAACTGGCCCTGAGCACCTCACTGCTTTGTCTGCAGGCTGCCAGAAGCACACGGAGCTGCTGAGAGCCGTCTCTGACTGTGCGCAGTCCCTGGTGCAAAGCCCTGCTCAGCTAAATCAGGTCCTGCACTGACCGTGTGCTTACACCAGCTGAAATCGCAGCTTCGTGATCGCACACCAGTGCAGGCAGCCATCAGAGAAGGGGGTTCCCTGCTCCCATTCCCTCTCCTGTGCCCGTCAGTGAGGCAGATCAGGGAGCTGATCTGGCTGAATACTGGGGATTTTTTGTCCTCGGTTCTCTGGACCAGCTCCCTTACCTGACTCACAGTGAGGATCCGTTTGCTGCCAGTGCATCCTCCATCTGACAGTGGTCTGCATTTGCCTGACCGCAGCCTCAGGATTCCATCTGAACCTTCAGACAAATCATGGAGTTCGGTGAGGCAGAGGGAGAAGCCCTGCACCTGCAAGCAACAAGGAGCAGCAAAGATGCTGGTGAACGCTCCTGCAGGGACTGAACCCCACCGGTGTCTCGTGGTGCGCAGGGTTCTGTGTCCTACACCAGCCATGAAGCCAGCGGTCCCGACGCTGAGCACTGCCTGCCTGTTTGCTACGTGGGATCTATCGTCCCGCTCCTTCTGGATGCTGATGAACGAAAATAACTCCCTGTTTTTACCATCCAGTGCTGAGCTGGGATGTGTTTGGGAAGACGACTGTGACACTGTGACAGATGGCCAAGAAAGCAAATGCTGTTTTTTATATCACCTCCATGTTTCCTCCTCTGCTGTCTCCTGCGCTGGAGGCGGTGTTTGGAGATGGTGTGTGCTGGCACTGGAGCTGAGGAGACAGCAGAAGGCTGGAGCAAGGTGCTGGCCACCTCGCGCACATTTCTCCTCATGCTTTGAGACTTACATCAAGGCCTTCTCCTACAGGAATTTATGCCAAAGATGGGGCTTGGAAGTGGACTGGTGCTTCAGGTGGGGTGTCTGCATTTGCAGAGCCACTGAATAGCCCCCCACAACCTGCCTGCACTGACTGCTGTTCCAGTCTGTCTCCTTTTGCCCTGAAGAGCCAGATAGGCCAGCAAAACTAGGCCAGGGTCTCCTTCTGCCAGCTAGTGTCCAACACTGGCTCTTCTTCTTACAGACCCAACACTAAATGCACGTAACAGACTCTGGGCAAGCCAAAGCTTTGATAAAAGCCAGTTTCTGAAACTCCTTGATGTGCCACTGCCTCTCCTCTGTCTTTGCACGTCACTCAGTATCTCTGGGCAACGGACCGCTAAACTCCCTTCCTGGGGCACAAATGTCACGGTGATGTTCAAAGAGGACTGGGCTAGTGAGAGATGGAGCCCTAGATCCCTGACATACAGCAGAAATTCAGCAGGGAGAGAAGCACACTTCATCAAGAAAAGGGGAGCACAGAGAAGCTGGTGACTGTAAACTGCTGTCGCTCGGGTTATACCTTGGAGGAAGCAGGAATGGCCCTGGCACAGGGACGCAGGCAGGAACCACACCAGCCCGTGCAGGTGGCTGCTGCTCCGTGCTGTGGGCTCTGTTTCCACGGCAGGAGAGAGCCGCTTCTGCCACGCTGCTCGGCTGCCAGGATGCCAGCTCCTTTCGCAGCCTGCCTGGTGTGGAAGGAGTGACTGACATCTCTGTTTGGCACAGCGTCTATCTGCCTCCTGCTTCTGTCTTGTTGCACTTGGCAATTCTCCTCCTTCTCCCTCTGTTTTTCCACTAGGAGATCTCACACTCCCCTGCCTTGGCAGCAGGTAGACAGACAAGAAGGGGTGGACAGATATATGGGCTCAGAACAGCTCAGCAATGGCTCTCCTGTCTCTCCCTGCCTGCGAAGAAGGAAGAGTCTCCCTGAATTCAAGGACCTGGCATTGAGCAGTGAGCACCGCTGGTGTTTAAGGCAGACACAACTTCTTTTCCTAAAATAGGGAACTGAATTCAGAAGTCTGGTGAAACATCAATGTCATGCTAGGTGACAGAGCTATGAACTGGACCCATTTCCATTGTGACCTAGGAGACCTCGTGGGCCTGGGGAGCCCCAAAGGGCTCTGCACAGCAGCTTTCAGCCTCCTGGACCTGAGGACCGGGAGACTGTAAGTGAAGGATGAGCAGCTGGCTGCAGCTCTGCTTTGGGGTAGTGTTGCACTGGGCTCTCTGGCTTGCTGCCACCTGAAAGCCCTGGGAGGGGTAACTCAAGCCCCATCTAAAGATGGTTTGGGAGAATAAAGCGAAAGAGATAGTGGTGGGCAGATATGAAGGTGAGGAGCTGGGCAGATACAAAGGCAGGAAAATTCTGTGGAGAAACAGCACAAGGTAGGGAGAGGCAGAGACAGAGCTGGTCTGCACCCACACACCCAGGCCCAGCCGTTCCCAGCAGCAGGAACATTGAAATTGAAATTACTTGCTATTTACAGTGCCAGCATCCTTCCTTTTCTCCCCACGTAGCCAGACTGGGGAGGGCTGAGCGGGCAGGGAGGGCCCCAGTCTGGCTCCCTGGGGAGAGAAGGAAGGATGCTGGCACTCTGTGCTGCAGAGGAAGAAGGCAAGGTGGCAGACACAGGGGCTGGGCAGAGTTATGGTTTCCTCCAAGTGGTACAACAGGCCAGGAGGTATTTCAGACCTCCCTAGAAGGCCCTGGTCATTACTCTGCAGCATTTTTCTGCTATGCAGGGAGACACATGCGTGGGAGTGTGTAAAAGGAATGCCAGCCCATGACCTGGCTTTACTTACCCACAGAGTTAGTGTTGGCAGCAGAAAGGAAACTTGATCCCGTGCTGCTCACTGCTGTGGCTTCACCCGCCTGGCCCCAGGGGAATTACTCAGCGTTGTAAGAGCCAGGCATGAGTCCAGCTCCTCTGGACCAGCATCTGCTGACAGATGCCAGCGAGCAAGCGCTGAGGCTGAGCTGTGCCTGGAGCCAGCACCCTCCCTCTGAGCGGCCAAGCTGCAGCTCGTGGTTGTGGAGACCTCCCACCTCTCAGTGGGCCCCTGGAGCTCAGCTTCCAGGCTCCACGATTTCCTGGTGCATGGAGCAATGCTAAGGTCAGGCCTGCCACAGGGATGTGCCCCCAGTGCTTGGCAGAGAGCAGAGGAGATGTTCTTTGAGAGCAGGGCTGTGAGGACACACAAAGTTTTAGCATGGCGCTGAGGGCTTCATCCTTCTCCATACTGCTGCACACCGAGGACAACTGTCCCAGACCTGGCAAAACATCTGTAAAGACACAGAGGAAGCCAATGAGGGCTGTCCTGTGACTCTCGTGGCCTGTGGGATGGTGCGATTAAGCCCACCGTGTGGAGCTGTGAGCTGCAGAGGTCCTTGATATTTCCCATTCTTTGCCTTCATCAGGTCTACTCTGAGTAGCACTTCCACAGCACGGGTCTTTGATGTGGCACTCTGCAAACTGGATGTTCAAAGAGTTAACCGTCCCCTGGGATGGGGCTGAGGCTGGCAGCAAAGCAACTGTGAAGTCAATTAAGCAGAAAGTTCCTCCAATTACTCCAGGTCCCTCCCTCTCTGCTCTTTCCCAATAGAAACAGGGCTGGAGGATGGAGGGAGAAGAAGGAAGGAAGCTAATGACTCTAACACTGGAGTTGCCCCCCTGGGCAAAGCATGAAAGCAGCCTCATACAAGTCCTTGTGGAAAAAAAAAATAGAAGGGGTGAAGCTACAGAGCTGGGAAGAGGTTTTTCAGCCAGGTATTTGGTTCCCTACATGGCACAGCACAACCATCGCCCCACTTTTATTCTTCCCTTCCTGCTGTGCTCGCAAGCATTCACACCAGCTCATACCAGTGCTGGCCCGGCTCCCAGCCTGGTGGTTTGCGGGTTGTTCTCTAACTGGGCTGTCTCAGGCCAGATGGCTGGAGGTCAGAGGCTGGCTGGTACACAGTAGGTGCGCTCAGCATGGTAGCTGGAGGGGCTGGCCAGATGGAGCACGTCTGGGCTCAGATGATGGCAGAGCAACAATCTTTCACACAGCCGCCTCCTGTTTCAGCAGAGCTGGCTGGGAGGGTTCCCAGTGTGTGGGCTCCTGGCCGCCCCAGGGGAGCCAGACCTGCTTGGTCCTCCCTCCCCTCCTGCATGGTACCCACGTTCATTCAGACACAACAGGCTGGCAGGACTGAGGCTCCAATAAGATCAGTCAGGCACTTCTCTGTTTCCCAGCTCTCCCTGACCTTTCTGAAAGAGCTGCCACCTACACGGCTCCACGCTGCAGCACAGCTCTCTCCAGAGAGCTGGCCACGTGAAAAGTGCAAGAATCCTCAGGAAGGGAACTGCCCATCAGCCGGCCGAGCTCAGCATCTCAGGGCCTGATCCTGTGGCACCCTGAAAGAAACAGAGCCAGTTTTTTAGACCAGAGCAGAGACGGTGTAAAAAGGAAGCCATGTTTGAAGCAATGCAGTTCTCTGTCATTGCAAGGTTCTTCCATGTTTTCTTGGGGCAGCTGGAGCCCAGTCCTGGTTAAGCAATATGACAGTCCAGGGTGGAAGGAGCTGAGGATCGTTTCCACCTGGCTCTGGGCTGCTTCTGTCAGGCAGTGTGCCTTTGTTTCCCTATCTATAATGTCAGTGATGCTCAGCTTCTGTGGAAGTACTGCAGTACACAGTTTGCTGTGCTACAGACCTGGGTCTGATCCTGGCTGTTACTCCATCCCCCTCATCAGTCTCTGGACCTTATCAAACCTCCTTTCTGTTTGTACCATTACAAGGAAACAGAAAGCCAGGATCTTTGGTGGCAGCAGCACACACCACCCTCTTCCCGTGGCAAAGAAGGGCCTGCCTGTTTCCCTGCAAAAGGCTCCCGAGGAATTAGACTTGTACCAGAGGTCTGTCTAACTGCGTTTGGGATGAAGATATTGTGAATGAGCCCCCACCTGCCAGCCAGTAGCTCCATTAATCTTGGAGTCCTTGCAACAGAGTGCAGGCAGGAAGGGTATATGATGATCCCTGTGAACTGGAACTTCCCACAGCAAAACCAGAGCATATAATGAATATTTATCTGGGCACACAGAAGATCTAATGCTTCTAGGCTATCACAGGTCTTGTCGGGCACAAGCAGCCACTGTCCTCTGTGTGAATCATCCTAGAAGCCTCTGTGCAGCACAGTTGCAATCCTCATTTAAGATTGTTGTTGCCTCCTCCTTCCTGTAGTACGGGCCCCCAGTCTGTAGAAGAAGCTCTGCCTTTGCTGGGCAGAGGAATGTTATGGTTTCAGCCTTTCTCTCCCATGGCAGCGCAAGAAAGGACAGGGGACTGATGTGGTGTCTGTGTTGTAGCTTCTAAAAGAACTAAAAGGAATCAAAGATCAGAAGCGTGGAACAGCTTCTCCACAGGGAAGGACTAACCAAGGAATCTGCAGCCTGGAAGAGAGTTTGGTGACAGGAAAGAAACGGCTGAGGTTGGTAAGATCTTCAGGCAGTGACCTGGAGCAAGTACTATTTGCTCTTCACTTTTCAAGAACTAGAAAGATGAAACTCAAACAAAATGAAAAATTGGCAAGTGCAAAAGAAATATACAACAGAGCTTTTGCACACTGCAGGATTCACATTTTTTTGCAGGA
>Ga0065711_1046712_pt1 | contig 12739 bp, 11 predicted proteins | sample Hoacrofraction12_FD_59098 | JGI IMG/M metagenome (GOLD analysis project Ga0065711, IMG submission 59098) | Hoatzin crop microbial communities from Cojedes, Venezuela - Epithelial fraction 12 v2 (version 2) | ecosystem: Host-associated > Birds > Digestive system > Esophagus > Crop | place...
TACCCTTTGTTAAGTGTGTTACCACAGAGGTGCCAGCAGCATCACCGATGGGCTCAGCTTTGGCCAGCGGCGGGTCTGTTGGAGCCAGCTGTAGGTGGCTGTGTCCAGTGCAGGGCAACTCCTGGTCCCTTCTCAGTGAGGCCACCCCAGCAGCACCTCCTGCTACCAAAACCTTGACATCTGTACCCAATACATCATTTTAAGCCAAACACATGAAATTGGGTGGCTAATTGGGGTGAGCTAATTAAGTTCTAGCTGCAAAGTTGAGTCAGCTAATTTTTAGGGCTAAAAACTTCAAAGAAAAAAGAAAACACTGTATAGAAACTAATAAACATCCTTACCGAGATCTACCTTCCATGGGCTGTCTGTTAAGTATCTGGATTGGCCCTCTTGCACGAGAGTGGATTTTGTCATCTACCATGTGCTTCAACCGCTGGTAATACGTAGGACCAATGAAGATCTGTGATGTGATTTTTCGACCAGTGAAGCCATTGTAGAGGACCTGAAGGAATCGATGCAATCACTGAATCATAAGCCTTACTTATCCATCAAATGTGAATTAAAAAAATCACAGTGATTTGATATTTAATTATACCTCATTTCCTCTGAGATGATAGCCATAATCTGACAGAAGATTGGAAATCTTCTGCACATTCACAGCATCATTGAAAGGTGTGGCATCACCAATTTCTCCCTTGTTTGCGGACACCTATTGAGAAGATATTTGCAAAAGCCCGTCAGATTTCTGAAGGACTGGTCAGACAACATCACACAGTTTCAAAGTTTTAACTCCTGATGCCAGAACTTGAGATTCCATACCCACGACAGTAACATATCTTGCTTTGTTTATCAGCTACACAATTTATAGTGAGATTTTTTTAAATACCCAGTATCAACAATTTTGCTACTCCTTTTTGTAGGTCACAGGATATGTTTGGAATAAAAGTAACAGACAGGAGAGTACACTGTACTTCTGACTTGCTGGACAAAATTTACAGGACTGCAGATCTTCCCCAAGACACCTGCTTTCGCTGTCAAGTAATTGGAGAACAATCCTTATTTTTTAGTGGATTAACACCTACCAGGAAGTAATATCTTAAAAAAAAAAAAAAAAACAAAAAAACCCAAAAAACCCACAACATTTTAATTCATACTGCTCAGACACGCAGCATGAAAGATTCTTCTTACCTTCCCCTGAAGACACTCAATCAAGTGACCAATGGTCATGCGGGAGGGGATGGCGTGGGGGTTGATTATTATATCAGGTGTGATGCCTTCACAGGTGAAGGGCATATCCTAGAGCATGGAAACAGACAGTCAGCACTTCCCAGAACAGCAGCTTTAAGAAAAGCAGTTCCATGGATTCAAATTAAGTCTTTTAAAGCACGTCAAAGGCACTGAAGTAGCACATAAGAAGCTGTGTACCTTTGTAAACGTGTTTTAGCTAAACTTAAGTCAATATATTGCACCCTAGTAGATACTCCACAGACAACTCACTTAAGGCAGTTCCAATGCTAAGATCAGAGATAAAATTTTAAGAGGGGAAAAAAAACCAAAAAAATAATCACTACCTCTTGCCTGTACTGGATACCACAGGTTCCTTTCTGACCATGTCTGCTGGCAAATTTATCTCCAATTTGTGGGATTCTTACAGAGCGTACCTGTAAGCCATAGGAAAACATGCAACTGGTAACTTCAGTACAGAACAAAAATGATTAAAAGTAGGAAGCACGTGCATCAGTGCTCACCCTAATCTTGCAGAATTTGTATCCTTCCTGGTTAAGGGTTACCATGACCTGATCGACAATACCAGTCTCACTAGTTCGCAGGAAAGTGCTACAGTCTCTCTTTGTGAAACGTCTGTTAGTGCTCTCCAGTTCGTCTTCATTCTCTGGCAGCGTTACTGTTTTGCCAATGATGACATCATCCCCAGACACACGTACCCCAGGTGCTATCAGACCATCATCATCAAGTTTGTCATAGATTGCATGTCTCATACCTTTGGAAAAAAGAAAAAAAAACATAGACTCCCAAATTTTTCCAACATGTTGAATTCAGTGTTCTGTAGAAATTCAACAAGTCCGCTTGCAACTTCAGACTACTACTAAAATGTCTGAAGATAATGTTATGCAAATATCTCAATCGATATATTTTTGTTATTAATACAGACATTTCTGCTATTTTATATGTCCCAAAATAAAGACTGAGTCAGTTCAACAACATTAACAACCTTTCCCACAAAAAATTAATTTAAAAACTCAAGTCTTCATACACTGCTATATCTTACCTTGGCAAGTTTCACGTGTAGGCTTTTCAAAAACTTCCTCTTGGTCATACCCTTTCTTAGACTCTTGCTCTTTGTATGAGCGATAGAACACGGATCTGAAAAAGTTATAAAGCCTTCTCCAGTGAAACCAGCATCATTTTTCCTCATCTGTACATCTCAATTTCACTATAATCATCCTTTTATCACATATTATATAGATACTGTCACTAATGACAACCAAAACAAATAATGCCACGCAACCATTCCTCTGAAGTCTTGTTAATCTGTCCATCACTGAGGAGGGGAAAACAAAAAACATCCCACCAAACAAACAAAAAACAGTTGCAGGTGGTATTTGGATTGTGGCTTTTCAGATATTGTCAAAGTACCTATAGATAACATGCTAATTTTTTTTATGAACTGCAGAGACCTTCAGACCTGCTTGACATCTCAAAAACAGTTGTTACTCCTAAAGATGATTCACATCTTCATCATACCATTCTCACATTCCTTTTCTTCTTATAGCTACCATTTTGTAAGCATTTTTAGGCTTCTACTGCTACCTTGCAGTGTCACACTCAGTGTCACTGAGTTGCAGTTGGAAACTTTCAATTTACATAGGCTTCTTTCTGGGGCTTCAGGAGTTTTTGTCTGCTGCCTCATTTGCCAGCCCACCAAAGCCACAGCCTTTCAGATACATATTATCCACCCTTAATTGCTCCTATGCACACAGGAGGTTCTACAAAAGCTTCAGGTGAGCCATAGAAGTGTAACAGTCTCATTCTGCATTGAAAGGCAGTAGATCCAAGACACCAAGCACACGCTTCTTGGACTCAACTTGGACAAAAGAAAATGGACAAAACTAGAAACCTGTTGGCCATCTACACAGCTAACCACAGCCACCTAAAAACTATAATGCACAAAGTCACATCAGCTGCCAGTTGTCCCAACAGCAGTTCCTACTAAGGAGACAAACATGCCAATACTCACTGTCATGTTACTGAAGACCAGACTGTACTACAAAGCCACAATACTGCCATTAAGGAGTTCATATAACTGGCAAAAGTTACATGAAAATATAACAGCAGAAAGTCCGAATATTTTTTTCATTTAACCATTGTACAAAGAACAGTAAACACAGTAAAGACCAAAATGGAAGAGTTGGGAAGACAGAGTGGAAAGTCAGGTTACACAACGGATAAACCATTTCTCACTGTGTTTTGCCAAGATACACATTCACTATTTTCATTGTGCTGCTCCCTCCACCCCCATTAAAAATAAAACCAAACAAAACAAACTAAAAAACTTTTCAGGTTAGAGAGTTTTAGAGAATGGTGTCTTCCAGCGTAAGATGAATTTTTCTTGAGCCTCTGGACAACTCAATACACCTTTTTTTTTTCTTCTTCCAAGCAGTCAAAAAAATTTACAAAATCTGACCTGAAAAAGCCTCTGTCAACAGCAGAACGGTTCATGATGACCGAGTCTTCCTGGTTATAGCCTGTGTATGATGCAATGGCTACAATCGAGTTGATACCTATAATAAGCAGAGCAAACACTTCAAAATGATGCACTCATACCAGACAGGCATTATTTGTAACACAAAATAAGCTGTATTCTCTACAGTGAAGCTGTTCTACCCTTTCTGAGATAAAAATCTCCATGTTCCACACACAAAAACACCATGTAGTATCAGCAAACTTTGGGTAGAGAAGAGAGTCAAGAGTGACCCCTTGTGAAGAACCTACCAAATACCAACACAGACAATGCTTTTTTCCGGTTAGATTTTAGCAGACTACATGGATAAAGTAGTTTCAGCTGCAACACTAGCAATGTATTTTTTACAGTCCAGGTGCCCAGCTACAATTTAACAATTAACCTACAAACAATTTTAAAATTACATACATTAGCTAATTATTGAGGTATTCTACAGACAGCATTTGTGACACAGTTTGAACAGAACAGTAGTATTTTTGTTTAATAACTGTTAACTGACAACGTACCTGCTGGTAACTCTCTAAATCGCAAGTACTCCATGGAGCGTGTTGTTACAAGGGGCTTCTGAGGATAATACAACACGTGTGCCAGCGTATCCATACGAACATGAAAGTTTGTAATGTAAACTCCCATAGCCTGTTTACCCATAGCAGACTGGTATGTGTTCCTGGGAGACTAGACAGACAAGGGAAGACCAGGAGATATGTACATAAAGATCTTTACACATACACCTGAGAGTCTCAAAAGCAGGATGTCAGAAGTGATGCACTGACCTGGTTGTGATCGGGGAAAGGAATAATAGATGCACATACTCCCAGGATCATAGATGGGTGAATCTCACAGTGCGTGTATGTTGAACAGTATGCCACACCTTTCTCTTGCAAGTCATCTGGAGTCATTGCTAGCATCACAGTCTCTTCCTCCAGAGTATCAATGTACTCTACTACACCACTGGCCACAAGATCCTGCCAACTGAATAACCAATGTCTGAAATACTCAACCAATACACAAAATGGGCCCCTTCAGCAGTAACAAGCACAAGGACTTCCCTGGCTTACTATTACTACCACTGTCTCAGTGTGATAAAAAAATATGAATTCAGCTACAAGGTGGAGAAAGCACCTTTGTGCACAAAGCTTTAAACATTTCTCTCTCCAATCTGAGGGAACTTGCAGCTTCCAAGATGGAAAATTAGACATTCAGTTGAATTTCAGGAACATCTCACCTGTAATTGTTATACTCTCGTTCCTTCAGTTGGTCAATATGCCTTTTCTTCAAGAGCAACTTCTGTTTTTCCACAATTAAAAGGGGTCGGCAAATTCTGCCTGCATCAGTATAGATGCGGATTTCTCGCTCACGAATATCTCTAATCATTGAGACCTGTACAAGAAAGCAGCACCCCATGAGTACAAAGTCTCAGCCCGGAATCAGAACTACGGAACACAGAGTAGGGTAACAAAGTTCCCTAAAGCAAAAACGTTACAGGCGCTATCAGCAGCACAGAACAAATATTAACACTCCTACAAAGAGAAGCATTTCAAGAGACTGTTTTCAACTTTTCTTTCAACTGGATCCTCTTTAAAAAAAAACAAAAAAACAAAAAAACCCCACCAAAACACAAAAAACCCCCAAAAAACCCACAACCAAACAAACTACACACAACATCAAACAAACAAACAAACAACTCAAAGCACCAAACCCCAAAAAAATCCCAAACAGAAAAAGCCTAAGCAATATGAAGTATGTTCAGAAAGAGACTAGCAAATAATGCTACTTGGAGCTTGTGAAGTAGTATCAAGGCATTATCCTCTCTCATCTAAAAAGACACCCAAACTCTAGACATAAAATGTATACCTCCGACACAATGATGTCCATTTGACGACGGAGCTTCCTTAGGGTATTCATGAGCTGTTCTGGATCTTTGTGTATTCCTACCCAGCAGCCATTAACAAAGATCTTAGTAGCACTAGAAAGATCGAAAACCAAACAAATATAAAACAAACAAAAAAACCAACCCCAAAAACCCAAACCCTTTAAATGTTGTGCAGGATAAAAAGCTTAAGTCTGTTTAAACAGTTTCATTTGCACATACTCAGCTATTGCTGCTGGAGATATTTCTTCCAGGTTTTCCATACTCCACTCTTCCAAGAATTCCAAAATCGGGGATGGCTGAGACCCCACAGAAATGTAAGCCATCAGGGCTAAGTTCTTCACGAGTCCTACTGCATGACCCTAGTAGAAACACGAACTTAACTTGCACTTCCAGATCAAGAGATTCCCCCAAGAGGATCTGAGAACTTAAACTTCAAGTCCTCAAGGAACTGGACACAAAACATGCTATTCACTTTATTAATTTCTACCATTCAACTACAGAGTTAGCTATAAAGCTAAATATTCCTGTCAGCATTTAAAAAAAAAGTGCAAGTTATCATCACAAGTGCCATGGCTATAAAATGACTAGCAGATAAAAGCAGTTAGGTATGAGTAAGTACTGACATAAATACTACTTTCATTACCTCTGGGGTCTCAGCAGGGCAAACCATTCCCCACAGCGTATTGTGCAGCTGTCTGGGCTTTGCTAGTTTGCCATCTCTACCAATTGGAGAATTCAGGCGTCTCAGATGGGAAAGCGTAGATGCAAAAGTCAGGCGGTTTAACACCTGCACGTAGTAAGGAATTCCGTTAGTCAAAGCTTCTTCAGTGTGTTGTTGACAGGCATCATGAGACATTAGAGCAAGGGATCAATGCCTTCTAGAAATTATGTACTTGAAAAGAATTAAATAGCTCCGATTTTTGTTAGCTACGCTTTTTAGTTCACCTCCACTAATCTTAGACTAAGTCTACCCTCAAAATCTCAAGCTCCTAACCAGTGGTGTGTAATGGCAAAAGTTTTCAGAGCATGCTTGTACCACGGTAAGACCCAGCATAAACACAGTTTTCCAAGCAGAGAGCTGATTTTTCTAGTACAGCTTACTCTGATCAGGTAACTAGAATGAGTGATTCCAAGAGGGTTTGCCAGTACGATGACACAGAGATCTTTTCCAACTTAGTTTGTAAAACTAAGACGATTTAGTTACTAGGAGCAAATCAGCATTTACACTCTTTTCAGTCTGCTCAAAACTTCTCAAAAATTTAAGAAAATTTCTTTTTACAGCCTGAAATGTGAGAGTTTATTTAAAAAGCAAACAAGCCCCTCATACACATACACCAACACACCATTCAGGGACAGTTACCATCTTTGCCCCTTTTCTAACTTTGCTTTCCCTAAATTACGACGATCTCAACAGGGCTCCAGACAACAAAATGTGCTGGCATTTAAAAACTGTCACCTCTTTCCTGTTTCCACCTTTATAAGAAACAGGCTCAACAAAGCACCATTCTGGCCTAATAAAATCAGTGCTCCTCATCATTAGCTGTGGAATACATAACTGTTATACTACAAGGTGTCACTCAAGTTTTTTTAACCTCCTGTGAAGCACTGGAAGTAATTAAAGGAAAGAAATCCACCCTCCCTAAAGATTCCCTGGGACTAGGACTTGAGTAGATATGCGAGCATATGGTCTAGCATAAAAAGTCTTTACAAGAGTTACGCTGTTTAGCAGTGAACACAATAGCTAAAACCAAAATCAAACAGCAACAAAAAAAACCCCAAACTCCACACCGGACTCAACTATTTGGATCTTTGCCTGCTTCAGTAATGAAAGTTTCCTTTTAGCAATGGTTCTGTTTAACACACGATACGCATGGCTGCCAAGCAATGTTAAACGCTTCCATGATACAGTTTTACGTAAACCTGACAAATGCTACCATGCCTTATTCAGCTGTTGTACCTGAGATACTCCTGCTCTGGCCTGATGAGCTTTCTTCTGGTCACCCCAGTTTCCAGTTGCCAATGAATACTTCAAACCATCTGAAATAATTCTTGTTTTAATTGCCAGTTCCAAGTTGAAATCCTTCCCTCTGTCAATAAACTTTTGTGCATATATTCTCACTTCCTTCAGCAAATTCTTGAACATTCTGTAGAAGAAGATGCCAAGAAACATGATTAAACAATACTGTAGCAATTCAGCCTACTCAGCACTATTTGGAAAAAATGTGACTGGCCTCCTCAAAAGAGGCAAGTAATTTGTAACTAAAGGAGGGGGAAAAAAACCTAAACAAATAAACCTGTTCATGAACAGGCACAAAATATGCTTCCAAACAAGTTGATGCTAGCTACCTACTATTAGACAAAACTTAGCCACTCCATAAAAAAGTCATAATCAGATACAGGCTGTGTTGCCCAAGACTGGCTATCAGACACAACAGAATAGTCTAATTGATTTAGAAGCAAAGAGTTGGCAACGCCTTCACCATTAATTATCTCTGAAGAAAACATATATTATAGTTACCCTCTGAACAGGAAAGCTAACAGTGGCCCAGCAAGATCCAGTCTTTTGTTGCCATAATGATCTCTGTCATCAAGCTCTCTTCTTCCCAGTGCTGCCAGCAACAATCTATGAACCATATACCTAAGCAAATAAGATAGTTTATGCTTTAAACTGACAGCAGACATTCACGACAAAGATTACATGCTTTCATAGATAAATCAGTGAATTGTTTCCTAAAGGCTGCACATTCTAGATCTTTAGGATACTGCTGTCCTAAAACAGCACGTACGTCCTCAGTGAATGACCCACTGGAAGTTCATGTAACTGCAGAAAGAAGTTAATATTTACATCATGATGGCAACGCGTCTTCTGCTACATCTGTCCTGTACTCATACCATTATGAACAGCTCATCACTGGTTATCTACACAATAGTTATTAACCTCTGTTTGTTGTCCATGCAACGCAATGTCAAAAAGAGTCATTTATCAGTATTATCACATCTAACTTAAGATCCAGAATGTGCTGAAAGCTTGTTTTGTTTCAATTTTTATTTCTATTCTATCGATATTTGCATTTTCTCAGCTACGAATATATACCAGTGTCATAAAGTTTATCACTGAGTATCCAGAAGACTGAGGTTAAAACCAAACTTCCATTCAGCGCATTCTTCCAATCATATATATATATATATGTGAATAAAATCTGTATTCAGGGTCCACCTGCAGATGCACGACAGAAAATACTGACATACCCTAGAAAATAGGCCTTTTTGGTCTCACAGAAGTCACTGACACCAACATGTGGGAGCATTTCTTTCTGCAAGACTTCTTTAGCGTACTTGATTCTCTTCTCTTTGGTGACACCTGGCTTTGCACCTCTTGATCCAATGAAGTTTAGAGCAACATTTTGCTCCTGAATGACAAAAGCTTCATCCAGAGAAGGTTTGACCTAATGCATAAAATACAGCAAAAGTCTGCAGCATCGATCCTGTTGCGATTGAAGGAAACTACGCAGTAGTTTGCTGATGATTCTTTTCAGGAACTGGTAATTACTGATCTAGTTGTTCCTGGCTTTATATAGTAGCTCTTTCCAGAGCAGCAAAAGTAATGGAGCACGCAGCAAGCACACAAAAAAAAGTTCAGACTTTAGAAGTTTAGACTTCAGATAATTGTTCTCATTCAAGTACACTCTAGACCTGTTGCTGTTTCAGGCATAAATCGGGATTTAACAATTAAAGTCAGTAGCAGCAGGATAAGACTACCTCTCCAAATACATACTAACTCTTTGAAATTTCCATTGCGCTCTGTTCGCTTAAATGCTCATTAGAACAGGTTTAGGCAGAGAACTTTTGAAATTTCTAACAGACAACCCACAAAATAATAAAGTAATAAGTTACAATTGGAAAACGAACAATACTTTGAACGATGATTAGCCACACCTACACATCGCCAAATGTCAAGCCAGGAAATAACATATATTACCATTTCCATCATTTCTGGATCTTCAAAGTCATATATGATGTGCTCCAAAATGTCCCTGTCAGATACAAAGCCCAGTGCACGAAAGACAATTATAATGGGGACTTCTTGTTTGATATATGGCAAAGTTGCTACAATGCGCTGACCAATAGCACTCTTCTTCGCACCCTGAAAAGATCAGGAAAAACATACATTCATCTTAAATGATCTTACCTTTAAATAAAAATACCTCGTTTGATTTGCATGATACAGCATAAGTGTATTTATTCAAGCCCTGCAGGAAACCACAACTTCTCAGCGAGCCAGCTAAGGGGCTATTCTGAAACAGACTGAAATGTACTCTGGCGGTGACTTGTTCATTTTAAAAATATTTCTAACTTTAGAAGTCTGCAAAAACTTGAAAGATTTTTGCTGACACAAAGGAATTTAAATAATACTACTCATTCACCTGTCTGCATCATTTCTATATATTTGCAAAGAGCAATCCCATCCACCTTCAGCTTTCCTTCTGTCAGCTTAAGCTCAGCTTTTCTAATCCACTGTGTAAGACTCCCCATTCTCACAATTATTCAAGCAGCTGCTCCCCGCTCCCAGAAAGAAACAAACACCATGGGATGCAGAGGGACAATCGCTCAAGAGTGCCCCAGCCATCAGGAGCGAGAGTGGTGTAAGGCTTCTATTAAAGTTACTCTTGGAACATGCTTGCGAATTTCCAAACATCAGTGCAACGATACATGGGTACTGACACCTTCTGCTTTTCAAGTTATGAATAGCACTTATTGCCCTGCACAGATGGCACAATTATATGTTAAGTATTAATTAAGACGTGGTCTGCAAAACACACCTAAACACTAGCTTGGCCATCAGCAAAGACTGCTCCTATTCTTGTCCTTTGTCAAAAAACAGAATGCAGCTTGTTTGGATTCTCTAAAAACTTACTTACACTAATTCTAAAATTACTTTTTAGCCTTGCCCTAAAACCTGCCACAAACTGAGTCTTCATTTCAATGTACAAATTATTTGCCCCAGAAACAGGCATGATCTATGACAAATACAATACATTTTCATTTAATTTTACCTCTACAACTTAGCATCAGAAGAAATTTATTCTCAAAATTCTGAAAGTGAATGACATGAAGGAACATAGTAAAATTCCTAAAACAACTTTTACTGTGAGCCCCGGGGCAGGGGTTATTACTGCTTAGGCATACCTGCCCACCTCTGGCCAGCATGCTAACCCATATGGTACTTGTTGGTCGAGAGGAATTTTCCAGACAAGATCTACACTCTCCTGTGTAGGCATATTTTGAGTCTTTCTTCGCAAACACATACACTGTGTTTGTAGCCATTTTCTCTTGAGCAATCAGAACCTGAATTAGAAACAAGAACACTAGTAAGTAAATGACAAAAGGGCATGCTGAAAGGAACAAGCACAGTGTGTTTCTACCGCTCTTTTCCAGCGCCTTAAGAGCACTGCACAGCACAAAGTCAATTTGCCAAACTCAGCTGGATTATACTCTGCATTTTAAAAACACATTATTAAGCAAAACATACATCTAGTTAAAACAGAATAACCAAAACTAATGACTCTGAGAAGGTTGTTCTCTATGATGTACTCACCGCATGTGTTAGCTGTGCCGAGACGTTTCTGTTGGCTTTAGGCACAACACTGACAAAGAAAGCACTCCACTATCTGTTTCCAAGGCCAGTGAACTACACAGGCGTCTAAATTGAAACGCCAGCTCTGACGGTCAAAGCCAGATTTCTTTTCTCCAAGAAGAAGAATACAATTCTATTTCTTTTGTTGTGTTTGCCGGGGTGTCAGTTACAAAAAAAAATGGCAGTTTCATTGGTGAGACACAAGCATGGAGAGGGTAGGATTTGCTAAAGCTGAATCCACAGCAATGGAGGGACGAACTTATTCTTATCATAAAATGCACCTATACAGCTGTGAGCAAACTGGAGGAGACTGAGTGAAGTACCACCTCATTTTAGAGTGCATGCTGCTCTGCAATCTTGAAAATGGAAAGGAAAATATCTAGAGTACTTGGTGGCATTCAATGCAAAGCAGTTTATGACACTGAAGAAGGGAAACATGCCTCAAAGAAGAAGAAAAGGTGGCTCAAGAAAGTCCTGACAGGGGACTACAAGTCCATCTTTCTACAAGATCACGAGTGCCCACAGTAACTGACGCACCGGAATAAACGTGTTTATGCTCCTGGCAAAACATATGGAAACAAGTAACAGAAATTTCAGTGCCTGTAAAGATGGTTGTGCAAGGTATAATCCCTTACCTTTTCTGATCCATTAATGATAAAGTAGCCACCAGGATCAAGTGGGCACTCGTTCAGTTCACAAAGATCACGGTCAGTTAAGCCATTCAACAAACAGTATGTTGAACGTAACATAATAGGAATTTTTCCTATAAAAGTCTTCTGATGCTGTGTCTGTAACTGATCCTCCCCTTCTTTAATAACTGTTTTAGTTATATCCACATACAAGGGGGCTGAGTACCTACAGAATAAAAAACAACATTGTCTTATCTGTCAGTTATTACTTAAGGTTGTACAAAGGGATAATGAATGCAGTTACGCAAGTACTCACTGGTAATATTAAGCATTATTACCAAATCGCTAATCATCGTCTGGATTTAACAACAAGACATCAAAATTTCAATAGAGCGGTAATTATCACATTTTCAAGGCACTACTAAATTGAAAAAAACTACCAATTAGTAGTGCAGAGCCAGTCCTTCCTTGTGTTTATCCCCTACAGAGTTTGTTCTTACGTAAGGTTTCTCAGTCTGGCTTCATTGGGCATCATAGGTGAGGGTGCTCCATCTCTTTCCCAATGCGTAGGTTTGGAGAGGTAGATTTGTTCAAACTTCAGCAGATACCGGGGCTGGAAAATAAGAAGACATTTACCTGCCATGGGAGAAACATCCATTTTGGGTGCTCAAGAGTGGCCCTAGAGCTTAATAACCACAGAATCACAGAATAGTAGGGGTTGGAAGGGACCGATGTGGGTCATCTAGTCCAACCCTCCTGCCGAAGCAGGGTCACCTACAGCAGGCTGCACAGGACCTTGTCCAGGCGGGTCTTGAATATCTCCAGAGAAGGAGACTCCACCA
>Ga0065711_1046715_pt1 | contig 12739 bp, 7 predicted proteins | sample Hoacrofraction12_FD_59098 | JGI IMG/M metagenome (GOLD analysis project Ga0065711, IMG submission 59098) | Hoatzin crop microbial communities from Cojedes, Venezuela - Epithelial fraction 12 v2 (version 2) | ecosystem: Host-associated > Birds > Digestive system > Esophagus > Crop | place...
TTTTTTTTTTTTTTTTTTTTTTTTTTTCCTGGAACATAACACCAGGAACCTCTGGGTTATTTAGAACCTCAGTAATAGTTTCTGTTCTGAAAGATACAAATGCTTGCTTGTTTGTTGTTTTTTTTTCTCCCCAAGTTTACCACTGTAGAACACATTCACTAATTCATGCTTATTGGTTGCTGTGGGAGGTTTTGTGGCTACCATTCATAAAATATTTAGCTCTACCAAAATTACTTGATGTTAAAAAAAATGAAATGGGCGTTTGCATCAGTGGTATCAAGCTGAGGATTTATGGAGCAGTAAATGACCTGGACTATTTTAAGACTTAAAACATTGGCGTGTAAGACCTTAAGTTTTCTTGCATATATTATGTTGTAGTTCAAAGTAAGTTTTCAAGAAAAGAGTTTTTGGCTCTAAACTGTTAAAATCTGACATCCACCAGAAAAGCAGCGAACAATTCCTAGATACTGGGTGCCAAATCGAAACCAAGGATTTCGCTACCTTCTAAATAGCTTCACTGTCATGCAATGTGACACTGCTGTAAACCAAAATGAGCTTTTTCTCCTTCCAACACGAAAGATGTGACATTTTGAGTGATTTTTGAGTTAAATATTTTATCATCATGCCTTCCTGTGCCTTCTTGCCAAAAGAAGCTCAGGTGTGTGTGCCTGGCAGATTTACTGGGGTGACTGTTATCATTCACTCTCTGCAGTGGAATGATAATTGAGATGGGTGTCGTTAAAGTGAAATCTCATCTGGAGATGACTGCTGCTGCTTGATGCTTTGCTCTTATCACTTCACGGTTTTTTAACGCTCAGTTTTGTCTGAATTCTGGACAATTATTTGCTTTGTCTTAGCAATGAGTACATGCAAACTGTTTATTCTCCCTATATGTGACCTTCCATACTTTTTTAAATTAGATTAAAGTTGTATCCTTGGGACAAAGGTCCTTAAATTGTCTGTAAAGCAATGTGCGTGCTAGAAGGGTTTGTCAGTGCTGTGTGAGGCTTGGCAGATCTGGTCACTGGCAGTGATGCTGTTCTTTTTTAGTCACTTTTTTTTAAAAAATAAACAACTCAACAGTGTAGAAATCTGTGGAAGTGCACAGAATGCATCTAACAATAAAGAATGTAATGGATTTAAGAAGTTAATGTCATGTAATCTCTGCACTTATTGTATGACTTGTTTTGGTAGTGAATTTTCTTTGTTTCCAATAAGACCTGTTCCACAGTAGCCATATTCTGGGATAATCAACTGTTTTTGGATACAGTAGATAAAAGTAATGAGCACGCTTCCCTGAACGTGAATGAAGATAGATATGTGGAGGTTATCAGAATTGTAGGTGAAAGTGGTGATACTGTATTTGCCATCCTGTGGGTCTCTACTTCACTTGAGGCCTCCTTACCTGGTCCTGCAGAAGCCACTTGGTGCCTGCAGAGGTGAGCCAGTAGAAGAAACTATAAAACTGGATGTTGCTGGGGACTGGGGCTATGTAATGTTATCTTAAAAAAAAAAAAACAACAAAAAAAACACCCAAACTTGATTAAAAAAATCCAAAACAAAAAAAAAAACACACAACACAAAAAACAAACACTCCTTGATTTAAGATGCAAAAAAGGTGACTTGGCAAACCATAGTTAAATGATCTGGATGTGCATGTTTATCTTCAGCTATTCTTGCTGAGGAAAATAGATGATTCTGTCTTGGGGGAGGGAGGAGGATAGTTAAATAGAAGCAAAACGACAGATGCTGCACTTTGGTAGCAGTAGGAACTAAAAATCTTATTGTTGTTATAATAGCTGAGTGTGTAATTAATCATCTCATATTGATTTGTTCTTAATCTAGATGCAGTTCACAAAGGCTGAAAGAACTCTCATGTTATTTAGCTGCTCCATCTAATCAGGGAGAGGATGTGAATAAGACACCGCAGTGCATTAGTAACCTGTGGGGTTAGGAGAGTCTTCTGTGCTGGATTTTCGTCCACAGATCCAGAGAACTGAAGTGATAATGAGACCTGATCTAAATGAGCTGGGTGCTTACAATCCATATCCCAGAGGGCATATAAACATCACAACTATTGATACAGGATCAGCAGAGAGCAGGGATTGATTAGTGGTCAAGGGAGCAGGATGTCCTAATATTCTCTGGTAGTGCTGATTAATTTGATCTGTGAAATGTGGGGAAATGAGCCTTAAAATAGATTAAGGTTTCCAACTAGAAAGGGGAGCTTGGCAGTTTAAAAAGGAAGAAAAGGCTTTTCTGTCATTCCAGCCTTTCTGAATTATTGTTGCCGTTAAGCAATGTATATCTAGAGACAAAACTTATTGCTATCTCTGTTTCTATATAAATAAATGTATGTAACTTGTTCTTTAGACCTTTTGTTCCTGTGACCTATTTCCTAATTTGACTTTTTGTTTTTTCTGTGTTCAGATGAAATTTTTCTCTTTTCCACTTGAGAGGATATTTATAGCAAACTTTTAATGAGCATCCTGTTTGCATACAACATCATGTTGCTGACCTTTTCTCCTCTGCAGCACAGTATGTTTCTGCATGGTGCTAACTTGCCTCTCTTTTTTTATAAGAAGCTGAGGATGTTTTGCTTAGGTCATTGGAGGTGTGAGGAGATTCAGGCAATTTTCTAGCCTGAGAAGATTCTAGGCAAAGCCATCGTACCAATGTGCACTGAGGTTGACCAGAATGTGGTTGTATCTCTAGAGCAAAACCAGTAGTTGTTATCACAGCAGTGGAGACCTTAGCCCTGAGTATAATCTTGGTTTGCTTAAGGCAAATTTACATTTGATCTTTTCAAACTAAATCTGAAAAGCATATAGACTATGCTGTTCTAAACTCTTAATAACAGCATAAAAGGAAGGAGAGCTGACCAATTAGTGTTTTGAAAATACAGAATTCTGGCAAGTCGCTTCTGATGACAGGTCTCAGCTATTGACTGGTTCGCGGGAAGATCAATAGTGTTCAGGCTGCAAATTCTTCAGCTGAGGCAATGCAGGCTACAACATCTCATTTTTAGGAAGATGTTAACAGCCTTCTGGCTTACTGGAGAAGGTGATGTCATTCTCTTAGTCTCTGTGGAAAGACCTAAAATCAGACAGCCAAATTGTTCTTTACTTCGTATTCATTAATATTTTGATTTAAAGTTTGCGCTGTTGAAAGAAACCTTTAGGGACATCTTGATGTGTGTTTGCTCTCTCACTACCATTAAATCTACCTACGCTTAGCTTCTTGATTTGAGCTGGGGAAAAAGGGGATTGATGGAATGAGCAGTTTACTTTAATTGTCATTCAAAGAGCCAGGTGTTAGGATCATGCGAGGCAGAATAAGAAAATATCCTTGTCAGAGGTGTGGTGTACCTTTTGAAATGGTGGAGCTGTTAGCTTTCTGCACATGCTCCTGGCTCATGTGGTTCACAAGGGCAGAGGTGAGGAGATGGGAAGACAACTGAACACACAAGAGCTAGAAAGCTGCCTCTCTGCTCCCACAAGCAGATGGCCTGCAACTGTCTCTTCCTTTGTTTTGTGACAACCACGTGCACTTCATCACAAGAGCCCCTCCATTGCTACAGAAAATTATTTATGCTTGGGTGAGTGTGTGTGAAAGAGGTAACTGTGCTGAGATGCTTCTCAGACTTGCAGAATCGTGGGCAAGGATAAAACCGCAGAGAACATCGCTTGGGAGACTGTAGACACGCTGTTTCTATCACCCGTTCTCTGGCAGGAGTTGTGGGAAGGCTGCAGTCCCTTCTCGGAGGAGGTTGGTTGAGCTGATGCTGGTGGTGAGGACAGCTTGCAGTGGAAGCTGTAGAGTGGGAGCTCAGGACGAATGACCACAACTGCCAGTGACTCACTGAAGGACTCAGGAATGCTGTCTGGGTGTCCAAACGCTGTGAGGTGCTGGGTGGGCAAGACCAGAGTCTGTTGAGCTTGTGGGCTGTTTCCTGGAATGGCAGCAGATGGCTACTGAGGAGGGTAAGAAAAGGGGTAAGCATGCAGTGAGACTTTGCCTGAATACCTGCTCAGCCTCACGAACTTGAGGCACAGGGACTTCCCAAGCCAGGTTTGCCATCTTTGTATTTAATACACCTCTGTGGGTGCTTTTTCGACTGTATTTTTGTGTGATAATACATACTCCTTTTGAAATTCTAAATACAGGAATGAATTATATCCCGCCTGGAGATGCTTTTAATTTTCTCTGAACTTTTCCTGTTGTGCAGTGGTTCACAGGCATCACAGCCATACGATTAGCCAAGGCTGCTCTTGCTTCGTGTTGGTCTAATTATCTCTTCATTAGAATCTTAAGTCTTGAGCTGGAAGTGTGTAGGGTGTCTTTGTTTAAAGGGCAGTCTCCTAATGCAAATATTAAAAGAGCTTTCTGGCTTGCCCAAGTCAGACTGACAAGCTAATAATAGCCTTCGTGTTAGTCTTGGCTAACAGAGAGCATCAGTATAGAAAGGTTTTAAGGGACTGGTGTATCAATCAAATCATAGGACATAATATGCATTAGTGTGTTTTGCTTTTTGTAACACTTAAACTCCCATTAAGAAATATTTTCTGAATGCAAAGGGCTTGGAAGTAAAAATGGAGCTGTCTTCCTCTAAGACATATCATGACATCTGCTTGAGGTTTCAGGTTAGTCTTAGATGTCCTCTAATTAATAGGCTGCTGTAATACCAAACTGTATTTTTCAAAAGCTGTAGTCTTGTTCAAGAAACTGTTCTTAAGTTTATAGGTAACGTATCAGAGCAATGAGTCAGATGGCTTAAACTGGCGTGTTGGCTGTGTGTGGGGGGAGTTGTGAAGACAGCTAGGTGTTGAGAGGGCATGTTTTATTTCCCAGCTTTGCCAGAAGAGGATTACATGTTATGCAATTGCTGCAATTTAATTATAGTGTAAGCAGAGGTTTTGATATCTGCCTTTAAATTATCCCAAGGGCATCTAGGAGGAATGACTTACTTTGAATAAATCTTAATAAACTTATGACTTTATGCTGCTGGCTTGTTTTGTTCTGCGAGCGCCATTTGTTCCTATTAACTTTATCGTAGAAGTCAATACAGCTATTCCTGGAAACATGGCAATGTCACATGAGTGAGAATTTATAGGATGGGCTCAGTATGTCATTACAACAATTGTCAGCTTCTCTCTTTTTTATTTATGAAAGAGTGATGCATATGAATGTACCTTTATCTGGAAAGTTTTAGGCAATTCTAATAAAAGGAGATATGCATGAATTATCAGTACATGATGTTCTATTCACTAGAGGGAGAGTCGTTTTAAAAAGCCTGCTAAGTGAGGCACGGTTGCTAAGTAAGGCACGGGTTTTATTAGACCAGCTGACGTAATGGAAAAAAGCAGGCAAGATTTTGGGCATACAAAGACCTCCTTTGGATGTGAAACAAACGGCAGACTTTGCACGAAGAATGGCTTGGGAACAATTGCTCTGAACTGCAGCTAAGTGTGCTAAATGGCGAAGTAACTTGAGAGGAAGGGATGGTAGTGGCACACGTGGGAAGGATTGCTAAGTAATGGAGATGGCATGGGAGTGTGGAGGAAGGGTGGCTTCTGCAGGAATTTAAGGCAATCTGAAACCACGTGGCTACTGTCTTCTGTGTTGCTTTGTAGTGTTGGCAGCTGCAGCTAGGGCAGACTCAAGGAATGGGAAATAAGAAATGTAGAAAATGGACTCTGCAGTGGAGGAGGAAGAACATGGAGAGATGTGGGAGGGATGTCCACTAAATATCTAGGCTGATGGAGATGAGCAGTTCCTCCAAAGCCTGGGAGAATTAGGCATTCTAGTATAGGGAACTAAGTTCTGCCAAGGTAGGGTGTTCTAGTACAAACACACTCTTGACTCTTTTTCCGTGGTGAGATAAGACAACCGGAGCATACAGTGTTGGACTTTCTTTTCGTAACTTCCTTTATGTAGGCTACCCTGATTTCCCAAGCGGGTGGTTGGTTTGGTTTTAAATCTGATCTGTTTCTCTACTGGAATATCCTTTTTGGGCAAAGGTCCTCTTTCCCCTGAGGTGGATATCCCCAGCATTTCCCTTCGCTGGAGACCTACAGCACCTTTGGGAGACCTGCCTGGGTTTCCCATGCTGGGCTTGCTTTGCAAGACCGGTGGCCTCTGCGGAGTACTGAGAGTCTCCTGGGAATATTCTGGAGTGGCTTTGATCTAGACAGGCAGTGCTTCTTCCGGGTATGTAGCAGTAAAAATCAGCATGCTTCTAGTATTATCCTGTTCTGCACAGGCTCAATTTAATAATGTTTGTAAACTACCTGAAGACGTGCAGATGAAAGATGTACTGTTTTATTAGAAAGGCTACCTTGCATGGTGTTCAGACCTAACAGGGAGCTATAAAGTACTTTGGGCCTCCAAGATAATATCTCATTCAAGATTTACAGTGCTTTTTAACAAGCTCCAGTGTAACTAATGATAATTTTAACTGCCAGGCAGCTGTTGGGTGAGAACAGTTATCTATCTTATTAATGCAGAAAACCGCCCTGTTTTTTAGCACGGGCTTACATTCATACCTCTGCCAATTGACAGAGGCAACGAGCGTCTCAGTGCGTTACTCCCTTCGTTAGTCTCTAGCCTGAAGAGAAGTCTCAAACTGAAATTTGGGGATGGATGCATCTGCTAGCCAGTACGACACACTGCTGCACGTTGTTTACCATTTACTGGGGTGGGTACGCGAGGTCCCTGTTTTCCCCCTGTGTTTTAGTCGTTGAGGCTTAAATTTGCAAAGCCTCACCAGCTCCAGCAGGCTGTCTTGGGAAATCGATGGTTTAGTTAGGTTAACAATCTGTTAACTATTCAGCAAATCACTGCAGTAACTTCGTTTTTGGTAAAGTAGGCTCCTGTCTTAAAAGACAACAACACCCCCTCCCCAATGCTCTGTGGTGTTAGTTAGACCCTGTGTGGTTTATGCAGTTGGTTTTTGGCAACTTTAACTTACATCAGGGCAGGGAAATTGGAATAAGGCTGGCAGAATCTCTGCAAAACCATCCCCATATGACCTTTTTCTTGACCCTCCGTACCTCCTGAAATCCTGCTGTTTATGTAACCAGGGCTAGGTAGCAGGATGAGGATTAGGTATCATACTGCAAAGCAACACTTTTATTTTGGTCTTGTTATTTTAGGAATAATCAGCAGAGACCAACGATACTTCCTCTGAAGAATTTCACGTGTTTCCCTGAGGGGACTGATAGCAAAGGAGGGCTCTTACAGAATATACATTTTCCACGGCAATGGTTTAGATAAACCTTATCTGCCCTTGAATCGCTGGTAAAGCTTCCACTGACTTGTGTGGAGCATGAATTTCGTTGTGTATTTTCAGTGTATGTACTGTTTGCAAAGGGGTGTTTTTGTTGTGTACGTACAGAGGCTGGCTATTGGGCACCTTTGAGCCATGGAGGTCAGTGGCTGTGGCTGTCGGGTCTTTGATTCCCACCCCGGCAGCCCCAACAGGGGCTGTGGCATCTACGAGACCTGGCAGAGCCCCCCAGGTCCCTTGCCTCCATCGTCGGCTCCTTGGGTCGTGGGGGGCCAGCCCTTGCCAGGCAGTGCCCCCTCTGAAGGGGTCGCTGGAGGCTGGTGGTGTCAAGAGGCAGCACGGGGTGGCTGTTGCGTCGTCGGTCAAACCCTGCTCCGGCACTTTGTTCCCAGAAAATGAGAGCTAAAGTACAGCCGCGTTTCCCTAGCTGGGTCAGTCATGTGAAAATTGCCATCAGCAACGTGGTCGTGCTCGTGACTTGTGCAACCAATGTATTAATGACATCTTGGCTCCGTTAGTGTCTGCGGACCGCTTGCCATTCTGAAATCACTGCATCATGATTTGTCAGGTGGTTAGGGATGCTGTATTTTAGCAAGAGAGCTGTTTGATCAGTTCAAGGTGGCAAAAAAAGTCATAGAACTGTAGTATTTCTAAATCACAGAATGGTAGGGGTTGAAAGGGACCTCTGTGGGTCATATACAATCTGTTTCAAACTGTTATTAACTGTTATACATAATATAATACTATGTATATTTCTCTAGACTTCCAAATTTTGTGCTAGAAATAAAAGTATATCATTTTCTTTCCCTCCAGGCCCAATGTCTGTCCAGTTTTTGAGCTGGTGCTGGTGGGACACCAACAGCCATGTGTTCAAGCCTTTAGTCGTATGGTCAAGATGTGGAAACAAGGCTGCACAGGGAGGAGGTGGTGTATGGGCTATGAGAGAAGGTAAGATATTATCTATCCTTACAAATGAATTCTGTTATAGAATTTAGTGCAAATCCTTTATACCTTCTTATTTCTGAAGAGAAGTTGTAATCTATTTCAGGTCCTGAAATGTGTACAACTTAGTTATGGATGTACTGTGTCCTGCCGAGACTTGAAGTCTGTTATTACTGAGTGGAAAATGTGACTTTTTCTGTGGCTTGGGTGTGTCATGGTTGTCTGGGTTGGCTTCAGATCACAATTTTCTGTTATCAGAAAATGCTCCTGTCTCATCCTGTTTCAGGTGAAGTCCATCTGTCAAGTCATCTGCTTTGAAAAATTGAGCTTCTTTCTATTTCTGTCATATGCTTAGAGCTGGTGGGAGATCTGACTCCCCCAACAGCTAAAAGCAAAATGGATTGCAAAACAAAATCGCTCACTTTTGACTAGCCTGAATACAAATTCATCAGAAAATATGTGGGCATAGTATATTAGAGCTATTGGATGTGATCAGGATGCATTTTGCTATGTTTGCTTCATTTTTAACAAGAACTACTCATAGGGGCTGAAAAAATGTATAGTGAACATGATGTAGGAGTACAGATTGTTACTGATGAGATGTGAATAAATGGAACAGAAGTTGTGACTGTTCTGTTAAATTTACTCTCTTCAAGGTCTGGGTACTACACCGTTTACAAGCAGGTGTACAGAATGGAGCGTCAGACTGTCTATAAGTGCTGCCCAGGTTGGGTCCAACACAATGATGAACCTGGCTGTTTGCACTGTAAGTTGATGGCAAAACTGTGACAGACTGAGAGAGGTGACGTCCTTAGGCCTTACTTTCCTACTGATGCTTGCTTCTAGAAAGATGGATTTTGTTTCTTGAAATTTACAACTGGGATTTCCAGTTATGAAGAGGTAATCTATTTATAGGGAAAGACACTTCTTTTAAAAATACAAAAGCTGTCATGTAGAAGTACCAAGTATCTCTAATTTAAATCAAAATGGTAAAAACTGAATTTCTGATTATAGTTATTGCAGCATTTTTGTGCCAGCCTGGCTTTGACAGGCCAACCAAATTTACTGCTGTTACCTGAATTATGCAAAGAAACCTGCTGTAAGGCACTTGTTTCTTGGACGTAGCACTGGCTGCAGAGTCTGACTGGTTTGGGCTTTTTCATTGCTGCTGTTGCCATTGAAGCAATTGTGTTTCTACCCTACGGTTCTCCATCTGAGGACAGCCTGTTCCTGTCGGCAATTTCTAATCATGGCTGGAAGTTTTCCTAAAAGGTGGAATTTAATTTAAATGATAATGAAGCACTTTAGCCACAAGTAACAAGACATGAGTAGAAGATAGCAATTTACTCACTGTTTAGTTTTGCGACTGTTTTGTCAGTAACTGTATTTTCTGTATGAAAGTTAGCATCTGCTCCTGGGTGGTTTTTTAATCTTCATACCAACTTGAGGGCTGCAGTCAGAGAGCTTGCCTTTATGCTTGTCTCTGTATTTAAAAAAAGAAAAACAAGCCTGAGAGGGATTCCTGTTAGTTTCAGGCCGAATCTACATATTTAGCATGCATCTCTTTTGTTGTAAGAAGTTAAAGATATGTTTACAATCTGTATTTTAATCTCTGGTGTAAAGAAATTTAATGTGTTTGAACACCAGTGGCAACATGAAATTATTTTCTTCCTGAAAGAACCGTGCAGACTTTCTTTGAATTCTTTAAGGCACCAAAGTGGTTGAATTATTCTTTTGTATTTGATATTCTTTGCAAGTTTGGCTCAAGTATGTAGAATTTAACTTACTGTAAACAAATAACGTTCTGTGTTGGAGGAGGGGAAGTATTGCAGTTCCCTTGGGACGTATATAGCATCTTTTAGTATAGTGGTGTTTCTTCACCATCGCTGCGTTATTCTCTAGCAGTTCATCTCTGCTTTCATTCTGGAATCAGACACTGCTTTGAGTCCCAAGAAATTGTCCTTGCCTCTGAAGCACCTTCAGGGTAAACTGCCTTGTCTTAGTCATAATGAAATTAGATTTCTTCATATCAATGTGGTAAGCCACAATGACAAGTTCTATCTCAGTCTAATCTTTCCACTTAAATAAAAAGCTGGATTTCTTCTTGGTTGGAAATTCCTGTTAAAGCAGGACTAGGACAGGAAAAGCAATTCTGGAAGAGCCTTGGCACAAACCCAACAAATCCCCCTCCGTTTCATTCTGTTTGTGTGTACTAGCGCTGTGCACTGTTGGCACTTGCTTCAACGGAGGGAAATGTTCTGAAGCGGGATCCCAGATATGCCAGTGTCCCGCAGGATTTCAGGGTCCTCGCTGCCAGTATGGTGAGTCCAATGTGAATTGTCTCAAATGCATCTGGTGTTTGGGTAAAATACATGTTTAACAGTATTTGTGAAAATATGAATATTTTATTAACGTTGTCTTAAAATGAAACTTGCCTCTGCTGCACTCCAGCTGGTTGTTTGGTCATTTTCTTGTGTCACAGGATTTGCCTTTTTTGGTATTGAATTATAACAAAGCAAGATGAAAAATGGATTTGGTTCGTATCAGAGGAGTTTCTGCAACAGACAATGCCATTGAATAACAGCAGTGGTGTCAGTGGAATAGCTCTCTGTCACTTCAGAACTCGTGTGTTGTTGTGGTACTCTTGCTAAATTTCTCGGCATTGCTTTTGTCCTTGTGAGTGAATTCTGAGTCAAAGCAGGCTGAGCAGTAGGTGAAGAATGTAGCAAATGAACCAAATGGGTGTGTTCATGGGATTTCTTTTGGTGCACCTGAAAGTAAGAAAGCTGGTTTTACAGATTGCTACCAAATATTTCCTAGTATTCTTGAAATAATTCATGCACCAATCTTTCATTTCAATAACTGTGTTCTAGCATATTATAGACTGAATTCTCTGCAACTTAGAATATCATCCACGCTCAGCGGGAATCTTTTTCTCTCATATGCTGGTTCACAATCTGATAAACCGACAATGGGTTGTCTTGTAATTTATGTGAAATAAGACCCTCGCATACTGTGTAAAGCTCTCCAAAATTATAGAACTGCATCCGTTTTGGCTTTTTAAGGGGGAGGAAAAAGTCCTTCCTTCAGAGTAGGCTGTGATTGGGAGAAAGGGTTTCTTTTGTGTTAGACAAATGATAATTTCCTTTTCAACAGAAGCACATTGTGTTTTGTTCAAAGAAAGGCAGATTTCTGAATATTTAGGTTTTCTGCTTTTAAATTCCAATATATTCACATCCTCACCCGGCTTGTCTGTCATGTAGTAGAAGTGAGAAGCGACATAACGACTGTCTACAACAGTCCCTTTAAGAACTGAAAAGCTAAGCTCTGTACTCAATACATGGCTTGTATCATGCTTGCTTCACAACCTCTGTCGTGTTCTGATCTTGGCACTCCACCAAGGCTTGTGTGATGGGCTGGGCCTTGTGTGGGCTCCAGAGGGCTGGAGTACCTCTCCTACGAGGATAGGCTGAGGGAGCTGGGGCTGTTCAGCCTGGAGAAGAGAAGGCTCCGGGGTGACCTTAGAGCAGCTTCCAGTACCTGAAGGGGCCGACAGGAAGGATGGAGAGGGGCTTTTCACAAGGGTGTGTAGTGATAGGACAAGGGGGAACGGCTGTAAACTAAAAGAGGGCAGATTTAGATTAGATATTAGGAAGAAATTCTTCCCCACGAGGGTGGTGAGGCCCTGGCAGAGGTTGCCCAGAGAAGCTGTGGCTGTCCCCTCCCTGGCAGTGTTCAAGGCCAGGTTGGATGGAGCTCTGAGCACCCTGGACTGGTGGAAGATGTCCCTGCTCATGGCAGGGGGGTTGGAACCAGATGATCTTTAAGGTCCCTTCTAACTCTTATCATGCTATGATTCTGTGGGCTCACTGCACCAGAGCAGTGGTGTGTATCTGGGTAGCAGCCTCCCTCAGCCAAGGTAATAAAGCAGCTGGAGTTGCGGCAGGCATGGTAAGTGGGAAATGCAAAAAGTCAGCAGACTTTGCAACAGGGTTGTTTTCACTGAAGCCTGGTCATAAATAACATTTTGCGTTTAAAAGCAAGCATTTAAATAAAATGCAGAGCTGTTTACAACAAAACTTCTGCTGACATCATGCCAGAGTGCCTTCAGACAGTGTAATTTCACTTCAGCAGACTCCAAGGGAGATGCCTTAGTTGTGTATTTCTTTACTGCCCACAGAAACAACAAGTTTATATATGCCACTAAGTCGAGGGAGGTTCTCCTCCCCCTCTACACTGCCCTAGTGAGGCCCCATCTGCAGTACTGTGTCCAGTTCTGGGCTCCACAGTTCAAGAAAGATGGGGAGCTACTGGAGAGAGTCCAGTGGAGGGCTACGAGGATGGTGAGGGGACTGGAGCATCTCTCCTACAAGGAGAGGCTGAGGGAGCTGGGCTTGTTCAGCCTGAAGAAGAGAAGGCTGAGAGGGGCCCTAATAAATGCCTATAAATATCTGCAGGGTGGGTGTCAGGAGGATGGGGCCAGACTCTTTTCAGTGGTGCCCAGCGACA
>Ga0065711_1046716_pt1 | contig 12739 bp, 9 predicted proteins | sample Hoacrofraction12_FD_59098 | JGI IMG/M metagenome (GOLD analysis project Ga0065711, IMG submission 59098) | Hoatzin crop microbial communities from Cojedes, Venezuela - Epithelial fraction 12 v2 (version 2) | ecosystem: Host-associated > Birds > Digestive system > Esophagus > Crop | place...
CTCGTTGGCGGGAGCAGCGGCCCGGCCCGGGCTGGCCCCGCATCAGGCGGAGCAGCCGCGCCTTCCCCTCACGCAGCGCAGTCACAAGCGTTGCTTCGGCGTTCACGGGAACTTGGAGCGCGTTCTCTCCTCATGCGACTGAATTTCTGTCAGTTAGCTTTGCTTTAAAATCATTATTCAAGAAGTCCGTGGGCGATAGTGATTTCTGGAAGCAACACGATGCTTGAATTGGTTCACGTACAGGCCTCATAGCCAGATGTAGTGATGCTGTGGCGATGGGGAAGGGGGAAGGAGGCCCTCACGGCGACACGGACCGCGCCTGCTTTCCTGTAGCGTAGGCGGGGTCTGGCGCTTTGCCGACGGGTGTGAATTCAGTGCGGAGTTGCACCCTAAATCTTCCCGGCTCGCTGTCCATAGGTGGGATTTCAGACACAGCTGTGGCACGTTGTGGATCTATCCCGACCGCTGGTTCACAGCCGCTTGGCCTCTGTTCAGTCTATACTGGATGCCAGAGCTGTCATCAAAATGCATTCATGAGGCTTTCTATAAAGTCAATGTAATACATACAATTTTTTTTAAATCTTGTCTCATTTTTTTGGAGCACTTGGAACAACTTTTGAATGGTGATGTGACCAGAATTTGCCTAAATTCAGTAGCTGCATCCATAAAGAATAATATTGTTTGCTTTCCAAATTCAATGTTGGTTTTTAGAATTGGAAGCATAAAGTGCTTTTATGACTACACACGCACAGATATCACACATGGGCTATGCAAACATACAGCTTTATTTTAGTAATTCTTTTCTTCATTTTATTTCTGCATTTTGGACAGACTTCAGGCTATGCTGATTGGTAAGTGTACATCCTCAGTAATCAGAATCTACATTAGAAAAGTCTTAAGTAATTTTTTTTCTGAACTTAGTTCTTACTTATTCTTTAAGAAGAAGCATGAACTGTTCTGAACTTCATTTGGCTTCTCCAGCTTAGAATCGGACCTGACCCCTGAACAATCTTTGTCCCGCGATGAGTGTTACATTTAATATTGGTAATGTAGATTCTGAGATTCACAGTTTAAGCCTGTACATGAGCTCCAGATTAGGAACAGCTAGCTCCATGGAACAGATCTTGCTTGTGCATTTCCTGATTTCCTTGCTTCAACAAATACTCCCTGTCATTTATTTTTCCTTAGATTTCCTGTTCCTGTTTCCATTGGCTGGGCAGATCTCCCCTTTGTGTTTTGGTTGGGTTTTTTTTGCCACATCTGCAGTATTTCTGGTCAGGAAACCCAGTACTCCTGAGACTTGCTTATGCTTCCCTTCCCTAAGAATTTTCCATGCTATCTTTTGTACCAATCTCCTGCTGCTTTCTTATGGGTCACTTGCATTTTTACTAGCTCAGACAGCTGTGCTAATTACAGCACCTTCTCCAGAGTTATGCAGATATTACGTATCACTTTTTTCTGCAATTTCCTTGTTTAAAACCTTTAAACCATTTTAGATGATTATGTGTGTGTGCATGTGGTTATTGTACAGATAATGATCTACACGAGTGATTTTTTATACAGTCCTTACAAGGGCTTTTTGCTTCCTCCAGGCCTCTGTATCCTCACCCGCCTGGCTGCTACAATGACATGCCTACTCCAGGGAAGGCTCTGATAATCTCATTCTGGTGAGGTGCCACCTCAGCTACATTAATTAGACCACTTCCATAAGACAGCATGGCATCTCATGAGTAAGTATATGCATGTAAGTAAGTATAAGCTGCTGTTGTACCACTTGGCATAGGCTAAAGAATCTTTCTTTGCCAAGAAGTGATTAAAAACTGCAAGAATAAATTCTCATAGCATTGTTGTTTTTATTCTTTGTGTAGAAAATAGTAACTGCCTTCTTTGGACACAAAAACAGGATATGACCACCAGCTTTTACAGAAAAATATTCAGTTTGTTCAAGTCCATGAAAGACAATGACACTTCCATCACACTGGGACTGGATTAAGTGATAAAGGAATTGGACCACAAATGTGACATAGAAAGCCTCCTTATCATTACTTCTTTCTTCTAATTACAAGGTTGTACATTATAGAAAAATAAGATGATAGCATTATTTTATCTGAATTTCTTGTGCTGTTCAAATGTTTTTGAATAGTACAGACCTTTTTTTGTTGAAGTGAAGGGTTTATAACAGTACAGGACTTTGAGTATACCCTATTTGTCGTACATTTTCTAGCAGCAAATTCAATCTATACTTCAGTGGAAAGCCAAGCAAACAGGTCTACTTCAGCAAATGTATTGTGTTTTTTTAACATATCATTCTGGGTTTTATCTTTGTGCATTTCACAGCTATTTGTTTCTCAGGTAGCTAACAGCTTTTAGAGTTTGGCTGGCACCTCAGAATGAAGGCGAAGCATATCCTACGTAGCCAACTGTGATGTGGTTTATTTAACACAAAGACCTGGTGTGTATTACAAAGTTTCACCAAAACAGGTATGTTGGCATACCTCCCCAGCCAATGTCTCCAAGCCAGCAAAACCTCTAATGTGGACACAGCCTGCTAGCAAAAAACCAACAAAACCCAACTTCTGTTCGCTTAGTTCATGTTGTTTTATAAGTTGATGTAATTTTACTGGCAAGAAAGCGATGTGAACATCTAATGCTCAGACATTAATTTCAGAAACAGCTGTGCTAACTAAAAAATTGCAGCACTGTTTGTGTTTAAGAGGTTCTTCTTATAGCAAAGCCAGTGGAATGGGACATGCAAATGCTGCTCATCCACATCACTACAAAGTCAGATGACACTTAAACAGTTTGCAGCAGTGATTTGGGAAAAGCTGTAGTGTGACCGTCCGCGAACAGCTGAAGCCATGTCCGAAGTCGCCACACTACAGCTGCTTGTTTCAGCCTCTTTACTGAGGTTAGCTTCCCCCCTCCCAAGGAGACAGTGGGATGTACAGGCACATCATCATCAGTTTGTCTCATGTGGCTTCAACTGCTGATGAAAATTAGGTTTGCTAATACAGCTGACTTTGCACATAAATTAATTAGGAAACAAATTCACACCTGTGTAAATGGTGGTAATGTTTGAAGGACAGAAAAACAGCCAGTCTTTAAGACTTTCAGTTACTCAAGACAGATTGGGAGGATGCTTTTTGGCCACATTCTGTGGGATAAAGAAGTCCTAAAATAGTCATGTCAATTAAACTGGAACCTGATTGCTCTGGTGCTTCAAAATAAAAGTCCAGAACAGCAAAAAGAAAAAAAGAAATTGCTTAATACAGTGTGATCTTATTGGCAAGAGTTGTTCTGGAAGTGATGTCAGTCTGGCTCCCTGTGTGACCGCTGCTGACAATACCAGAATAATTATCCAGCTAAGAAGACTTAAAATATACGGGAGTAGCTACAGAGGAAAAAAATATTCTGGAACAGCTCTGCAAACTTCAGCAGCAGAGTAGCGTAGAACAGTGCTGAGAATCATACCAGCATGGAAAGTACTTCTTCTAGCATAGATAATTTAACTTGCAGAAAGATACAGTAAGAATACAGCTTTCTTTTTTGTTAATAAAACCTGCATGTACACAGAGAGGGTTTTCTGATGTAGATTTTTCCAGGAAGCAAAGCTAATAGTTTAATTACAGTCAGATCTGATATTTTGGGAGAGTCTTCCAGTTTGAATTTCCGGTGTCCAGTACAGAGGGTGCATGATTTGCTCAAGCTCAGCAGGGCAATTTGAAACAAAGCTTAATTATTCCGACATCCTGCTAGTGGTGTTAGTGTAGAGCATACCAGCTGTCACCTGATAAGCGTGTGTGTATGTGTATATATATAAAAAAAGGCAGTGTCATATATTTCTTAACACATCTTGAACACATTGTTGGTTGTCCTTGTTGCTCACTGCTATGTATTTCACCTTCTGCCCTCTCTGCAGAAGACTGGGCCTACATGACTTGTTCTGTGTGTTTTTTCAATTGCAGGATCCTCATTTCCCCACACGAGCAGGAGCATTCATGATCGGTATTCCCTGTTTTCATCATCATTTTTCTTTTGCCTGGAAAGTCACTCTTGACACAAACTTTAAACCTTTGCAGAAGAACAAGCATGGATGAGAGGTAAATTGTTGTTCTAGGAAGTGCTGAAGTTGACCAGTCTACAGTCATTTAAGATGTGGTCCAGTCATGGAGCTGGTAGGTGCCAGCAAGAACAGCTAGCGCAGCAGAGAGAGAAGTACTTCTCCTCATCCACGTCCCTTTTTGTTTAGCTGCACAGGAAGGAGCCCGAGGGTGGGTGCCACTGTGCAGACCACTGACAGCCCTTGTCCTTTGGGGGGGCACAGATAGGCAAACATCTCCATCCGTTTGCTGAGAGACCGTGAGGTGAGAATGTAGTCTGACAGAGATAAAACTGCGTGTTTTTTTCTAATGTGGATACCTGGGAAGAGTGGAAGGTACAGTATCGCTTTCCTTCTTGTTTTGGTTTTATAATTTTCACAAGGAAGACTTGAAATATTGGACCTGGTGGGGCAAGGTATTAAAAAAATTAAAAGCTGTGATTGTAGAACTTACTCAAAAAGGATGAAAAAGAAAACTCCGTATGGTAAAAACAACCTACACAAAAGTACTGCATGCATCCTTTTCAGGATTTTCTTGACTGATTTATAAAAGGCATGCATGTTCCTTTCTTGTGAGTTCTTGACTGCATCTGCTATGAGACTGTATGCTAGACTTCTTTGTGATATGAAATTTTACAACACAGCCCTAGATTAGCCACTGTGAGGAGGCAATGCCCTCAATATTCAGAGCAGGTGACGAAGCAAAGATTATTACTGAAGAAAAAAAATATTTTTTAACAAGTGCCATAACCTCTAATAATTACAAAATCAACACAAATTATTAAGTCTCATCTTTTTTATGTAACAAAGTTTCTCAAAAGATCCTAAGTTAGTGTTGTCGGGGCCTGAACTCATGGTTCTCACAGCACCAACCATCTTATTTTAGATCTTCGTGGAACAGTTCCAGGTGCTTTCATCCTGCAAACTGCTCACGGCCGTCTACTACCAGGATGCTACAGCCCAAGAGGGCTCTGCTGGCAGAAGGGAATGTCTGAACACCTTATGCACGGTCCGGGTTCGTCTGCAGGTGTGCTGTACTAAAGCTGCACTCAGCTCTCCAGGCTGAGGGCTGCCCTGCTCCTGAGGTGAGTGAGGTGCGCTCAGAGTGTTCCATGTCAGCAAAATCCAAAACCGCAATCCCCAGCGAGAACTGAGAAGTATCAGGGAAACTTGCGAGTTCTTAGATCTGGAATGCACAAGATACATTTCGGTGTAAAAAAGCACAAACAATGGTGATTTTAAAGGCCACCCTTGTCCGATTACGAACCAGTTCCTGAAATTCAGAGCAAAAATGTTAACAACAGCAATAGCGTTAAGTACCAGCTGAGGCATCGCTCCAAAATTAGGGCTTGGGGCTTCTGCTAAAGACAGACCTAACAGGACAGAAATGTTTCTGTTCTCTTACGGTAGATCTATGAACACAGAACGCTTGGAAGGCCTGGTACAGAGGCTTCCTGACTTCTGCAGTTCTGGTATTTTCAGTATCTGTTAGGAGCACTAGGGATACTACTGTGAATGTTCACACACACACGCAACGACACTGTGGGGTAAGGTAGATTCCGTAAAGTCACATTCAGTTTTCCTCTGTTTACTTAAGTTTTCCTTTTGCCAGAGCAATAGATAAGGAAAGGAAAAGAGTATGATCAGTAGAAGCTTCTTACATATTTAATGTTAGGAAAAAAAGTATTTAATGTGTTTTGCAGCGTATTTGGTCACTATGGCTTGTCTCTTAGCCTGAATATTCTCTACATTTTGGGACAATCAGGATGCAACTATTTAGAGTGGTGTTCCTCTTACAAACTTCATTGATTTTATAGACAGACCGAAGGATTGCGTGTCCTTATGTATCTAGAGTAAGGTGTCAAAGAATCTAGAATAAGCAAGTCATAAAGCTGATGATCATGGCAATTCCTAAAATGTATTCTAAAATTCCATTGTACAATCACAGTAAAAACTGCACTTTTATGCCCGTAAAAGCCATCTGTTCGTTACCCCATCTTCAGTAGAACTACTGTAATGTTTAAAACCTGCCACATTTCAAATAAATCAATACCCAGAACCCTAAATGTAGTAATAATGTTTTGTATTGATACAAATAATCTGATGGGTGAGTGAAATTTCAAATTTCAAGATACTGCAGTAATCAGACTGCCACAATTTACACTTACCTTGAAAATAAAATCAGCAAGTGTTTAAAAAAAAGAGATTGTGCTGTAATACACCTGACCCAGACCACGAAGCCAAGCACAGAGTGACAGGAGACTTCCTTCCCTTTGTTTAGATAAGTAAGAAACAGCAGAGCTTTACTCAGGGAGTGTTGCTAGGTCATTCCTAATCCTGGACTTCCTTTCATACGCACCATCTATTGTTAATATTGCAATGTCACAGTACAGGAAACAGGCATTCTTGTAAAGGCTGGAACTGAAAACCACCATTCACACCTTAGAGTCTATATGTTGACACATTTCATAAACAGTACTGAATTTAAAACAGGTCTAATGCCTTTAAATTAAAAATATAATGTTTAGACAAATTCTTAATTGAGTGGGTTTTCTGTTAAATGAGAATTGTAAGCCTAATTGAAAGTTCAGATACTGATATGGTTTACATATGCGTACATCTAAACTAACTCCATAGCTGTTTAAGTGAAAAAAAGGTTTCCTCGTGTAATTCAAGGAATATCTAATTAATTAGGCAGTTAAAAGGTGAAAAAGTAGTATATTAAAAGCTTGTAAGACAGCATCGCAGGGACAAGCAAAAGTACAAAAAACAAACCTGCTTGTAGGAGAGTCTAAGTGTTTCAGAGATGGGGAACTAATTAAAACTTGGATCAGAAACTTAAACAATAGACTTTACAAAATGGGCAGTGATCATTCAAAAGGATTTAAAGAAAAAGCAGGAAGAAAAGCATTGCTTCATAGAGTGCTTAAAAGACTGTAAACATTTTACAACACCGAATCACATCATCCTGAGTTTTAAGAATTGGGTTATATTATGTTCTTTGCTAAGTGGCTTAGCAAATTAATTAGCAGATTCAAGAAACAATGTTTTACAGTGGTTGAAAACTGTTTTCAGTTTAAAATTGATCACAAATTTGGAAAATATAAGGTGAAATACATTTCAAGGTAAGCCTTGAGACTATGAGCAACTCTTACCGGAAGACAAGCACTGAAAATGTTTGAATAGCGAAACTTCTCCTTTGTGGACTACAGAAGACAAGCTTTCTGCCCTCTGCTGTTTAGACCAGGAAAAAATAAACTGGAATACAAATCTGTTGAGAAGCACATAGCTAAGGGCTAAGCCTAACTCTGCTCTGAAGAAAATAATCTAGTTTATGCTTACACTAGCTGAACTTTCAGTTGTTCTGTGCACTTGGGAGCTCTGCGCTGGCATGAAGTCCACCTGAATTTAGTGGTCTGACAAAAAGGTGCCAGGGAGCCATTCCCAAGCTGCTTCCTTCATAAAACCAGAAGTTACTCGACATGCACAGGAAGAGCAGTTCTGCAGAACTAAGTTAATTTTGCAGTAAAACAAAACCTGCCAAGGTTCCACACTGAGGGTAACAGACTATGTTCCATACTTAACAGATTTCTAAAGATAAAATAGCAATACACTCAACTTCCTCACCGATTCAGAACTTACCTCAAGGCTGTAAATTGCTTCAAGACGAAAAGTGTTGCACTGTACAAATCAAATTTGCTTACTCACTTTGAAAAAAAGTTACTTTTTAACAGGTAAGCTGAAAGCCAGCATTTTGTGTTATAAAATCAACAATCAGTTCTTCCAGACTTGAAAAAAAAAATAGCAGAGAAATGGCCTCAGATTTAACTTTGCTTTTACTGGTCAGATACCAGACTGAATTTTAAAAAGCCTGTAAAAATAAAATGTGTTATAAGTAGCAACATTACTTTTTCTGGTTTTTAATTGTGAATAATGCTTTGTACTCCACAGGTCTTGTTCATGGGTTTATATAAAGCAAGTGCAAATTCCTGAGAGGAAACATATTAAATATAGCTTTATATGTCACCCTCAGTCTTGGATAGAGTTTACATTAAGACTGGAAAATCCAGATCCGCAAGTGAATACTTATCTTACCCCTGTCTATGGCTTACTGAAGCAGATGCGTTTTCCCTCGCCAGCTTCAGCTGCCCTACAGAGCAGCCGCTCCACCGCTGCTGTAGTTCCCGCACTGGTAGCTCCAGTCAGCACGATGACACCAACAGCAGGACGTGCCACCCGCCGTGCCCGCGCACTGATCGCCGGGGCGCAGACACAATTCTGCTCTGTCCGCACACTGGCAGTTCTGCTGCTGCAGCTGCAAACCCCCGGCAGCAGCCGCGTGTGCGATGGAGACAGGGCAAGGGGGAATTTCCAGAGCTGCAGAAAGACCCACTCCAACCTCACATAAAGGCAAACCCACCTTTCCAGTCATTAAGCTGAAACCACTAGCTGCTGAGACGCTGCTTTTCCAGGCTCAGTACTTCTCCCCAGAACAAACCGAGAGATGCAACTCAAAAGATCACGCTTGGCGTAAAGGATCTCTCTCCTTGCTTTTCTTCTCGAGCCTGTTCACAGATCACTGCCAGAGTTTGAGTTTCGCTAAACTTCACCCAGCTTCAGAGTTTAACTTGGACCATCCTCAATTCAGGTCATTTTCTGTCAGCGGAAACAAGACCATTCAGTGTTGCAGTTTTTACTTCTACGCTATTGTAATAAGCTTCAAAAAAAGCAAATATGCAGGCTTTCTGATGACCACCTATATTCACAAAATCCACTTCAAACTGTCCATCTGACTCTAACTAACCCTCCCCTTCTCTTCTGGCACATGCTTCAGGACACGACACACGCACAAACTGCCAGCGTTTACCACGATGCCAACTAGCTCTAAAGCAGCTAGCTTTCTTTCTAGACAAGTTTCAGAGACAGAAAGGCAAATATGTTCAGATTCACAGGGCACGACACATTAAAAGCTTCTAGGACTTGTATCTAAAACTGGTATTTTGCTGCCCTGAGTTCTAGACTACGGCTCTAGTGAGGAGAGACGGAATAAAGAGAAAACACTGGCCTACGTATAGGCTGTTCTTGTATTTCACCTGAAAATGTAGGCCAATTACATAGAAAAATAGTGATCTGAAATCCCAAGCAGTAACATTTGATCACATTTAATTACCGCATACTACATGTGAAGGAAAAAATCACCGCACAGGGATGGTAAATAAACACATTGCTGACCCATACATGGAAGAGGAAATGGAAGTCTGTTACACCATCGCCACGCTATATAAAGCGATTGCAGAATAAGGAACTCCCTATTCTAGAAAACTGACTTCTTTTTTTTAAGTGGTAGTGTTACTGATTAAAGCACTTCTGCCACGTGGGTTTGATTTGAAACAGTATCTCTCAAAGGCACAAAAATACAAAAACAGTGCATTTGTGAATGTAGGAACCCAATTAATACAGAAATTTATGGTGCTGCCATGAAAGACAGCAAATGTAGTTATGGCCAGAATCCGTACGTGGAGATTCTCTCTTGCCTATTTATCCTCTCCGATATACTTTAAGGGATTTAGGATGCACCCTCACCAGTGACAGCAGAACATTAATTGGCAAAACTATTTAACTGTAGTCACAAAAGCTGCAATATACTGCATTAGAATACAACTGGAGTGATTTTTGACATAACCTTTGTTAGACATTTCTCTTAAAAATGGAAAAGCATCGTTTCTGTCACAATACTTAGCCAGCCTTTCCTTTATAAGCTTGCCATCCAAACAGGGGAAAAAAACTTGTTGCATCACAACATGAAGACCAGATTTAGCAGAAGTTAACACTTTCTTCATCTCCTCCTAGCCCATGGTTTTACAGATCACCTTTACACACAGAAATACTCAGTGCATTAACTTACGTTTAGGCCCCTGAGTTTTCTACGGTAACTGCTACCTACAGAAAGCATGAGACTGCCTGGTCGGGGTTACAGCTAGCTTTCTTAACGCGGAAGTGTTAGCTTATGTTTTTTTTCATTATATACAAAGGGTACAAAAGCAGCATAACACCCAGCCTCCAAGGTGAGTGAATCCTTTGGAGGAAGAGGGCAGTAGTCCCACATGTACTCTTATACATACATGAGTACAGATGGAAGAAAACATTCCTGTGAAGTATCATTCCCACCAGTATAGGATTGGGTTTTTTTTAAACATTTTAGAACAGAAGCAAAACCAAGGGAAAAAAATTCTTGATAAATGTAAAAACAAATGTGCAGCTTCGTATCATACAATATCAAGACAGCTCTACATAATGTAGGACTATACTAATTTAGAGCTAAAGAAATTCTCAGCATTGCACGCTGAACTTCTACATTTGCAAGTAAAGCAAAACCAATCACCCATCTCGTATCAGGGAGGCCTGTAAAGTCAGCACCTGCAGCCAGCCAGCCTGTAATGACTGGCTTGAGATCCTGGCACAGGAAAGCATTTCATCTGATCCAGATGTTTATTTTTCCTCAAAAAGTATTTGTAGACATTGTTTTCAGCTGTTTCACAAACTGCTCACTAAGACAGCAGCCACAAATCAATGCTATTTCATGTTGCGCACTATTCTCCTGCAATGGTTTGTCTTCATTTCCCCCAAGGCTTGTTCCAGTTGCTGAATCAGGTGGAGGAGGGTAGAAGGGTCGGTTTGCAACACCTGGGCAGTTTGCTCTTCGTTCTGGTTAAGATGTAGCTTTATAGTCACAGCAGGCTTAATCTGTTGTCTCAAACTTCTGCTTGCAAGCTGCAAGAGGGAGTTTAGATCAGTCAGGAATAGGGAAACAAACAAACAAACAGGACAGTTATCAGCTTTCGGATTTACATTTCACAGAAGGTTTGCAGCACCCACTTGGAGGACTGTTTAAAAATCCTCCTCATCCACATTAAAGACACACGCAATATGTTCTTTAATTTTATCATCAGGCAGTACTAATCCACTTTAATCAATGCTCTCGCAGTATTTCTGAAAATAAGGTGATAATTTAGACTGAATACATTTAGTATGTGCTAGCATTTTTAAAACACCAGCGGAGCTATGAATTCAGTTTTCATAAAGCAACAAATACTTTGCATCATTACATATCCTGTTCATCTCATAACCAGTTATCTTTGGGGCAATAACAGAACGACGTCAATTTTAAATACATCAAAAACCGCTGCCTCAATTACTTTAAAATGATATAAATTCATTGTTTAGTAGTTGTTTATGACACTAAAAAAAAATGTAAAGTAAAATACAGAAACACGAGAAGTCACCTGCACATCCAGCCTCCATTCGAGGCTGTGATAGCTGGGAAGCTTTGGTGCCAGCTCCCCAAGAATGCTTCTGATCTCCTTCCTGTTATCAAGGTACAGCTGGAGCAGTGATTTGTTCAATTCATCCGAGAATCCCAGAACATGAATGGAATCTTGGAAGTCTATCTCAGAAATCTAGAAATAACAATTTAGGCCTTAAAACGGAACTGTCTCATCATCATAATCATTGAGAAACAAATAAAACATTACATACAGTACGGTGGAGTTATTTTCCTGCCGGAATGTGTAAGGACAATTCTACAGCTAGGACAAAACCAACCACCCAGGTTTTAACCCATTTATGCAAGTTGATGTCTTACTGCTGATTGGCATGAGCTTCAGGAACAGTTTTAGATCAGCTTTTTCAAAAAACAAAAACATTAATCTTCCCCACATTTAAGCCTTTGGATCAGAGAACAAAACGCAACACAGAAGAGCATCTGAGCTTTGTCATGTGGAAGGACACATCCGGATCATCAATTTACCAACAGCATGTTAACATAATACTGATACTCAAATTATAAAAGCTCTGAAACGTTCTGGACGTCTCCCGGTGCAAGCGAGCACCAGGTACAACTGTAAAGCTGACGTCGCCGTGACTCAGAGGGGTCCCAAGCAGTCGGTTCCCACAGGTCAATGCCTCTGTGCTCAGCTGGAGAAGCCTGATTCATCACTGCGGAAGCAGCGACTTGTTCCACAGAAAACGTCACACCTTTACAGCGCACTGACACTGCCAACAGCCACTGTGATCAGCTGCGCGCTGTCATAACACGCTATAATTTATCTGCCAGTCACCTTACTTCAAGGGAAGGCGCTGCAGTATTTCAGCCCCTTCCCTACCTGCTCTTCAGAACAACGCCTGCTCCAGTCTCATCTGGAATTGCTTCTCTGTGTCCCTGCTCCAGGCCTTCACTGCTCAAATATCCCACTGCACCGACAGCACGAGGCCCTTCCAACAGGAACGGTAATGATCCAGCCAGCGCTCTTTCAACGCCTGCCGGTGCCCGGCGCTGCGGCAGCTCTGGTGCCAGCCGTGCCAGGCCAACACGGAGCCCGGGCAGGGCGTCCGCCCCGCACGCACCCGGCGCCGCCGAGCCCCCCTGCAGTTCCGCCCCTCGGACGGCGCTCCGCCAAGCCAGGCCGCTGCGCGCTCCCGCCAGGCGCTGCTGAGGCGGCACCGGGCCGCAGCGGCAGGCACCGAACGCGCGTCCCAGAGACCCCCGCGCAGCCGCGCTGTCTCACCCGGAGAACGGCGCGACGGACACCGCCGGGGTTTTCAACTGTCAGAACGCTGAGGCAGCTCCACCCACCCCCCCCC
>Ga0065711_1046717_pt1 | contig 12739 bp, 6 predicted proteins | sample Hoacrofraction12_FD_59098 | JGI IMG/M metagenome (GOLD analysis project Ga0065711, IMG submission 59098) | Hoatzin crop microbial communities from Cojedes, Venezuela - Epithelial fraction 12 v2 (version 2) | ecosystem: Host-associated > Birds > Digestive system > Esophagus > Crop | place...
AAAAAATGATCAGCAGCCAAACCATTACCTCAAATATACTGCCATATGTACAGATATTAAAAACAGTTTTTGTAAGAAAGCCATTTTGAACTAGTGTGTGCATATCCACATGTGTATACATGTATATAGTATGTGTATGCATACATATATACATGAATTTAATATCATTTTCATACCAAATATATTATGTTTATGTTCAGCTGAGCACATGAAAGACAGAAGATGAACTAAAAATATGTTACTCTTTTTTAGAACATTACAGATGGGCTTAATACTCAAGAAAAGATCAAGAATACTTGCTCGTGCAGTGCTTCTAAAGCACCGTTACACTGGGAAGAGAATGTTACATATATGGCATTGCAGGGAAATCATCATTGAGAATGGCTGTTCCTGTAAGGACTTTGAGCAACCCACACGTTGGTTTGAAATACACAGATTCACTTCTTTCTTCAGAAAGGTGTTAACCAGTAAAAGGTAAAAAACGTAATCCCCAAAACGGAGATGTGGGAAAATTATGAGTATTTGGTTTGGCTGCTGTGAACCGATTTGCTGATCCCCATGCATAAAATTTTTGCTTCTATATATGCCACATTATACTTTTCACACTTTCTATTCAAATATAGACTGGATAGTGGGACAGAACCAGTGAACTACCCTATCTCCTACTGGCTATTTGGGACTTGTGAGAGGTGTGTGACACTTCAGAGAATCAATCCTTGTATGTTAGAAAAGTATACGGTTCATTAAACTGTATTTTAATTGTCCTCTGACCATACTATGTGGCATATTTAGTTCCTAAAAAGGCAACTTTTATGGACTTGAGAATAGTTTCAAATAGAAACGTGTCATTCTTAGCTTGTCTTTTCCCTCCAGCATATATTAAATAATTAGAGACAGGCTAAATACAGGGGTCTGGCAGCACTTTCACAGGCTGCCATGAAGACACAGGCTAGCTATCCATAGCTAAGAAATGGTAGGACTACCTGATTTATTTCCTTTTCTTACTGGAAGTGCCCCCCATCAGAAGGGGGAAACTGAACAACTGCAAGATTTACGGGTTTACCCGTATTTATAAAGCCATTCTGGATGGCAGCAAAACAACAGTCAAAAAACATAACCTCACTGAACCAGATGCTCTGAGCTGGTTGGATTTGTATAGGTTTAAGAGCTGGCCCTTCTTATAGCTACATTAACATAATCTCGGGTGCTACGAACTTCCCATTCACTACTCATGTCACTTTATAACTAACCTTTTGAAGCTTTAAATATTTCAACACAATGTCACATTCCAAATTTATCAGCTCATGCAATGAGCCATGGCTTTGTCAGTTTCTTACAATGGCCTGTTTGTTAATCAACGTGCCCAGGAAAATTGAGAACAAATATTTGCATTCCCCTAGGGTAGAACTGGGGTCAAAGGAACCCAAACCCCATGTACGCAAACCATCACCACTCAGTGATGTGAAAGAAAGGAATGTTCAAGGTTCAGTGGTCAAAAGCAAATCAGAAAGATAAGTTTTCTAAAGCTATTACCACACAGGAAACGTCTTATCTTACCTATTTCATAGAAACAAGACTTTTTTTAAATGGTCATTTTTACACACTCTGACAAAAAATGCAGAGTGAAACTCACTCAGGTGTTTGATCAGTAGAAAAACCTTTCTGTTACCCTACACCATAATTAACCTGGATAATCTACATTTCCCTGGCTACTGGGCTTTACTAGATGGCACACTGGATAGTACAAAACAGCCTTGAGCAAGAGACTACTAGCCTTTCTGCTGGTGTGGATAAAAACCACCCCTCAAACTGACTGGATTTCCAAACTGACATAAATAGGTCACAACACCACAGCAGCACCCAAGCTTCTCAGCCCACATAAAGCATAGATGAGCTGGAAACAAACTACACCAGAACCATTGGTCATGTACTGATTCAGGGAGCCTTCCAGTCCACAAGGCTCCTACAAAATTCCCAAAGCATTAACGCCACTCTGTTCACCTCCAAGGTATATGACCCTCCTCACCAGCCACGGGAAGCAAAATGGAGTTCATAGACCCCATGCACCTGGAGGTAAGTCTCACCCCATCTAGCTAAGCCCTGGAAAGAAAAATGTTTCACTTGAAATTGGTCATAGTTTTGGGGCACTGGATTAGGGGCCAGATCTTCGGCTGGGACAAATCAGACAATGGCATGGCCTTATCTGCTTAGGCATTTAGCCTGTGCAGTGCTCCAAAATAGATCACACCTGTGTTGCTTCTAGATCGCAAGAGTAGCTCCTATTTCTTCTCTGAGTTGCATGATGCTATACCCTACATTGCTTACAACACATGCAATGGTGGGATCAATAATGTAGATTTTATTCAAGCAAAATAGATCCTGATGCTCGTTTCTGTCTCTGACATAATACTGCCAATTCCAACCATTTTTGCCTCTCATAATTTTCATGTTTTCCCCAAATTCCTTAGACTCATTTAAACTAAAAGGAAGTCTCTGGCCTCTACAGATGATAAGGGCCTGAACCTGTGAGCAGTAACAACTGAAGAACAAAAAGCAACCCCTCAAAAAAATCTTCTTTTTTTCATCATTTTCAATCAAAGGTAAAAGTTGTTAATGTTTCCATTAAGTCAATTTAGTATGCAGCAACAAGTTTTTAATGACACTAACATGCCTCATTAAAACCTTCAGTACTGACATCTCTTCCCTTCCTCCCAGCCTCTTCACAGGCCAGAAAGTGCAGTTACCCTGCAGAACCAGGCAGACATGTTAGCCAAGGAAGGCAGCAACTTTCAAGGTTCATATCAAACTCAACACAGACCATGAAATCTCCAGTGGCATGAACCAAAGCCTCTACAAGTCCTTCTGTTGCTCCGAAATCCACTAAATCCATCTGTAAGCAAGATGTTAATTGAAATACTCAGAATTACACAAATTAGGTATATGTAACCATATAAAGAGAAATTTTGTTGATTCACAGGCTGAATTAGAAAAAAGGACACAGTTTATGTTTTAACTGGATGTCTGGTCAATTCTTCTCTGATTCCTCCTGGTATTAGATTATGAACACTAGTGAAGAGTATCTGTTTTGTATGTCTTGTGCTAATTATGTTACCAGGATACTAAATACCAAACAATGACATATAAAATTTAACTACTAAAGATGTTGCTCAGGAGATTAAAGATGTATATAACATTTTCTTAATCTTTGCATTTTGATAGTCTTATTCCTTAAACTACATCTACAGCAGAATTCCTAATTAATTCAGCATCAGGAAACGAGAAACTCCTTACTCAGTCTATGACACCAGCAGTAGCAGAAATCAAACCGGTCAGATAGGGCGTAGCAAGAGGGTTTAGTTTTGCATATTGGCATAGGAATATGAAGTGGGCCTTTATACACAATTTGTTTCCAGATATACAAATATTTTATGTGCAGTAACTGTGGGTAGTACAAACTGTGTTGTTTTTTTCTAATTCATAGGGAAGAATTAGGAAAATAATTTCCTGTGAAGATAGATTATTTTGACATCAAATGGCTGTCATTTGCATATGCTTAGCTCATTTCTAATATCTATTCAGGCACTCTCTTAACCTCACAAAACTATCTCCAGTACAGTGAAAATATGAATGAACCATTTTTAATCTACAGCTAAAAGTTAAAGTCAATCAAGTGTCCAATAATTGAAAAATGACAACTTTTTTCTTATGATTAGACATGTGCATGATTTGTCAGATAACATAAATGCTAGGTTTGAAATAAACAATAATTATAAAAACTGGGATTTTTCATGAGAATGTACTTGGAAAAAATAAGCAAGTATTTTAGGGATAAGGTATAGCCAGCATAAACATATCAAAACCATTTGTGAAATCAAGACAACATTATAAACATCCAAAACCCAATTCTTCAAATTAATCTAATCATCTCACTTCTGACAGATGAGTAGTGACTCCACTGTCTAGCAACAAAGGTACGCTTAAGGGATGCAGAAGAATCAATTGCCATAAATGATACTAAAACAACAACATTTTAAAATATGGAGGAACAGAGGAAAACAGAGAAATGGCAGCTCCTCAACATACTTTTACAACAATATCTCAGATGCTTTTTTTGAAAATTCTGATGGTAAGTTCAGATCTACCAAGACTCAAGCATTGCATTTTCCACTTCACATCCTGCTGACATGACACCCACCTCTTCTGCCAGCACTGAACAGCTAGGGAGCCTTTCCTGACCCAGCATCTCACCAAGAATGCAGTGGCCAACTGACCTAGGCTGCGATCTGCCAATTAACTCTGTCTGGCCCACCAAATGCCACAGCAGGCATAGCACTAAGCTGATGTGCTGCAGCTGGAGACCACCAGCAGAAGTCACAGTTTCATTCTGTAGTCATGCTTCATCACAGCAACAGACACACTCTGTGAAGTACTGTAGCACGCAAATGCACTCTATGCCAAGTCCTAGCACATGTCTGTGTCATGCAGCGTGTGACCAACATGAGGACTGACAGGCACTGGGTCAGAAAAAGAAATGAAAGAGTTTCAAAATGTTCAAACATTCTTTCAAATCCTCGTAATTGCGAAGTGTTTTCACTAGAGAGTGATGTTCTGGGGTTGCATGCAGATGCAAGTATTCAGGTCATACATGTATGAAAGCTTTGAGGAATCTTTACTAATCCTCTGAAGAATCATTAGTAAAAATATTTATTATTCGTTTCTACAAATACTTCTTCAAATATGACCATACCTAAACCTGATAAAAGAAGAAGCTGCAATTGAAAGAGTTATGGAACAATAAGATACTTTTCTGTAAAACTGTGGAAAAACAGTGATGAATGACTGGAGAAAGGTGAGCAGGACACAACTACTACATGTGAGACAACAGAACTACAGAATGGTACCCAGGCTGAACATGGGAGGAACCTGTAGCTGGAAAGGTAGGACAAGACCTGATGGGTGGAACCAGAGAGTCCCTCATGCATCCTTCGCACCAGGGCCCCTGCCATGCTTTGCTGAATCTGACAGCCCAAGAGGCATACACAGCCATCTGTGGTGCTAAATGACAGCACTCCAGGATGAACCCACCACTCAAAGAAATTGGGTACAGTGACCCTTCCTCGACCAGCCACACACTTGCCTACAACCAGCTAGCCCTTAAAACCTCTGTTTTCATAGTTACTGCCCTACAGCAGTTCCCGGTCGATGGGTAATAATGTTAGAAACACACCACAAATAGGCAAATGTTATAAAACTGTCTACCAGGAGGTTTTCATTGCTTAAACATCACAGAAAATGGTGGTCAACCTAAGGAAAGGAGTCTACGTCATCCTTATCTCTCTATAGTATACAGTAAACTCCTGAAGTGCCTTACATAGAGTAAGACATATAAGTAGAGTTTTCTTAAATAAATTTATAAATGCTTTTCTATAATATAAGTTGTTAAAAAAATTCAAGTGGAAGACAAATGACAATGAATCTTGAGCAGCACAAAAAATACTTGTGTCAGAGCTTGCCACACAATCACCTTGTCCTAGAAGCCTAGGAGAAAAAGTGCAGACAAAAAAACCTCCATGTTTTTACTAAGAAAATGTGTGCTACCAACCAAGGGCAAATCAATCCATACGGTCAATAAAGCAGCTTAAAGCAGGCCTACTATGAACTTTTGATAGTAGATGCAGTTTCATACAGACTTTATAACCTTCTTTTTTCTATTGGTTCTATTTTCTATTGGTTGCAAGAGACTGGTTCTTCAATATCAAAATACATCAGCTTTTCTTAGGTGCCTGCAACTCTTTGCTTTTACAATAACACATTGCAAAGTCCGTTTACTTTAGTGCATTCAAAAAACTCTTGGTCATAAGTCAAATAAGAAAGGAGGTTTTAGCTGACCACATTTTTCTGAAACAAAGAGAATTTAAACCCAATAGTCGATCACAGGTTTTTCAAATACAAAAGCTCAGTTATTTCTTCAGCAGCTTACCCAGCCCCAATGACAAGTCAAATTCTTTTTTTTGAGTGCACAGAGACCATCTAGATCAGAGATAGTGCCTAGAGAAATATAAATATCCATGTGTCGCACGTTATAATTGGAAAATAACATTCAGTACCTTTTACAAACAATTAAGTTTATAACAAACAAATGGTAACTATGTTGGTCAATACTTCCTCAAGAGATTAATTGCTAGATTCCTCAAGCACATAATTTAAAATGTATTTGTACTTGCAGATCACCTTCAGTACAAAAGGGAGCTCACTTTCAAAACAAGAAGCTCAGTTGCCAAAAGAAGTGATGGATGGAAATACACCTGAGAAATAGTTTGTAACAAAGCTTTAGCTTGGGTCAGGATGAAATCTTTTTAGAACTTTCCCTACCAGTAATGTAACCATTAAATGTTTCGAGACATTATTACAACATGAGGGCTCTGCCAGAGGATTTATAACAGCCAGGAGCCTGGCTGCCATCTGCTGAGACTGACACACAATTTTCCTGTGTTTCTGTGACAAATGTCTTCTTTCACACTTACTGAAGTCCCTCGCTGAACAAGGGAGAAGGCAGAAATCTGAACTTACTCTCTACCTCTGCTGTCTCCCACAAAAGTCTAAACTAAGGTGGGATGTGACAATTCTAGCGGATTAGCTTGTTGCAGAGGCCATCAAACAGGAATTCAAAAATTAGAGTTTTTGTAGGAAGCTTGCTCCAGCCTTCCATGCAGAACAACTGCCACAATGCTACAGCACAAGAGACTTGTTATCACCTGTCTGCTGGGATAAACAGCAAAACAGAAGGGGAAAAGTATGCCATGTCAGCTGAAGGCTTGAGCCAGCTACAAATTTGCTCATACAGGCTGTCTGTCACTTCCCCACTGCTGCTCACTGCCTTTAGCTCTGATTTGATCTTTTCTTTCTCCTTCTTCATAACCCACAGCTCACACTTCTGACCATCATGCACACTTCTAACCACGTGAATTTGCGGCACTGTGCAAATAGCGAGTGGCACACTGATCTGGTGTTACAGCAGCATGAGAACGAAGGGGCTTTTCCTAAACTGCTATGCTGCTGCTATTGCTAAGCAGAGCAAAGTACAAACACGAAAAGAAGTGCCCAACACACAGAACAGTAGCTGAAGTGAGAAGAAACAGAGATGTGGCTTTAAAATCCCACCAGCTCTAGCAGCATACAGCAGGGGATACCTTGTGAGGATGTGCTTGATAATTGCTCAAACATTACTGCATCAAGATTATCTCAGAAACCAGGGAACTGAAATCGGGTGTTAGTATGAAACTAAACAAATTGCAGACTGATGTTCTGAAGTGAAAAGAATCTTGCAGGCCTTTCCCATTCTAAACTTCCTTTTTTCTGCTCAGTTATCAGTTTTCTCTTGAACTGTTCCCTTCATCACATGTATAAGTACAACAGTCTGAGGAAGATTTGCAAAAGCAAAAAAGATATCAAGGCATCTGACTATCCTTGAGCTCCAGTGACTGTTCAATGACCACAACTACCATTGCTGTTTCTGCAAAACCAACAGCATTCCATCTCCTTCCTGGCCCCAGGCATAGCTCAAAAGTCTGCTGAAGTCCATGATCACTGAACTACAGACATCACTTGAAGTGACCCTACTGGAACTCCTGCTGCTTAGAAACATTTAATAAGTATTCAGTATCATTTTCATGCACTTTGCTTCTATCATAAATTATATCATCCTGCAACCAGATATCAGAGTGGCTCTCCCTCATTCATCATCCTATACTGACACTGGTCTATAGAGAAAACTTCACTTAGAACAACAGGACTATAAGTTCAAGTCTATATCTGGGGTAGACTGGTGAATAAAACCATCTGTTTTCCATCAGCTGAGCATTTGGCACATTTATTTCAGTTGTTTGGAGGCCTTAGACTGGTAAACAGCTAGATTTTAAGAAAGCAGACACTGGATTAAAGAAATCTCATTATCTGTTAGCATTTCTGATATAAGTGATAGATGATTTCATTGAAGTCAACCTTGAAACTTGGTTTGTATCAGTAGTAGAATGACCAGGGGGGGTTTAAATAATATTTTTTAAAAGACTCAACTCTGAGGGTTGGGCCTCACAGACCAAGACTACAGTTATTTTACAAGATTTTAAGAGCTTTATTATTATTGTCATACTTCAACTCTTTTTAAAACAATGCTTATTTTTAAAAGAAAAGCCCTTAAAATTAAACTGCTCTGTGCAGTTGTTCTACCAGAAAAAGTAGAAATACAAACTTTCTACAACTTGAACTTCTGACGTGGTTTTGGATGCTGACATACTGATGGGAGACACATAATGCACTCTTTCCATCCCATCCATCTTTCACCAAAGGCAGCCTACGGTGAAATCAGCTACTGATATTATGATCAGGTATATCTATCTGTTTAGATGGAAAAAAATGTGTCCTCCCAAACTATTCCAACACCGATCCATCTTACAGACCATCACATCTATTTGCATGTTCCACTTCTCACATTAAGGAGATGGATAGCTCTTAATGGGTTACACGACGTTACACAGTTGGTTCATCGCTGTGTTGCAAAAACACATCTACGTTAAGACCTTCTTGACCAAGCCTTCCGCAGGCTCCTCTTCTGTCAGTTGTAGAGGACACGCAGAGAACACAGGCACTTGCTAGCTGCAAGCCCTTGTTAGTCGCCAATGTGCCAGGCAAGGCAAAGTGCACCTCGCAGCCAACAGGACCGTGGTATTTGAGAAGCTGCAGCTGAAACTGAACCAGGGCATAACACAGAAAAATAATACCGCTCTCAGCAGGGACAGAACCTGCTCCCAGATGTTAAATCTCAGCACCTTACAAGTACAAACACTAAAGGATTTCACTAGATGAGTTCTCAGAATCCATGAGATGGAGAACTTTCCTTAATTTTTTTTTTTTTTTGCTTCCCTCCCGGCCCCAGAACACCTTCCTAACAAGATCAGATTCACAGATCTCACTAAAGAAGATAAACCTATTTCTGATGGACTACCTATTCCATCTTGTCAATCCACGAAAAAAAGTGAGAAGCGAGAAGAGAGTTTGGTAAGAAATTAATGCTTTATACTTCCCATCTGTTCTTCCTTGTGCATGTGGGTCACCGTATTTACACTGTATCTTGAGCACAAATTTTTTCTTGTTTAATTCTAGTTTGACACGTATTTTTCTAGTCATATGCAAATTTAAAATAATTGAGATGCTGCCTTCAAAGAACAACATTAAAATACTCCCAAAAGCAGATGTCAAACATTTGGCAGTTTAACTAACACAGAAGAGAACCTATGGCTGCATATAAATACACAATGTACAGCTGCTGCATAAAGATTTCTTCCTTTTGCCTCCCTCCTCAATAACCGGAATTGGAAATAGATATTTGTAACTGTTTTATTGGAGAAAAATTTGCACTGAGAAACACTCATCATGTAGGAAACACCAAATTAAATGTGCTTCATACAACCACAATTTGTACCGTTGTACCTAAGCATGATGCTGTCAGCCTTCATCACTGAACACGAATTTCTCAAATACTGTTTCTGCTCCACCCTTTTAAAGCTTTCAGATCCTTGATATATGGCACTATGCAGGTACAGAAAAACTGTCATCACCACCACGCCAGCAACAATGTGCTTCCAAAACTTGGTCTAGGGCAAGTCAGCTCTAATAGCTCCAAGACCATCTCCTCCTGTGGGCAACAAAAAAACCTGCACCAATTCTGAACACACCACCAGCACTCAGGAATACTGTGGCACAAGGCCATTTGTAGCCGATTGCTCACCCTTGAGGCCATGGTCAGATCAAGGCCAGCTTCCAGCTGAGAAAGGTGGGAGGCAATCCCCAGGAGCATGCCTGAAGAACAGTCTTTGCTGTGTCCAGGCTCCAGCTAACAGCTGCACTGCTGAGGTGATGCGAATGGGCTGGTGTGCAAAGCATTAGTGTGGGAGCCCTGACAAATTATATCGTGTCCTAAAAACATCGGGGGCATTGTGGGGGAGAAGAAGGGAAGAAGGAAGAGGGGGAAGAGGGGGAAGCTAATGAAGGAGAGCAGGTAATACTTCAGCACCAGCACAAAGAGGGCAGGAATTGCCCTGCAAAGATCAGTCTGAAAACACACCCTAATGTTAGCCTGGAGCTGTCTATGAGGCCATCAGTAAGCTCTTTATTCAACACCTAGCACACTGGCCGTTGGTCTGCAAGGAGCCCACAAAGCTGCACTGAGCCAAATAATAAACCAAATGATTTTATTCATTTCTTTCCTCCTGCCCCCACCCCATCCCACCAGAATACTAGAAACTCAGACCTGACCCATAAATTTCTCTTCACATGCATAACTCCATGGTAACCTTCCTACTGAAGTCGTTGAGACAATTCACAAATTACACCTTGCTGTGCTAGCAGGAATGAGTCATAAATTTCTTTCTTTGCAATGCTGTCATTCATACATAAGCTGATTTTATTTTTCTTCTTCTAATAAAACAAACAGGGAGGATTTTATTTCAGGAATTCAATCTAAAATAATGCCTTATGAAAGCAAAATACCTTTGTAGGTTAGCATCAGAGACTGCCACAAGGCTCCATGGAAAAACAAGATTTTTTTGTTTGCTGATGCAAATCCAGCAGAACCAAAGAGAACAAAAACGTAGCAATATTTCTGCCCTCCTCGTTCTAAAACACATCAAGGTTTTTGATTTCTAAATAAATGTCTGAAAAAAAGTAAAAACAGAACTTTCTTCCTTACATCATTTTAACATAAATATATTTAGACATTAACTCATGTTACTAGCCCTCTGAAAGTTCACTCCTAGAATTAAATGATTAGGGCATGAAAACAATTGTGTTATTCATAAGCCCAGATAAAAATCTGTAGACTATTGCTAGGTTTCATCTCATTTTTATGACTCCTCTCCCCAAATAAATCAATCACATAAAGTTAAACTCAACATGGGGAGTTAAGCTCTCCACAGAGACTGGAGATTGCAAACATAAGTCAAATAGGAAGAAAGAAAGCTGAGATAATGGATGATTTATCCTGGTTTACTTCAAAGCCCTGGGAGATGGCTGAAAGTGTTAAAATAATATAGAATGAGCACTGATTCCAGAAGAAATAATAGAAGCCTATCTTACCAAACATGGAATTAGAAGTAAAAAAACCCACAACTTCTACAATCATCTCTCTAACTGCACAGAATTTATATTATACTGAGAATCTTCAAAGGATTTGCAGCAAAACCATCAGCCTTAAAACTAGCCTTAAAGTAGCAAGCCCATGGCTGTTCTGATAACTGGCAGTATCAGACGTTCTGTGAAGAGTCTTCCATGACGACAACCACCTTCTCAGCGTAGGACATATGGAATTGGTCACACCACACACTACTAATGGGAGCCACACGTAATAGTGAATGCATACCACTGCATGGTCAGAGATAATTAGAAGCAATTTCCTCACGTTCTCTTTTCCTTGTCCTGGATATGCAAGAATAATTTTCACCCAGATGCTGTTTTAGCATAAAGTATTGTGCTATCCACACATTCAGGCGTTCAGAAAAAATACTAAAGACTGGTCATACACCCAAAGGTCGGGTTTTTGGTTCAGACCTATGTTTTATCCGTTGAAGGTTCAAGTAAGTACCATACTGCTGCTGTACAAACATTTTATAATCTGTTACTTTGATCACAATTAAAAGTGAGATCAATTACTTGATTCACTGCCTGTGCACCCTGCAAGTAACCGGTTTCAGCAAGATTCACAAAACTTGATCAGAGGAGACTCAGGACAGGAATAAGAAAATGCTGGACATCGAAAATGGAATTTATGAACAAAAGATATGGGAAAGCTTAGATAGTGCGTATGTGAAGGTGTGTTGCTCAGTTTTGTATACATGTCAATAACAGAGCATAACCCTGCGGCCCCATCAATGTTTAATAAATTTTTCCTGTTTTTAAAAATTGTTCTATTTCCTTTGTAAAAAAGGCCCACACAACAGGGACACCTGAATGGCTATACAAAAACAACCAAACAATCTCTACAATGTTCTGATCAATTGCATAAGTAAACAAACAGGGAATAAAAACAACTCAGAGTAAATTTATACAGTACTTGTAGTAATGTACCAACTCTCTGACTTGAATTTGATCTTCCTGTTGATCGTGCCCATTTGAAAGAAAAAAACCTGGGTTACAAAGTTATGATCAATTATAAAATATAGGTGTCTCATTTCACAGCCTCTGAATAAGAAGTGTCCTACTGTCTGAAGGTAGCTGCCACGCAAAACATTAAATTGCTGGAAATGTGGCATGAGAGCACACGGCAAAAGAAATGGAAAAAACAGTGAGCTGATGCTTCTTGTCAGGCAGAAGCTGTAATTCAAATGTTTGCTGGGAATCATTACTATCTCCATGCAGAACAAAACAGTAAAAATAATGCGGTCATGTGTCTCTCAAAAATCCACATAGAGTGTTTTTTTGAAGCCTGCAGTTATCTCTTCAGGTTATAGCGTAGCACTGTTCAAGAGAAACAGGTGATTTGGGAGAATTATGAACTAGAACTAGTCAGAAGTTTCCAACTGACCAGGCTGTGACTGGGAAAAGCATTTCAACTAAGTGTAATTTTTAAAAAAAAAACAATGTCCCTTGTCTAGAGAAAACACCAAGTTTTGAAGAAAATTTATTGGTCTACAACTCCCTAAATTCTCATTCCCACCGCCTTTTTCTGCACAAAAAAAAAAAAAAAAAA
>Ga0065711_1046718_pt1 | contig 12737 bp, 6 predicted proteins | sample Hoacrofraction12_FD_59098 | JGI IMG/M metagenome (GOLD analysis project Ga0065711, IMG submission 59098) | Hoatzin crop microbial communities from Cojedes, Venezuela - Epithelial fraction 12 v2 (version 2) | ecosystem: Host-associated > Birds > Digestive system > Esophagus > Crop | place...
GTGCACGACCTTGCACTAGGCCACGTTGAACTTCACGAGTTTCACACAGGCCCACGTCTCAAAGCGTGTCAAAGTCCCTCTGGATGGCATCCCTTGCCTCCAGCATGTTGACTGCACCACACATCTTGATGTCATCAGCAAACTTGCTGAGGGTACACTCAATCCCACATCTTCAAGTGCTTTACAAGTGTAAGCTTGTAAACTCCATATGAATTAGGAAACTTTTTTCACAGATAGTCTCTAACTTCAGCTGCCTCAATCTCCAGTTGCCTAAAGTGGACTTAACTATCAATTTGCAATTAGCCATCAACTAGCAAATCACTTCCCAAAAATGTAGTTATTGTGAAGGTGTTATGTGATTTTTTTTATCATCAATATGCATAACAAAAAAAAGCACCCTTTCAAGCAGAACATTACTTTTTTCCAAGCAATGCAGGAGAAATAAGAAAAGCTGTGGCTAGGACAGGTCGTAGTCTCATCTCTCTGTAGATTTCCAAAATACTACTGGGATGCAAAATACTGAACAGACTTGGGATCTGGATTCAGGTGATTTGTCTCAAAAATGGTCAAAGGTCATAGCAAATTAATCGAACACATGGAGGAAAGTTTTTTTTTGGCTCTATATATTCTACGTTTCATGGGCAATGGATCTTGATAAACCTAAATGTGTATGGAAATCATCAAATCATGGCCAGTAGTAACATTTGACAATGTCTTACTTGAAGATAGGGAATTCAAAGGCAGCTGAAGACTTTTCTAGGAAAAGAGATTTTTCTCTGATGAATAGATGTTACTGTCAAGTGGGAGTATCTCTATCTGAAAACAAGGAGGCAGGTCTGTAAAAGGAGGTAGGTTTTCTTGCAGATCTCTATACAGAAGATGTAGTTCTCCACTCAGACCCGTGGTGTATTCTTCAGTGCAGAGAAACAGATTTTGTCCAGTAGGTCCTTAATCGTGCCTGAAATTCTCATTACAGCTATGGCTAGAAATGCCTCATAACGGATACCAACTACAAGCTTTTAATATTGCTATAGCATCAGGCACGTGTTTGCTTACCACTTCTAATCCATACTTAGTCACACTTACCTGTGCACACTTATCTGTGCACAAAACAAGGGAGGACAATACGAGTATGTTAGTGCCACTACATCCCACAACATTAAGCAAGTACCACATTTTTTAAGTGTACTGGCAGACAGAGTCTGCATCTAGGATGTTAAAAACCTAACTCCCGGTATAGTTGCCACCTGCACTTTTAATCACTCGTTTTCATATCCTTTGTGAATATTTTCATCAGCGTGCTACTATGTTTAGAGTAGAATTACGTTCATGTGATATAAAAGAAAATAAAAATATAATATAAAATAAAAATTAAGAGCCGTTTTTAGATTTGTGAGTTTCTGCTGTGAATGGGAAAAAAATAAAAATCATTCTGGACACCTGAATTCTTTTAACAACATCCTTTCCCTCAATATTTCCATTGACTTGCTCATACTAAATTTACTTTTGCAGATTGTGTTGTTGAAGCATAATTCTCCCCCGAAGATGAGTTTAGCATGCTTAAAGCATGTTGTTTTGCCGGCAGTACAATGATGCAGTCAGATAAAAGCTACCAACTGTCCCTACAAACATTGCCTTTTATCCTTAGGCTAAAATTTTCCACTTTACAATCCAGAGAAGACAGAGCATTCATAAACTATTTTTAACAGCTGTCCAAAAGTTGAATTCAGGAAATCACCATGCACATATTACAGAATCTGCTCCTCTACTGAAAATCTGTTAGCACAATCTGAGGAAGATACATTACCCCATCTTAAAGCATCAGAACTACAGTCCTGTTTGCTCTGCTCACGAATTGCAAAGGAAGTCTACACTTTTAACTTGAAGTGTAACTTACATAGAACACTTCTGCATATTAATTTTCCTTTGCACATCCACTCAAAATCTATGAAGGGAGAAGGAATTGTTGTTTTGGGGTTCTTGAGAGAAATTTATTTCTTTGAGTTTTGTTGTTGTTTGGTTTGGTTTGGTACGTTTGTTTGGGGTTTGATGGGTTTTTTGGGTTTTGGGGTGGCTTTTACCCCCTCCAAACAAATCAGTCATCAAAATATGTAGCTGTGTAATTTCTGTCATGAACTTCTGTCAGGACCTTGGTCAGCTCTCCGAAAGAAATCTCCCATAAGAATCAGACAGGATAAAAACAGAACATTAAGGAATCAGCGAAAAAGTGTGTGCCATTTACCCTATTATATTTATTAGGCCCAACAACAGGAAAGGGTCAGTGGGTTACTGTCTGGTTCAAGCATCTCTTCCTACTTAAAAGCCATTCACCAGGGCCAAATTGTTAATTACTTGGAGATCTAGCAGAGACCAGTTATATACAGACCAGCTGGGAACCTCTGACTGCCAGAATAGCCAGACAGTCCTGCTTTGTCTGTCCAACTGGCTTGGCCAATAATGACCGATTTTGGCACAACAGAAAAAAAGCTAAAGCGTACCATCAACTTTAAAAGCCCAGTAACCAGGAGATTGATGTCTTGAGCCTGAGGGGTCAGAAATTATATAACTTATAAAATCTGAAGTTCTGATTGGTCTAATAACATATCTCTTGACCCGGAAACAGGTATTTGGCCAGAAGTGAGAATTATAGGGCTTTAAGGTATACTTAACTCATAAAATAATGTATTTAACAGTACTGCCTTAGTTTTTATTCATCAATGTTCCTATGAAATGCTGAGTAAATTGATTTTTTTTCAAACCATCACTCAGTTGTCTACAGCGTACTGGAGAGTTTATACCTCTTTGCCTGCAGAAAACTACTTTTATGTTCTTTTTAGAGATAATGATCTAAATATGATGTTTATTTCTGGGTTAAAAAGCCAGACCAAAACAAAGCATAAACCTACTACTGTCACGAGCGATTATATGCCATTAGAAGGCAGCTTTAAAATTCAAAGAACAATGAGAAAATTTATATTAAGAAACAAAATATTTCTTTGTAGCTGTAAAATTTCAACAAATTAAAATCCTGAAATTAGTCTTAGGCAATTTTTGAAAAACGTTTTCAGGAGAGATGAAAAGCAAAGAAAGAAGATTCACCTTCTAAGAGAAGTTTAGGCTAGAGAACCTAACAGCATTACAATCCATGTAGGCATAAATTCCACATTGTTTTAGTAGTGCTCCCTTCAAGCCTCCACTGAACTGAACTTATTTCCTCATGGGTCCAGGGTGCTGATTATCTCAATCATTTTCAAAATCAGGGACTAAGTCTACAAGTGATGATTTACTCCAGATACAGATATGCAGGCATTTAGAGAAAGTTACGTAGGGTTAAAAGAACAAAATGTTGAAATATTCAGGGTTTTTTTTTTTCCCCTGGATTTTTTAGACGGTAATCATTGTGTTTTTTCTTGCCCTTTACATACATGTAGAACTTAGAAGAGTGCTAAAGAAATAGTCATTCATTTTCTTATAATAGGAATGTAACTCAACGAAGCAATTGCCTCATCAGCCAAAAATTCATTGAATCTTATCAGAACCTTACTGCATTTTCTCAGAAGATATTACTTTGGAGAAGGTGTAGATAGTTATGTACTATTGTTCTTTCAGCTTGTTTTAACTTTACTAAGATTTCCTACACATCTGAAACCCAGCAGCATCTGCTAAGAAATTTTCTTGCGATATGCACAGCTTTTCACTAGAAATCAGACTGAGACCATCAAACTCCATTCCTAAAGCTGAAATTAAAGTAAGCAAGATATTATCAATAGAGGATCAACATAAGATTTGAACTGGACACTAAGAATACAATTTGCTAGCTAATAAGGAATTTGTTCTATGAAGAACATTCCTTAGAAGGGACTAATTGTTTTTATGGTAGTGACATGTATTTTGTATTCAGCATCCAGATAAACAATGAAACAGTTTGTCTATTTAATTCGTAAGCTTTAGAAGAAAATAATGCATAATTTCTTCAGTAGCTGGGAAAGGACAAGTCGTCTTTAAAGAAATGCTGGAAAGCTGCAGATAGATCATCAGGGTCTTGTACAAAGATTCTGCAACCGCATTTAAGATGATTTGATTGCTTTATTTGCCCCAGAGTCCTTACTCCTCACATGAATTTGCTCATCTGTTTAAAAACCAAAATGCCTAGTAACCACTTTCCTGCACTTTGATACATTTGTTTCCAAAATATTTCTTTTAAATTGAGTGAGAATTTAACGTAATGCACATAGTTTCATAACAACATTCCTTGTAATAGGAACCATCTTTTAATGGAGAGTACTGCCCTACTAAATTAAAAGCATACACAGTATAAGCCACATGTATCAGTACGTAAAAAATATAGAGTCCCTTCATTTATTCATTTTGCTAAACAATGTGATGATACATACTAAAATGAAACACACAAACACAAAAGAAGCTATATCCCCACTAGCATAATAATGTCTCTCTGAAAAAGGAGAAATACTGAAAAATCTATTCCTGGTTAAGCAGGAAAACAAGGAATAATAATATCCATCCAACCTTAATCTGAATCTCTAAACCAAATTGTTTTAATGTCACTTGCATTTAAATGTCATTAAAGGACCTTCTAGACTTTTTCTTTTATTTTATTCTAAAAAAAATTCTATGATAAGTTTCAAGAAATCACAGAAATATTGCAAGAATAAAGCTGAACATTTAGGGGTTTAAGTTTTCAAATGTTGAAAGTTTTTTCAATTTTATTCATGGAATTCTAAGTGTCAAGTGTCCTTCTGTGATTCAGTCCTAGTAGAGGAGTGTGCATGGTAGGAGTGAGAAAGGAAGACTATCCCCATAACTCAACTTGGAAATTTGGCTACTTTTTCTTTTAAAATGTTTCTGTTCTATCCACTGCCGCACAAGATGTGATCAGCAGGTAACAACAACCTAGAGAGACCCAAAATGCTGAAAACTGCACTACATTATTGACTTGTAAACAACTTTATTTTCTAAAGAAAAAGAAAATGAGGTAATAGAATATAAAGGTCTTTTAAAATTATTTTTTCAGCAATGAATAAGAATTATGGTTTAATGGCAAGAAAACCCCACAAGCTCTTTTAATTATTTTGTTATTTTTACACAGACATCTTGAAAAACGAGATACAGGCCATAAAATACAAATCATGTCAGACCCAGAAAAAGTGTTCTACATTTCATTAAGCATAAGCTGTCTAAATTGCATGCAAAGAATAAAATCTTATTGTCATAGGGAAAGTTCGAAAGGAAAACACACAACCCAAAGTTATATACAGAATATTTATAACCATAGTGGAAGATCACAGTCATAAGAATTAATCTAAAAAATATTCTAGGCTGGCTTATTCCATACAGCTTATTCCATTCAAAAGCGTTATGTGTCAAATATATCCTATGGTTCATAAAGGCCATCTATCAACTGTTTCATTATGTCATTTTTGCTTTTACTCTGTACAGAGACACAGGTACCCCAAAAAGATTGTCTTTCATACGCTACTGACAAAACACTGTGTATTCTGTGACTGTTTTTACCATCACTAATTAACCTCCATAGTTTACCTTTTGATTCATTTTGCTATGCTCAATTTCTGCCAACTACAGTATTGTTTCCCTTGTCTTTCATACAAAAAAATACTGTGTGACTGTCCAGACTCCTGTTCCTTGACATTTAGGTAAAAATCTGTCTTTTCTTCTTTTATAAAAGAGAAAAAAAAAAACAAACCTAGAAAAATTGTCATTTCTTATTGTTCCTGAATCCCTTTGCCACATGGTATTTTTACAAGAAAAATTACATTATTCCAAGAACAAAAGGAATAAACCGGTCTTTGTTTTCCTATCAAACTCTGTAAGCCTCTAAACATAACTTAACACATTGCATTTCATATAAACTTAATTCAATGTTCCACAAAACAAAAATCACAAACAGTTATAGAAGGAGAAATTGAAGATACGCAAAGGAGAATTTGGAAAATATTTGTAGGAAATAGGAAATCAGATAAGCATAACCAACAGTCTATGGGTGTATCTACATTAGATTTTTGTTTAGATCAGGAGTGTGATCTAAATATTCTAATTGTCCCCATTTATCATGTTTTAGTTCATATCACAGAGCATTCCTGGAACATATGAACAGAATTTTGGATGAAACAAATCCAGAACATGCATTCCAATTGACTGAAGTAAAAAAACTATGAAATGCTGCACTGTGAACATCAGGTTCTCAATATGCATGGTTTTGCTCTACAGATTCACATTTCTAGGTTCACACTGATTGTTAGAGTTGACATAGTCCTTCCGGAACCAAAAATCCCTGGACCAAGAGCGATGGAAAATTCTGATTGCCCCAGCTCTTTCCTTGTCAGAAAATCCTGTCCTAATGAAAATTAAAAGCTTTGGACACTTGATAAAAATTCCTGGAAATGCTGAGTATGCACTATACACAGATAATATGTATAATGCATTCACAAGAAATGTTACATACATTGCATTCATCAGATTTACTGAACACTTGTCACACAGATAGCGTATCAAGACACTTCAGATGTATTGCACATATACATATGTTTCTGTTTAGAGACTCCTTACTAATAGGTATAATAAAGATCTCCTGAACAGACTTTCAGAAAAGTAATGGTTGAATTACATGAAGAAACAATAAAAGACCAAAGGAAATTTGAATGCACCATAGTTATTTAAAGTTTAGGAAGTCTCAAAAGAAATATACTCCTCTATCTTTGATGTGCAGTGTGGAAGAAATTTGAAACGAACAGACTATTTGGAAGAAAAGTAGATGGTAGGTAAACAAATGATTAATGAAAGAGGGACAAATCAAAAAATCCTTTACTTGAGTCAGTGTGTTGCTTTTGATGACGTTCACTAAACACAAGCTGCAAAAGAGAGCAAGATGAGAACATTTATTAGAATTTATATCCTTCTAATGTTCTTTAACAATCCTGGTTTTCATTTTTCTTACTTCCTGCTGCAATGTGCAAACCAGTGTTATTGTTATTGGCTATTAACATATTTACAATTTAACAAATTGGAAAGATTTGGGGGGCATTATTCGTTATTAGATCTATTGAAAAAGCAGGTATACTTAAAGAACTAATTCATTGTTCATTCAGCTTGAAAAGCTAATTTCATTATCTGCACAAATAGTCATAATGTTTGAATCCCTAAATATCCTTTATGCACATCTTAGACATAATTATAAAGTTGGGCTTGCTGCTGCATAAGTAAATGTCTGAACGTGTGCACAATTTGATAACAAACCATTTAAGAGACACAAATTGAGCCCAGGCCTCAATTATAGGGTCAGTGTTCTTGCATGTTTTTGTAAATGATCCGGATGCAGGAATGGAATATACATTAAGTAAGGTTGCCAAAGATGATATACCGGGGGGAGCTGTGGACTCGCTTGAGGGTAAAGAGGCCTTACAGAAAGATCTGGACAGATTAGTGAGCTGGGCAATCACCAGTCACATGAAATTGAACAGGACCAAATGCAGGATTCTCCACCTGAGACAGAGTAGTTCTGGTTGTATGTACAATTTGGGGTACAGGAGGCTGGAGAGCAGCTCCACAGAAAGAGATCTGGGGGTTTGGATTGGTGACAAGTTGAATATGAGTCAGCAGTGTGCTCTGGCAGCCATAAAGGCCAAACGTGTCCTGTGGTGCATCAAGCACAGCATAGCCAGCTGGCTGAGGGAGGTGATTGTCTCACTGGTGTGGCCCTACCTCAAGCCCTGTGTGGAATTTTGTGCACCTCAATATAAGAAGGACATCAAACTATTAGAGTGTGTCCAGAGGAGAGTGGCCAGGATGGTGCAAGTCCTCGAGGGCAAGACTTCTGAGGACCGGCTGAGGTTACTTTGTTAGTTAAGCTTGGAGAAGAGAAGACTGAGAAGCCTCTCAGAGTGCAAGGAGCTTCTGGGTGATGGTCTTAGTCATACGGTTTAGTTTCAGGTAGCCCTGCGAGGAGCAGACAGTTGGACTCGATGTTATCGGTCCTTATGCAGTGAAGGTCAATACTTCAGAGAAGTGCCTTTATAACCTAACAGTTAAAGTAAAGAAGAGGAAAGTAATTTGTTTCTTTTCCTCTAAAATCAGAAGAGTGAAACCTATTTACTTTCAAAGTCACCTGTCAGTGTCACAGAGGACAGTCAGAGGCGTATGTGTAACCTTAACACTAGAAACTTCTAGATCTAAATACACTGTGAAGGTAAAAGATAATGTTTCCTTTTTCTTTTTTGACATGAGTGTGTAGCCTAGCAAGCTTCATGACAACAACAACAAAATCCAATATTTGAAAAAGTTTTGAAATGAAGCAATGGTAGAGGAAAAATGAATCCTGGCACTTTGGCTGAAGAGAGCTGGAAGAAACTAAAAATTCTGAAAAAAACCTCATTTGTATAGCAGAAAGTTGAATACACTTTTGGAATAGAATTTAGAGTACTGTTGCACATTTAGATTGATTTAAATCTTTGGTTTTGACAACAGACATACAAACAAGATTTACGTTCTTGTCTGTATTCTGGTTTCACACAGATTTCTAACAACCGTTCACACAAAAGCATTTATCCCTCCAAAATCCCTGTATTTAAAAGATTTTCCAAATGAATTTTTTTCCAAAAACGGAAGTACAACTATTGCATTTAAACAGACAAAGCAAAAGTTTTGCTACAATTATTATGAACCATTAGAGAACGTAGCCTCAGATCCTTGCTCACAATCCACTAAGATGGCTTTGGAGATCATCTGATGATCACCGGTAATTTTCTGTAGCAATCTTCCCCCGGTTTGGAGTGTTGTACAGCAGTTAAAAGAATTGGTTCCCTTTGTGGGATGGGATGTAGAGGGTGCTAGGGGAAAGAGAATTAATCTCTAGTTATTACTTTCTCCTTTAAGGTCTAACCTATCTGTTGTCGTCTATAAGTAAACATAATGACTAATCATGAGTTCTTGACCAGGACATCAGATATATGCTTAGCTGAAATGAGAGTTGTGTATGCCATTTAATTTACTATCTGATTTAGGTTAGTACTTCCCACAGTCAATCACGCAAAATATCGGATGTTTTGTGTCCATTGTGTTCCCCACTGGAACACCACACTTAAGAAACCACCCTGCTTCCTGTTAGTCACCTCAGGAAAACCTCACAGAGAGCTCTAGTAGTAATTATCAATCAGTTGTAATTGGCTGTTATTTTTTCATTAGCTTTACAAATATGTTAGTTGCTAAGCTCGAGTCTTCTGGTCATCTCTCCATCAAAACGTCAAAAACAGGCAAGCTACATCACCCTAGGTCCAAGGACTTCCAATTCCTTATAGACTACTGCTAAAAAGCCACCTTTCAATCTTGGCCTCTGTTGCATCCCTCAAGAAATATGGGAATTTAGCAGTGCATATACAACACTAGGAATAAAGTATCTCTTAATGCACTCATATATCCTACTGAGCGTCATCAGAAAGAAGTGACTTCAGGTGTGTACCATTATTGTTATCTGTACATGTAAGCCATGGGTGAATAAGTTTGTATCCTACTAACATGAAGCCCTCATTTCGTCAGCTTTCTCTGATCTGCATTCTCATAGGTGCTTCTTTCTTGGAAGTGTGAGGCACAAAGGAAAAAGAAAACATAAAAAGAAAACTGTGTCAGGTTTTCCAAGATGTGGTTACCTGGTAACTGTATGCACATCTATGATTTATGATACATTGTCTACCCTCATCTCCCTCCGAACATACATTTTACAGATTTTTGTTACTCCTTCTGTTCCACATTTGGAAAATAAAAGTTTGAGAATTATAATAGAGGGACCTCAAATGCCAAACAATATTCTCTATCACATGGCAAAACTCACTTTCCAGGGCATTCCTTGACAATGAAATCCAGATCTCAGGATTCTCTAGCAAAAACACAGCCTGACTCAAAAAGAGCAAAGAGCTGAGAAGGACATCTTTTGGCACCATTAAGCTTGCTCATATTACTAGAAGTGTTTCTCTCTGACAAGGAAATGGTCAAAACTTTAGCAATTATAACTTCTCAGAAGTGTAATTGACTTGTGTATCAGTAGTGGCTTGTACAAATAAAGTAAAAAGTCCTAATAAGTTCAGTTTGAAATAAATCATTCAACAAGTCTGGGTTTTTTTACATTCCCCCAGAAATTCAAATCATAGTAATGTGGTACTCTCAGAAACTTGATGATACTGCAACAACCCAGAAAATACCATTATATCACAAAAAAATTAACAATCAGATATTTCAAGGTAAACAATAATGTTTATACAGGTTCTTTAAGTGCAAAATTCAAAATTATATTCAGGTATTTTGGATGGAATAGTTGTGGGTTTTAAGTTTTGTCATTCTTTGTCTCAGAGAATAGTCTTCTATAGGCACATGTGAGACAGCTCATAACAGAAACATCACAGGAGTGAAAAAAAGTAGTGCCTACAGGGTAAGGAGGAATGCAGCAGAGAATCCTCCAGTTTCTTTCTTATCTCATCCCTCTTCATCTGTGCTGTTCTGCTGTACAGAAAGCTTCCACAGAGTATAGTTGTAGTCTTGAAACCATTCATAATGCATACTAGAACAAAGGGACATGTTATTCTTTTATCAGTGGATTCTCTGTAGTCTACCTGGAAGTAAAAGTGCTGAGGGAAAGATCATTCAAAAGGAATAAACTCTTTAACAAAAGTCCTACTTTCTTTGGGAATTCTACATCATCCTTCCATCTCTGACTACTAAGTAGTGCAAGGTCTGTCCATGGCTGAGGTTGAAGTCAAGGGGTGGTACTGAAATGCCCTTGCAAGGATAATTATATCATTTTTTTATAGTAAAGGATTCTTCTCTCTCATCATAGTAAAAGAAAGAAAAGCCTCCTCATACCTCGTGCATTTAACACGTAACAGAGTCCACTTCCTGGTACGCATGCTCACACACACGCAACTTTTTGCAAGTCTAGAAAGTCTATCCTCCAAAACACAAGTTCTTGCTTCTTTCTATTCTAGAGGCAGGTAACCACACCTCTGACTGCTTCAGCACAGTACCCAGCTATTGGAAGAAAGAAGAAGAAAATGCAGGAATATTATACTCCTAGTATAATGGACTTCTGTGATGCAGTGGCTACATCAGTGGAGAAAGGAAGAGCTATGGCTGTCGTCTGTCTGGTCTTCTATGAGGCCTTTGACATGATCCCTCACAACATCCATCTCTCTAAAGAGATAGGGATTTGGTACGTGGACTGTTCGGTGGATGAGGAATTGGCTGGATGGTCACTTACAGAGGGTGGTGGTCAGTGGCAAAATGTCCAGATGGAGATCAGTGACAAGTGCTGTCCCATAGTGGTTCATATTGGGACCAGCACTCTTTAATATCTTCATCAGTAATATAGTGTGGAATTATTAGTAAAATTAAGGTTTACATCTGAAAATTAAAGTTTATATGGAAAACGTAACATTGTTCACCCATTGAGGAAAAGCATAAAATCAAAAGGAGCTCTGAGGATGGGACACAGCTGCAGCAGGCATGTGAGGAATCCACTAGCACAGCAACTCCCTGCAACATACCATAGAGGATGGAGCGGGATGGAGACTCCACGGCTATGCTCCATGCTGACAAAGCAGGAAGAGATGGTCCTCTAGAACTGATAAGCAACTCATCTGGTCCCCTGAGTCAACAGGTTTTCGAGACCTTGCCAAAGTGCTATCCTCTTGTGAACTTTGCTTGTTTTAATATCATTTAAATACCAAAACACACCTCCATCCCAAAGGCTACCCACCTCCAAGGTGCGACCACCCCTCTTCGAGTCTGCGCTCTCAATTTTTCGTAAACTATACCTTTAAATGTGAAGCGAGAGAATTTTACACCAATCATGAAAAAAGGTATGTATGACTACAGTCACTCAAACTCCACCTTAAATGTAGAAAGGATATAAAAATAGCCAGGGAAATAGGGGATTTTTGGAGAAGAAGATAACACCGTGAGCAAGTCAAGGGAAAATCCATCTCAGACTGCCTCTGACTACTGGGATCGGCTGACGGGCTGAGCCTTGCTTCTCCCCCCCTTGGGATGCCTTGGGTAAGACTTAGACTAAGCGCTTTTCTCAGGAGTCTTAGAAATCTCTCTAGAGAGTTACTCCCTAATATTTATAGCCAGGATGTATTATTTATAACCATTTCACGCGTTTTATACTTAATAACATCATATTTGCCTGTGCTTTCTTGCAGACAGTCAGTATCACTGGCAATTCAAAAAACCTATACATCTGTTGCACAAATGAAACTGCATTGTTTAAGTAGCCAGTTGTCACAGTTTCTCGCTGAACGCAACCGAACCCTAGAGCGCGGCCGTGCTAGTTCATGAGCATGACTGGACTGAAGGTGCAGCAGACTGCTATTAGTGTATCCGGAATCGTGGTAGTTTAATGCACATATTAAACGTGACTGGACTGGAAGTGGCAAACTGGACATCACTCAGAATTTAAACCTAGCTGCACCTAGCCTCCCACTTTGGTGAGGAGAGTTAGAAAGCAAGGGGGTTTACTTTCTGCCAAATTCCTCCATCCCTTATAACGCAACACATAGTCTGTGAGATTGAGTGCATCCTCAGCAAGTCTGCAGATGACATCAAGTTGTGTGGTGCAGTCAACATGCTGGAGGCAAGGGATGCCATCCAGAGGGACTTTGACACGCTTTGAGACGTGGGCCTGTGTGAAACTCGTGAAGTTCAACGTGGCCTAG
>Ga0065711_1046719_pt1 | contig 12737 bp, 6 predicted proteins | sample Hoacrofraction12_FD_59098 | JGI IMG/M metagenome (GOLD analysis project Ga0065711, IMG submission 59098) | Hoatzin crop microbial communities from Cojedes, Venezuela - Epithelial fraction 12 v2 (version 2) | ecosystem: Host-associated > Birds > Digestive system > Esophagus > Crop | place...
CCTTCCCTTCCCTTCCCTTCCCTTCCCTTCCCTTCCCTTCCCTTCCCTTCTTCCTTCCCCCTCTTTTTCTCAAATTTCGTGGGTGTTTGCCCCAAACTGTATTTGCCACGAAGCCCCTTTTAATAGATTCTTTGCAGATTTGATGAAGATGTGGCAATCAGCACAACATTCATCTGATTCCTTCTTACTCTAAGTGCCACTTTCCTGTATTTGAAACTTCAAGAAAACCATAGATGAATTACCGTCCTGTCCCTCATGGCGAATGAGTAAAAATGCATGCTACAATTAGCAGAGGGGAGGCGAGAGGCTCTGTATAGTCCTCCTATACAGATCATCCAGTGCTTCTCAGATTTCAAACCCTAATGATCTTTAAGCATTTAATCCCTGACCCAAATCAGCTCCACTGTTCAGCTTAAATCCCACCTCTGTCATTTCTGCAAGCAAAACGTGAGTAGAAGATGGACGTGTCTCCAGTTCTGGACCTATCCTTTTACATCTCCTCCCACAGAATGGGCATTCAGCCATAGAGGAATTGGGCTGGATCGTCAGCTGCTGTAAATCACTGTCTGTTATTGCGGGCGTAGTGCTGGAAAGGACTCAGAGAGTCACGTACTTCTCGCTCTGCACCATGGCCATTCCATGACGAGTGTTTGTCTGAACTTCTTGATCTAACCTTCTTGAATGTGTTCCAGAAATGCAGGAGTTCATTACTCTTTATGTATGCAATATCTATTTCCTCTCCAGTTTGTCTTTCCATTCTAATGCCGTTGCATCATTGTGTCCCCTCTTTCTTCAATCTAGTCTACTCATGGAGGCAGAAATTCACTATGCAGCAGATCTTTTCCACTGTTACTTGTTGTGATAAAAAAGCTCACGTTCTTGGAAGAATTATTGCTCCTAGGCATGATTTTCTTCTCCTTGGGAATTTTCTTGTGATTTCAAATGGATCTGGCCCTCAGCTTGTGTAGCAGAGGTGGCGTATGTATTTGGATCTCAAGCAGACATGTGAGAAAGAGCCACATGCAAGGGAACCAATTAAAAAAAAAACCAAAAAACACTAAACAGAATGCAGATTTCGCACAGAGTGAGCTTGCAGAGAGTTATCAGCTTGCCATTGGAACCCCAATAGAGCCCATTTCCTGGCACCATTCACATTTCAGAGACTGGGGGAATTCGCAGGCACGTCCTCCTGTGATGAAGGTGCGGCTCCTGGCTCATACCCCTCTTCCCTGGGGCACTGAGGACAGCCACTCCCCTTTTAATATACAGCAGGGAAGCAGACTAAAAAGAAGCCAGGCATCTTTTCCCTCCAGCCTTTTGGCTGAGCTAATGAAAGATGCAATGTGACAAGAAGTGTCATATGTGATCATATTACTCTATACGATGTCGATGTTGCCCCTGCTTGACTCTACCATCAAATACCTCGCTGGGATCGTGAGAGTCAAGCACTCCCTTGTGCTCCTGCTATAGCAATCCAGCATCTGCACTCTCCGTGCCCCATGCTCAGCTTGCTTCACAGCTGTGCCCTGCTGTGCCTTTCATGGAGACAGAGTGGAGGAAGAGAAACTGGCCTTCATCCTGTCAGTGTTTGACGACAGGATTTTCAAGCATGTGTAAAGAAATTGAGCTTTCATTCTTGCTTGCTTTCACTTGTCGAAGCTCCTCAACATTCTATATAGGTCATCTGGTTCTGGTTGCTGCTTTTTGAACCCTTCACCAGCTAAGCTATTTCAATGGTTTTATCCTGGTTTCCTAAAGGAAGATGCTCATTTGCCTACACTGCGGGGCGGAGGGAAGAAGTTGTTGTCTGTGTGATTTGAGGGGTATATTTTTCTCCACCTGGCCTGTGGAACTGTTTGGCTGGTGTCAAACAAGCTTCCTAAGAGCAGAAGTGTTTTACACTACCTGTTAAGTTCTCCTGTGTTTTGTGAAATTCGACAGTGGCTGGAGAAGATAGCCATTTTGCTGTGGCTTTTCAAAGACCTCAGACAATCTGTCTGGGTGAGCCAGCCCACAGGAAAGCAGATGTTTTGCTTCCATCATGTGTGGTACAGCTTGCTTTCCAGGTGAATGCATGGCTATTCTGCCTCATCCTGAGCTAAGATGTTAGAAAAGTGGTTCAAGGTTTTACCTGTCCTGCTTGGTTTACTAGGCAGAAGGCATTGAACTGAACATCTCCCACAGGCCTTCACTAAAATCCAGGCAAGCTCATTAGCATTCTGAAGTCTAACTACAGCACATGCGTGTTGATCACAGCCTAAGAATAGATTGGTCTCCCAGGTCTCCAGCCTGTTGCCAGAGTATCCCGTGCTCAGCTGATGGCTTTGGCCTGATTCTGCGGTGGGGGAGCAGGACCTGTTAATGTGGCAGCTGGTAGCAACCTCAGAAAGACATCTGTTTTCCCCCCATACTCCACATGACTTGTTGCTAGTGCCACTGACAAAGCGCTAGCCAGGGGAAAGGCTATTCAAAGCTTCAGTGCTCAAGAGATGTTCAAATTTTTGAATAATTTGAGTTATTTCAGTTTCAAAAATGCAGAGAAGTCTGCTCGGTCAGAGGAGAGAGCTGTTGTAAGTGGGAGCGGGTTATAGGGCCTTTTAGTACGCTGGCTATCTCTTACAAGAGGCCAGCACATACTAGCTGGTTATGTCTGGACTAGCAGCAGCCTGTGTAAATTCTGCCATGGCCTTTGCTGCATGAACACTACCTCTAGGTTTAGACACCGAAGGGGCTCCGAGAGGGTGCTGCAAATCTCAAGGCAAGGAAGGAGTGAAACACTGCTCACGTTTTATGGTTTTCAGCAGAGTGGAGCCACTTTGGTGAGGCCAGCTGACAACCAGGGCTTTTGCCTGTGTTTCTCTAGCTCTGTCTTAGCCCTGGGATCACTGCGCACACTCAGCAGCTGCTCTGGTAAGTTTTATCTGTTGACTTTCACACTGTCAGCAAAACTTTCACCCTGCTGTGAGACGTCAGTATACAGAAGGCTTTAGTATACAAACCACAGCCATTTGCCCTGAAAAGTTTATAAACGAAATCCACAAAGCGAGCAACAGGTGAGGACAAGAAAGGAAACGTTGTTACTGTTGCTGTTTATATTGCAGTAATACCCAAGTCCCTCGGGAACCACTCCAGCTTCCCTCTGCGCAAACACTGAGCAGCTAGCAGCAGACAGGTGACTTGGTTTGCTAGCAGAATTGATCAGCCCCAGCACCCTTGGCCCGCAGCCCAATGCCCCTCCAGATTTACTGGCTGAGGTTACAGGTGGAAGTGGCAAACAGAGTATCTGGGAATACTGTTTGCGCTGACAGCTCCTCCAGTAGAATTTATCTGGCTCAGTTGTCAGGCAGAGTCAAAAAAAGCCTGCAACTGTGAAACTTGTAAAGAAGTACAAGCTCTGGCTGGCAGGACCTGTTTCCTGCAGTGTGCCCGTCTAGCACCCAATACAGTGAATACTTCATTTTGTCTGAGGCTTTTAAGTGCAGCCGTTGCATACAATACCCATAATGAATCCAATTCATAAATCCAGTAATCTGGACCTGCTCTAGTCATGAATTCCATATTATTGCCATATTCCTTTAATCCACAAAGTCATTAACAGAGCTCCAGAAATTCATGAATATTTCCACCCTGTTTGGTGGGGAGCAGATGCTCTTTCAGATGAAACGTTAGGAGGAGCCACTAATGTTTTTGATTATGGAGTGCTAGGTACAAGTTATTGTGCAAGTTAAGGCAGGACTAAAGCCAGTGCTATCTTCAGTGGCTGTTTAATTCATCAGCAATAGAAATAAGGGGGTGCAGAAGACTAAAGGCAAAATATGCATGATGTGAACACACGTGCCCTACTTGCTGAAGGTGAAACACGCACAGAAGTCCAAGAACCTCCAGTGGGCACTGGCCTTTGTCTTCCTAAAAGAAGGGCATTGTAACACTGCAGAGGAGAGACTTTCTCTCTTACATGCTCATCCCGCAGACACAGGCCCCCTTCCTGAGCCTGTGGTTCTCTCCAGGAAAAAAATAGACGTCTGTAAGTGATGTGATTTACCATGTAATCATGGGTTGCTGTTGTTGCCGATGACTTTAATTTTTCACTCCCATCAGAATCAGACACGTTCTTAGTGGTCGAGGTGCTGTCACACCTGACACATTAAGGAGGTCTTCAGAATAGTATCTTTGGGGCGGACACTGAATACTGATGGAAATGTCCAAGTTATTGAACTATCTCCTGCACATGCTTAGTAATTGCTCTACTTGAACATTTCCCTTGCATGTTCTTTATTTTTTCATCCATTTTCTGAAGTATGTTTGTTGTCTCTTATGCTAAGATTTTGTGGGTATGATTCTGAGGCCTTCTGAATCAGAAATTCAACAGTAAACTGAATTGCAAAATGTAGGCCCAAAGGTTCTTCACTTCATTATTATCCCTCTGTTCTTTTTGTAATTTCCTAATTGATTCTTCCTTCACACTTTATCCCCGGATAAAGTAAAATAACACTTGGAAAGGACAATAAAGGAAACGGCAAAGAAATGGATATCATATATAGACAAACACCCTCCTACATAATGAATAATTGCACATCATCGTTGCATGGATTTCTCCTCTTATTAGTAAAACAACTTTCAAAGGAAATGTATATGCTTGTACTCTAGAAAGAAAATTTGGACTTTACGGGTGGTATGGAACAAGGGAATGGTAAAATGATGGAAATGATCTCACTTCTAGGAACATTAACCTCTGTCAGGAGCTCTGAACCCCGAATATTTGCAGCTAAACAAAATATGTTAGTGAAGAAATTATTGAATTTGTATTGGGATTTGTACGGGCGAGGGAACCAAGAAAGAAACATTGTGAGAAAAGCAGTTTCTTTCTGCAAAGTACTGATTCAGTTCAACTTTCAACAGAAGCAGTTTGGGCCATGTTTTTAGGGCAAGTTTTCAGCTAGCCCTACTTCTTACAGCTCTCCAGAACCAATGTTGTGACTGGGGATATCAGAATAAGAGTTTTTAAAAGAGTGCTGTCTCTTCCCACCAAATTTTCTTTCTATGCACACTTTGTTTTGCAACAAGGATAGTAAAATTTTCCCACTTTCCTCAGATCTTGCTCGAACAATGTCTGTGCCAACTGAGCTCTCACTATGATGCAGTCATTGTGATTCTCAGCGTGATACCTTGTCCTGCAAAGTACTTGTCGCAATGACACAGAGTCTTTTAAGATGCAAGGGGCCAGGACAGGTCTGGGAAAGACTTTATGTGACTGAAACATGCAACTCTTAGCAATACACAGTTGTGTCGTTATTTCATTTAAGCCAGTGAGCTACGTGCTGCTAGTTCAATACCCAGTCTTGTGTCTCTGAGAGCCTGCCCCAGCTCCCAGTGGAGTCCCTGAGAGAATGCCTGCCTTGCAATTTAAATGCATTACCATACTCTGGTATGATCCATGCTCAGAACTATCTACAGGCATAACTCCAGTGCCCAGTACTCATTAACAGCTAGGAAGGAAGCCCTGTGGCTATTAACAGGTGTTCTAAGCTCAGCTTCATCAAAATGCAGTACAGACACTTCGAGCTATAGCCAGGCTAACAGCCAGCGATGTGGACAGAAACCGCCTGTGACCAAATGTGCTGATATTTACTCTCAGCCCTTGTCTTCAACCTAGAAATAGATCCACCCCCAGGGATCCCTTCCACCTGGCAACTTCATTTCTAGCAGTTGCCCTAGTGCTATCCCTGGAAATACTAAAGCCTACTTTACAACCAATTGCAAAACTTGAGCAAGAGACTGCTCTTTTAGTCTAACTTTGTAGAGAGGAAAGAGCAGGGGAAACCTAAAGTTCACAGGTACCTTTGTGTGCCGTTGTAAGATAATAATAATAACTGTGATGCTTTATAATAATAACAACTGTAACGCTTTAATAACCTCCTGTTAGACTGGCGAAGGTCTAGAATCCCCAGTCATGGATCACAACCAACTTGAGGTAAATGGTTTGCTAATGAAAAAAAAATCGATAACAAGGACACATAGGAATCTTTACCAGCACGGAGATTCTCATGTTGGCTTTTTGATTCCCCAGTTAGTGAGATAATTAAACCTCTCTAATTCTTACTGTCGGTTTGCCATTAAGAAAATGCAGATAAGGAGCTTGCACATGCCTAGCCCATGGTGGGCTCAAGTATTCCAGTACAATCACAAGCACATTTTTAAAGCACCCATAACCTCACGGGGATGATAAATGATTCATGTACTGGGACTAGGGTGATTCTTGGTGTATAATGATGAGGGGGTTGTGGGGGTGGGGTGGGTTGGTGGAGGATGGGGTTGTTTCATTTTTAAGGCTTTTTAAATTAAAACAATGTTTGTAATTGTAGCTTTTCAAACACGGGTGACTAAAATTCAACTCCTAAATCTGTGTGTAGATGTCTAAAGGAAAGCAGGCTGGCTGGAGGCACCCTATTAACAGGCTGCCCAGGGAAGTGGTGGCGTCACCATCCCTGGAGGTGTTCAAAAAACATGTAGATGTGGCACTTTGGGACATGGTTTAGCAGGCATGGTGATGTTGGGTAGATGGTTGGACCTGAGGATCTTAGAGGTATTTTCCAACCTTAATGATTCTATGATTCTGTTCTCTCTGATGTGGGAGAGCGCTAGGCTCCCAAGCATGTAGACAAGGCTGTAACTCAAAGGTATTCTTGCCTGGAGTGGTCACCAGAGAAAACAGATAAAAAGGTTCGAAATCTAACTTCAGACTTCAGTAATCTTGTAGATAATAACATTTTTCTCATCTGTCATACAAATACGTAAAAGCTTGAAATTCACAGGTACAGAGGTAACCAGAGGTCAGAAGAGTTCCTCTTACAGACAGAATCTTAATTTGCTAAAAGTCCAAATTACCTGAGCTACCTAGTGTTTGGGGCGAGGATTCAGTTTAGACAAGTAATTTGCAAGGTGTGACATATTAGGTAATAGATTGAACTTTTCTGATATGCTGTCTCAGCTGCAGCACTCAGGGGAGCATGATTCAAAAACCAGAGATGTTGACAAAGAGTTCATTTTTTTATAAAGCTGCAAATTGCACAGTGCATTCTTGATAGTGTTGATTTTGCTGATACATCCCCAGCATTAGCAGTTGGCAACCTGAAGCAGTGAGCAAAACCAAATACACATATTTGTCAGCTGATAAGTGTGTTCCCAGCTCCTGGGACATCTCAGACAGAAACAGCTGGGGCTACAGAGACTGAAATTTCGGATAAATAGTGGAAAGCGTACAGAAAGGGGAGATACAAATCAAAATGAATGTTAACTGCAAAGGCAGCACAATCGCAGTGGATTTCACTTACTGCAGCGGGACTGGATTGCCCTCTGATTAGCTTTCCCCAGACGGCAGTACACAGGTTCAGTATGTTTATTTAGCTCCATTAGAAATTCGAAGTGTGGACGTCGTCGTGATCATCCAGGCTTACCTACAGGGCTTAACACTGTGTTCTGTTATTGACTGCTTCTATTGCTCCTTACAGTCTATCTCTTTTTCACCAGCGCTACAGAGCGCATAAGGCTGCATTTACATTTTCTGAATGGACTAATCATGGCTCTCTGCTTTGATAAAGAATGTGCAGCCTCCCACATAACCACATGGAAACCAACAGGGAAGAGTAAACCAGAAATAAACCCATTCTGGGGGGCTGAGAGAAAAATACCCACCAAGAGAATTGGGAGGAATGTACAGAGAAGAAGCAACTGTAGACATAGTCACATCTTAAAAAAACCTATAATACTAAAAATACCCAGATGAAGGACAGCAAGAGAAAACATGATTGAAGCGGAACAATTGGTAGGGGAGTTAATACTTATTAGCAATCATTTTAGATTGAATATAGGTTGGTTTTGTAACAGCACAAGGAATGATGCATTTGACAGGACTTAAACAGTTCCCTCCCCCCTTCCCAAAGAATCTAGTTAGCAACACCCTGGCACAAACTGATCAGTCTCACACGCCCCTGAAGAGTTAGCCAAAGCAAATATAGTTACTAAAAGTTTTCATTTCTAAAATACAGTGAAGTTAGATCCCAAACAAATCTTTCATAGTCTTTCCTCCCTATACTCCAAACCTTCATATGTTTTAACATTTAGCCTACTGTATTTTCTCCTGTAGCCTTAAAAAAATAACCCTGAGAAGTCAGACAAAGTTAAACCAGTCTATTAGCTTTTCTTCAATGGTCTCCCAAAGCTATTGCCCGGGCAAGAGTGTAAGATCAGAGCAACTATATAAGATATTTTTGCAAGTACTCTCCCATCATGCAACTCTTTCCATCTCAGATACGTACGGAGCCAGTGTGGTTTCTACGCATTTAATGATCAGCAGATTTCTTTCCCTTGGAATTGAAACTGCCTAGTGTGCCCTTGAACCTAGGTCAACAACATTTAAGAACATTTAGCATCCAGACATCCTGGGGCAAGAAGCTTTACAGCTAAATTACATGTTACATGAACACACTCCCTGTCCTATACCTCCTGGCACTGAAATATCAGCTATCTGCATGTGAGAAAGCAGTCATTTCCAGATTTCCTAAGTGTTCAGCGGAAATTTGTGCACAGAGGGTGAAATTGAAAAAGAGTTCTTACGAATGTATTGTAAGGTTCATGAGCCAAATCCATCTTATTCATATCTGAAGAGCCACAAATACTTGTATGTTTGAAGAGAAGTGTTTTTCAGTGTTCCTTGTTCTTTTAGAGAATTTGTGTGGGATATTTGTTAAAGAACATTGCTAGTGAGAAAAACGGTATGTCTAGCACAAAGGTGTTAAAGGCAAGCAAGCAAATGCTTTATAGAAACAGAGCATAGGGCTTGGAAGTTCATTTCATGGCTTCTTTCATGTGGTGAAAATAACAATGTCAAAAGTTTTCTAAGTAATATGAAACTCTGCTTTCTTCTGGAGGAAGCTTGTTTTTTGTTTCCATCCAAATTTTCCCTGCCGTTTCAGAGGTAGCTTCAGAAGGCAATTCCACGTAATACCTTGGGAGCCAAGGACAAGAAAGCCTAGGGGTCAGTCTGTTCATACCTGGTCCACGAGGTTTTTACGGTCACAGGGCAATTTGGCTGTTACGTAGTACGGACCCTTCTCTGTCCAGTAGGATTAAAACATCCCATTTGGTAGCAAGGCTTTTCACAATACGACAATGCCTTGTGAATTATTTTTTTTTATCCATTGACGAACACAGAGGCATACCACATAATTATACTTCCTGAGAGTAAGCTGTACCACGTAAAGAGCAAAATATTGAGATGCATCAAAATGTAAGCATCATAAGCTCAAATTTGAATTCCAAAGTTTAAGTAAACAGATGATGGGAGGGTGGAGATTTGCTGATTTAGTACAAAGGATGGATTTTAGAAGAGGAACACCCAGGAAATCGTACTTTATGTGCTAGGCCTTTCTGTTTCATTGAGGGGGCTTATGTCAGTCATGGGTCCTCACTGGTCTGTGCCGTTGTTCAGACCTTTCAACCTAGCTGCAGTATGCTGCTGTTCTGTTTCAGCTGCATCCACCAGCAGATTTGCAACTTGTGTTAGCAACTGACCAGTGCCTTTAGCTTTTGCTAATGGTAGTAATAGCCTGAGTCTACTAGTCTGAGGGAGCATGAGGAAGAATACATCGAACCAACAGTGAAGTGCCATTAAAGGAAAAGCTGAGTATTTTTCCCAGGCGGACGTCTTATACTTCAGCAAAGCTGGAACAGATTAAAGTGCAATCTTTGTGCTTGCTGCCTTGCATGCAAGCAGTGCATGCAGAGTGAGTGGATGTCAAACTGTGATCCCCTTGTGAGAGAAGTGCATATATAAAAATCACCTTTGCTTTACAGATTTATGTGGATGTAACCTACTCCCTTCAGTGGGCTTCATGATGATTTGGAATTGAGTTGTGGGACCAGTATCAGGACGGGCATGATGGACACTGTATGACCACTTATCTGATCTAAATCATGACCTAGCCTTTTGTGCGGAGTACGAAAGTGACACAGAAGCAAAACAAAAAGGAAAAAGGAAGCTGCTTGGTTCTGAGTATGACCCATGTTAGCTACACTATAACATACACTAACTATTAACCCAGCCTCACCTGGCTTTTGAGGGCTCATATGTTTCTCTCTGAAGTCTGAAACATGCAGTTTTGCTTTATAAATGCTCCAGTGTACAAAGCTGAAGCTCTTTTTTCACACAGGTTTGACCTCAATGCATGGGTGCCTACAGAAGTTATATGCAAATGTAATAGCATGGTAGATTTTACACAATGGATTTATATACATGTAACTGCATGAAATGCGTTTGGGTGACGTTTTGTAATATGAGACACATCGTGTAAGGAAATTCACTTAATTCATGTCAGATAATTGCTCTATAGCTGTCTTTAGAAATATCAAAGGAAAAGGCAGGGCCTGAACTCACATCTTTGTAGCTCTGCTGACATATAGTTATTCATCCTGATGTTACTATTTCGAATGGTCAGAGGATTTGAAGTCTGCCCTTCTCTTTCTTTCTCTGTCCGTCATATTTGCCTGTCACGCCATACACTGTCTGTCTAAACAAAATATAATCACACAGTATGTAAATCGTGGAAAGTACTTTTACAAAAACTCTGTTCAGAAGCATGGGAAGTAAAGAATAGAAGTTCTAATGTAACAGAATTTCTGTAGTATGAAAAAGAAGTAAAGTGGAAAAACAAAACCCACAGAGACAGTGCTTTTTACACTTCTTTGACAGAGTTAGCAATATTGTCAATACACTGTTTGTTTTCTGGATTGCTACAAGCAACTCATGGACTTCTATTTCAAAAGAAATAAAACCCCATAAACACAAGATTTTCAGTTCTTAAGACCCTTGTGTGGTTAAAGAAGAACAATTACATGGAACACTGAACATGTGAGAAATATAACCCATGCTATTTGGCAATGAATTGCATGTGTAACCTACTTGACCCATTATATTATAATCTTGTGGCTGGTTATTTATAAATCTATCAAGTTATTTTTCTTTCTGACTTTGAACTCTACTTGAAGAGCAGTGATTCATGCTCCGCAGTTAGCTCTCCGGCTCCATGCTTTGCATGTGGGAAAGTCAGGCTGAGAGAGACTTGAGAATTAACATGTGAGAATGTGTTATCTGTGTAGAAACCACTTACAGCCAACAACTTTGAACAAAAATACTTCAGCACTGAATAGGACCCAACGCAATCCTAGAGTGTCATTCCCTGCCCTACATCCCCAGTTTCCACCAGTTTCAAAAAGCCAGATGAAACTTATAACCGAAGGGCAATGGAAAAATATTAAGATACAAATAGGAACAACTCAGACTTCCTTCATGACACCAAGATTACTGTAAACTTGCACAAAATCTACTTGCAACATTCAGTGGGATATTTCTGAAATATTTCCTGCCAGGGCTTCTTCAGGAAAGGGTGACAGATCTCCTGTCCTCCACTGGGAAAGACTGTTCCACATCAAGACTGGTGCCAAGAAGGAAATTTTAAGAGATGCAAGTCTTGCCACATGTAAAAAAATTAGTGTCATAAGAGAAAAAATAGTGTTTTCCCTCAAACAATTTGACTGAACAAGCTCATTCTTTGGGGAAATGGAATGTACCTACATTATATCCTATCTACGCATCCTCCTCCAGTTTTCCCTGTCACTCTGTTTCCATTGTGTCTATGCAAGAGCAATGTTAAGCATTAAACTTCAAAAAAACGATCCTAGCTTCTTAGCAACTCTAAATGCCTCTTTAGCATTTCATAACAACCATTTATGGGTTTGCAGTTAGTCTTTTAGACGAAAAAATTAGACAGTCCACGTTTTAAAATTTGAAAACGCACTTTCACCTACCCTACTTCAGCAGAGAAGAGCTTAAGGGATCATTTGGTATAACAACAAGTCTTCTTGTTTTCTCCTGTCTCTACATCGCTAGGCAGTGGTGATTACAGCAGCTACTATTCTGTCTCTTCCCTTACCAGGATATTCTCAACATTTGTATTTCTTGAAGAAAAGCATCAACAAGAATCTCTTACCTTCAAGCCATACGAATCTCTCAAGCAGAGACGGCAGGAGTTTGTGTCAAATATATCCAAAACACCACAACTCTCCACTGTGGCTTTTCTGAAGCTCTCCCAGGCTTTCAAGCAGGCTTTTGGGTATTCAGCGTTCACGCACAAGCAGAGGAGCAAAGAGAAAGCAAAGTCACCTGCCTGACCCCTGCAAACTGGGGCTCGCGCAGATGCAACTTGCTGTGGTTAACCCCAAGCTGAGCTAGCAGCTGCTAGAACTTCGAGAGCTCACACTCAGCGAGTGCGCCAGCTTCCTGGGCTGAGGCGATTTCGGAGCCAAGCTCTCGTGCGGTAATTCGCTGTCCGTTTCTGTCAGCACATCGCTGGATGCAAAAGCGTCAGCTCCGTCTCCGCTTCCCAGAGCCCAGATTTGGCTAGCTGGTATCAGAGCCGCCCCTTCCTCCCACGGCGAGATCCCAGCTACCTGTCTCCACTACAGCTCCCTTGGCTGGCCGCGGGGTGCGAATTCCCGCAGCGCTTCCCGCTCTGCCTCGCCTGCCGGGGGGCAAAGTTTCCGCCCCCGAATCCCACCGACTCGCGCCGGGGATAAATCGCTCCCGAGCGGAGGCGGGCGGCTCCTCCGCCCTGGGGCTGCGGGCCGAGGTCCTCGGCGGGCGGCAGCCCCAGCACCGGGAGCCGGACAGCGCCGGGAGCGGG
>Ga0065711_1046721_pt1 | contig 12737 bp, 9 predicted proteins | sample Hoacrofraction12_FD_59098 | JGI IMG/M metagenome (GOLD analysis project Ga0065711, IMG submission 59098) | Hoatzin crop microbial communities from Cojedes, Venezuela - Epithelial fraction 12 v2 (version 2) | ecosystem: Host-associated > Birds > Digestive system > Esophagus > Crop | place...
TTGTGCCCGTTGCCCCTTGTCCTGTCGCTGGGCACCACTGGAAAGAGTCTGGCCCCGTCCTCCTGACCCCCACCCTGCAGATATTTAGAGGCATTTCTAAGGTCCCCTCTTAGCCTTCTCTTCTCCAGGCTGAACAAGCCCAGCTCCCTCAGCCTTTCCTCATAGGAGAGATGCTCCAGTCCCCTCCTCATCCTCGTAGCCCTCGCTGGAGTCTCTCCAGTAGCTCCTCGGAGGGTTGGTTCCCCAGGAGAGCAGTTCCAGGTTGTACCCCCTGCGGGTGGGGAAATCACTGGCTCTGCCCCACTCTGCTCGACCCAGCTGCATTCGCTGAGGCTTTTGCAGCACTGCATGGATTTCCCCAGCCCTCCAGCACAGGACAATGGGGAGTAACGAGTAGTTCTCCAGAAGCCACATCTCCTTTCTGAAAGGTTATGCTTAAAGCTAAGTCGTCACTGACCAGACTTTCTTCTGAGCGCTCTCCCCACCACTGAGCACGGGTAGAACGCTCTGGAACTCAGCGTTTTTATCCAGCTTAGCAATAGGTAGATCCCAGCTCCTAATCAGGCCTGTGTTGTTTTCTTAACAAACAGGGGAATTTGCTCAGACTCTCACCCTTAAGGCGACTACTGTTTGTAAGACAACCGAGAGATGATAATTATAAACGCCAGCACAGCGTGTGTACACAGACCTAACTCTCAGGAAGCGTGGATGAATCTGGGGCGGATATGCCGCTGCCTGGATATAGAAGCCCAGAGTTATTCTGGTAGCTGATTCAGTCCCTTTTAAGATGCATGAAGCTGTTACTCATGATAGTAGCTTCGGGCCATGTGCTCATCTGAATTTCACCACCAAGCTCGTGTGGGTGCATTAGGTTTACACCAGCAAGAAGGGAATCTGGTCCACACTTAGAGAAATCTACTGGAGATGAGACAATCCTGGCTCGCACCGAGGCCACTTCACATAGCTTTAGGCATGTATTACCTTTAAAATCTCTTTTATACTGCCAGAGAAGTCGAAAGGGACCTCGGTGAGTGGATCCAGCTGTGTTAGACTGGGCAGAGCACAGCATCCGTGCTTCATTTACGAGCTGCTGCATCCCGAAGGCTGAGTGGATGCAGACCCTCGAGGAGGCCGAGGACGGGCTCCCTGGCAGCGCTGCGGCCGCGATCCTGTCTGCCCCCGGTACCGACCGCGCTGGGAGGTTTGGGTGAGCAGAGCTTTTGCTCCGAACAGCAATTTCTGACTCCTCACCCTGATGTTCCCGGTGCTGCTCTGGGCTCTGCCTGGTGCGTGCTGTGCAGAGCAGCATCGTTCCTCCAGCTCCTTAGTCCGGTAAAACCAGTAAAGCAGAAAGCTTTCACTGGGCTGCAGTGGGTGATTGCTCTGGGTGCTGGCAGAGATATAAGCAGACGACAAACAGCTGATTCGTGGCATTTTCAAAAAAATTCATTATTGTTATCTTTATACAATATCAATTGAGAAGTACACAAATCTTTATAATACTTAAGCAGTGTGATTGACACTGGGTCATTCATAAACTCTCCATTCACGCCTGTGCCCACGAATCCCTTTCCAGTCTGTGTAAAACGCAGGAGAGCTGTTGCTGCAAGCGGTGTGGCGAGCACGTCGGGAGCTGTGCTGGCCCTCTGCTCCTCCCGCGACGGGGCTGAGCGGGGCGGGTTCCTGCACGCTATGCTGCGGGGCAGACAGCAGCCCTTGGCAAACGCCCTGCGTCTCGTTTTCAGGGGTGCCGAGAAGGTCCCCGTGTGTGTACTTTTCAGTGCAGAGAAACGCTGGCTCATTTTGGTTTTACTGAGTTGTCATTGAGCTGAAATCCATTTGCTTCCCAGCAGCCTAATGGGAAGCTGCTGGATTCAGGCATGTCCCACTTTGCAAAGCCTGGGGAGCGGCAGCAGCATGGCATCAGACGACGCGAGCAGCGGTATTAAATCAGATGGAGAGCCTGTCTTCTCCAATATCCTGTCCCTGATAAAAACATACACCTAGAGCAGAGAATAAGGACAGGGTGTAACACTGTTCCCCCAAATACTCTGCTGATCTCCATCAGCCTGTGGTCAGTCTATCTCTGCATTAATAGCCCACAGCTAATTTTTCCCAGTGTCGGATGTGGAGCAATACGCTATTCTGCTTGTTCTGATCCCTTTCTGTTCATTTTATTTGATGTCTCCGGTCCACCTCAGACCCTGGGTGCTCTCAGGAGCGTTTGTGTCGGCCAGAGAGGATGCCTCACCTGATCCTAGCACTGGTGACACTGGTGTCCAAACCAACCTTTGGCTGAGCACCAAGAAGCAATAACACGGTATCACGATAAACTTCCCTGGAGAAGCAAAGCAGGGGATTGACTGAGCAGGACTAGCAGGGAGACTTGTAGCCCCCAGCTCACAGCCAAGGTGGTGGCCAGCCTGAAGGCCAAGAAATGGATTGCACCCAGCACCAGTTTGCTGCCCAGAAGCTGGGTCTCTGCACGAGAGCTTGTGGAGAGCAATGTGAGCTGTCCCAGGCTAAGATTTCCAAGCACAAGATGCCAATTTTCCCTTTACATTGGCTCTAAGATCAATATTTTGAATTCTTCCTTTTTTTTCTAAGGTCAGCATCAGGTGTTTTCAATTATCACAAAGAAACACCACATTACTTCATCCGGAAGAGCAGAAGAAAATAAATTGGAAATACTGATTATTTGTCTTGTGCAATTATTCTGGGAACAGTTCCCCAGGGACTTACTGCATAATGTGATGTCAATGAACGTGAGAAAAAAACCCTCTGTTGTCATGAAAAACACCCACCGCGAGGAACATATTCAAGGTTTTTTCATGTCCACATGGAAATGTCTCATCTCAGCCCCTTTCTGTCCGTCTCAGAGATGTGATAAACCTAATGTGTCACTGTCTCCGGGGGCTAAATGGGGAACGTGGGATGATGCTGCACTAATATTTAGGAGTAGCTGGAAGGAAAATAAACAGTCCTGCTTTTCCTCTGTTTTGTGGAAGGCTCGAGGAGGCTTTCTGGAGCACGTTAAGCAAACTGGCAGATTTGCAGCTGCTGATTCCCCCTTATTTGCAGGCCCTTGACTGCCATCACCTTTCATTGCACCAAGAAATTGATCCCAGCAAAGGGGGGAAAGAAGATGGGGACATGTTCGTTCCCCAGATTTTAAAGCCTGGTACATTGGCACAAGAGAAATGGCTTCTGTGGAGCATCTTGTTTACAAGATTAATGGTGAAATTAAAACAACTCATGTGGTGTTATTAAAACAACTCGTATTCTCACAGACAGAAAGGAGAAAGCGGAGGGGAGTGCTCGAAAGGAGGGCGCAGAGGAGATCAGAAAGCGTTTGGTAGGCGCATTTCCAACCAGCCTTTCTCAATTCTCCACGGAGGTTTCATACCTTCAGGTGTATTTTTTGAAAATATCAACCCAGAGCCCTGCGAGAAAAAAACATTGAGATGCCATCTCGGAGAATCATCCAGTCCATTAACCATTGCTCAGAGAAGCGCCATGCGCACCCGCCTCGCGCTCACCCAGCCACATCCAGCGAATTTCAGAGGAGGAGAGAGTGGGAGAGAGCAATTATGAATATGAATGTATGCCATATTTACAGGGACTGCTGTAGAGGAAAATAAAAAAGACCAAGAATCTTCACCTTTGTGCCTCACTATATACCTGGAGCAAAGCCACTCCTCTTGGAGGGGTAAGAGAATCCATCCAAACCTTCCCGAAAAGCACTGACAACATTTCTTCAGGGAAACTAATTCTGACAACATCTTTCTTGGTGTCAAGGCAGAGTCAGTCCGGACGTGGCTCCTGGAGGAACCTTCTTTGTGCTGCAGTTTCCTTTCTTTGGGGCTTTTTCCATCTAAGAGCTCCCTTCATTTTGGCTTCCCGTGGGATTATATTAAAAAACAAAGCAGGTATTTTTAATAAAAAAAAAAGACATCAGCCATCAGATGAGCCAAATGCTGGAGCCTACAGGGAAGCATTAATAAAAAAAGTCCCAACTGGCGAGGGTGGGAGTGGGGACAGCTCGCCAGGGGCTGGATGCTGGCCAGGAAAGAGGCCAGGCTTGATCTGAGCCAGGTCCCATTGTCCTTCATGCTGTACCAGTCTGTGCCTGGAAACCTGCTGGTCTATACAGGAGAGCCGGGCAGGGAAACTGAGGCACCGAGCAAGGTGCCCAGCTCCACATCTCAGAGCAGGCGACTCCCCCTGCGTCCTTTCCGTTGTGCCCCCGGGGTAGCTTGCAGCCCGACGCAGGGTTGTGGCAGAGCCCTGGGAGCCCAGCAGGCTTTTGGGGATGCTGTCCCCCAGCTGCCCCCCAGCCTCGAGCACACCCGGCCCGTGACAACCAGGGGTGTGGGTCTCACGCTCAGCCCACCGCTCCGCTGGCCATCCAACCGCTTGCCTGTGCTGCTCCTTCCCGTGCCGACATCCTTGTTTGTAACCTTGTTTTAACCAGCCCTCCCTTACAAACGAGCCCCAAGTCCAGACCCAGTGGGCATGGGAGCTAAAATTCCCCAGGCATCCTCCAAAGCTCCTCAGGAACTGCAGAGGTGGCTTTGCAGAGCCCGGCGAGAGGCACCTGCGAGGGGCTGTGCGAGGCTGCAACAGCGCCCACAAACAGCCCCCGCCGCGGGGGTGACGGTGCCGCATCCCCGCGAGGTGCAGACCCCTCGTGCGTCCCGGTCTGCGTTGATGCCGGTCGGCACAGGAGCGCCGTGCACAGGGAATATCGGCTGGGTGCAAACCGTGGACACTTCCCTGGGCGTGACGGCTCAGCCCCTTTGCTCTTCCCTGTGCGGCACCGGTGGCTTTCAGAGGCTGTTAATGGTGTGGGGCCAAATCCTGTTTCCCATTCCCCCTCCTGGGAAAATGTGCTGAGCCTCCCCTGAAGTTCATAGGGAGGGACCCAAACTTTCTCTGCTGACAGCGAGAGCAGAATCCAGCCCTAAGTGTTCAAAGTTTCCCAGTGTTGTTTTTTTCTTTTTCAAATCAATGTCATTTTAAAATTATATAACTGCAAAAAAGCATCAGAAAAACTTAGGGATGGTGCTTCTATTTTATCAAACCTTTTCTCCATTAGTCTTCCCACTCAACTGCTGTCACCCATTAGCCTGCCAAAGAAACGTTAGACGGATCCTTTCTCTTTGGCAGCTCAGCAGGTAGCACTTACCTGCCCTGCCAGCCAGCCCTGCTCATGTCCTGCCCAGCTTCCCTGCGGATGGGCTTTGCCCGTGCCAAGGACAGCGGGAATACTAGTGGGGACAGCCCTTTAGCACCGACCCCGCGGCCCCTAGTCCTAGCCAAATCACGTAAAGAGGGTAAAAGCCCCCAAACTCTCCTTCTGCAGCAGCCGCCAGTGTTGGGAGAGTTTGCCACGACCCGGGATTTCCACGGATGGGCATCGCCCCAGTGAACTCATGCTGAAATACCCGGCCATATTCCCACTGAATTTGGAAGGAACTGGAGCAACTTTGGAGCTGCCAAAGCTTCTCCTTTGAAATAGTTTTTGACGGGAATTCAGGTTTTTCTGATGGAGAGGGGGGTCTTTTCCTTGTGCAAAACGGAGTTGTTTCCCTTGGGAAGCATCACTGAAAATCCCCCGCTATCGGCAAACGGCCGCCGTCGCCCTGGGAATCTCCACGTGCCTTCGCCCTGCCGTGCCGCCGGGTGAACATGCCAGGAGCAGTCAGGGCGAAGTCGAATCAGCTGGAGACTTGCCCTCCTGTGCTTCCAGCCACATCCCGCAGGTACACCGGCAACTTTTATAATAATTGTATTTATTGATTTCTGCCAATGTGACCTGTGCGCTCAGCTAGAGCACACGGCTGTGCGAGCAAGCATCAGGGCGTGCGTGCGTGCGTGAGACGCGCACCCTTCCCAAGCACCAACCCACACACATGGCTCTCTCCTGGACTCAGGACAGCGATCTCCAGGTGACCGTTCATGCTGTGGACCTCTGACACCTGCTCTGGCTATTTCTGCTCTCCATGCAGAGCCACTTGCTCACAAAGAAAGAACCCACCCCAAACTAGCATTTTTGCAGTATGGTGCAAGTCTTTGTGCCACAAATCATTCCCAATAGCAAATAGATTTGGGGATGGGGAGGTTTCAGTGGCGACTTTTGGGTCAGATCCTGGCTGTGGGAACATTCCAAGGCTACTTAATCCTTAAAATTCCAGCCAAAGCCTCGGTGGGGAGACCCCAAACTGGCCCAGAGAGTTAAATATTTGCTTTTCAGCAGATGACCCTCATGCAGCAAATACAGCAGCCTCCAACCGTGGCCCTAGTGCAGCAGGATTAAAGTCTGAGGTTGTTTCATGCAAGAGGTGACCGTCCCCTTTCATCCTGACCGAGCTGTGCTCGTATTTCAGTATTTGAAGCATGACTTTCCCAGCTTCCCTCCCTGCTGCTATAAAGAACGGGGCTGTGGCAGCCTCTTCGCCTTCGCTTGCATTTGAAATAACAGCAACAGGTTTAAGAGGAGAAAGGGCTATTTCCCACCTGGCTCCCACAAGAGTCTTCAAATACCTAGGAAAGACAAAGAATAAATATTAACTTAAGAAATTGCTCCCTTAACTTGATTTAGAAGCAAAACTCCCTGGGAGAGATGTAATTTTCAGTCCCCTTCAGCATCTAAACACAGAGCAGCTTTCCTCTGTATTTGCTAGGTCCAGTAAATTTAACCTGAGAAAAAAAGTGTTCAGCAGAGGCAGGAAGGGTGGAATTACGACAGCAGGCGAATATTCCCTCCAGACAGAGGAGGTGACATGAAATATTCACCAGGACTCCTCCTGGCCCTGGCCTGACCGCAGGGGCTGCTGTGTGGGTGCCACGTCCAGCCCCAGATGTCCACCGGGAAGCTCCAGGTTCCCATTTTCCAGGTGCTATTGCTCCTTGGGATGTGACATCTGAGGCCAGGTGAGGTCCAGAAGAGCCTCCAGACCCACATTCACACTCCAGGCCACGGAGTATCCAGAATTATCCCCCCAAGACAGAGAAGCCGGGATCTCCCTCCCACATCCCCCACTATTGTGTCCCACTGCCACGTGTGAAGGTGTAGGTAACGTCTAATCCTCATATGGATCAGCTCACGGCCCCACAGCCCAGGACCAGCATGCTGAATTGCACAGATTTGAATAATAAAGTGAGCTTAGAGGCTTTTTTTCTTTCCCCAGATTCTTTTTTAATTAAGCCAGAACATCTCCTGTGGCAGTGTACACAAAGAGGTAAAAAGCTCTGGAGCGTGATTAAACACCCAAGTGAAGCAGCGACAACATCGCTCCTGCTCCCGCGCTGCACAGCCCATCAGAAATAAAGACGTGAGCTAAAATAGCACGAGCTCATCCAGCAAAATGCCAGGTGACTCCAAGCAAACTTCAGCCCTTTATATACAGGCAAAAGAAAAAGAAAAAGAGATGACAACACAAAAAAAACGGCTGCAGCACTGCTCTGTGAAGAGCCGCCTCAAGGCTCTGAAGTTCAGAGATGCAGTCCCTGTCTCCAAAAAGGAGACAAGATTCAGTTTTCTTTTTTGTCCTGAAGATGGAATAATTTCTCCAGCCTCCGGCCGTGTCTCATGCATCCCCCCACTTTCTGGCAGTCTTGCAGGACTCCTTTTCAAAGGCGTTGCTTTCTCTTTTCTCATATCTGTGCTGCGTGGTGGGCTGGATGGATCCAGGATAACTCCAGGTGACGTAGCAGAAGTATACCAAAGCTCGGGTATGGGGTGCCAGACTCTTTTTCCATCTGTCTCTCCCCATTTCCTTCCAATCCCCAGACAGAGCAGCAGTGATTTGCTCCAGCTCACAGGGCGCTGCGTGACCCTCTCCCGCCCAGCACGACCGCGCGATGTCTCACCGGGGCTGAGCTAAAACATTGCGGCCAGCCAAGCCTCGGGGCTGCCCACTGAGGGAGGGGAGGCTCTTGCTCAGCCCTGGCCAGCAGGATGGTGGCCACAGGGCCACCAAAATGCATGGAGAGCATTGCAGCAGGAGGTGGGTTGTCCCCACCTTCCCTTGTGACTGCGGTGCTGGTAGGTACAAGAAGCCCCATGTTCCGTAACAGATTTGTTGAGCGCAACAGGAAAGGAGCTTACTGATATTGAGAGGCTGTGAGAACTTTGCGTTTAAATTTGCTCAAAAGAGTTAACGTTAAAAATAGTTCTTAAGAAATCCAGAGGTATTTTCATTTGTTTCACTCCCTCTCCTCTTTTCTTCAGTGGCGAAATGGAAAACAGGAGAAGAAAGAAAGGGAGATAACTGGGAGGATGCCATCTGGGAAGTTTAAAATAGATTAAAATCATTCGTCTTTTCTACCTGCAGAAGAAATATATACACATATATATACACGGGCGCGCATATATATATGTATATATTATCTTTTTGCTCCTTTAAGGAAAGTTAGTGAACGATGGTTATCTCAGGAAATGCCAATTTAACTAGACTCGGCTAATTAGAGGACACAGGACAGCCCTGGCATGCGTGGCACTGCACAGGACCCTTGATAATCTCCAGTTGTTTTTTAAGAGGATTCCAAGCCCAGGGACCAGCCCTTTCCAGCCACGTGTCTCAGTGTCCCCTCCAAAAACCTGGGAAGTTGGAGGAGGAAATCCTTGCTGGCGTGCAGGGACAGGGGACTCCCTGCGTGTGCATCCCGGCTGTTGTGTGGGCAAATGTGACACCTCTACGGGGAGTCACAGCCAGGTCCCCCACCCCAGCTGAGATGTGGCTCCTCCTGAAGCCTTTCTAATTAATCCTTAGCAGCCTCCTGCATAACCCTAGAAAACCCCGCTTTTATTTGCTTTTCACAGACTGTGAGTGCCAGCGTAATCCCTGGAAGAGCAGCAGCATCTTTACTCACTTGGGCATTTGTTTGATCTCTCTCGGGTGTTTTTTTTAATACACACATGAGGCACGGAAAATGAGATATCAAAAGTTTTCCTATTTCTGGACCTGAAAGCAGAGTTGTAAAATGCAAACCGTTTTACTACTCTACTGATGCCAGAATGCATGCAGCAGATTAGGAGCTAGGCTACTGACATATTATTTATGTGCCTTCAATATTTTATTATGGATCAAGTATTTCACCTCCCTACATTAAAAGCACACAGCCCCAAAACACTGCAGACCCAGAAAAATCGCTGGAACAGATGCAGTCAGGGCTGCACCTAGGAGGGTTCTGCTCTGAGAATCCTCGATTAATTCGGAGAATTTCACTGCCGGGAGCTCAATAACTGACTTTCAAGGAAAATAAAACGGAAGCAAAGCAAACCAGCCCCCTTCGGAACGAAGGCGTTGTTGTGGGGTGGCAGCAGCCTGCAGGTTCCCCAGAGCTGCGCTGGTCCGGGCTGGCGCCGGGGCGGCTTTGTCACACGCTGGGATTTGAGGCAGCAGTCGCAGAATGAAGGCCAAGATGGTAGCTTCCATGGAAACCCCTCTTTCCAAGCGGTTTGTGACTTTCACGTAACATGGTGGCTTCAGCAGGAATTGTCTGGGCAGCAGCTAAGCGAAGCAGAGAAGTATTCCAGAAAAATGGGTGCTTGCAGAACACAAGGGAGGAGCACGCTCATTTTGCTCTGAGCTATGCCGACCCGCTGGGCTGCGAGAGCAGATCTGCCCCAGCGAGGCGCTCGTTGTGTGGCCGTGCCGGAGTCAGATCCCCGCAAAGCCGGCAGCTCTGCGGGTCACCCGGCTGTGCTCAGCCTGTGCTTTCTGCACCGGGATCTCCCGCGGCACCGGGGGATGCTCCTGCGCAGGGAACGGGGGTCCCTTTCCCGACCCACGGTGACTTTGAACCTCCAGCCTGGGGACAACCGGCCTTTTGGTCTCGGGCTGCATCAGGGGAGGTTCAGATTGGATATTAGGAAAAGTTTCTGTACTGAAAGAGTGGTCAGGCATTGGACCAGGCTGCCCAGGGCAGTGGTGCAGTCACCATCCCTGGAGGGGTTCAAAAAATGTGTAGATGTGGCACTTCAGGACATGGTTGAGCAGGCATGGTGGTGTGGTGTTGATGGTTGGACTTGATGATCTCAGAGGTCTTTTCCAACCTTCATGATTCCGTGATTCTATTCTATTCATTCTCCTTGGCTTGAGCTCCTGAGAGCTGAAATCAAGCCCTTCATTTTCCAGGGGCTTGGACAGCCCAGACCCCAGTGCTGCAAGGTGCTGATCAGAGTCCTGCACCTCTTGATCCCATCCCTGTAATCTCGCCTCCTGCCTTCAGCGAGTAAAACCGCTCTAAAGCAGACGATGCCGCAGCTTTGCGAAGCTGATCCACGTCCCGGGCGCGCTCATGGTGTTGCTACCGAGCCGTAACTCATCGCGGCGCCGAACCGGGGGTGAATCTGCTGCCCACCCGCGTGGCAAGAACTGCTCTGCGGAACTGAGCGATGGAATAAATCCCACAAATCCCCTGGGATGCCCTAACTCCCGCTCACAGGGGTGGAGGGAAGCTGCAGCCCTGAGAGCCAAGCCCGGAAACCTCGGAAACTCTTGCGCTAAATTCACATTTATGGACCTGAGCTTTTAACTCCGCATCTGGCTCTCCCGGGGGCTGCAGGGCTCTGGGGAACAGAGGGGGTTTGCAGGGTTTGCAGCTTGCCAGTCCCCCTGAGAGTCCGGAGGGAAAAGCGTTCGGGGTTGAGCTTTCACTCCTTTGGCTCCCTTACGGGATGAATTAAATAATAGCAATAAAAGGGTCCAGCTGGAAGAAAGTATTGTGATTTACTTTCCAGGGGTTTTAAAGCTTTTATTTAATCCTTTTTGTCTTAACCTGAGACAATGTTTGAAGTGAAAATGAAGTTTCAAAAGAAGGCTATGCTTTTGCTTTAGAGAAACTTCAGAGTATTTGTCTTTTCTGTGCCTTGCGGGAGCACGCGGGTTACATCTTGGGGGGCGGAACGGCAGGATTCACCCGAAATGATTCACTGAGTTTCTCCCGTACAGTTTTCTTTCCATCCAAACTCTGTTCCCCAACAGAAGGAGCGAACTCACCCACCCAAGGGATAATTCTAAGAGTGACTTGTTGATTAATAAGCAATATTTATTGATTCCAGCTCTATTCTTCTTTCCATGCCTTAAGCCCAATAAGCTTTTAAGCTGCTCTGGCTGCATAAAGAATTAACCAGGGCTCTGACGAAGCAAGCGCCCAGGGTGAGGGGGTAATGGGAGCTCTTTCTCAAACAGCGGGAAGAATGGAAAGGGGTTTCCAGAGGGTGGGCGCGTGGGCCGGGCGAGACGTCGCACCCGCTGAGGCGGGCTTCGAGTTTTGTAATTTTATGATCAGGTTTTGTCTGGTTTGTCTTCATGAAGTTTTCATGGGGAAGCTTTGGAATTTCAGCTCAGGATGAAGTTGTTCTTACTCCTATTGACCATCAGCTTTTCTTTGCTTTTTTTTTTTTTAGATTAAGAGAAGTTACTTCCCTGTGATAAATCTGGAGATTTGAGCAGATCATTTGGAGTGGGCGCATTAAGGGAATAAAGCAGCTTTCCACGCAAACCTGGCATTCTTCCCTTCACAGTCCCCCTTTGCCAAACTACCCCCACCCCAAAGCCGAAGTGAAAAACCCTTCAGAGAGGGGGCAGAGGCTGAGAATAAGCAAGTGGAGGAATTCCAGGGCTGCGCTGTGTCTCTCTGGCCAGGCACAGCCCATAGCCCAGGCACCGCCAGGGAACCCGGCACCGTCCCTGACTCTTTGATGCAAGGCAGCGATGAGGTTTGGGGCGGGGGGAGGGAATATCTGAGGACGTTTGTAGCCAGGCACCTTTTACGTCCTGGGGTTTGTGTCAATCTATCTCTGTGACAATCTCAGACCGCCTCGTGGCAAAGCGGTTCGGATGTTTATTATCCTGAGTGAGCCAAGGGGAAAAACTCCCACTGATTTCAACAGGTGGCAGGAAAAAAGCCGAGATCTGCTTCAAAACCGGGCTGAGAGCTGCTCGATATCGCGCTAGGACGAACGGAGTCACTTCTGGCTTTTTCCCATTGGGTTTGAGAAAGGTCGCGGCCATCTTTCTGGGTTTGGAAAGGCTTTGATGCTCACGAGCGGTGCTAAAAAATGGTGAAACTCCTGCGGAGCGCGGTCACGGGTACGCTGCGAGCAGGGGCACCGCAAATCAGCCAAGTTATCCGAGGGAGTAAAGCTGAGCCGACGTGTTTGCGTAAATCCCTGCTGCCCCCAGCTCCGGCACGGGAGACCAGGGCACGAGCTCGGGGCCCCTCAAACACATTTTTCCCTGTGGCCCCAGAGCCAGGAGTGGGATTTCGGGGTTTGCTGGGGTTCAGCTGCACGTTTGCAGCTTTGCCACAGTGAAACAGAAACTCTCCGCAGGCGGCTGGAGATAACCGGGCTGTAACGGCTCCATCTATTGGGTGAAAACACAGAACGGAGCAAAACGCACGCGGAAAATAAATTCAGAGGGGAGAAAAAATAAAATATCAGAGGGGATTCAAAGCAGTTATCGCCACTTACGGCTTAATTGGACACAATTACAGCGATGCTTCTTGGTACTGTTCGAAATCAAAATGCAGGTGACGCCGAGCTGCTTTTCAGAGCTCGGAGGACGAGACACCAACCCAGACCGCAAGTTATTGCCGGCTGGTCAAGGCGGTGGGGAAAGGGGGCTCTTTTTGCGCGCCCGACGCAGGGCAGCAGGACCCCGCTGTCCCCCAAAGCGCTCCCCGGGCTTCGGCATGGCCTGGGCGCACGGCTGGCAGGGGCC
>Ga0065711_1046720_pt1 | contig 12736 bp, 8 predicted proteins | sample Hoacrofraction12_FD_59098 | JGI IMG/M metagenome (GOLD analysis project Ga0065711, IMG submission 59098) | Hoatzin crop microbial communities from Cojedes, Venezuela - Epithelial fraction 12 v2 (version 2) | ecosystem: Host-associated > Birds > Digestive system > Esophagus > Crop | place...
TGCGTGTGTTTATTTTTTTAATACAAAGATACAACCCAGCTTGAGATTCTGCCTCTCTGCCTTAAAGAATATCTCAACAGACAAATTCAATCTGTGCACGTTTAACTCCTTCAAACGTCCAAGGAAGTAATTCTGTATGCAACCATTTCACACGCAGAGTTCCAGTTCACGGCAACACAAGCTTATTCTGCTGATCCGATGAAGGGAGGGCACAGTTCGCACTGGAAGAATTGGCTGGGACTGAACGCTACTAATTTTAGTGTGGATGTAAACTAGGAAATCCAAACGAAAAGGGAGACTGAGATAAAATGTGAAGATACTCCAGCCAACAAATCCACTTTCTTTAAATACCAACTGCTAGCATTAAGCCTATTTTTTTCCAGTTTTATTCCATTATTTTGAATTAACAAAGAAAATCTTGTGCAACTAACTTGGGTGGCAGCATTCCTGGAATCTGCTTTCTGACCGAGCTGGAAACTCATGGCAGAACCAGTGAGTTACCTTTTTTATGTAATGAAAACAGAAAAACGCACAGTACGATCGGTACTGAAGCCCATGTGTTATTTATTTGGACACCAAGTTCTTTTCATGTTACGCTCTTCCAGCAATTTCAGTTTTCAGTGAGACAGAGATGGAAATTAGTGAGGTCCACTGGAAAAGTTGTTATGATAGCACTGGAAGGAAATTGGAATAGGTTCTGTAGATATTTTAAACAGACATATTTGGGGGTTTAGCCTAAATCTATTAAGATGGGGTAGGGCTGAATTCAGACTACCAACAACTCTGCAAAACTGTACTGGCTTATGGACTGGATGGTGCACTCTTCATAACCACAAAGCCTAGAAACACCTTGCTTTTCAAGTGGAAAATTCGGTTTTAGACCAATTCTGTTCCAAGGAACCACTGTGAGGTAGATTTCCCAGGCTGAACCGATTTTGCAGTTTGTTCCTGAGTATCGTAGCTCCACCATCTTACTACCTGAGTCTAACTTCTAGTCTGAAATTACTCATGGTAGCTTTGTATCTGTATGTTCTTGAGCAAAACATCAGAGTCTAGAACTGGTAGAACTAACACAGGAATTGCAAGTAGTGTTGCACAGAACCAAGCTGAGACCAAGAAAGGGCATAAAAGGGGAGGAAGCGCAGGTACTATTTAAGGAAGAAGAGACCCATGTTTGCAGGACATTGTGTAAAAACTCAGGAACTGAGGCTCCTGCCTCCAACATCACGTAATTATGCACAGGGACCTTGCCAGTCCCTCGTGAGGAAGAAAGACGAACGAAGAATTTCACATGATAATACTGCCAGGCTGGAAGGAACCAAAGCAGCGCATTTCTGTACAGCATGCAAATATTTTTCAGCACTATAAAAATAAACAAGCTTAGACAAGTGAGCTACTCACCACTGTCTGATGAGTAGCTATAGTGCTATAGCTCAATTAACCTGCATGGAGCAATAATAACCTCACAAGTGAAGAGAAGCATCTTTCTTTAGCTTGTGTAACCAAGAGGAATGCAAGAGTCCCTCTGAGGACAGCCTGTACATACTTGCCCAGAATTACTGCTTAGCCAAGAAGCTAATTAGCTTACACATCAGGTGGGATAGGAACAGGTTCACCACCTCAAAAGGCCTTGAGTACAGCTAAGCACTTTCAGTTTTACTACTAAATTTTGTGACACTCATACACAAAATGACCCAGTCACAGATTTCAAACTCAAGCAGTAAATTTTGCTAAGTAATTCCATGTTTTCCTTAAAAGATGTGCATGTGATACTGCTTATCCTGGTTGGCAACAGGTGATGGGATGCTATCAGTTAGATGAAGTCTTAGGTTGTTTTTTCAGGTGCAGAGTTATCTTCAGACATACCTGCACACTGTAATAGAGGAGGAGGACACAAAACAGACATAGCATAGAAAGGACCGGTTGTGAAGACCCTGGGCAATCGCAGAGACCGGCTCCCATGCTGAGTCACCCACTGTTTAATAGAAAGATGCCTTTGCTACATGGCCTACGCAAAACCCAGCAGGCTGCTTGCCTTATCCTGCAAAATTTGCTTAACACGAGTGTCTCTAAGACCACTGGAAACATGGTTGTTCTGCACACACACTCACTTTGAAGTGGCTAGGAGCAACAGACTCGCAAGGGCGAGGTCCTAAATTATTTAATGAATAGCGCAGGTTATCACTGAACGCTCTTCGTTTCATTTCAGCCCTACCCAAGGAGGAGGAAGCGAGCAAATACACACTAGGACAGTCCTCGAGAATAAAGGTTCCCAACGTCTGGCGCCAACACCCAAACCTGCAAGGCGGCACACAACGAATCCCAGAGCTGCGAGAGCCTTTTAGCACCTGCTCCTAACCAACAGTGTGTTTCAGACTCCAACCACAAACGCTTCCCCAGCTCTCATTCAAGCACGCCGTCCCTGCTTGCCTCGCTCTGCTGACTGTGGCTCAGGTGATCCTGGAGGGTGGCACCAAGCAGGTGCATGGAGCAGCGCCAGCATTACTCATCTTCATACCAGGAGGACAGAGTCACTGGGCAAATAAGAAAAATTTCCTTCTTTTAACTAAAAACCAGAACAATGTCACCCAGAGGGGTGCAAATAATACACGTACTCTTTATATTAGATCATCAGGCAATTATAGCGAGAGGCCACCAGAACACCCAAAGATTGACCATGGTTCTAACAACTGTCTAGGCCAAACCAAGCCCACCTCCAGCAAGGCCTAGAGTGCCTCGCCGAGAGCCACTAACCATTCTCCTCAAGCGCTTGTGGCACTGGGATTCGTCCACAGAACCGCACAAGAAATCCTGGCAGGCCTGAAGAAAAAGCAGCAAGTCCCTTGGTCTGCCTTGAGATAAGTAAGTCAAGACATCAACACAGAAGACCTCCTCTAAATAACACCTCTAAGGAAAAAACTGAAAAGACCTTACTTGACCTCTGAATTACTGCTCCCTCACTATAAAGTATCAATTTCTTCACAGGGAAGTACCTATAATCTTCACCAATGTAATTTAGGTTTTAAATTACAAAGGAAAAAAAAAAAAAGAGAGAAGAATAAACACTTGCAGAGCCTGGCAGAAACAGGAATGCTTCACGGCTTTTAAGCATTTTGATAAGAATGCTATGGAATTTCAAGTCCCTCCATAAAATTTCAAAAATCAGAGGGGCAGGAGGATTTATTCTGAATATACTGGTCTAACAGCAAAACCGGTCTAGGTATACCCATCCAGCTGTTTTTACTGGGAATACTTCTACGTGAATATATCACACCATCCAGTTACTTAAACTGTTACGCAGCATTACCAAGCACTACTCACACAGCTGCAGAGAGACAACCCTTTAGTGGCATGTACTGCAATTTCTGCGTATTTAATGAAACACTAATTCCAGCATAGGCGACGGGAGCTCTGCTACTAACTTTATAAAGGTCAAGATCTTGTGTTTTAGATGTCTTCTTGATAAAGCCAGATCAAGCTTATGCAGGTTTAGTCACATCAGGTCTCATTTCAGAGGACTGCCTCCCGACACACACCGAGCGAGATTCATCTGCTTCAAACTTCACAGATTTCCAGTAAATATCCTTGTGGAATTGGGGAACCGTCGTAAACCCAGGCCACAATTTTAATTCAACATCAAGTTTTGTTTTGTCTTTTAAGAATGCTCCACTTCTTGCTGCTGCTAGCACTCCGGCAGCGCCCTGCTTCTGTCGTCAGCAGCCCCTGTCCCACAACTATCCCAAGTATGCCTCAGCACCATTTTCATTGCATTGTGTGGTTTCTCCATTCCTTCACTGATTTAGTCCAGGCCTCTCCTCGGGGCTCTCAGATAATGAAAACCATGTGAGGGTAGAATGTAATCTTCAAACACGCAAACCAGTTTCATGTGCATTATCAGAAGGGAGCAAAATGTTGACAGTGCATCATTTGTCCCTACTGATAGGATCAGGCTGTTTTAATTGCTGGTGAGATAAAAAAAGATTAGAATCACCATGTACATTAAAAATAAAGTCAAACTTCGAACCTAAAAGCTTAAGTCCTGAAAACAATGGAAATACACTCCCCAAACAGACATATCTGTTTTATGGCACCTTAAGGTAGCTTTTCCTCCCACGGCAGTTGTGACATCCTGACAATCAGTACCATAAGCTGACACAAACAAAAACGGCAGGTGAAGAAGGGTGTAGAGAAGAAAACAATCACTATGGCCTAACATTAGCGTGGAATTTTCTGGCTTTTTCTAGCATTACCACAATTTAAACTATTTTAAGTTCCCATATGGAAGAGCTCTTCCTATTTCACAAAGCAGTTTTACAGAATTTAATGGAACCAGTCACACACTATGGAAAGCAAGCAGCCATGGGCCCTCCTATTTTCAAAGGGCTGCCTTTTTTTCCCCGTTTGAAAAGAAACAGTTAAAATCTAGTTAACTTCTCCATTGTCAGTCAGCCTAACAGAGCTGGTCATGTTCATTCCGAGATGCTGTGGCTCAAGTGAGGGAACAAACCTAATGCAGTACTGGGACAAACCAGTATCACGAAGCCAGCCCATTTTGTGATCGCCATGGGTAGCACAGGTTAAAAAGATGGATCTGCATTTTTTAAAAAAAGTAAAGCCTAACAGAAGATCCAGACCATCAAACTTTTGGAAAGCAAGGATGTTATAATAGAACAACACCAAAACCACTTTTATCATAACTACCTGGGTTTTTCATGTGCACCTCGGAAAACCTTTAATTACTTGTAAGATGATTAACTAAGCCTCAGCACCACACTGTGAGGAAGATATTCACTGTGTTCGTTTTAGTACAGCGTTCATTGGCTAAGTCCTGGCCTGCATTTACTTTTTTGTTGCCACAACTATGTCACTCAGGGAACTGATTTCTCTCAATGTAACTATTCCAGCAACCACTCTAAAGCAGATGCAGTTACACTAGGAAATAATTGTTTTTAGGCATATGACTTAGGAAATCTTGTGTAAACCATACCAGCAAAACTTCTTCCTTGCTAATATAAACTTCAGCACTGCTGGAAAGGTTTTCCATAATAACTGGAACAGGAAAAATTTTAAGCACAGATCCCGCCTAAACGGTGTTGATGGAGGATGTAGGCGTCCCAGAACTTGCGCAAGCAGAAGGCCAGGGAACTTCCTGAGTATCTTCTACAGCTGGAGAAGACACTTCTGCAAGGTATCCCTAGCAGCTGCAGAAACAAAAAGTTAGAGCTACACAATATTCCCCTAGCGAAGCAAATCTGCATGTTCGTGTCTTGATGGTGCAATGTCAGCAACTAATAACACACGACAATCTTAAGCCACTTCTGCACTGAGATGTGCTAACATGAACTCCAGATTGCGCAGAAACCACAGGTAACACAAATCCAAACCAATCAACCTTGGCCCAGCTCTCAATCAGAGCTGCAGTCAATGCCAGCAGCGTTTGCAGTGGGAAGCGCACTGAGCTCTCACCACCCGAGGAACGCGACTGCTCGGGCCCCGCTCAGGCTGCAAAACCTGCTACCCCGCGTCTCGCACGGCAACACGCAGCCCGAGTGCTGCCGCAGAGCCGTCGGCCTCCCGCGAGCACCGTCGTGGGCCCCGAGCTCCGTTTCAGCCTTCTGAGATTGCTCCACGGAAACCTCCCTCCAAAATGCCACCGGAGCAGTCGGGGACGGGGCCAGTGGCCTCCCGTACAAATTGCCTCTTGCCATCCCAACCTTCCCAAATCAGAAATGCACTGGTCTTTCGCCAGGTGGTAAATCCACTCTTCCCCCACAGGTGCTAACATTTTTCTTGCTGCTTTTTCTGTTTTAAACAAGATCCGAGTGCTCCACACCCGATTCCCACCCAGCAACAGCAAAAGCTGGTTTTTTTTCACTTAACTTTGGAGTCCTCTTTTCTGCCTGCTCTCTAGGGTTACCTGATCTTACCCAAAAGCAAGGTGGCATAGACTACATAATTGCTCTCAGTCTGTTCAGCCTTCACCATTCTGCAGTAAAAAGTGCTTCAAGCTTGGCTTTACCCAATACGAATATCAGCATGCAGTTGTGATGACTTCAGTAAACTCCACATTACCAACTCCTCGTGGCCCTCCACAGGCTATCTCACGCTGCTTTTACGTTCTGTGTCTCCAGAAACATGGAGGAGGTTTCAGCTTTGTTTCTTTTCAAAAAGACAAGGGGAAAACCAGGAAGGTCTGTTTTCCCACCCTGTTCTTCCCAAGCCCCACAACAAGATGGGTAGCCCTAGTATGAAGCAATAAAATTTGTTTCAGCTGGACACAGAACCACCCAAATTAGAACAGCAGGAAAAGTCCACCGAACCCCGAAGTGAACAAAGTCACTGAAATGTGGAATTACTTTCCTTGAGGGTTACAGTAAATAATCCTAAGAGATTAAGTAATTCTTTTAAAAAACAAGTTGTGTAGAGACACAAAGCGTTTTAAAGCAAGCAAACATTACTGTGATACAACTCTTAGACAAGGTCTCACAAATTAATTCATTAAACAAAAACTTAAATTGGCTTAATTCATAGACATTCATATAAGAGAACTGCTCAACAACATCTTGGTCCACAATTAGCCACTGTAAGTGCTTTGCTAATACAAATAATAGCAAGGCCTTTAAAAAACGATTTGATTAGATCAGTTACCTTCTCTATGGTTTAAACCAAGTCTTGGTTCTATACTCTAACCAACAGTGATGAACCTTATATAGGCCAACAGTAGTTACCAAGGAAAGCAGCCAAAGACCTCTCCAAACCCCCAAAGATTTTCAAATACTTTGTATTTAAAAAAATAAAAGGTTATTTTAAGCTTAGACACAACAAAACTAGACAACAGTCATTCTGAGAGAGGATGAGAAAGTAAAAAAGCAACAAGTATGAATGGCAGTATTTATCTCCGAACCCCTTCTGCAGGACCAAGAATGCAGACTGCGTGCCAGCAAAATATGAGACGATTCAGCTATTCGAAACAGGAGCGAGCGGTCGCTTTTCCAGCGCTAAGCTGGCAGTACGGGAGCTGCTCACAACAAAGCATGAGACATCGAACAACCACCATGAAGCATGACCACAACCCACGAGCCCCAGGCGCTACAGGAGACTCCAACACACATTCTAAGCACCTCACATAACCACTGCTCCACTAAAACATGATTTTAAAGCTGTGAGAACTCTGTTTCCATGGGCCTTTTTATTTTGTTCTCAGTTTTTTGTTTTGATCACGACTTTTCCTCTCCCATTCCTGTTCACTTACCAATCTCCTGTTTACATCAAATGTCTGGTTTGCCCTGAACAGCCATTTCTACACAGGTAAATTTCAAATACATTCTTACTTAAGAAATCACATCGAAGTGTCTACACAAACACAAATATCATCAACCCTGAAAAACTTCTTTCACTCACTGGCATAGCAGGCAAGTAACACAAACATTATACCGCATATTTAAAAACTAATTGCTCCTAGGAGCTCCTACATTATTATTCCCCAAAGTTGTTGAGATTTTTTTCTGTCTTGGAGATTACATTTCAAGGCTGCTCTGGAGAGCCAAGTAATATGCAAGATTTGGATATTTGCTGACTTTAGAATTCTCCATGCAGTACAGTATTTTCACATGGATACAATTTCAGCATCAGATCTGTCCAAAGCATGACCCAAATACTTCTGCAAAAGCTGAAGGTATGGCCGCGGCGTGGAGGCTGCAGGATGCAATTCCTCCTGTGGCCGGCACCGCTTTCCAGAGCTGCTTGGGAATACACTCTCCCCTGTCGAAAAGGGTTTAACCACTGCGAAGCTCCTGCAGCCATACTGGACTCACAGGGCAGCTATGTGCCTGTTCTTTCATAAAGACCGTGATTTAAAGCCTACAGTACAACGATGCCATATATGGGGCACATACAGACAGAAGATCAAGCACAAGAGGTAGATGAAAGTCTGATCTAGGAAGTAACTGCTCATCAGAAAGTAAGACAAGCAAAGAATTCCTGAAAGCTGAAAATGAGCTTACAGAAATCGGTCGTGGCCCAGATTCAACACAATGGACTAAATCGTTCTGACAAATCCTCTCGTGCTTCCTGAAACTTTCTAACCCCAGCAACAGGCGATTTGGAACACTTCTATGAAGAACCAAGAGATCCAAGTCCTCTCTTGTATTTCAGTGGGTAGGAGAAAGAGAGCCTTCAACCTGATTGCCAATCACCAAGAATGGCTGTTCTCACACTATTATAAACATTTGGTCTCCATGGAAGGGGGATACCTAGCAGCAAACATTGGCAACCAAGGACATTCCACTCCCACTATATCGTCCACAATAGCAAGGAGAAAAAAAAAATAAAATCCATATGGCTGTTTCATTTAGGAAACCTTTGAGAAAACTTCTTCAAAAGTGAGTGTCTGAAAATACCCTGAAATACGGGAATGTGCAACAGTTAAATGGGGGAAAACAGGCATCTTTATTCTGAAAGCATTTACGCCTCACCCCAAAGTGAGAACACCTAATAATCCAAGTTTGCCAAGAACAAGATCATAGTTTTCTTTTTAATTCAGAACAGAACCGAATACACACCATATTCTGCACTGAAAGGAGAATCTCGTAGTTTACAGGTGTCTGGAGCCAGGTTTGAGTTTAATACTAACTCTTAACATGTAAGAACTCTCTCACACTGGGCTTTGTCTTTCCGTCGGGTTACAGTTCTGCAGCTCTTTCAAAGCTGCCAGTAAGACCGAAGCAAGAACAGCAAAACGGAGTTCTGCCCCAAGAGAGGTCTGAACAGATAAACTCATCCACAGCTAAAAGTATTTGTATATTAACATACACTCGGACTGTTGATAATTCTAGAATTAAAGGCTTACTTCTGTATATACACTAATACAGCAACAACCTAAACCTAGATCAGATTTTGCTCCATGTTAAGAAAATAAAGCCTTTAACAAGCTGAAGTTTTACTTGAGCTCTTCATTCACTGTAGTAACAGTGAGCCCTAGCCATGGACCAAGACATTGCTGTGGTGGGTGCTATACAGAGTTAAAGGGTGCAAATTGTTCCACCAAAAAAAACCACCACCACCCCACCCCACCCCCAAGAAAAATCACACTACACTCAGCTGGAGACAAAAGGAAGGGATAGCAGAGGAAGAAGCGCTTATGTTTTAAGAACTTGGGGGTTGCAAATTCTCAATTTTACTGTCACAATTAGGAAAACGTGGCAGTAAAGCAATGTAACCTTATTTCTAAATGCACAGAAAGACGGGTCAGTCTGCTGATGAAAGACAGGATGAAGAGAACAAGAGAACGATCAAATTATCTACACTTCTGGGATTCTTGCTATTCTTTTGCAAAGTGAATAGCTTATGCTAATCAGGATGCATCTGAAATACATCATTCAAGCCTTCTTGTACAAATATAGTTCTTATTTATCCAGAAAGATCCCCACCAGCTGGCAATGTTTGCATACAATGTTAAACCCAACTTCAAGAGCCCATGCATTATGACTCATTTTACACTTAAAAACACAAGTTCTCTTCTCTGTTCTCAAAGATGGTGTATCCCATGAGATGAATTTTAGTGGAATTCAACAGTAATACACGCTGTCACTGTCCTACCTCCACTAGCACAAAGAAGTTACAAGTTTTCTGTGGTTTGGCGTTTTTTTTCTCCTAACGGTGCTTTGCCTTTGCCTACATAACATCTTTGGAGAAGGGACAAAAGGATCTGCACCAATTCCTTCTATATGAATCAAATATTTATGCTATACCCTCTTCAAGCGCTTTCATGTAGTAACCTATGGAATGTGATCTCCTGACCTTAACACTCAAGCACATCTAAATCAGCTGCCCTTTGAGCTGTATTACAGACTACAGAGAATTTTTGTACATTTCTGTTACAGGCACATGAAAACCTTGTGGCTCGGCTGTGGCATTCTGTGCTCCAAAGCATACATCAGTCCAAAGTTGCTCAAGCATACTTCAGGAAAGAGCAACACTTGGATTCTCCCGTGTTTATGGCACAATCTGATGTCATGTGTCACCATAAGTAGGTAGAACGACAAACCACACTATCAGCGCATTAACCAGCCATCGCAATTTAAATACGTGTCATGCCAAACAATACCACAATTACGAGGCGCCAGCACCACCGCAACCCCACGTCCCACTACTCTGCACTGCCCAGCTTCCCTTCTGCCTCCAGCCTCCTCCCAGGAGCAGCAGCGCTGCCTGCAGAACATCTCCAGAATCAGAGACAACGAGCCTGGGGGAAGACCAGGCGCCCCTTTCCCTCCTCCTGGAAATCCTGCCCTTTCCTCAAGAAAGCGCTAGAGCAGAAACAAGGGATTCTGTGTTGTGTTTGTGGCTCCCAGGAATGTTTTAAGGACAGGGTTTATGTTGCAAGTGTCCTGCAGAAAAAGAGAGGGAGACCAAGTGCCCCAGATGAACCCCTAACTTCAACTACGCGACAGGTTTTTCCAGGGTCAGCTCATGACCCTACTCCTAGGAGGAGCAGTCACTGAGGTAACCCTGGTGAATGTCAGACCCAAAGATTTAACAGGGTCATGGTCGTGATGGTAGGGTTCACGGTTTTATATCAGCCCTGAAAAACCGACACAACGCTGTCCATCACGCCTGCAGAAGCAGCACAAGAGTGCAGGACAAGCTCAAAAAGATGGATCTTGCATTCCCATCCTGATTTGGCAGAAAGGCTCAGTCCCCAAAAAAAGCCAAGGGTAGCAGAAAAAAGTGAGACAGCAGCCAAAACCTACGCCACGTCCTCTCCCCCAAGATGGTTCCTGGTCAGTCACCTGCCCCAGACCCCTCACAAGCTGCCCTCAGTCCTCTGCCTTTTCCACTTGTCTTTCCCCACCAAAATCCCTTGAAGGGAAAGGAAGAGGAAAAAAAAAAAAACATAAAAGAGGAACAGGGACGACAACAGACCAATGTTTAGCATTTCCTCTGTCATCCACAGGAAAAACCCACGCAGTGGGGAAGAGCACGATGTCAAGGCTGGTTTCACCACGTAAACAGCCAGATCCTCCTGCCGTGGGATGCTGCCTGTTTCCACTGGGAACAATATAACCCTCCCTGCAAAGAGGAGTCCTACCACCAGCCACACGAACTCCACAGGTCCTTCCCTTGCACAGAAGACCGGTAGCAATGAAGCTCTGGCCGTGAGAAGCGGGTATGTGAGTACAGAGCTGGGGGAGAAGGAAAGTTAGGAATTCACAGCGGTATTATCACTCGTAAAACGGCACACATTGAGCACTTGGCCCCTAGAGAAAGGAGTATGCTAGAAAATATGTTTCCCCGCGCAGAGCCTGGGCCTCCATCCAGTTATTATGTGCACATGTCCCTGCTGCGTTTTCAGTCTTACTTTAAACAAAAAAATCTCAAAACAAAGCAAACATATCCTCATACTCACTCTGCACAGTGCCAAGCATGTTCCCAGCCACATTCAATAATCTGTTAGGGCGTGTTAATTACGGGCTCAACACTTCTACACCTTGTGACACAGTAGTAAAGCACTCAAAGTAAAACAAATTCCAGTGTGAAACAAGAAGTCTCATCTGATTGCAGAAGCCCTGTTTGCACACGTGCACACGTAAATGCACATACATGCTTCTCTGTGAAGCATGACCAGCAAAGACAATCTTGACACGTGGATTACAAGCACAATGACTGCGATTATTTTCTCGAAAGAGCACCACAAGAAATGCGGCTGCTTTCAAGCACAGCCCGACACCAACCCACTTCAGCGACTACCACAGAATTTTACTTTATCCCATTACACACAAGCACATCACTATTAATTTCGGCTATTTACTGCCAGCGATGAAATGGGGGGTGACGCGTGCATTTTTTTCACAAGAATTTTGCAAGATGAAGAGCGATCTTTACAGGAGAGAGAAGCGATGGGCAAAAGCTGACAGAGAAGAGAGCCAAACTCCCAGGTTTAGGCTGCAAGAACGAACGTCGAGTCCTTTGCGCCATGAGCGCGTCTCTTACCTACTGCTCTGCTGCAGACAAAAGGGTTTTCTTCTTTTCAGAAACTTGGACACTTGTAGCTTGTCGGGTCAGTCGCACAAAGCTTCCCTGCTGCCAAAGGTATTTTTTTTCCCCTCGGGTTTTTGTTGTTGTTGTTTGGGTTTTTTTACCTCAGAGAGTAAAGGGCAGAACAGTGGATTCAGCAGGGGCAAAGGGTGGAATTCGAGACTCAACAGGCGAACTGCAGAGCACTCTCTAAGAGATGTTGTATTTCAAGGCGCTTTCACTTGCAAATCCTTCTTCATCCTCAGTGTCAATAAAACTGGAAGGGGGGGGAGGAAACTTTTTTAACTGCAGAAATAACCCGGACTCCACAGGAAGGGGAACTGGATTTGTGGCTCCACTTTTTCTTTTATTAAAAATAAATATACTTTCGGAGACAGGGTAAAAAAAAAAAACCCAGCACAGTCCGGCAGGACGCACCCGCAGCCCCTGGAAGGAGGCGGGATCCCAACAACGGCAGAACCGACGAACAGCGGGGGAAGCCTGCGTCCCGGTGCAGGCTCCGCTGTCAGTGACAGAGCCCGCGGCCACGGCAGGGACGGGCGGCCCGCAGCATCGCGCCCGGGGGAGGCTGCTCGGCTCCTCTCCGCGCTCCTTCTCCGCTGTTACCTGTGCGCGGCGGGGCCGGACGCGGGGCTGGGGCGGCGGCGGCGGCGGCGTCCCCCAGCACACGCTCCCCGCGGCGGCTGGGCTGCGCTGGCCT
>Ga0065711_1046722_pt1 | contig 12736 bp, 5 predicted proteins | sample Hoacrofraction12_FD_59098 | JGI IMG/M metagenome (GOLD analysis project Ga0065711, IMG submission 59098) | Hoatzin crop microbial communities from Cojedes, Venezuela - Epithelial fraction 12 v2 (version 2) | ecosystem: Host-associated > Birds > Digestive system > Esophagus > Crop | place...
GCTAGTTACCTGGGAGAAGAGACCAACACCTGCCTCACTACAACCTCCTTTCAGGTAGTTGTAGAGAGCAAGAAGGTCCCCCCTCAGCCTCCTCTTCTCCAGACTAAACAGCCCCAGCTCCCTCAGATGTTCCTCACTGGACTTGTTCTCTAGACCCCTCACCAGCCTCTTTGCCCTTCTTTGGACACGATTCAGCACCTCAAAGTCTTTCTTGTAGTGAGGGTCCCAAAACTGAACACAGTACTCCAGGTGTGGCCTCACCAGTGCCAAGAACATGGGGATGATCGTTTCCCTATTCCTGACGGCCACGCTATTTCTGATACAAGCCAGGATGCCGCTGGCCTTCTCGGCCACCTGGGCACGCTGCTGGCTCATGTTCAGCCAGCTATCAACCAACACCCCAAGGTCCTTTTCCGCCAGGCAGCTTTCCAGCCACTCCTCCCCAAGCCTGTAGCATTGCATGGGGTTGTTGTGACCCAAGTGCTGGACCCGGCACTTGGCCTTGTTGAACCTCACACAGTTGGCCTCGGCCCATCGATCCCGCCTGTCCAGACCCCCCTGCAGAGCCTTCCTACCCTCAAGCAGATCCACACTCCCACTCAACTAACTTATAACACAGTAAGAATCTTTTTTATAGATTACTTACATCCTTTATGCTTTGACACAATAATTAGCTTAAATTTACTATCTCTGTTCTAGAGAAAAGACAAGCTGGTTTTGTTTCTAAATGAGTGTAACGTATAATCTGAGAGTGAAAGTATTAGCCTATGTAACTTTTTTGATTTTTCCAAAATTTCACTGTTTCAGCTGCATTACAATGCACTCTGCTTTTCTGACATAAGATTTCTCATGAAAGAGAAGATAATGCAATTTCTTGCAGGAGTTGAGCAATACTGTGGAAGTATTCACAATCTGCCTTAGAAACTACTATGTATTTCCTTGCATTGGAAGTGACTGTTCTCACCACTATGATGATACGAGGAGCACTTTATATAAATATGGTAGGAGCACAGAAGTTCAGTACTCGGTTCAGTAATGTTTGAGTTTCTCTGATAGAAGCTGAGGAAAAAACAGTGAGCCAGCATTTCCAAAGAGAAAGCTGTTTTATAAAATGTTTGAATTTGTAAAGTTTCTGTTACCATTTCTGGGGTTGAGGCATTACTAAGCTTCAGAGAATTTGTTTACAAAACAGGAAGTACTGATTTTTGCTTTGCCTCTCTTCCCTGGACCCACCAACAACAGTTTATATTCAAGTAGCATTCCTGCTTATCATCAGCCAAAGGATCCACAACTCAGCTTTGCTAGCCCAGACATATCCAGCACACTCAGAGCTTTCACTGCATATGTCAGAGTGAGAGAGAAGTGGACAAAAGGGGAGCAGAAGACTAAAGCTGACCCACGACTGACCACAAATGTTGTCAAATCAAAAGTCTAAGCATGGGTTCTCTTCTCTAAAATCAGACAAAATTTTAAAAATCCATTCTACCAGCCTAATAGACTGTCACTGTCCAAACAGCTCCTCATGTGAGCTATGTTATAGAATCATAGAATCATTTAGGTTGGAAAAGACGTCTAAGATCATCAAGCCCAACCACAAACCTAACTCTGCCAAGTCCACCACTAAACCATGTCTATGTGTCTTTTAAATACCTTGGAGGTATGGTGACTCCACTATTTCCCTGGGCAGCCTGTTCAATGATTGAAAACCCCTTTGGTGAAGAAATTTTTCCTAATATCCAATCTAAACCTCCCCTGGTGCAACTCGAGGCCATTTCCTCTCATTCTATCACTTACTTGGGAAAAGACACCGACCCCCACCTTGCTACAATCCCCTTTCAGGCAGTTGTAGAGAGTGGTAAGGTCTCTCCTCAGCCCCTTTTTCTCCAGGCTAAACAACCCCAGTTCGCTCAGCTGTTCCTCATTGGACTTGCTCTCTAGAACCTTCACCAGCTTCACTGCCCTTCTCTGGACACGCTCCAGCACCTCAATGTCCTTCTTGTAATGAGGAGCCCAAAACTGAACACAGTATTTGAGGTGCAGCCTCACCAGTGCCGAGTACAGGGGAGTGATCACTTCCCCAGTCCTACTGGCCACACTACTCCTGATACAAGCCAGGATGCTGCTGGCCTTCTTGGCCACCTGGGCACACTGTTACATGTACAATACTTACAGAAGAACCCTAAATTTCAAGGATATTTGCCTGAAATTACTACAATACAAATAAGGAATGACAAATTATGCAACAATCTGAAGGACATGCTTCAGCTTTCACCAGTGAACATACTGTATCTGTAGAACACAGGAAGGGAGTTACACACAGCATGTACACCTGCATACACAGACTTGTTCTACAGAGAAAAAAAAACCCAAATCACTTAAAATCAGCTTAAAAGAAAACAGAAGGCATGCCACACCTTCTATGATAGTGATCTTGCAATAGGGTGATGCAACACCACTACCAACAAACCTACCAAGAGAAACGCTAGTTAGAAAGCAAATAAAAACCACAAGACACTTAAGGGTTATGCTCGATAGCCAGAAGACAGACCTCAGGTTTGACAACTGTGAAGAACTCTTAAACCCAAAACCGTGCTGAGAATAAGCAGGAAGCTAGTCATCAACAGTTCTTAACATCACAACCTCAGCAGTGCAGAACAAGCCCCTTTACAGGGTAGCTGCAGCTTGCCAGTGAGGTGGGATCTGAGTAGAAATGTCACCTCCAGGTCCACTTGGTACCCAGCATAAAGCCTTACACCTCACGCCCTGCTGACAAGACACTGCACGCACTGTCCTCCCATGAGACCTTATTACACGTACATTGTGCTGTAACACTTTCTTTAAACTGGCGCAGGGAGAGAATCGCCACAGTTTGTCACTCACCCGAACATCCAGTTCCCGAGCTGATGTGCTGCTCAGAGCAGTGATGAAACTGATGCCACAGCTGCTGGGCAATAAAAAGCAGCAGGACAACAGCTGCCGCCATTTACTAGAGGGAGCACAACTGCACCATTGCTAAGCCAGTCTGCAGCATTTTATCTAATGGCACTATACAAGCAGCTACTGCCGGGCCCTACCACACTGCAGAACTTATAGACTAAAATTATCTACTCCTTTTCTTCAAATTCTCAGTCCCACAGAGACTGGATTAGTTCAGGAAAGGTATGAAGTAAGACATAATACTCTATTTACCAAAATTAATCACTTGAAACCTTATGCTGAAATTCTCTATGAAGATATTATTGCTACTCTACAGCACACAGCCAGCAATATATGCTTTAGTACTTGAAACGCAACATTTATTTTGGTTATCTAGGAAACAATAAAACACCCCATGCTGAAAATACTTTGCAGCGTTACACTACTAAAGCATTTAGTGCAGCGGCACTGTGAAGTTTGCGGATGAAAACCAGGAGAATTCACAATTCCTTCTCTGACATCTGAGGAAAATTCATAAAATCTATTATCTAACTGGGCTCAGACAGCATCAGAGATAAAAGCGTGGTCTGTCTGACTGCAGACTGACCACTGAGTATTCATCAACAGCATATGTTAATTATTCAACTTGAGATTGTAAGATAAACACTGTGTGTCTATCGTTCTGCACTCCAGCTGTACTGGCTTTATAGCTCAAGCTTTAGCACTCACTGGTACAAACTGTCCTGGCTGCTCACTAAACTTCAAATCTGCATGCCTTTTGAATCAGATTATTTATTCATACATCAAGCTTGGAAGCAAGCAGAAAACAATGAAGACGATGGAAGAAAGGAAAGTAATTAACTAACAACCCCTGACACCAAAAAAACCAAAAGTTTGAAAAAAGGCACCATACGTGAAATACTATGACAACTGCAGGTACAACTGCCTGACTAGGTCTAAATTTCATCAGGCTGATAAGGAAGATTAAGTAGTTGTCCTCTGTTTGTCCCAGCCTCTGCCCCCACACACATTACCAAAAAAAACAGAAAATGTCAGTCAAAATCATCATTCAACTTGCCCAACTGCCATGTGGTTCACCTCAGTTCATGCATTTAGAGTACAAATCAACAAGAAAGTAATTTGTTTGGCAAACACTTCAGTAAGCTTTTTTGTAAACTGTCTTAAAAATAATACCCAGATTGAAACTATTAGTTTTCTGTGGATCCCACTAAAGGCATGGTACTTCAATACTCTCCAATCTCTGGTTTGAGGCAAATCAACAGACTTTCAGTCTGAAGTGACCAAGCCTGTGTCTTTTGAAATGGAAATGTACATGACAAGACTGCTACATGGAAACTACTTATCTCTGCAAAAGACAAAATCATAGTATGTTATGGAAAAATATGCACTTAAGTTTGTTTTTTTTTTTTTTTAAAAAAAAACCACAAAACTTTTTTCAGTATATCACAGGCCTTTAGAAAAATAAACATTTAATTTTTGAAAGCAATGTCACTTTGAGTCACAGACCCTCAAGTCTCTAGAGGAAAAAGGATTAGCGGAGTAAATTGACCATATACCAGGAACTAAATCTCGGTACAGCAGCAGTAGGATCATGGGACTCTCTGAGCTAAAGAGAGGTGTAGCAGAAAATCCTAACTTAGCAAAGCCCCATTTAAGACAAACTTCAGGGTCTTGAATCACAACACCCATGCTGGGACACTCCAGTTATTGCATGCTTCTGCAACAATTTGCAGCTTCTCTGTTTTAGGGAGATTGATTTCCTTTTTCCTCTATTTTTAGTATTTTCTTTCAAGGAAAAAAAATTAGATGGGAGAATATAATTTAAAATAAACTATGAATTATCCTGGATGGTAGAAGAAACCCCCTTCTCCTTTTTTAACACTAATTCGGACAAGTGACAAGAATGATCAGAGGCAGAGCAGGATATATATTCCTGAAAGCATGTAGAAGTACATAAGGAAGACTTGTTGATGTTGCTACAGAGTCACTTATAAAAATTAAAAAGAACCTGATCCTGGTGATGGGAGGATTTAAAAAAAAAAAAATTTTTTTCAATCCTCTCCCTTCTCTTTGACTTTTTCCTTTAAGTGAAAAAAAACAAACCTGTCTCCTTCCTAATGCAATACCCCTTGATTTCCCCTAAGTTTTGCATTACATTGATTCCAGATGCAAAACCAAAACCTTTAGCAAATACTTATCAAAGTTCCTTATCAAAACACACAAATTAACTATAAAAGACATTTGAGCAGTGAAGAACATACTAATAAAATTAACCCCACATTTCAACAGACATGGGAGTGGCAGAGTTATTGGACAATGTAAGATACTTATTTCCCTAAATTAGGCCTTTCAGTCTGGCTCCTTCAGTAGCCTGTTCCTTCCCACACTCAAGCGAAAAAGAAAACCTAGGACTCAGGCTAACATGAAAGAGGCACGACTTTCCATATATTCAAAGTCATAAGCTGAAAGCAAGAGAGTGAAAGACAGACTGACTGCCAATGCAGCAATTACTCAGCTAAGTCAAGTCACAGGACAGCACGGGTTTTAGCTATAATGCAGTATTTTCCCCCTTCTTTAAGTACCTAACATAATATTAAAAAAGATGCAATATCAAAAGTTACTTTTCCAATGGAAAGCACATTTCTTGTCCTAGAGAACTGAAAAAATGGTTATTCTCCTCCTCTTGCCCCTCAGAAAGGTAAAACTCAAAAGAAAGCATTCCTAGAACTACTTGAACAAGTTCTGTAGCTAGAGAAACAGCAACAGTAACACCAGCCATCAAAGTGTTCCCTCAGCTGCTGGTCTCCCTTCTCACCACAACCAGGCCAAATCTTGATTGGCAGACAACAGCCAAAGGGGACCATCTGGGATACCGAATACAAATCAGGGATTTAATCCCACCCCACCTTTCCAAGTGTCACTGTCCTCTACGGACCATCTTTTTAAATACAGACGCAAGAGGCATGCATTGTATGTACAGCTACACAGACAGTTACTCCGTTTGGACATCTTGCTATGCTTTCTACATTAAAAAACAAAACCAAAACGAAAAAACAAAAAAAAGAAAAATTCACAAGGAGAGTCTGCACATACTCTTTACGCTAGATAACCATCTATAAGCACACTTCAAAAGTCTGTTCTTTTCCCTGAAGAACCACCGTGACTGAATGCAGTATCCTTGATCCAGCCACAACTCACGGCAGCCCCCGCTCTTCAACTGACAAAGCCTGTTCCCAAAATCCTACTAGTATTTCTCACAGGCAGTTTCATATGGCTAACGAGAAGAATCTGTGAAGAAGACCTTTTAGCTCTAGGAACAGTTTATTTTGTGTATCTGGAGTACCACCTTTGTGCAAAGAACTTTCAAGCACTTGGAACAATGACGACACATTATTGTTACAGAGCAGTAACACAGATGTTCCGCCATGTCAAGTTCAGTCCTGCAACAACAGCACACTCAAGAGCTACTCAACACGCATGTATTTAAAAACCAACCATAATTAGCAGAATACTGTGAAGCAGATATCCCACAGCAAGCTTTTGAAAAGCTAGCAACAGTTTTCTGATGAAAGAGCAGAGTCTATCACCAGACAAATCAAGAACACTTTCATTTGCTTAAATCTTATTATGGATAATTCACAGCTCATTTGCCACAAAAGGCAATACAGCTCAAAAGAAAGGAGTTAGGAAACCCAGTTTTGTATCTCACTTGTGCTGCATTGCTGCTTTGTAGTTGTGGGAGTACACTATTAATAAAATGTGCATTAAAAAACATAAAAGTCAATAAAAAGTCCATACAGCAAAGGAGCTAGCCTCATCCAACTAACAGATGTAGAAATAAGGCAGCAAAATACTGGAAACCCTGAAGCATTCAGTGAACACATTTTCCAAGGACAGCTGGAATAGGCATTTGTTGATTTCTGTAGGAAGCAGGAGCTTTTGACCTAGTCCTAATGATGTAAATCAGAACAGTTACTAACAAATTTGGGTCTGGGAACCACAGGTGGATTGCAAAGACAGAAGTGGTCTGCAGCTGGCCCTCAGAACCACACTGAACAACCTAATGCACTGTACTGGTACTAGCAACTATCCTACTAGGTCACACCATGTAATGCAACATGTTTACGTTAGCATAAATGAATGAGAGATGCATACAAAAGTCAGGCATGCTTATCTCCCCTAAAGACACAAGATTTTAAATAAAAATTGAAGACAGTTCATGCTTTTTTTCTTTTTCTTCTGCTCCTCACAAACAAAAAGGTTTTTAGGAATGTGGCAGAAAGCTGCAACACATGTGAAAGATCCCACAGCCAACTAATACATTTACTCTAAAATTCCTTGTTAATCTCATTTTCTAGTCCTAGTTAGCACCAAAAAATAAATCCTACACTAAAAGTTCCTCAATGCATTTCTTCTTTCATTTAATAATGTTTCTTCTCATGTCCAGGTTTTATACTAAAATTATTGGTGAAGCAGGGGAAAAGAACCCCCATTTTAACATATCAGCTGTGTTATTCCAAAATAAATTTGCTTCTTAAGCAGCATCAGGCTCTACATCCATTAGTCAAACTCAGACTACCATTTTCTACTCTGCCTGTTTAAACTGGCACTTTTCCGTGACTTACAAGAACAAGCTGCAACACACGTACACAATCTACAAACAAAACTCATGAAAAGCACTCGTTCAAGGTCTAGGCTGTTCTAACCTGTTCCATTGCTGTTCTGAGTATGTCCAGCACGAAGCAGTATCAAGAGTCACAGACCAGGGCACCTTGCCTGCTTCACAGATCATGTACTTACAACACCTCTGCTTTTCTCAGACCCTTCCCTGGGGAAAGTTTGCAGGTATGCAAACAAGAACCTCTTATAGCTGGATGGGAGAGCAGTCGTGCAAGTAGCACCTTCCAGACTCTGTGGAGCAAGACGAGGCCAACAAAACAGCTCAGTGGGGCTCAGCATCACAGGCCAGGCCACTAATACAGCCACAGTAGGTTTGTACTGTATCATAATGATTTAGGGTTACCTGCATTTTAAAAATATTACAATATCATGGCAGTATTGTTTCTCACTGTCCTGTACAGATAAGGCCATGCTGGCATGAAAACTCAGGCAGGATTAGTCAAAAGCTACGTAACAAAGAACATTCAGCCTTTAATGATGATCAGCTTCAGCAACTAAGGCTGCTTTACTTTTGAATCGGTACTTTTGGTCAGGATTCACCCTGCTGATAAAGTTTTAGAGCTGTATGCCTACCCTGTGCTTGTGATTCTCCAACTGCAGTGCACTGGACCTCTAACAACCTGCAAAACCTGTCAGATGTGGTTCACTGCGACTCCATAAAACTATAAGCTCCCCTACCTTTCCATCCAAGGGACAAAGGTCCATGAGAAATTTTGAGGGTTGACACTAGCCAAAACAAATGGGGGATGCTGAATAGTTGCATGTGGTACAAACTCCACAGGGAAAAGAAGACAATATGCACAGACCTGTAACTGCCACTTCATTTCATCTTATGACAGAGGTGTTTTGCAATGGTATTTCAAGCACAAGAGTGTCCAACTGAGAGAATTGCAACGTCCTTGATTCTACATAGACTCACTCACTCCTGTTTACCTTTGTTCTTATTTGTGCTGACTGAGAGCAAGATGAGAAAATACATGACTGCTGGAGAACAGGTATCAAGGATCTTTGCTGGTCAGTAATAAAACTCTCCATACCAGCATTAGAACTCCAGGTCTCCAGTAGCAAGATATCTACTGAGAAAACTGACTGTAAATTGTTGTGTTGTGGGTTTTTTTTCCCAAATTCATTACACCAGTCAGGATGATTGCAGCTATACCAGAAGTAATTAGCAAGATGCGTAGCAAACGCATGATACTTTGTTTGAATCTTCTAGCTTAAATGTCTACAAGCATTTTTATTCATCAACAAAACTAAAGTCAGGACCAGAGCCTTCTACTGAATAGAAAAATAGTCCTGTTTTGATTACCTGAAGAAATTTCAAAATTGATATGAGGAGAATAGGAAAGAATAAAGAAAAATGAAGGCAGGACACAGGCGCAAATTTGGAGAGTATCTGTCTGACTCAACATGGCTAGTTTTAGTAATATATAAAAATGTATTTCTGGATACAAAGCATTATCTATTCATTATATAAACATGCTTAAAGCAGACCTTTACAATGCAAATTGAAACAATCAATGCATAGTTCAAAAGACTGGAATGAAATTATCATAGATCATTTAGTAATTTCCCTTTTTCCAATTCTGTAATCTCTTTATTCCATTAAGCAGTCTAGACTATCATGATGAGTTACACTTTATGACATTATCACAGCATTATACTTCACTCATAAACACGCAACCCAACAAAGTGCTTGTGGACTAAAGAATCGAAACTTTTTTTTTATTTTCCTAACACTAGAAGATGCCACCTAACCACGATCCAAAGATGAGGAGAATTACTCACGTAAGACATTTTGAGAGATACCACACACAGGTACTGCACTCAACAGCATCTTGAACTGCCCTTACACCATGACAGAGCATGTAGCTCCCCCACTTCCTCCACCAGTTCATTCAGGGGAACGCAGGCTAGGAGCTCTGAAGAGCAGCACACGAATGTCCAGCCAGCTCCCTCGCTTCCACATTACGAAGTAACATGAAATACATCTCCCCCTCAGATAGCCAGTTTCCACTTCAAAATCAAACACTGATAACCTGTACTTTCATTAACTGCTGTCTTGTTGATCCTGGAGCATTTAATACATTCAAAAGCCAGAACAAAGTTCAAACAAGGATGCTAACCCCCGCGCATGCGACTGCTGAGTATTTGAGCTGGGGAAAGGTCTACACAGAAAAAGAAAAACTCTCTGCCCCGGTTCCCCAAGTATTTCCAAAAGTAAAACAGGGAAAACCTAACAGTGCATTTAGTGCAAACAAAAAAACAGTCTGAAACACAGAACTCACTTCTCAAAGAGTATAACTGGCAGAAATACATGCAGAAAAGCTGTTATTCAGTTAGCGCCCCAAACCAATATTTCATGAGGCATCTCAAAGTCTTTGTATCCATTACTCCCATCCCTGTTAGTAATATTAGGAGATGATGTGTGCAAACAGATTTACAAAAAAGAACAAATTTTTCTTTTTTTAAACACTGACAGAACTGAGACACTCTCTTTTGGGACACAAAGCATGTACACATAACACCAACAGGATTTACTTTCCAAGAAAGACTGTGTATTAGAAACAGCGAGTTAGTAATTTAAGCAAAATAGGACATTCATCAGACATACCCAAAATCCCTGATCAACATGCAGCACTTCCTTTGTTTCTGCTACTTCTCCCACCTGCAAATGTAACTCCACAGCTAAACATGGGACCAAGATGCAAACAGCCACCCCTGGGCTTGTGCAAATCCTGCACCCTTGGGAAAACGGCTGCCGAAGACACACGGCGCAAACAGAGGCAGTGACCCACCACCCGCATCCTTTTAAAAGCCACAAACTGATGCGTCTGTATTGCAAGGAAAACTAGATTCAAACATGAAGCAAGTCCAACCTGTTGTTGGCTAAAGACAAGTGATGAACCCACAGCAAGATATACACAAAGGATGATTCCAATGACACCATTTATAGCAGCTCAGCAGCTGGCAAATGCCACGCACGTCAGTGTCCTGTGCACACAGTATGTGGCTGAGAGTCCCTCGGCTGGTGGCAGCGCTGCCACAGCACTGGGCTATACATTCTTCCCAGATCAAAAAGGTACCTGCACACTGCACGTGGCAAGGGTTTCCACATACTCCTAGCTGCAAACTACCTGTCTCACTTCTATATACGTGCCACGGTTTGAGCATCCCAAGCTCAAAACAGCTGTGGTTAGGCAGGAATTTCAAAGAAGCAGGGAGCAATGATTCCAAGCTAGTGAAATGCCCTGAGAAAATTTAAAAAAATGAAAGCAATACATGTCTACCAGCACTGGAGTACCTTGGCATAAATTGTGTTTAAAAGTAGAAATAAATATATTGAATTAGGAAAGCTGGCTTCAGTCACAAAGCAAAAGAATGGGGCTCGAGAGACTTTGTTTTATGTTCCAGCCCATGTATAGATTTTGACAAAGTCACTTACACTGTGCCCCAGCTATTATACGGCAAGGTGCCACAGCCTCTAGGGTATCAGGAGGCTAAAATCTATTACTGAACAACATACTCAGCTACTCAGTTTGCTAAGTCTCACTCGTACCACTTCTGCTACAGGTACATTGGTAATGAAACAGCGTACAGCTGTTTCACTAGAGTATACCTATGAATCTTCAATACCTGGTTTCAAAAACAGTGGGTAGAACTTAGGCTGTTTATATGTTAAACAGAGCATTTGTTATTCTTCAGGAAAAAAGATACACAAAACCACAACTAAAACCCTTGAAAAAGACATCTATATTATAAAGAAATAGGACTTTCAGGACTGAGGGATCTGTCTTTTCAGGCAAATCAGTCTACAGGCACTGGTATGATCCCAATGCAACCTGAAGGCAGAACTATAACAAATATTTAATCAGATGTTCCATTATAAGAAATAGGTAGCCACTACAAATCTCAACCTTGATGACTCAATATAGCAAGGCTGAAGAAGTGGTAGCTTCAACTACGTATAAAAAAAGTCAGTATCCTCATCACTACTCTTCATTCATTTTATTTGTCGAACAAACCAAACTTGTAACACAACCTCCTATTAAGGCAAGTGTCTTCATGTATAATTTTGTTTCATTTCCTGGCTGTATTTTGCAATAACATTTTTCAAGAATTTTGTTTAAAAGTTCTTTTTAATACTACATCAGAACAAAAATGGATGATGCTGCAACTCTATATTCCCTTCTACAGAATGTTATACAAATGCACTAAGCTGTAATTTACAGTGAAGGTCTACTGCATGGTAACTGCCAACAATTTTGGGGTTTATTATTCAGATCACCAGATTCTTATCCAACCTAGATCACAAGCAACTAAGCAGATGTTTAATCCTCAAACTGTCAAATTCTTCATCATGCTATGAAGACATGCCCATAAAGTCACATTCACATTGTGCAAATATGTGTTATTAGCAAGTCAATATTTGTTAAAAACTTTTAAAAGTTAGCAATTAAGGGGCTTATTTTAGTAACTTAGAACTCATGAAAGCTGGAAACAGTTTAACTTGCTCACAGCTGCACCTGAATTTCCTCCAGCATTCTCCAAGTATTAGCTTTTAATTAGAGAAAGAAGTTGTTGTCACAGTTTCCACTCTTGCATACCATGCTGTGTCACTGGTTCACTATATGCTCTTTGACAGTTAAACTACACATGAAACTTCCACAAACGTTGGTATCCTCTTCTGCAGTACTAATACGATTCAGCTAATTGAGGGGAGGGGAATTTCACTATGTATCAGGCAACGTGCTTCCCTATCCATTCTGCTCACCCCTTTCATAGCACACAGGTTAGTTAGATACGAACTGGCAAAACAACAAGACATTATAGCACTTTCCAGTATATCTAGCCATCTCCAGGAAGAAAAGTGTTGATGTTTGTATAAATAATATTCTAACATTTTTATAGCATTAAGCCTCTCATAGATTATTTCTTCATTTCTGTACCTAGTATTTACATACCAGTGAGAAACTCTGTTTCCCTGCGAAATATGATTTATACTTGATTAAAAAAAAAAAGAAAACAAACAAAAACAAACAACATCACAGAAATCAGAGGCAAACAAAAAGATGACAAAATAAAAAACCAAAAGAGCTAGCAACACACACGGGGGGGG
>Ga0065711_1009550_pt1 | contig 12735 bp, 9 predicted proteins | sample Hoacrofraction12_FD_59098 | JGI IMG/M metagenome (GOLD analysis project Ga0065711, IMG submission 59098) | Hoatzin crop microbial communities from Cojedes, Venezuela - Epithelial fraction 12 v2 (version 2) | ecosystem: Host-associated > Birds > Digestive system > Esophagus > Crop | place...
AAAAAAAAAAAAAAAAAAAAAAAAAATAGAGGAATATTGGAAGACTTGAAACCTGTCAGTTTGTTGGCTGAGCGTAGAGCACAAGGTGATACCAGGCCTGGTTCTCACCTGCCAATGGGTATAGAGCAAAGGTTGGGGTATGGTCAGGATCAAACTGTGCTTGCATGGAGGACAAAAATTCACAGAGTCTGACTCACCCCTACTTCACGGTTTGCGCCGTCAGTTCAGCCTTTGCAAAGGGGATGCAAAAGGTGCCAGTCCATGTGGCTGTGCGATATGCTAGAGGAGGCTGAGTTCATCCCAGCAGTGGTCTGTAGTGGCAGTGAGGATTGGCCTGATACAAAGGAAAGGCACGACAGAAAAAGTATCCCCCAGGGAAGGAAAAAAAGGAGAACTCAAAATGGTGATGGAGGGGTTACTACCGATGCACGATGTGACAAGTGCAAGGGTGAGCGGAGAGGACTGTATTTGGGAGCAGTCATCGTGTCCCACAGAAAGCAGAAGCATCTCCCATCCTTTAAAAACAATGATAGGAGCAAGTAAGTGCACTTTAATTAGAAACAATAATAATTATTACTTATCAGCAGCTTTTTACCCAAAACGCGTGGAATTCTTTGCAGTTTGGATTGAAACTCCTTACCGGGAAATACGTATTTTTCATATCCACAGCTAATGCTGCTGATTCAGCAGTTGGCAGAAAAAAACCATTATCGTTCATTGTGGATGCTGTTTGAGGGTAGGCAGGCGAACACGCAGCTTTAGGTATCTGCAGAGGATGAAAAGTATTGCGTCTAGACTGCCAGCTCAGATGCCAAGCTGCTGTCCGACGCAGTGAAAAGGATGAAGATATATCATGTCTTCTTCAGCTTTTAATGTCTGGAAATGCCAGCAGACCCTGGCAGACCAAGCCACCATGAAGGGGTCAACGAGACATAATGAAACATCCATGAAGGAAGAAGCATCCTAGCATTATACAGATGTTCGGGCAGGTTTGCAGGGCAGCCAAGTACTCCATATCTCACGTTACGTTAACTGTTTATAAATTATTCCCTAAGTTTTATCACACACGCATAGTCATTTTTAATGCTTAAATACACATTAAGAATAATTTTCGCGAAGGGATGATCCCTAATTCCATCAGGAGCAAAGCTAAGGAAATGATACATGCAAATTTGAGCAGGGGTAGGTACCATTAATCCGTGGCTTGTCTTCCTGGAGGGAACTTGCCAGCCCCAGGTCTGTCGGAGCTTGCAGCCTGGCTGGGAGCCGAAAAGCCTTGGATGAAACCCTACCTGCGTACCAAAGGTTCTTAACTCTCTAAACTTGCTGCTCCCACACCCAGAGGAAAGCGCTCGTGCTCTCCCACTTTCCCACAAAGCCTAAATCTTTCAATTGCCTCCCACACAAGCCAAGGGAAAGGACGGAGCAAAACGCATTTTAATGAGCATTTGAATAATCATCGGGAAGAGTACTTTTCACTGACATAGCACCTTTTGTTCGAGCAATTTATAAACATCCGTTAAGCCTGACAACATCCCTGAAGGGTTATTCTTTTTTATATTCTCGGGAAGCAGGGAGCTGGGATTTGCTCAAGGATAGGGCCGGAAACCCATGGCGGGGCTAAAATGGGAACCCCGTGTGCGGGATATCCTCTCCCCCCTCCGCAGGGTTTCCTCTCGGATCGCTAATCGCTAGGCAAGATCTTGATGACCAGATGCTCATAGATAACATAGCTCAAATATTGCTTCCGTTCTGCAAATTACGTGCTGGCTTGGTTCAAAGGCCAAATCCCGTTCTGCTGTCAGCCTGTGGCAGGGATCCCATCGAACGTCGGTGGGAGGGAGACCAGAGTTTGAAAAACAAAGCTAACGGCTTGAAAACTTTTGCAGCCAGGAACATTTGCAGAGAGCCGTGTGGTTTAGAGCGTTTTCCCTCGCCTGAGAATACCTACAAGGCTTTAAATGAGACTGTTTCTAAAGGGCACATCCCAGTGCTTTATCCAAAACCACTGGCAAGGCATTTCCCTACCAGACAGCGCGCACGTTTCAGGGGGCAGTGACAATATTTCTTCTCTGACATCGCCAGTTAAAAGGATTTATTTTCAGTAAAATAGAGTACTTCAGTTGTGTGACGGGCAAAAAAAGGTACTATATAATTAAAAGTGGAATTAGACAGAAAAATGAGATGTTAGGCAGATAATTAGGGAACTATTATAATTAGAATGTGCTTTTAAATCCCCTAGTAGCTTCTATTATGAAAGGGATGTCCTCTGATTAACTAATATTTCCTTTAAGTAGATATTTTTCCTCTTCCTTTTGGACGGGAGAACTTGAGTTGAATGACTTCACCTTAAAAAATCACAGTTTACTGGGGCCCATGTTCTCCTCGTAGCAAGCCAATTTTGCTCAGGAAAAAAGGCTTATATTTGGGGTTGAAAGTGGCAGGGAAGATTTTACCAGTAAGCTTATTAAATCACTTCTCTATTAAATACAGTCTTATTTATAGACAGTATTTAGTATTCTTTGTATTCAGCCTTTAGGAGAAATTATTGCTGTTAGAGCAGTGATAGTCTTAGATTAAATTTTTATATAAATGAAACTGCTGCATATTTCTGTGTGGAGTAGAAAGCTGTGATGATTTTGAAAGGACGTGGAGCTTCGGCAGGAGCTGGCTGACAGCAGCTGTTAATGAACACGAACCAACAAGCCTCTTGGAAGCCGCTTGTCTCTCCCCGGCTCTCCGGCAGGGAGTGGGAAAGGACAGACAGCAGTCCCACTGCTTACAGCCCCATAAATCAGAGCAGCTCTGCTAAGGTTGCTACAATTGTAAGTGAGTTAAAACTGGGGGAAGCGAGAGAATAAGCTGTACCGTTCCCCTCACCTTTGCAGGTACTGGTTTGCTATGAGGAAGTGTTATGGGCAGATAGGGAAAAGTGCAAAAGGGAAAGCACTCACTGAAAATGCAACCCCCCCCCTCTTTTTTTTTTTAATTAAGCCTAAAATTTTAGGAATTGAGAGAGAAGCGAGAACGGAAGTTCAATGTCAATGCAGTGGCCAAATGTTGCCTCTTATTTGTAAAAATGGGAGGGGAGGGCATCAGAGGAGACAGCCAAACATCCAGGCCACCGAAAGCACTGATGCGTGCTTGCGTACTACTGTCATCAGGCAAACAGGGCTCCTGTTCTTTCACCTGAAAAAATGAAAAGCAGATGGATAATTGCATTATGCAGAGTCGAGAACCTTGGCATCCATCTGTAGATATAAAAGATGCCTTAGCTGAAAAAACATTTGTGGTACATCTGATTCCAGCTTACTGGACATATTGTTGAGAGAAATGCTCAGAAAAAAAGCTTCCACATAGTTGAATGGTCAGCAAAAGGATGAAAACAAACCCAAATATAGCACGTAGGCCCTGGCAAAGGGAGCCCGGGGAAGAGGCAGCCTGCCTGAGGTTGGAGACCCCCGAGTCTGAGATGGGCATTGCTGCGAGAGCAGCGGGAAAGCCTGAAGTAAGTGTTTCCAGCGTGGTGGGCGATGCCAGGGAAATGGTGTCTCAACCTGCTACTTCTGTAGGGGAAGATGGTAAGCATCTCTTAGGGATCTCTTTGGGATCTGTGGACTTGAAGATGATCCCTGGGGTGGTTTCAGAAGCCCCAGAGATCATCAGTGCACCAGTGCTGCAGGAGCAGGCTCTCAGCACTGGACTGCCACGTCTGCCTAGACCATCCGCTCGGTAACCGGGGGAAACCAGCAACAGCAAAATGCTGGTGATGGGAGAAGCGGACAAAAAGTCACCGACTGCCAGGGAGACTGAAGGAGAGACCCATGGGCAAACATCCTGTCCAAAGATGGGAAACCCTCGGAGGGAGAGACAGCCTGGCTCGGTGAGTACACCGGTTACACGGAGGAGCGGCAGCTTGTGCAGCCTGGCAGGGTACCAAGCCAGCCATTCACCAGCAGATGAAACATCTTTCGTCTGTCAGCACTAGCACACCCCTGACACTGGCACACCGTGACCTGCCACTAAGAGAAACTTCCAGGAGCTTGGAATCCTTGCAGATCCACTTCACTGTTTAACAGATGAATGAGCCAGCTCTTCTTCTGCTATGGTTTTTTTTTGGCCCTTCCCCATGGATCTGACTAAGACTGGTGGGCACCAGTGGTCAAAGGGACCAGTCATTAGTGTGGCTCTAACAGCAAAGCCTCCCAGCTTACAGCGTTCTTGCTGGAACAGACAGCAATGTTAACAAAACCATCCGGGACCATGTTGCTGAGCCATAATGATGACTGTGCAGACTCTGGAAGGAGAAATACCGAGCTGAACTGCAGAGACACTGATGCCAGTGTGGACTGTGGTCATCTGATGTCTCCTGACTTCCCGGACTGGACCCTGAGATCCAAGTCGGGAAATAAACACCCAGGCCAAAGGGAGCAAATTTGGTGATTCCAAGCTGTGGCCCTCCTGCCCTGTATTTGCAAGATGGGGGACACGGAGGAATGCAAACCAGTTTTCCTTAATCCATTGAAAAATCTGGGCTTCTCACTCATATAGAAGAGACCCATTTGGCCTAATGATACCTTCCAGCTCTGTGGTGCCACTCAGCCAAGATGCTGAAGCACTTTAGACGTCTTAATTCATCCTCTCAGCAAATAGCCGAGCCTCTGCACAGCAAAGTGCTCGTGGTGACAGTACAACACAATGGGGAAAATACAGTATAGAAAAATATGATGGTTTTATGTCTTTTATGTCTTATACTGCGAACACATAAAAACAATTAGGGTTTGGAGAATATTTTTTGAAATCAAAGAGAATGATTGGCAAGCCAGAGAAAATAAATATTATACCCCTGAGAGGGTTAGGGAAGTATTATTTTTCCAGTTTTACAGAAGAGAAATGCCAGATCAAAATTACTTTCCCAAGATCACACAGGGTGATCCTGCCACCCTTTCTATTGAGTAGTTCTTACTCAAGGGTTTGCCTGTCTTGATGCCCAGAGACCTCCGTGTTTTAGAGACTTTAAAGCCCGTTATCCAGTGGTGTAAATTTACGGTGTATTAGCTACTCTATATTTATTCCCCACATAAATATCTTTTCAAAGTAAGCTACCTCACCCAAAGGCACTTTCAGAAGTGTAAGGCCATCGGTAACGCTGCTGAAAGAATTAACACTGTCCCACATAATTAGTGGTAATTAGTACTGGTCAGGACAGGAGTTAATGCACACTGACGGACGTAAATTCTGCCTTTGTGTCCCCGTGCTGACATAAAAGCAGCCTGGGAATAAGATCCCACTGGATGTGAAAGTGAAGGGACCAGGGTGGTTATCTGATGCTTTGTGATGCCTGAGCTCAAATTCTCGCTATTCCAGACCTTCCTTCCCATCATGAAACCCTGCACCCTCTTTTTGGCAAGGTAACAGTTCTGCCAGTAATCCCAGAGCTATTTGATAACGCGTCATTTCTATGGGTCTTAGGGAAAAAAAAAAGAGCATCAAAACTGGAGGCTGCAGCGATACAACCTTGAGGGAGCATTTCGTAGCCTCCCACTGTGGGGTTAACCAGTTGTGGCAGCAGAACTGAATTATAGGATCGACAGCAAAGGAGAAAACCAATCAAAAGAAGAAAATATCGAAACAAATTTAAGCTGTTCCCCTCCTGGGGGGTCAGAAGACGGTGGGGCAATGGGTGGCTTTACGGAGGGAGAAGGGTGCGTGCCAGGGCAACAGCTGGAGCGTGTGTGCAAGTGCCAGCGCACATCTGGTGTATGCATGGATTCACGACGCAGGAGCAAACTGTTTGAGAAATGGGTGGGAAGGAGAGAACTGAGTATGTAGAGAAGGTACTTTCCTCATGCTTCAAACATGTTTTATTTAAAACGTGTTGGACCTGTCCTCCTTGTGGTCAGGCTTGAGGTTTTAAAGAAAAGATGGATTACACAGAGTCACCCACCTGCAAACACCCTCCTTCATTCCTTCCTTTGAAGAGAATTTGCCAGAACATAGTCCTCAGTACTTGAAAGGGGAAAACTTAGTGAAGTGGATGGTAATCTTTTGGGCTGAAACGCCTCATTTTTACTCCTGGGTGATTGCTGTGCTTCCTGAGTTCAGGAAAACAACTTAGCAAACACAAGCAGAGCCTCACAATATAATCACAAAGAAAAATGAATTTTTCTGACACAGAGACTGCCCGCTTCAGCTCATTGGAACAGCAATTGAGACCCAGGTTTTATCAAGGTTTGAAGGATGTGCGGGCTGAATCGCCGCAGGTGCTGGGGTTGAGTCTGATTTCCAGCATCGCTGAGATCCGACTGCTTCTGCCGTCTTCACCCAGGCCTGCGGGAGCTGAACACCATTCATAATCAGGGCCCAGCTGGTCTCTAGAACCTCTTCCAAGCAGGAAAGCTATCTGAAGTGTAATTTTAAATTAACTTTTTTAAATATGGAGGTAAAGCCCTGTATGGAGGCTGATTTAAGCCAGTCTTACATTGATTTTGCTTAATTGATGATGAGGGATTCGTCTGAGCTAAACAAACAGAAACTGCTCATAAATTGTGATGAAACATTTTTTTCTTCTAGGCTTTGCCTCATCTTAGCTAGTGTAAGGACTCGACCGAAGCTAAAGGCAGGATATTTTTATGTTGGCTAGTTTTGGCTAGAAACCTGTGGGCCCGTTTGTGGCGGCTCATCAGGCGCTTGTAAATGGATTTCATTTTGATCAAAGCAAGCGGAGGCGATGTGACTCTCAGCCCGCTGGAGAGGGACCCCCGAGGTGACGTCAGCCGAGGGAAGAGTCACCGAGTGCAGCCAATGTGTCACAGAAGAACTTCAAAGCAGGATCCACAGGCAACCTTGGCTAGAAGCAGGGAACAGATCCAAGGGAAAACATGAGGCAGGCAGGCTTGGCTTCCTAAACAAAATCTATATTGAGAGGCGGGCAGGTACGAAGAACTTTAGAAAAAGCACTGGAAAGAGGGAATGGAATAAACTGCACGCCCTGAGCAACAAGTGGTCCTGCAGTGGAGTTTTCTTAGGAGGTCTCTTACTTGGAACACTGTGTTTTTTGATATGCTCATGAGGTAAAGTTCCTCTGAGAGTTAGTGACTGTTTGGGGTGGTCTCATTGCGTGTTTGGAGGAACACACAAACCCACCAGGCAGTGAAGAAGCAGTTAAAGGAGGAGAAGAGCCAGGAGCCACATGCTGTGGAGACAAAGTACAGCAGCAGGACAGCACAGAAAGACCAAGGGAGTCATCTCAAGCCACATTTTATATCTTTGATGCTTACACCTTGTTTTTTTGAGAATGGCTTTGGGAGGAGCCACCTGAGTCCAGAAGGCAAGAGATCCTTTCAGGTGGTCCCTCATGGAGGAGCCTGGCGAACATCCCATTGGCCAGAGGAAGAAATGAGGCCATTATCTGCCTCCCGACCCAACAAGGCCAACAAAGGTGCCATAAGGACGTCTAGGGAAGAGTGCTGCCAATGGATCTCAGCCTATGTGGAGCTAAGTGACATCCCAGTAAGGAATTATTTGGGATAACTGCAGCTCGTCTGGAAAACCGTGAAGAGAACTGCAACCACATGCAACTGTCATAAAACCTTCCAGTCCAGAGACGCACAGAAGGAGAAGGCGTGTTGCTCACAAGAGTTTGTCTTCCCGGAAGGGAGGGAGGGAGGGCGGGAGGAGGCAGTGGCATTCCCAGGTGTGGGAACCCAGGGCAGAAAGCCATCAGCCACTTGAGTTCAGCGAGGCAAAGATTTTTAAAGCAGAATTTGAGCTGTGTAGGAAAGTCAGACAGTGGAGCTTTCCCCTAACTTAGAGACCCAACATGTGCTTCTAATACAGAAACTAAAGCAGAAGCTAGAGTTACTGCAAGACTGAGTGTATTAATGAATCAAATTGTCTCTACACGACTTCAAAGGCTCTGGGAAGAAGCAAGAATAACTATAAATGTAATGCTAATGGCAAGGACAACAGGCTGGCACTGGTGAAACCTGGTGAGGGTCTCTTCATCAACAGAGACACATAGTGTGTACGGAAAGGGCTGAAAAAAAGAATTAATCTGGTGGTGTTGTACAACAAAGCAGAAGGAGCAGTGGTGGCCTCAAGTTTGGTGAGAATAAATGTGAGGCAGAATGGGCTTAGTGGAAAAATAGGGTGAGCAGTACAGTAATAAAATGTGAAAAGAGGACCAAAGTAAGAAGCATTTCAAACACTAGCAGGGACAGGAAAATAATAGAAAGGGTTACAAATGATCAGCAATGCAGATGACTGTAATAAACTATAATAAACTTCAACTTGGAAACATAAAAGAAGAAATATGATCTAGGATGATATGGGAAAAATAATTTAAAGCAAGATATTCTGTGGGGGAGACATCTAGGTGAGGTCCAGGGTTGCTATTTATGAGTTAATGAAGAGCAGGGTAGGAAAAGCTTGCCTTCAAGCGGAGGCCCGAGAGGCAGAGTATCTCGCCTCTATTCCTCGTGCTACCACGTAGTTTCTTGGTCGAGTCCCTTGAAAACATTCTGTGCTTCAAGTGGTCTGGATGTGGAATGAGGATTTCCCGTCTCGCACACATGCCCATGACGTGTTCGACTGCTACAGTGGCACCCCCGATGCCGCAAGCTGTCACGCGCTGTTGGGCTGAGGGGTCCTGTTTCAGGGGATGGACTCAAGCAAGATCAAATTAAAAGGGTTGGTAGAAATGGAGAGGGGAACCGAAGCGATAGCCGGGCTAGTGCGTTTCCATGGTTCACCTTTATCTGACGGGGGGGTGGAATGCATCTTGGAAAACCTGACTCCATTCTGCTCCTCTTTGCATCCAGAGAGGGGTGAAAGCGGTGTTTTGAGGGAAGAAGAGGGGTGAGGCAAAAAATTCAGCGTCCCCAAGATCCCCTGGGAACCACTTGGGTGGCTAGCACCCGCTGACATGCTTTTGTTGGCTCCACAGCTGAGAGGTTCAAAGCTGCTTCGGTTGCGTCTATGTGCACTGTGATACAGATCTACCTTCAGAGAGGTACAGCCCTTTTCACAAGATGTCTTAGGCACTTCATGCTGGTGACTTTCAACGAGACTTGGGCCGGTAGGGAACTCCTGAAGTGTGGCTTACTGCCCCCGTTTGCTAAAGATGGTTTATATCTCTGGCAGGGATTAGGTGCCAAATTTTGCGTGGACTGTGGTCACTGCAGTATTGAGAGAAGCAACAAAACATCTTTGGAAAACTGAACTGAAGGGTTGAATGGTGGGATAGTCCTCCTCAAAGTATGCTGAGAGCCCTCTTAGCCAAAACAGAGTATTCGGTCAATCGAAAGTCTGCTAAATGCAAGGAAATAATGTTGCAGTTGAGCCGATTGCTTTATGAGATGTTTCTCTGGTTCCACGTAAAAAATACTTCCTTTCCAGAATTTGGGTGTCTATCTGATTTCTTGTCTTGTTCCTACAACTAGGTGGAGGGTCAAAGCAGGAGACCGTTTTCTTTAAAGTGCAATTACAGCTTCTCAAGCAAAATTAACATCCTCGAGGTAAAAACAAAAGGGATCGGTGGGGCAAATCTGAAAGAAAACGCTCTCTTCATGCATCTCAGTGGGTTCTTCTGACTAGGGTTTCCCTCTGACAACTGCAGATCCCTGCAGATCTTTCAACGAATGCTTTAACCAAGCCACAGAAAATGACTGTCGGCATCACGTCATCTTGCGGGATGCTCTGAATCCCCTGGCCGTCGGAATTTCCCATCTGACACAAGCACGCGGGCCTGGCTCGCTCCCCACGCATCCCACCGGCCCCTGGCCGCAGCTGGGGAACGGGCCACGATGCGGGGCTGCGGAGGAGACGACGCTGCTGCTGGGGCCGGGTGGGAGGCCCAGGGCTCGGGAGGCAGCTCCTGGGGCTGGGGCCCCTCCGAGGGGACGCTCGCTCTGCTCGGAGGAAAGCGCAGCTTCCACCGTCTCCCTCCCCAACCCTCCTCCTTCTTCGCCGTTTTCTTTCCCTCCCTGCCTGCTTCTTACAGCTGCTGCCTTGGGGAGCCGGCCTTGGTGCGGGAGGAGGCCGCCTTCCCCGGCAGGGCTCAAGGGCGAGGGCAGCTGCCTCTGCTCCAGCCCGCAAGCGGAGGATGGAGAGGGGATGGCAAAGGGAGGGGAAACAGGCAGAGGATGAGCACTCGTGTCCTTGGAGGCGAAGCTCGGCTCTGCGGTTTGGGGCTGACGTGGCTTTCGTGGCACTGCTGTGACTGGAGAGGGTGTAGGGAAAGGGGGACGCCGGCGTTTGAGCGCCTCTCCTCTAAGGGAGGCTTTTAAAATGGTTACAAAAGGAAGGTTTTTTCCTAAGTTGTCCTTAGAGCAGTCCTTCGTGTGCACACACGCACACATACCCATGTACACTTCTCTCATGGCCATCATAGCTGGCCAAAAATTATCCAAGGGAGCTCCGAAACAGAGAGACATGTACATCCACATACTCACCTGTGAGACCCCCAAAGGGAATGACAGCCACCCATCCCGGCTGTCACATGCGCCGCTGCAGTCCCCCTCTGCTCGCCTGCAGTGACACGCACCAAGTGGGGTCCAAACCGCCTGGAGATGAGCCACTTGTGCCCTGACGAATGCCGCAAAACGAAAGAGCGAGAGTAACTGAAAGCTCTTTTTTGCAGCCTTTTTTTTTGTTTTGTTTTTTGTTTTTTTGTTTTGTTTTTTCTTACTCTTCTTGCCGGGAGAATTGTTTGCAGGTGGAAGAGAGAGATGTTTAAACAGCTCTGCGGATCCATTTAGCAAAGTCAATATGCAATTATGCAAAATTCTCTGATAACGCACCAGCAGATGTGGATAGCCGCGGGCTGTGCCATCCTGGGGGGGGGAGATGGGAGCCCTTGGAGCGGGGCTTGCGGGGACCCTGACGCGCTCCCCGGCCTCCCCGGCCCCTTGCACGCCCGGCCGCGGGTCGGTGCCCGGTCCCGGTCCCGGTCCCGGTCCCGGTCCCGGTCCCGGTGCGGGTGGATCTGGCGGGGCTGCGGGTCCCGGGAGCGCCCGGGGCCGACCCGAGCCCCTGCCCGACCCGACCTGCACCGGCGGGCACAGAGCTTTGCTCCTTCTTTTGCTTTACTCTCTCTTTTTTTTTTTTTTTTAGTATCTAAAGCGTGGGCGATTTATACCCGAATTTCCCTAGACGATGTGGTTTGCAGAAACCCGTTTCCGCGGCTGGAAGGGCGAACCCGAGCCTTCAGCGAGCCCCCGGTTCTCCCCCATCCCACCGCACTCGGCAGCCCCGGGTCCCCGCTCCGACCGAGCGCCCGATCCTCCGCGGTCGGCAGCAGGGGCGAGCCGAAATGGCTCCGTAACGGGCTCGTTAGCCAGGCTGGGTGCGGGGCTGGGTGGTAGGAACGGAGCAGTATTGAAAATTAGTTTGGAGGCAAACGTGAAATGGAAACGGCTCTGGCAAAACTCCGCTTTGCTCTAGTTCGGCCGAGGTACCGTCAGATACCGATACTCAGTTCCCTGTGGCTTGAAATTGGGGTTTGATTTTGTTACTGGCTCTTTTGCTTCTCGTACTGTGTCGCAAGTACTTTCAGACACACTTAAAAGGGGAAGATACTTCGTTCAACTCTTTAGAAGAGGGGCGTTCAACTTTCCATACCAGGGACACGGGATCACTTAATTTCTGCTTTCTGTGCTCTGAGGAGAGTATCCGTAATCTCTTGCTTATAAAAAGATCAGGCAGGTTGTTTTCCTTCAAAGACAGCAGTTTTACCCACAGAGACGAACTCGGAGCTGAACTTAGCCCAGCAGAAGTGGGGAAAGTCGCCAGGAAAAAGAAAAGGTATCGAATATTTTAGGCTAATGTCACCTTCTGTTGAACTCCGGCAAGTGGCTCTGAAGGCAGAGAGCCGTCGGAGTCGTTCTGCTACGAGTGGCAGAGGGGGTTTGCTTGCACCTTCGTTTAACGTAGCTTAAAAAACCCGACCGTTCAGCTCCGTGGGGTCTCCGGCTCTCCGAGCTGCCTGGGTGCGGTGCGCGGGGTCAGAAGGGGCGCGCAGAGAGCGCGGCTTTGGGAAGCTCCTCGGAGCTCACGCAGGCGACTGGGTTTGTGTCTGCGCGTACAAGTCGGCTGCTGGCGCGCTCTGCAAATACGACGCAGGCTGCGCGTTTCGCAGCCGCCCTGCGCCCCTCGTCCCGCCAAAGTCAAGGTTCATTTGTTGGTTGCTTTTTGAAAGGTAGCGAGTTTTTTAAACAACAACAAAAAAAACCCACAAAAAAAAATCTATCTTTTTTTTCTCTTTTTTCTTTTTTTTTTTTTTTTTCCCCTGCGTCTCTTCTTGTACTTTGTTTTTTTCGGAGGAGAGCATCCCAGGCGGCCCGCAGCGCAGAGCCAGGCGGGCAGGGAGCGGGGCATTACCCAGCTCGGCTGCATCTGCCCGGGAGCATCCGCGGCCGGGGCACAGCCGAAGGCTCGGGAAATCAAAACAGCGACGCGTGGGCTTCTCCTAAGCCGAGACTAATGCTATGCTGGCCCAAACAACACCCCTCCCCCCCAAAGAGCGGCTGCTGCCGAGGCATCAAACCGAAAAAAAAAGCCCTCGCTCCCCTTCGGGAGCACCCTCAAGGGTGGGCTGGTGGCGGAGGAGAAGCTGGGAAACCAGTCGCAAATATTTACCCCCTTCTTCCTCCCCCGCTGCATATTTAGCTAGTGCCCAGCTGCCTCCCGCGGGTAAATGCAAAGCGTCTTTACCATCTCCCCCCCCCCCCCCCC
>Ga0065711_1046723_pt1 | contig 12735 bp, 9 predicted proteins | sample Hoacrofraction12_FD_59098 | JGI IMG/M metagenome (GOLD analysis project Ga0065711, IMG submission 59098) | Hoatzin crop microbial communities from Cojedes, Venezuela - Epithelial fraction 12 v2 (version 2) | ecosystem: Host-associated > Birds > Digestive system > Esophagus > Crop | place...
CCCCTGCCGAAGCAGGGTCACCCAGAGCAGGCTGCACAGGACCGCGTCCAGGCGGGGCTGGAATATCTCCAGAGAAGGAGACTCCACAGCCTCCCTGGGCAGCCTGGGCCAGGGTTCCATCACCCTCAGAGTGAAGAAGTTCTTCGTCCCAAGGTTAGTAGGGAGAAGAAGGATTTTTGCATTGACTGGAATGTCCTTGTAAGACTACATATATTTTGAAATGAAAAGGCATATATGCTGTAGCAATTTGTGAGTGTATATGTTTATACGGGTGGACACATTTGTTTATTTCTTAATCACAGTTAAATGGGAGAATTCCAGAGGGCTTCTCTTTAGGTGTGACCGGGATCTTGCAAAATAGGCATTAAATTGTTGAGCAGTGCTTGCTATTTCAGAGATCAGTGTCCATTGTATTTTTGTTGAGGTACTACACAACTGTTCCATGTTGAGTACACAAGAAAACTACTATATTGTATTTCAGACTCTTGTGACTAATATGGGTTCCAATTGCAGAATTATACTCCAAACCATTAGCTAGTCCTTCCGAGACCCGTGTTTGTTGCATTTACTTCTTAAATTTATGGAGCCTGAAAGTAAGAGCGTAAATCCTGTGTGGCAGGTGCAGTGTTTTACACAGAAGATAGCTGATGGGACTCATGCGGCCAGGAGGAGACAGCCGAGCTAGCTCACATAGCAGAGACAGATTAGCGGCACCAGTGTGGCACTGCAGCCAGGCTAGGAGAAGCTGCTTCAAAGCAGGATGATGGAGCCTGCAAAGGCAGAGCCCAGCCTGTTTCTGGTGTCCAGACTGGCCTTGCAACCTTTCTGCAGCACTACGTCGTGCTGTAGCGCCATCCCCTTGGCCAGAGCACGTGCAGAGCCCTTCTTGCTGTGGCATCTCCAGCATGTACAGTCATCTCTGGCAAAGAAGATGGCTGGTGAAGTGCATCTTCCTTAAATGACTTGCACTGCTCCCCCTTGATGCAAAGCCCCTTTTTCAGAGAAATCCTCGTTAAGGAATTGACATTCATTCTGAACTCGTCGCCAGCTTATTGACAGGAAAGCCAGTAGCTGAGCTGATAATAGCAACCACCCTTCTTGACAGTTTTCAGGCATTTAGATAAAAAACCTGATTGTAAACAGGATTACAGTGGAAATCACTGTAAGAGGATTAAATGTGGGATCCCCCGCCATGCAGCTTTTCCTTGTGAGTTACAGATGAACTACTTGTGTGAATTTTTCTGTTTGCTTTGTGCTTTAACAAAACTTGCATCTTTGGAATAAATTTGATGCTGGTCGGATCTCACGATCTCTTCAGTTCTTTGACAGTGAAAATTATCCCAAACAGATGGCTGCTATTGACGAAGGACAAAGTAACATAATAAGTAAAATATGTTTCTTAAGGAGAGCTACCTTACTTTCATGAAACGATCCTAATAGATGATAACAAAGCAGAAGGAGAAACTAGACTTTGGCTAAGAGTGAATATTCAGTGGTTTTCTCTGTTGCTTTGGGGGACACCTCAGCGAAGCGATGGGGATGCTGTGGCTGGGTCCTGCCTGATCACACCATTGGAAACTGTGCAGCTGCCTGTTCATTCAGCATCACTAAAGTACCTGGTTAAAATGTCACGGATTTGAGTGCTAAAATAACCTGGCAAATTTGTGTTCCTCTATTTTCATCTTTCATGCCCTCCAGCTACTCAAGGAGACACAGCTTAAGTCTGTGTGTTAAAAACTGTAAGATGTGGGAGGTCTAATCCAATGACCAGAAGAGTAAGCAAGAGTCAGGTTTTCTGGATGCTGTTCTTAGCTCTGCCACTGTGCGCTCATCCCAGGTGGTCATTATAACATCCATGCAGTTGTCTCACTTCATCTTTAAAACTGAAGGAATGATCCCATCTGAAAAGATTACTGAGTCTGAAAAAATCAAGACAGGATTTTCAAAGCCAGCTTGAAGATTTGGGTGTCCGATTCTTGTTTAATTTTAGGAGGAAAAGAGTGTACAAATATTTAAGCAGTTTTGACAATGTTGGTCATAACATTGGGAAGTATTTTGATGTTTCATTTGAGACACGTTAAACATCTCCAAGAAATGTTAATATTGCGTTGCCATCACTACCGAAGGCAGTAACGGGTGTCTAACTAATGTGTTGCTCTTTGTTCTGCTGCAGCGCCTTCGATGCCAGAGTATGACACGGACTCCCCCCTGAACGAGACTGACACTACCATCACCGTCATGCTGAAGCCCGCTCAGTCCCGTGGAGCGCCTGTCAGGTGGGTGCTTTGTCCTCTCTTTACAGTTCTCCCCTCTCCTGCCTCCAGGCTTCACTCACTCCTCTCTCGTTCCCGTCTGATAATGCAGCCGCTGAAAGCGAGCGCCGACTATAAGACCAGCTCTGCTGTTGGTTCTGTCTTTCACAGTCTCCTTTTATAAATGCCTCAACCTACTTGCCTCCCGCTGTTAACCTCCGGGAAGGATTACTGATAGTGTTGTGTGGGGTTATTGCCCTCTCAGCATCACTTCAGATGCCTTCGCAGCGCTGGAGGACGGCTGTACGTGCCGCTGGGTACTGTGGTGCTGTGAATTTAGCATTGCCGTGTAAAGGTGGAGGAGGCTTCAGGCCTCCGTCTCCTGCCCTCTTTTCCACGATGCACCAGGCCTTTTTTGTAGCTATCCTAAGGATGTCCGAACTGTCTTTAATGCTCGCGAATGCATTTGTTCAGATACTGGATCTGAGCACATTCCTCACGTCTGCGTGTTATCATCCAGCTCTTGCTCCTGGGCTGGTTGTGGAGTAGTGATGGAGTTCAGATGAACTCTGGTTTAGTGAGGCTTTGACAGTTGTAGGCAAGCACATTTTCCCCTGATAGAGTAGAGGATTTAGGAGCAGGGAGCTGCACAGGCACCCATGGCATAGAGCGAGGACCTGACCGCAAACTTTTCTGCCTGTCTCTGAGCTGGGTCCCATTCTTAATGCTAAGATGCCAAAACCACAGAATCGTAGAATCATTTAGGTTGGAAAAGACCTTTGAGATCATCGAGTCCAACCGTAAACCTCACACTACCGAGTCCCTCCCACTAAACCATGTCCCTGAGTGCTACTCGACTGCAGATCTGACTGTGGAAAGGCGACTTGGAGGCCTGTCATTGCTCTCTTCTGTCGAGGTGAGCTTGTACCTGGTGGGAGGCACCAGCCCGGAGGAGCAATCTTCCCTTCTGAGCCAGCGCTGCCTTTCCCATCACTGGCAGAAGCGCTGGCTGGTCGCTCGTCCGGCCACTCCCCTCAGCTGAGCATGAATTAGGATTGCTTACGATAAGAGCAGTGGATGCTGCTTTGCAGAGGTCTCCAGCAGCCGTCACCTCCCTGTAGGCTCTGCAGGCTTTTACCTCGAGTTTTCACAAGATACTTTTGAAATTTTTTCTACGGGCAGTATTTTAGAAACCCACAGTCCCTTCTTTCAAGTGACATGGGTTTCTGCGCTTCACTGACAGGTTCTTCGTGCTTTTCAAGGATATCCCACAAAGTATTCAGGAGCAAATTGCTCAGACGTAAACTACTTCATTTATTGAAACATCCAGTATCGATTGGTGGTCCACCCTGTGTCGTAGCTTTCCCCCAAATTGCATTGATACTCTCAAGGAAAAAAAATCTGCTTTTTAAGACTTAACACCATAACTTCACGAGTTTTTCTGAGGAATGTATTTTAAAGTTTCCCTTTCAATCTCTGGTACTCCATATGAGCAAATTTAGGAGCCTATTTTCTGAGTCCTTTAGGGATGTTTTTCTGCTGGAAAAGAGCAGTAAAATCACACAGCTCTGTTTTATTTTATTTCTTTATATGGGGGAACATTCCTGTATCTCATTTTACCACCTGCTGTCTTAGGAGTGTTGCTATTTTGTCTTTTTATTGAAAAGTCTTGTGATTTTTCTGGAAGTCAATTTACTATACTTTAACTACATTCAGTGAATAATGTCTTTTCCAGCAAATGCATCTGTTATAAAAAATTTGGTGGAATTTTTTATAAATTTTCACTCTGGTGTCTTTAATTGCAGTATAGCCTATTATACACACATTTGCAGAGTGCAATATTTACATGCCACAGCTAAGTGATGAGATGACTTCCTGTACTGAACCCACTTCAATGACTTACAGATGCGTGTATGAAAGCCAAAATGGACCAGAGGGGGGTCTTGGGGAGAATTTTAGCTTTTTATTAACTATGACAGCCTCAGAATGTGTAAATACCTTTCTCTGTACAACCATGCAGACTGTTCTTAGCCTAGCCTCAACAAATCCAGTTATTTCAACCTTAGATTTCCTCAACCTCTTCCATTTACTTTCAGTCTGTTCTGTCCATTCTCGAATTTGTGTAAATTCTCTGGAAATACTGTATCCAAAAGCAGGTAGCACTCCCTGGGAGGCCTCAACAGCACCCAGCAGATTAGAAGAATAACATGCTGTGAACTGCTTGTGATGCTCTTAACACATAGGAATGAGGTGTTTCTTCCCCCTCAGTGTTTTTTTCATATTCAAGCAGAGACCGAAGATATCCTCTTTGTTGTTCTCTGGTTAGTTTTTCTACCTTTCGGTTGTGGGGGTTTTACTTGTCCTTCACAAGTATAGTATTTTCCATTAATCTTTATTAAATGTGATAAAATTGATTTTCAAAACACTGTAAAATTCTGATACAAATTTAAATGAACTTAGAGCCGCTCTTAGTCTGATGCCATTCTCTCTTCAGTTCCCAAGGCATTAAGGAGAACACAGATTCGAGACATATGCCTGAGAAACGCGGCAGCGAGGTGGTGCGGAGGGCACAGGTGGGATCCGGCATGGTGCAGCGTGCTGGTGGGATGCCCCTTCTCCTGGCCGTCTCATAGGCATTACCATGCTTTCCTAGGTCCCTTCCTTTTTGCACGCTGACCTTTCGTATCCCAGCCTGCCTGAGGAGGTTCTGAAAAGGTATTTCAAAGTAGTCTGAAACAGATTTTCCTCACACCTTCTGATGAAGGTTCTGATGTTGAAATCTTTCACTATGCAGGAGTAGGTTGACCCCTCATCTCTCCAACCCGACAGTTCTGCAGGTGGCCAGCGTTGCTCTGCGGTGCCCTAGGCTTTTATTGTAGTCCTTCCAAAGCGTGGAGCTGAAAAAAAACTGGCTATGCTGTAATTATTCTTAATATTTCCTCTTACACACTGGGGACAGTGAGTTGGAGTATGTGTGGGGGTGTCATTGTAAACTAGTATCTATATGTAAGATCGTTATGTGACTTTGTCTTGTGTTGTTTTGTTCTGCTCTAGGCTGAGCAGCAGACGGGTGGAGTACGGTCTGCAAGATCATTTTTAGAGTGATATTGTAGAATATTTCAAATAAGATTCATTGTATTTACATTCATTTGAAATGCAGGTACACCAAATCCAAAGTCACTTTCAACATTAAGAAACTTCTGATGTTCCCCAGTGTTCGTGATAAATAACTGAAATGAGGTTGTTTATAAAACTAATGATCATGAACTTGGCATTGTTAATGATCTATAGATAACAATGAAGACACTTTCATATGAACTAATAGAAATAATATAAACTTAGATATTCTTTCATCTGTTTTGTTGTATTGCCAAAGGAAAGATGAAGCATCAGCAGGCGTAAATGTTCTCCCTTGTGGCGTAGGCATTTCATTCTTGCCTTTATTTTCCATGGTAAAACCTGCAGAGCTTGACTCCATGTTGCCCTTTAAAAATAACTTTTAGGTGTTCTTATATCAATCTAAAGCCCGTGAATGGTGCTATGATTGATTTGCTGAAGACTGACATTCAGCTATAACAGATTCAGAAGCGGAAAAAAGAATGCAAGTGTTCCCCGTCTTTACTCCGCAACTCTTCCCTGCAAATCTCCAGTGTGATTCTGAGGATAATTCAGCCTTTGAATCTGTTGTTGTCAGGAGGGCTGAGTCAGTCCTTCATAGATTATTCACATATGACATCTTTAGACCTCTATTTGAGAATTTATATCCCGTTCACTGCTTGAAAATACCACTGTGAGGGATTTTATCTACAGGACGTGTCCACTGGGCTGATTTTTGTGTGTTGGATATTTGAACGTCCGTCCGGTTTATTAACATGAGGTTAGTTCTATAAATCTACCTATACTACTGTTACGGAGAAAATCGAATTTCCAGAGCGTGTATGAGTTTTGAGAATTTCAGAGTTTAAATGAACGCTTCCCTTAGGTGTGATTACCTTGTCGATATGCTGCTCTGTGTATTGGAGCTGTACGACACTGCAGAAGGACATTAGAGAAGAGTCTGCAAGAATTTTTGGGGGGATTTCAGACTAAGGAGAACTTTGTTGTTGGAAAAAGATGGATTTAATCTCCCCATCTTCCTGCAGCTCTCTGAGGTGTATCGGTAAATAATGTGTGATGTTATTTTGTGTGTCTGCCAGCACGCAGGCGCAGGATGGTCTTTAGGCACCTGACCCCTGTACTGTGCTAAAGAACAGTGGGTTTAGAGCAAAGCTATTCAATCTTTGCACATGTCATTGTGCATATATATGTATATATTTGTGAGGGAGGATATAGATTTTATATATATATGCAATGTAAGTAGCGTGTGTAAGTGATCCTGTAGAAATACATTCAGGTAAGAGTTATTTATTGTGTATGTGTGCAATGGTTAGATACGTGTAATCGCTTTGGGGATGAGGAAGGATAGGTTAGTTCTTTAACGTGCATCTTAAGGGAAATAAGTAAATACAAATAGGAGAAAGGGAGTTTAAATATTTTAAATATATTTAGAAGCACTGAGCAAAGATGAAATAAGTTTTCATGTCAATAGCCAGCAGGAAAAATTAATTTATATGGAGCAAGCTCCATGTTATTCTTGAGTAGTACCATCTGATTCTTGGTCTCTCAAGCGTGAAATAAAGGAAGTGTTTTTGGTCTACAAGATGCTAAACAAATGGAGAGGAAACTGTTGTAGTGTTATTTAACAGGACACCTAAGCACAGTGGGTTTTTTCTGGTTTTATGCTCAAGCTATTCTCCAAGAAAACAATCCTGTGTGATGTATCTGGGTACTTATGTATTCCTACATACAGTAACAAATGAAAATTTCCCGTGGTGAAGGGGAGTGGTATTGCTTCCATTTCATGTTGGAGAACTGAGACTTTGAAAAGGTAAAACTTGCTTTCCATTTCAGTCTGCAACAAAGACACTGAGAATCTCTGGAGCCATAGGCTATAACTTCAATCTCCAGAAGAACTCCTGCTTTTCTTATGATTTCAGGCATCATCTCTTCATCCTGACCTTACTTTTCCTCTATCCCTCTCACTAGCATCCTTATTTTGATTTTGTTTTTAAGACACAGTAGTGTTTTCCAACCTTATGAAGGAGGGTTTGCAAGCCGAATGACCTTGATTCTGTGGTGGAGGAGGAATGAGACAAGAAGCTATAAGCTTGCAGAATTTGCTGGGGTTTTTGTTTGTTTTACAGATGGTGGCTTTGGCGTATAGATCTGCATATCTGTATAGGGAGCAATGCTGTTCAGCTTGCGGCTTTGTAACTGCTTAGTGGCATCACATGAGCTTGCCTCAGGCATTTACATTGATAATTAATTCATTAATGCCAAGAAAGGGTGGCAATTTCTTGTTCTTAAAACTCCCACGCAGCGTACCTTGTGCTTGAAAATAAAGACTGGAGTCAAGGATCAGCGAAACAATAAAAAAAGGTTCTAATGTTGAAAGCTATGGGGAGCATAACAAATTGTCGTGCCCTTGGTAATTCTGGAAGTTCAGTTGCCTTAATAGGCATGTTATAAATACCTGGAAAATAAAGCTCCTGGCCTGCTTTTTCTAAACTCGTATTCAAACGTGTGCATCGCATGACGTGGTTGATTGAATACAGTGCAAACCGTCATCACATTAGATCTTTTAATTTTGTAGTATTTAATGAGGAATGAGATTATCAATCTAGGCTTCTGATATTATAAAACTAATTATCTGTATTAATTAACATCTCCTATAATATACCTCGGGGATATTGTTCTGAAATCATTCAAGCTGGGTTTCTCCTGCATGGCATTCTGCCTCTAATTTAGGTGGGAGTTTGAAGGTAAATGAGCAGTTTCTTTTCTCTTCAAGATAAAGCAGATCTGCTTTTTTTTAAACTCTGTGTGTGTGAATGTGAGAGTAAGAAAATGAGAGTTTGGGTGAAAGGCATGGAATAATGGCAGCCATGTGGATCTGCATGATGTTTATTATACCAAGAAGGAACAGAATAGAGTTGCACAGTAGGCATTTGCAGGCTTGACCTCATCAGCGTGTCTGAACCCTGGTGAGCTGACCAGAGCATTGCAAGCCTGAGCGTACGCTTCTGTTTCAGCTGGGGTCGTTGGACGGTGGGGTTAGCTCATACACGGTGCCTTCAGTGGTGCTTGAACTTATTCTAGATCTCAGAAGTACTTCGCCTGCTGTATCAGGAGAGAAGCGTAATGGAGATACAGGGATGCTTCAGGATGCAAAAGACAAGCATAAGTATCGGGAAGGAATATTTAGTCTTTTATGTAGCATGGCATAATTAGTTGAATGGATGTTTCAAGGTTTTTTCAGTTCCCCCTGAAGAGTCAGGTGTTGGCCCTAAAAAGCGAGGATAAAGGGGCATTTTGCATCACTTATCTCATCTGGTACAGGAAATGCGTTTTCTTACCAGATCAGCATACTGTTCATCTGAGAATACTGTCCCTGAAAAGATCATAAAACTGCCTTTGCCCATTTATCAGCCATCAGAAGCCAAGCCGTTCTCTGAGCCTGGATGACCTGCTGTGTCTTACAGTTCCACAAAGAGCTCTGGCAGTAGACAGAAATGGGAGAGAAAAGCGGTAAAATTTGCATATATTTTAATGATAATATTTTAACAATCAAATTACACATAGAGACAATCTTTTTGTGTCAAGCAGCATTCTATTAGCCCTGCAGTGAAGATTTTGCTAGCACTTTTTAGTTTTATGAAGGTCTGAGGATACTGAGCTTGAGGGAGTGAATGTTTTTGAATAAATCTTTTATGCTGTCCACGTAAATTGTCAGATTAAATTCCAGCAATCAAAAGGTTAATGAAGTCTGAACTTTAAGCTGAGAATCACAAATTGATGGCCATTTTCTCACATCAAGCTGTCAACCAGTAGAAAATACCCATGGCTGCCAGTTTGAAGGTTCCTTTTTCCAAGACATCTCTTTGCTTCACAGCTCCCAGAGCCACCGTGCCCCTTCCTTGTTATCGCAGAATAAAAGGGTAATAGCAGACTGCGTTAAAGTTTTTAAAACTCAGAAACTCGGAATTTCTTGAGGCGTGCTGCCCAGGCTCCTTTTGCCTGTGAGAGCCCTTGGGTCCGACCCTTTGATGGGGTGAGCTGAGCCTGACTGCAGCTCCTCAGGGTCTGAGCAGCCCGCAGAGAGGAGCTTTGCTCCTTTTGCGGACCGCAGAGGATGATTTACCGAATCGAAGCAGCTCCTTAAGGTACTTAGAGATGGGATGAGTCTGGGCACAAGTCCCTTGCAAATGTCCGCCCCTGAGAAGTTGTGCGGCAGCTTTCTCTACTCGTCAACCCCTCCGCCAGGAGTGAGGATGAGGAGTTCAGGGGGCAAGCGGGCTCTTTTCCGCTGCATGTGGCAGGCACTGTTTACGCTAGCAGGTGCCCCTCGATGCATCTGTAATGACACAAAAACGTGATAAAAGGGAAAGATGAGTAAGCTCTGCGTTGCTGTTGCAGACTAAGGCATTTCAGGATTTAATTATACTACAGGTATATAAATTCCGGAAACATGTTAATGCTCCCGTGATTAAAATTATAGAGGGCCTAATTGAAAAAGCATAAACCGAATTGAAGAATTCCTAATTATAGTTTGCTTTGAGGTGTTAATTTCCTCCATAATGAATGCATAATTTCTTGGAACTAGAAAAGGGGGGTGCTGCACCAGTGTGTGGACTGCAGATGGAATGAAGGGATTATCATAAATGCAGCCAGACAATTCAGAAGAAGAAACCTCTGCAGCCATGATGCTCTTCTGCTTCTCTGTAATTTCAGTTCTCCTTGCACAGCGCTTCTCCGAGGCAAAAGGGAGAGCTAGGAGATGGCGAGGGATTTGCTTACTGTGCAAAAGGAAGGGGAAAGAGGACTGGTTTAATTAAAAGTAGTCCTGGTGCAAAAGAGGAAGGCGAGGAGAGAGGCAGAGCGCGCAATATTTCTGCTGGAAATGTCAAACAGCGGAACAGAAGGGGAGGCAATGCTGCCTACTCTCGGCACCCACCTCGACAGGTCCCAAAGTAGCTGCAGGAGGTGATGCTGATGCAGGTGGAGGGCTTTTGCTGCCAAAGGGCACACCCTGCATTCGATGCTTTCTTTTTGCAGCAAAAATATGCTTAGATTTGAAGGGAGTTGAAGTACAGCATTATCAGATGTAACCTCCTGATGTTGAAATCTGCCCTGCTCTCGCTGTGATGGAGGTAAGAGGTGTTTGCAGATGATTACAGACCAGCTGTGCCTTGGTGAAGAGAAGTCCTTGCCCTTGGGACTTTCCTTCTTTCCTTTCTCCATCCTCAGTTTTCTTGGTCCTGGGGCAGGAGATGTTGCAGTAAAGGTACCACTGAAGACTCTTCCTGGTGTCAGAAGCGTGATCGCTTTGCACTTGCTGAAAAGCACAGATGTCCAGAAAAGGTGGAAAGAATCTGGCTGACACTCCTGCAGCTTCAGGTGCTCAAAATCTACATTATCCCTACCCAGGAGAGGTCATCTTATCTATTGTATGTTGGTGATGTAACTGCAAGTAGACTGTTATCTGGCCATGTGGCCTTGTCTAGTAATGAAGTTTCTCTTGAGGTTAGAGACAGAGCACTTTGTCTTCTGTTTTTCTTAGCCTTTTAGTTTAAAAAAGCCAAACACACAGAAACCTAAGAAAAATGTCTTTCTAGTGTTCTCTCTTAAAAAAGGCATCTGATCCTTATGTGTGGGTTTTCCCTCCACAGTTTAGTAGCTATGGTTGTGGAAACAGGAGAGAAAGCTTTGAAATCCAAACTGGATTATTTCTGTGTCCAAATGGACCTAATTTCATGGAAGCCATTGGAGATACCCAAATTGATTCTGACTGAGAATATATGTAAATACACCCATCCCCTCGTCCAAGCCACCGCTTTTATGCTGGACGTGGCAGAAGGTGCTGGGCAGACCCGTAAGGGTGTGCCATGGTCTCTCCTTCTGCAGCTTGCTCAAGATCCACGTCGGCTCTTCTTGTCCTTGAAGCTCCCTTCTGGTCTTAAAGCAGTGAACACCGAGGATGATGACAAGACCCCAGCCAGCGATGCCTGTTTAATGCCAAGCGACATTAACAAAAAAAAGGGTTGGTTTTTTTGTAGATCAAACAGATGGCAGGTGGCTCAGGAGGGAAAAAACACCTCCAAAGCCACTGACATTAGCTCCTGTTGCAGTGAAAGCCGTATCTGTCGGCACTCATTATCTTTAATCTGCCGGCACAAAATAACATTGAACTGGCGAGATAGGGACTGGGCCTGTTCCACTGGGGACCGGCAGCTATTATGTCTAATCTGTGTTGCAAGGCAGGTCAGGCTTATGAAGATGGTTGAGATAATGGAACACAGAGCTTTGAAATGCCCTCTGGTTCTTTATTTTTTTTCTTTTGTTTTTAATTTTTTATTTCTAAGAAGATTAAACAGAGAGTATTTAAAACATTTAAAAGAATGATGCATATATAATACAAGTAAATAAATGCAGTAGCAGTGTTCTGGTGGTCTGGGGCTAGAAGAGAGCCAATGTTGTGAGTATGGATAGTATCTTTTGTTAGATCAAATGATACAGCTGGGAAAAAAATGGGCGTTTAAGCACACAAATCCTTCTTTTTGGTCACTAAATACTGACTGTCAATACAGTTGTCTATTTGACAACTCCTTGCGTTTTGTGCGTGGTACCACGTTTGTTTGCTGGGCACAGACACTGCAGAAAGGATTAGAGTTGCTCAGAACTGTAGGGGAATGATTGAATTTTTCGATTTCTTTCAATACCAGTCCTTCCTTGGGAAGACATGATCATTAGTCTCTCATAGGAGAGTAATGGAGAGTGGAAGCACTGATTTTAATATATATATTTATGTATAGATCCACACGTATGTGCACGCACAGGTGTGTAGGCGCGCACGTGTGCACACAGCAGTTTATTTAAACCAGCATTACACCTGCCTGCTGGCACCGTGTTGTTCCTGGTGTGTGCGGAGGTCTGACGAGCTGTTGTGTCTTTGGAGGGGGCAGTTTTAAGAAAGACGGGGTCTCCAGAACACCGTCTGCTCCTCCCCCATCTCTGCACGTCACATCTGAAGGGATGCCCCAAAGCAGCATTTTTTTGGTTTTGCCATTTTGAAAGACTTTGTAGGATTAGCTTGTGTTCAGGCTGGAAACTCCGGGCTGCGTTAGAGGGGACGTACTGGCTGGTGGGTGGGAGTGGGAATGTTGGACAAGAACGTACAGCTGATGCTGTGTGACACCGGGCAAGTCACTCGTTGCGCTTTCTGCATGCCGTTTATACGTCTGCAGCGGGGGGGTAATTACGTGTGGTACCTCAGGGGTCTGTCAGGGTAAAAGTCTGGTCTCAGGGTATGTGATGTTACATTTGACATTACATTATCACTTTACAAGAAAAAAAACAACAAAAACCAAACAACCACCCCCCCCCC
>Ga0065711_1008489_pt1 | contig 12734 bp, 8 predicted proteins | sample Hoacrofraction12_FD_59098 | JGI IMG/M metagenome (GOLD analysis project Ga0065711, IMG submission 59098) | Hoatzin crop microbial communities from Cojedes, Venezuela - Epithelial fraction 12 v2 (version 2) | ecosystem: Host-associated > Birds > Digestive system > Esophagus > Crop | place...
TGGACAAGGTCCTGTGCAGCCTGCTGTAGGTGACCCTGCTTCGGCAGGGGGGTTGGACTAGATGACCCACAGAGGTCCCTTCCAACCCCAAACATTCTGTGATTCTGTGTCATTCTGTCACATGCCAATTATTCCTAATTCCTGTTCCTAATTCTATTACTGTACCTTTTCTTGGCTCCCTTCAGAGAGCAGAGCCTGTTGTGCCACGTGTCCTGGTTTGCAGACGCGTGGACGAACCGCTTGAGGACAACCTCAGAGAGGTCGTTCATAAAATCTCCCTTGTCTCTGGTGTGGGATTTACGCCTGAATTCCTGAGAATCACGTGTACGTCATGAGCTGTGTATTCACCATCCCTATTCCAAAACCCTTTCCTGGTCCCTGTCGTAACTGGTGGCAATGGGTAGACCTACAATTCATTCTGTAGTCACGGAAGGACAGAGTTTGGCTCTGTTGGACTTTTCTCTGTCCTGGTAAGAATTAGTTTTTGGGTTCCTTCTCTTAATATTTCATGTAAAGAAAGCAGTAATTTCAGTATGGGAACGTGGGGAAGTGTGATAGGAAGTAGGTAAAGAAATTGTGAAGGGAAAGCAGAATGGAAGGGAGCATTGATGAGTTTTGGACATCCCCTTAGTGCAGAACCTGGGTTTACTACCAAAAACATGCATATTAACGTTACACTCCGTAGTGCTATGCTCGTTCTTGGTAGTGTCCCTGTTGTGGAACAGAGATCTCGACTGGAGTGGTGTAGACCTCCAAGCTATGAGCTTTTCAGACTTCGTTAGCATATCATTGGCCCCCGACTGGCACGTTGAGGGCTGAGTTCGCTGTACCGCATCATACCGTCCGTCTGTCAGCTCGGGAACCCGGCTTCTGCAGTGTCTGTGTAGTTCCTCAGGGTTCAGAACGAAACGAATAAATGGTCTTCTTGCTGCAATATTGGACAAGACACTGGGGAACATGCTCTGGAATTTATGTCCTGTAGCATGGCGCTTAAGGTTTCAGTGTAGCATTCACAGCTGTAAATGTTATTAGCCTTCAGAGTATTCCATCTGCCCGAGCTGTGCTGCATTTATTTAGTTTAAATAGAAAATATGTCCATGTAGTGATTATAGCACTCATTAGGAGGACAAACTGTGTTTTGAAATTTTGTTACAGTTGCAGGTATTGTGATTGTGAAATGACCCTTATAAGCTGTATAAAATGACAAACTTACTTTTTTATTTGGCCAGGGAAATTGATATCTGTGTAGTATCCTAATACATACTTGCTCAGAATAAACACAGAATATATCTGGAGAAATCTCGGATAATACTGTAGTTATTTCTGCTTCTAAAGGCAAAAAGGACCCAGGTTTTCCCTATACAAAAATGTGGAAAAAATTAAAAAAAAAATGAATCATTTGCCTTGGTCTATCAGCTATATCTCTTGTTTTAGAACAGAACTTTATATTGTATTACACTTTTTTTTGAGAAATGTATATAGTTTGTCTGGGTCTGATGTGCTCTTCTAAGAGCATTTATTTAGTTCAGTATGGAATAAAAAAAAATAGTTTTCCCAACTTTATGCAAAGCATCTTAAGGTATTAAAAAGATTCTTAATATTCATTAGCAGTTTACAAAGCCTTAAAATACTTCAGCAATAAGGACAAAAAAATAAAAAATTTTGTGTTGTAATTCAAAATATTTTCAAGTCAAGCTGTTAAACTTCAAGTCTCTTATGGAGGAAAAAAGCGTTGCTGCCTGCCTGACAGTTACAAGTAGGAGGGTAGCAGCTAAAAGAAACAGAAAACTCAAGCTACTTTTAAAGAGGCCAAATCAGCTGAGACACTTTTTATTAATTATTCATGAAAAATACATTCATGTGAAGTCCTTCGTTGCGTGAAGTGTCAGACTTCCTCCTCTTTCAAAATGAAATATAATAAACCTCTCAGTGAAAGTTTCTGTTTGTATACCTTCAAGCTCCAGAAAGGATGATTGTGGTAAATAAGACCCCGTATCTTTTTGAATGCCTGATTTGTTATTTTTCTGAAATCTGGTTTGTGATAATTTGCCGTGATGTGCTTTCAGTCTTTTTATCTTCCAGCTAATCAGCCAAATCTGTATAAATCTGGAATGACTGTACTGAGATTGTTTTTAATAAAAAAAGAACAAAAAAAGCCTTTGGTCACCAGGGAAAAGTTTTACACTGAATAACAAACAACCCCATTACAAGAAAGTGAAATTTTGTGGTTTTTGTGTTATTAGAATGGTAATTTGTAGTGTTTTTTTCCTTCTTATTTTTGTCATACCTTATTTCTTTACTAGCATCGTCAATGTTTTTACTTATTTTAATATGGAAAATTATTAGGTTAATTCAGCTTTGTTATATCTGTCTATCACCATATCATGTAGAAAAGGTCAAGGAAGAAAGTAAATAGAGAAGGAAGAGGGGGAATGTTGATGGACCTCCAGGTTTGCCCCTTTTCTCAGTGACTAACTGTGCTAATTGCTAAGTTACCTGCAAATTCTACTGTCTTTGTCCTCTGTTATTTTTTCTGTGGTGCTTGATTTGCTGTCTTCCACTGTCTAAAATGGGAAGGAGGAAGGAACTAACTCTGAGATGTAATGATAGTCCTGTTAAAAAAACCCAAGGAGTAAGGAACATCATTCACCAACACCTAGAGAGTCTAAAACCTTTTGGCAAGGAAAAAACAGATGAAGGTACCAAAGCTGAAAAGTGAGGGTTCCACATATTCCTATTTGCTTTCACTAATGAGCGGTGATGTCTCCCTGTGAAATAATAAAACCACAACATATGTTTTTGTGATTTAAAAGTAGAGGTATTTGCCAGTCTGCTGACTTAGTCATTAATGCTGTTATCATTGTAGATTAAAAGCAACAGCCTCTTCTCTAGCCTGTGTTGTAGTATGGCAGAATGATAGTAGACTATCAGTGCATTTGATGCAAGTTAAAATTAACGGGGAATTCCTATGTAACTGTGAAGTACCACTTATAATCAATGATGAATTTCAAAGATGCAGTACAAGAAATGGGGTTCTAAATGGCAAGCTTTACTTTATATTTTCAACTCTTTATTAACAGAAGCTTGATTTTGGAGTAGTTTTGGAGCAAAATGTATTTTCCAGTAGCAATTGTAGATAGGGGTGTAAATGTTTTTGTATATGCTTTTGTGAGGTAGTTCAGAAGAAAGGTGTTGTGATCACTGAAGCTGTGTTGCAATGAATTTCTTCAAAGCTTGAACAAAGTCTAGAAGGGAGTAATAAAACATTGGATGCTATTTTGAATAGGGATGGATCTTAGTCCTTATTAAAATAAGGGAGTAGGAAACTTGGAATGAGATTTGTGTTTTACATTTTCAGTTTTCTAAGGGAGAGTAGGTTGAATCTGTTTCACACAGTAGTTATTTTTGTTGACCAGAGAAGAAGGACCTACAGGTTAAGTACGCAACTGTATAGTTTAATCAGTTATATAGGTTAATCTTTATATTTCTGTTAGAAGATGCTAACTGTATTTTTTTAATTTCCATGAGAGTAAGGTTCTCCAAACTATATGTATCGCTAACAGTACGCAGACTGCTTCAGAATGATGGGCAGTCTCTGATGTATAGCAAGGATAGCTACTGGTGATACTTGATGTTGTCTTTTGGGGTTTCAGCTTGATCAAAATAAAAATATACACTTGAAACACTGTGCTAACACAGAACTCACTTTTAAATGTGTATGTCAGGCTCTGTTTGGAAGGGATTTGGGATTTAACAGAAACGCACAAAACCATTTAGAACTATCTTACTGGATAAAGTAACCCATACACTAAGAATGACAAGAAAGGAAAAGTATTAATGTATTCTTAACTAACTTGTTAAGGAGGAGGGTATAGTAACTGTTGTTGTACTGTTTCTAGACACTTTGTCCTTCTGAATTTTAGAACTGATGTTTTAGTCTCTACTGGTTTTATTCATAGAGTAAGCAAGCTTTCCTATTTTGAATCGAATTTGACTTCTTCCCTCAGTTATATTAATGAAAACAGTTTCTGCACTGGCAGAAGGAGCCGTTGTTGACACAGACTGGTTGGACATGTGGCCAGCAACTTGCATCAATTGAAACTTTTTTAAAGCATGAGTAGAAAACGTAAGGGAAAACTTGAGCAAACACCCCAAGGCCTAAGCCTAGGAGAGATGAAACTCCCAAGTTATTTAATGTTTAGTTTTTAAAAAGGGAAAGTTTCAATTTAAATACCTGCCTTTGACCCTTACTTCCACTCCGATTCATCTTGCATAGATTTCTGCCCCAGCTTTGCCTGGGAACAGCAATGCAGGAGTTTACTGTGGAACAGACCTTTGGCAGTCAGAGGAGACTGTAGGAGAATATTATTCTCAGACTTCTGGAAATGGAAGTATGAGATTGGTTCTCACCGAACACCAGTCCCTGGCTTTAAGAGCTGTATGAACAGCTGCCTTTCTAGACTTCTGTCTCGCACCGGACAGGAGCAGTTTCATGTTTTGCTTAGATGTTTTTCCTTTCTGTTACTCTCCCTTCTGTTGTCATTTGCATCTCACCTTGAATGTATAGGAGGATTGTGGATTTTGTTTTGGAGTCTCTTCTCTGCAGAAGGTCTTTGTGAGGGGCCTGTTCTGGAGCCTCCCACCTTTCAAGCAGCCCTTTTGCAGGGCTGTGAATGCTTCCCCACAGCAGCCGAGTAGAAAATCCTGGAGAAACCTCCACGATGCAGCTGCTGGTCTCATGTACGCTGAATTTGTTCCAGATACAGTGATGCGCTGTTGTTTGGTATCCTCTAACCATCTCAAAAAGGTATCTTCTACCAACTTGTAGCTGTTTACTGATTATTTTTCTCATTTTTTTCGTCCTATGCAATTATGTCTGAAGTGGAGGCATGGGGACTTGCACTTCAAAGAGCACTTCCACTTCTTTTCAATACAGAGAGTGGAGTCTTCTGGCTGAGATTTTCTAGCCCATCGTGGTCTAGACAGTGTTTAGAGACATTCTCCAAATGTTTTGTTAGCGCGTAAGATGTGATCAGAAAAAACATTCAAAGCCTGGCAGCGTTGGAAACTATTGTGAAAGGATGTACTAGAACACATTTGGATGCAATGGAATGGGAGAGAATGGTAAAATACGTGTTTGGATGAAGCAGTGGAGTAGTAAGTGGTGGATGATCACCAGCTAATACTAATTAGACAAACTTAGTTGTACTTCGAGAAATTATCGTATCGGTTGCAGAAGGGATTACTTCTGATGACTTGGGTAACATCTTCCTTTTTCAATTTTTTTTGTTTGGTTTACTGAAGACCAAGTAATAACAGAGTGCTGTTTGAAGAGTAACTTACCAAGGTTATATTCTTCACTCGGAGGGTGGTGAGGCCCTGGCGCAGGCTGCCCAGAGGAGCTGTGGCTGCCCCCTCCCTGGCAGTGTTCAAGGCTAGGTTGGACGGAGCTCTGAGCAACCTGCTCTAGTAGAAGGGGTACCTGCCCACGGCAGGGGGGTTGGAACCAGGGGATCTGTAAGGTCCCTTCCAACCCAAACCGTTCTGTGATTCTGTGATGTGATTTTTAAGGCTTTTGCACTTCATTTGTTGATGTGTTCATTTGTAATTTTTTAAAACTTCTTTTGAGAGTTTTGTTCAACAGAAAAGCCTAAGTCTTAAGGCAAATTAATATGCAAGCAGTCATCTGTCTGTAAATGGTGCAATTTATAAAGCTACAGAGGTTACACATAGCTGGCAAAAACTTGCATGCACATGCACTGTTTTCATTCCATGGAATGTGAATTTGGCTGGAAAAATGCTGTTGGTGGTGGTAATTTTTTTTTCTTGGAGAAATCCAATAAGTAAAATTGACCTTGGTAAAAGAAAGGGAGGTAAATAAAGATATTTTGCAAGCTCCTGTTGTGTTCTAATAGTTCCTTTTTCTTCCTGCTGGTTGTTGCTTTCTGTGGTGGATTGAAGGGAATGATTTTCCGGTTGATTGTGTGTGTGTTACTGTATGACAAGTAGAGACATACTAATTTATTACAGAAAGGATATGAAATTTTTCTAGTGAAGAGAAGTGGGAGGGAAAGCATAGAGAAAGGTTTTCTTATGACAGTTAAAAATAATGAGAAAAATTTGCTTGGGGAAAAACATTTCAGCAGAACTTTGTTACAGCTGTTTTGAGAGAGCAGCTTCTCCTCTGTTTGCGAGCAGGCTTATTAAGGCCACCTTGGAGTCAGAAGTGAACAGAGTGGTGGCTTGGAAAGAATTTAGTAAAAATACAGTTCTTCTGACACTGATGTGACAGACTCAGAACAAAAGTGGAAGAAAATAGGTGATGGCTTATCAGATGAAAAAGGTGTAATCCCGTTAGATTTTCAGGAAAATATGGAACAGTTTTCTGCGGTGTTCTGGTCTCCCAAGTTTAACAAAATGGGAGTAGGCCAACATGGGCTGCTTATACTGTTACTTCAACCATGTCTGTAGCTCTTTGCATGCTTGCTCTTTCCAGAGTGTCAGCAAACCAGGCAGTGGAAGTTTATTCATGCGGTGATGGATTCAGTCGGTGACAGAAATGCAGGAATTTTGATATGCAGCGTCCTGTCTTTTCCGGAGCTGATTCAGTGACTGATGAGATCTGTGGAGCTGACACCGATCCACTCCAACACTCCTCAGCCTGCCCTCAGTCTGGGGGTCCCAGCAGTGCTGGGGCATCTGCTATGCTTTCGGCGTCTCGGGAGGCCGTGGTGGTGTTTCTTTCTTGGCACGTCTGGAAGATTTCCTGGTTGTAGGCTTATTGTTACCCTGTCGCAAAATGGAGCGTTACGTCCTGGCTGCCTTAGACTCTCAGATCTGTGCTGAATTCCAGGATATTGTGGAACTTAAACACCACAGTGTCCCAGATCTCCATCCATATAGGCTTTACTTTTAAAGTATTTTAGGACATCATTGCTGTTTACTTAGTAGCATAAAATACATGCAGATTAGGCAAAAGTATATACCCTCTGCTCAGTTTCCTCTTCTGGAATACTGTTTTGGCTTGGGTGGAGGATCCAGGATTCTTCTATAGGAGCACCCGCGTTTATTCCTTCTCCATCCCAAACCTGCCCAAAGCCTGCCTGTGTCAGCTGTCCTCTTGCCTTGTTTGGTGTCTTCCAGTCCCCAAACTCATTTTCTTAGCTAAGAAAAGTAAGCTTTTTCAACTGTTCTCATTAGTCCTTCAAATATTTGGTTTAAATAAAGATGTTTTAGTCATCCTAATTTGGTGGGTACATGCTAAGGTTCTCTTCAGAAAGGATAGACTAGGGCACTCCAAGACATGGCAGCTTTCTTAGGACCAGTTTCCTAAAATCTGAAAGTTTTCATAAGCTCTGTGCAAAATCTTCCCCTGAATTATTACACGTGGCTATCGATTTGAAATTAATTTGCATTGCTTTAGTGTAGACAGTCTCTCACAGACTGCTGTATGAGCCTTGAGGTGCTGTGTGGCATACTTACAGCAAGCAATAGTTATTCTTCTAAAAGATCTAAAGATGTGAGTGAGTCAATACACCAAGGTTAGGAATCCAGGATAATTATTTATGCGAATTCACGTAATAAGTTTGTGACAGAGTTGAATGCTTACCCTGAATCTCAGGAGGGCCAGCCTTTTGCCTCAGCTGTAACAACAGCCTTCCCTTTATCGTGCTGAATAAAAGGCAATGCCAGAAGCAGGGGTAGCTGATGGCATACGGGTGCCATGGCATACAATATACGCACCCAAAGCTGAGGTATGAGGCGCATGGCAAACCTTTGAGGTTTATGTCTCAAAAATTGTTGCTCTTTCTTCAGTCCTCCTGGTATTTTGAAGAAGTGAAGTACTGTGAACTAGCAGAATGAATTTCCATATTCAGTTGCTCAGAATAGTTTAGGGCATCTCTTGTCAGCATTGGTGAAAAGTGACCAAGATCTTTAAGAGACTTCAGGAACAGATGAGCTATTTTCCACTTATTTATATGGGAGAAAACTGGTGTCCAGTTATGGGAATTTCATCTGCATATCTCAAAGGAGAAATGTAAGGTATATCAGGAAGAAAGAAAAGAAGGTCAAAATTAAAAACACTCCTGAAGTTGTTTTCAGTATGCAGATATAATCATATTGAGGACAAATCATTTTCCGCTTTTGAAGTCAGACAAGTTGGAGACAGCGTCAAGTTTTAAAGGGTGAAAAACAGCAAACAAAGATGATGCTAATGATTTTTCAAAGGCTGATACCTTTCAGCTAGACTCACCTCACTAGTACTTGTGCTGTAAAAATATGTCAAGTTGAACCTTGTCTCTTCTCTGGATTTTTATTCAGTTTTGTGAGTCTTCAAATAGAAGAATTGGAACTTTCTTTAATATTGTGAAAGTGAATTTTAGAACTTTTTTCTGTGGTATTTTTTGAAAATCGTAGCCTATTGCTAGTAAATGAAAACAGACTGACTTCACTGATACCTGGAAGACTTCCAGTTGCCCAAAGAGCAAGGCGCACGGCAGAGTGACAGACGAAGGGAGCGGGAAGACCTGCCCGGCACTGCTGTCGCTGGAGCTCCTGACCTGTTACGTGCCTGGGAGTTTGCTGAAAAAGGGCTGAGGTTCAGCCAGTGCACAGAGTCTTGGAAAAAGCTGCCAGCCACAGTGACATCAGTGTCAGTTCTGGTCGCTGTATTTTACGGTGACTGATCTGCTGGTATTTGGACTGAAACCACTAAAGTTACTGGATAGTGTGAACTGGTGTAAATCCAGTAACTTCTTTTGAGCTCCTCTCACAACAGGACCAAGCCCAAGTTACTGAATAGACATACTGTGTATTTTTCTCTTTTTATTTATTTTACTCTCTTCCCTGTGTGGCTTTTGTGTTTTTGGTGACATATCTGATGATTCAGAGTGACGGAACTCAGTTGTGATTGCAGCTACATGGATGTGTGCTTTGGAAAACCATGCTGTCGAACTTTTGAGTGTGTATGGAGTGGCAGGTTTTCAGACGAGCCTCCGAATCCCTCCCACGTATATGGAGGTTGTATAATCAAATCCTGTGTGTGTTTCATGTCGCTAGGACGAAGTACAAACAGCAAAGTGAAATTAATTCTTCTGCTTGTCTAAAAGGATACTGGGAGCTGCCAGATTTTGCAGTATTATTACAGCAAAATTAACAGGGAGTTTTTACAGGCAATGGTGAGGATGAAGTACAGATTGGATCCAGACCGAACAGAGTGAGTAGGTGAAACTTTGGTTGGTTGTTTTTCTGCACAACTAGGATGCGAATGAGGGGCAGGTGGAGGAGGACAGCCCTCTTGTCGTTTTGCAGGTGGTCAGAGGCCAGTCAGGTCTTTAAATCATGAGACAACATTGTACCTTCACACATTTTGCAGAAATTTAAGGCGGTGAGGAAACATTTAAACCTCACAGTTTAAGAGAAAATTTTTTTTAAATTTTGTTACATTTGTGATTTTTCTCTCTAGCTGGCCATGGACATGATTTACAAAATGTGGGAAATCTCTTCTTCAAAAAGCATGTGTCAGAGTGAAAATGCTAACTTTGAACATTTCTGTGCATCCAAAAACTGTTAATTTTTAGAAATGTGAACTTTTGGTATTTTTGAAAAATACTGACAAAACATAGTTCCACCAAGGCCTTGGGACGTATGAAAAGCAGCAGCAGTTCTGATCTGCGTTTGCTGACGTGTTGAAAGTATCTCTGGCTCTTGCTGAGCATAATAAATAATAAATCGTGGTATCATAGGTTGGAAAAGACCTGTAAGATCATCAAGTCCAACCATCACCTCACCACCACCATGCCTATAAACCATGTCCCAAAGTGCCACATCTGTGCACTTTTTGAATACCTCCAGGGATGGTGACACAATCACTTCACTGGGCAGCCTGTTCCAATGTGTGACCACTCTTTCAGTAATGAAATTTAAAGAAAATTTTCGCAATATCCAATATAAATCTCACCTGATGCAACTTGAGGCCTTTATTTTTTTTTTTAATTTTTTGTAGCAATAGGACGAGAGGAAATGGCCTCAAGCAAGGCAGCCTAGATGAGTGCTGAAATCTCCCTTGTGTTCCTTGCACGGATAGCAAAGGCCCACAAAATCCCCTGCATTTCACCTATTTTCAAAGTGCCATGTGGAGGTAAACAACCCAAAACCCCAAACACAAAACCTAAAGCCTCTGTTCCTTTCTACCCAAACGTACTGTCATATTTTTTCCTGCAGAATTAGCAGCTCTAGTCATTATTTTATAAATCAGAGATGCATGGGTTTTAATATATGGCTTCAGTCTAGGTATACACTGGTAGGAAAAAGAAGGTTAGTGACCAGTTCTTCCTGTGTTGGTCCAGATCCTTAAACAGTTTGTGGTGGACCAACGTGTATATAGTGTTAGATGGGACATGAGCATTATTCCAACCAGAAAAACTGCGACACGGGAATCCGCTGAGAGTTAACTGGCACGGTAGCATGGCCTGTAGCAGATGAATAATTGGACCCTTACTGAAAATTTGGTTTGGACTTGTTTCACTTCTGACTCACCTGCATTGGTTCTTGTGGTCGATGCGCAAGGCATGCAGTACCTCCCTTTCCCTCTGCTTTCCAGAACAACAGCTACCAGAAAGACAAACGCATGTCTGGTCGGTGCTCTCTGAGGATGAAAGTCCATGTGTTGCGATAAATCTGGTGCTGGAAAGTTGACAGAACTGCAGCAGTGTGGACAAATTAGTTACTGTTAAACTACTACGCTAGGACAGCTTTTCTCCTTGCTTAAAAAGCACTGGTCTGGTACATGCTGGTCTAGTGAATTCCTTGCTTTGGATTTAGTTACTTCAGATATTTTAGTAGCTATCAGAAACAAAGGACCTGGGTTTAATTTAATCTGTTTGTTTTTCTAGTCTATCAGATTACAAAAGGATTTTAACGTGAGCGGTGTTGGTTATATCAAAGTTCTGCCCGGCCCTTTGTCCCGTCTCCTGCAGGAGCCGATGCCAGAATACAAACCAGACACATGGACCAGTGGTTCTTCAGAATACCTAGTTGCCCTAAAATTACACCTTGGTAACTTCCTGAGCAGTTACTATATGCTTTGCAATTCTTAGTTAATTTGTCTTCCAGGAGCCTGCCTAGTCCCTTTTGAACCCTTGGAAACCGTAGGAACTTCAGTGTCTCGTGGAACGTGGTTCCCCACCGTTAGTGCTGCTGAAGAGCCGTTTTTTTTTGTGGGGTTTGGATCTGTCTGTACTAGTTGTGTTTGCTCCCAATTCCTACAACAGATTTCCTCAGTAGGAATATTCAAAGCTTATAGTTTTGAAGATGAAGTTAGAATTTTTTTTCCTGTGTGCCCCAGTTTTTTGCTTTTGTCTACATCTGCCAATTTTTTGACGGGTAACTGAAGACATTCTTCACAGCTGATGCTAGTTTGCTATGCCGTGTCCTATTATCTGCAGACTTTGTGATCTTATTAAATTTACTTTATGGTTTTGAATGTGTTGAAGAACAAGAGAGAACAGTTATTGGAAAGTGACAGTTTCATCCTGTGCTTCATTTTCCATCTTTTAAGCAATTTGTGCCAGGCCTCTCGGAGCATTAAATGTTCCACTTAGTTTCAGAAGCAGGTGACCTTATTAAGACCTTGTGGAAGCCCAGGTAGGTGGTATCATTATACAAATATTTTTTATTCCTTTAAGAAACTTCAGAAAGTCTGAGAGAGGTAGTGTCCTATTATAAAACTGCTTGACTTAGCCTCTGTGTATCCAGGTACTTTAAATATCAGGACACTTGTTAAAAATAGGTTCTTCAGGAGAGTAGGACCTTCAGGTAAATACCCCGTGTTGATTTTACGTGGTGAATCCTGAATGATTTTTTAATTTTTCTTTCACTTTTGAAGGGCAGTCAGATTTTGACTGGATATCTGCTCTATACATATAGCACTTGCCAGTGAAGCCTGTCCTGTGAGGTCAGCTGTCTGTCCTGTTTTCATGTAAAAAACTGATGCGATTTGAAGTGAGGAACTGCTGTCCTGAGTGAAGTGACTCACTGTAGTTAATTCTTTATTGGCAGAGTAGACATAGGCCTTCAGATTGGAAAATTTCACGTCTGCATAGCAATTACTTAATCATTTAATCTGTGCTGTGACTAAATGCATTCCTGACAGGAGTACAAATTGCTAGTGATGTGGTATTCTTCTCTGTTAGTAGATCCCGCTGTAGATTGTCTTGGAGGAGACTTGATGAAGTAATTCTGATTAACATGCTGCATTAGGTATTATCTTTTCTGATTTAATATATTGTTTTTCTGATTCTCTTTTGTCATAGCAACTCTGAAAGCAGTATTGTATACTGACATGGGGTGATTTTAACTGTGCTATGGTAGCAATTCGCATTTGTTGCTTTCAGTGCATCTACCTAATGGTTTGAGCACAGGTCTCAATTTTGCAGTGAACATTTGAAAGTGTTGAGCTATTTAAGGCAAAAATAGCCCAAAAAGAATATGAACTTGGGGAGTTAAATTAGCATTTGCCTTCCAGGCAACAATAGGAAATATTCTTCCAAAAAGGTTACATTACATAGCATCGGGTATGCTTACAAATATCTGAAGGGTGGGTGTCAGAAGGATGGGGCCAAGCTCTTTTCAGTGGTGCCCAGTGACAGGACAAGGGGCAATGGGCACAAACTGAGGCACAGGAAGTTCCGTCTGAACCTGAGGAAGAACTTCTTCCCTCTGAGGGTGACGGA
>Ga0065711_1046724_pt1 | contig 12734 bp, 9 predicted proteins | sample Hoacrofraction12_FD_59098 | JGI IMG/M metagenome (GOLD analysis project Ga0065711, IMG submission 59098) | Hoatzin crop microbial communities from Cojedes, Venezuela - Epithelial fraction 12 v2 (version 2) | ecosystem: Host-associated > Birds > Digestive system > Esophagus > Crop | place...
CAGGGAGGTTGTGGAGTCTCCTTCTCTGGAGATATTCAAGACCCGCCTGGACAAGGTCCTGTGCAGCCTGCTGTGGGTGACCCTGCTTCGGCAGGGGATTTGGACTGGGTGACCCATAGAGATCCCTTCCAACCCTGACCATTCTGTGATTCTGTGATAGTGTCCCTCATGCTCCGAGGGCCAGGGACACCCAGCTGGAGCTGGCAGGGAGCTCCCCATGCCCAGACCATTGCGGCAGGAATGCGCTGCCATGGTGGGCGCAGAATCCGGCCAGCGTGCTCCGCGCTGAGCTGGGACGCAGCCTGCGTCGCCGGTGGGATCCCAGCCACCGATGCCAAGCAGGGGTTGTGGCACATGTTGGTGGCACGTGGCGTTAGCCATGAGGGACCCCACGGGCTCCTCTGCTGTGTCCGTCGCTGCTCCCCAGCCTCTGCCGGGTCCCTGTGGGTGACATGGTGACCCTGGTGTGCACACCATGCTGGCCCAAGCCCAGCAGGCAGGAGACCTGGCTGCCAACCCCATCGGCTGGGCTGGGGGGGACAGGACGGGGGGCAACCCTCCCCTCAGCAGAATCTGCTTCATCAGCAAGCTGACAAGAAGCAGGCCTGCTTTGTTACAATAATTAGTGGGTGCTGATTGGGATCCCTCAGTCGGTGATTAAGTAATTGATACATAGCACAGCGCTGGGGGTTGCTCCTGCTCTTCTGTAGTCTGGGGTGGCTTTAGTGTCCTGTTGTCCCCGGGTCTGGCTGCTCCCTCCTCCTCGGGCTGGTAAGTGACTTGGTCTTATCACCTTAAATGTTTAATGCTTTATATTTTGCTTCTCTTTAAAGCAAATAAGTGATTGAGGGATTATCTCTGGTCAGCCAGTCCCTTGGTCTGTGTGTGATGTGTGGGCTGGGGGTGGCTGGCAAGGTGACCCCCAGGAGGGGAGCTGGGGCCAAGGCTCCTCTAGCCATCAGCTTTGCACCTTCAGCATCGCTGCTCAGGAGCGGGATGGGCGTGCGGAGGGGGAGGCTGGGGTGCCACGGTCCAGCCCGAGCCCTGGGGCAGCGCGGGGGTCTGTGGTGCGTTGTGCCCAGGTGATGAAGGGGCTGGATTCCGTGCTTCCAAGCCCTGCCTATGGCACTGCGCGTTTCCTCCTCTCTGTCCCCTTCACTCATGTCTGGTCCTCAGCTTCGGTGGCAGCTGAAGCATCTTAAAAAGATGGTTGGCGGGACATGCAGCCCACCCTGGCCATGCTCAGTGGCTGTTTTGCCATGGAGTCACCCACCTCAGTGACACTTCTCTCGACTCCCAAGTCCTTCATAGAGGCCAGCCCTGTGAAATGGGGTGGGAAGGAGGTGACGTTAGCTTGGAAGGGGCAGAGGCTTGCTGGGCCAGGAGGGGTGAGATGGGAACGACCACTGGGGTCCACTGTCACCAGGCGTCCCCAGCCTGAGCTGGGCAGATGCTCCTGGGGATTACACCATGCGCCTCCTTTAATGGACTTAATCTTGCTGTTTGCTTCACGCTCGTGTTTCACCCTGTAAGCCCGGCAGAGGATTCGGGTGTTAGGGTGGGGGCTGCAGTTGCCCCCGCAGCAGGGCTGGCGAGGAGGTGGGGGTCTTGTGCTGGGCAGTTTGAGCTGGCAGTGGGTTTCTAAAATGGCAAGCACGAGTTGTTGCTTGGCCTGAACATCCACTTCGCTTTCCCTAAAGCGCAGTGGTAGCACCCCCAAAGCGCATCGAGTCCTGGCTCCGGGGATAAATACTTGTGAGTACACAGGGAGCAGCAGCCCTGATCTGTTCCGTGTGCTGAGGATCCCCTGGAGCAAACCCTGGGCTGCACTGCGGGTCTGGGGTCTGTCCCACAGCCCGGACCCAGCCGAGGGGCTCTCGGGGAGGAGCAGGGGTGTTCGCTGAAGGGCTGGCTCGCTGTGCCGGGCGCTCGGCTCTCTGGCTGTGCCCGCTGCTCGCTGGCAGCGAGGGGTGACCGGGGGGCTGCTGGCACGCGTCGGCTGCGAGGACAGAGCCCGTCCCTGTCCCCTGCGGGCTCTGCCTCTCGGATCTCATCCCCCCAGCAGCAGGTCTGGGTGGCACTCCAGCCGTCTGACCTCCCTTGCCCTGCTACCAGCGGATTTGCCTTTGCTCGGAGTAGCCAAGCCCTCTTGCCAGGGGTTAATCTCCAGGGTCCCGAGGGAAAGGCTGAAGTCCTTGCCTGACGTGTAGCTCACCCCCTGCGGTCGCTGAGGGTTGGAAACCGCTCCGAGCGGTGCAAGGAACAAGGGACAGGCCAGACCAAATGGCACTGGCAAGGGCAAGGCTCTCTTGGCCCTGAGTGATGTTTGGGGCTTCACTGGACCAGCCCGAGGGTAACAGCAGGAGGGGACGAGGCTGGAGGCTGTGGCAGCCCAGTGCTATCGGCAACGGGGCTGCGCCTCTGGACTTGGCCACCGGCAGGTGCTTCCAGCCCAAATGGCTCCTCACTGGGATCAAACCTCTCTCCTCGCTCTGCTGCTGTAAGGCCATGTTGTGGGTTTGGGGGTAAGCAGGGAGAGCGCCCAGGCAGGAGGCACTGGCTGCCTGGCAAGATCTGGGGGTGGACGGGCAGACGCTGGGAGAGCGGGCTGGTGGCCATGGTGGCCCCGGTTCCTGCCTGCGCCCTGGGCTGTGCTGGGGAGCTTGACTGCCAGACATCAGCCCCTGAGATGAGATGCACCAACATGAATCTCCGGCGGGTTTAGGGTTCAAACAGCCGTACCAGCCTGGCAGTCATGGCCAAGCCTCCCCAGGAAGCCTTGTGGTGTCCCAGCTGCTCATCTCGGGGTGCTGTCTCCCCCTGACAAGGAGGGCAGGAGAAGCCCCCAGACCCCGAGGCTGGCATGAGGACCCCGAGGTCTACCTGAGCTACGCTGCATTTCTGTTTCTAAGGATCTGAGCCTGGGTTTGGTTTTTTTTTTTTTTTCCTTTTCCTGACCCTGCTGTGCCACTGATCTGTTATGTGACCTAGAAAAGAAAATGATCTCTGCGAATGGAAAGACAAAGGCACAGCTTAAGGCTCCTGTGCCTTGTATCTAGGGGGTACGAGGCAGATGGACGCATCGTAACACAGCAAGGTGAGGAGACTCTGTGCCAAAGCCCTTGCGGGCAGTGTCCAGGCTCAGCACAGTGGTTGTGTTTCAAACCCCACTGCTTTCAGAGTCGCTAGTGTAGCTACCCCCGGTGAGGTCCCCATGCAGAGACCCCTCAGTGCCTCCAGGACAGCGGGGGATGGAGCCGCCCACTGCTCTTCTGGCAGAGGGGCTCTGTGAGACCAGGGCAAAGCACCTCTGAGCTCTTCCGTGCCCAGCAAACGCCTGCCCGAGAGCACAGGTGCTGCACCCGTACGGGCTCAGTCCCACTTGCGGTGCACATGCGGGGGGGCTGTGATGAGGCTTTTCAAAACCCATCGCGTTCGACCTGTTCTGCAGTCGCAGGCTGGTTTTTCATGGTCTCGTTATAGAGAAGGACAAGCAGGGCATTAGCATGGAATGCAAGACCTGGTTGGGTTCCTCGCTCTGCCTGAGGCTTTCTGTCTGACCGTGATGCACTTGCTTTAATTTTCCATGTTTGAAATGAAGATGGTATCTCAGTGCCCTGAAGAGGGTAAGACAGTGTGCTGGTGAGGGCTGCGTTCGTATCAAAGAGTGCTCTTTAACTACGGTTGGGGTGGGAGGGCTGCAAAAAGTAGTTTTCTTACGCATCGGTGTGCCGAGATCTCTCCTGTCGCTACACCGGCAGCCTCCCTCTTTTGAAGTGCTTTTTCTCTCCAAGCTGGGTCTCGCAGCAGGGGAAGCTGGCAGCTGCACCGTCTTGAACCCCATGTACAAAGCCAGGGCTTGCTCTCATCCAAAGGGCTGTCTGGCTTCGTGGCTAGGCTTTATTTTAATTGGTGTGGAGTGCAACTTGGCTAGTTGGCGACAAAAATGTACTCTTAAAAGAACTGACTGCATTAGCTTAAATAAACTCACAAGTTGCTCGGAGTGCAGACAACAGCCTTGCCATAGCTTGCAAACAAGAGGCCTTCCTCTCTCCGTTCTGTTTGTTATTTATGCTGTAGTTGATATGACAGCAACTGGGATTTCCCTCAGCCTGGCAGGTGACAGAGCTGTCATATCTATTCTTGGTGATGTGGCACACAGTTTTTTAAAACATGTAAACACTGATACGTCCTGAACCCTTTTTGACTTGGTCTTCAGAGTAAGGGTAGAGGAAGCCAGTGTCAGCTCCAGCAGCACAGCTCCTATGCCCTTTAGCTGCCTGCAGTGCTCCTGGGTTCTGTCAGAGCTGACAGTCCCATGTCTGGCTGCAGCGTGTGTCCCCTTGTCCCCCCTGTACCACACGGGGTCATGGCCATTGCTGGGGAAGGGCTGACACAACCGACACACCCCCCCCCCTCTTGATGGCTTGTGGCAGTTGGGTCGCAGCCTGGTCTCTGCCCACAGCACGGGGACAGGTCAGGGAGACGTGGTGCCATGGGATGGGCTTATACCGTGTAGTTGCCTGGCAGAGGGCACTTCTGCTGCTGGCGTTGGGGATTAGCGGCTTTCAGGACACGGCTCTGGGGTCTAATTTCATACGCAGTAAGGAAAGGGGGAATCTCTCATGTAAGTGCAGAGATACAACCAGAAGCTACCTCCTGTGTTGTGTGTGAGATGAGTCTGTTTAGGAATAGCCATTATGGTTCTCAGTCTGACCACGGTCAGGTTAAGCAGGTAACGAGAAGAGCCCATACTGGGAGCTACAGGGCAAACGGGCTCTGCCTCTTGCTGCAGACTCTCCAGGGTTACTGTGCTGGGAACAGAACACCACAGAGACACATGATTGCTGGGCCAACGCATCCACAGTGAGCAGCCAATGCATCACGCTGGGCAAGAGGCCATAGACCAAAGTTTATAAAGCTTTATTAAACGTTTTGAACAGCTGTGCAATGAACAAACAATACTCTGGAAGTTTCACAGCCTCATAGCCCGATCTTCCTCGGGACAGCAACAGCCATTTCTGCTGCTCTCCACTATGAGAGTGAAGACAAACAAATGGCAAAGGAGAGGGAAACCTTTAAAGTTTAGAGACAGTATTTTGTGTTAACCTCTAAGGTTTCTCACAAACAAACCTCTGCCCCAGGCTGGGCTCCCCATGAGCCACAGCTGCAGAGTAATGTACGCAGCGTGGAGCTCTGCACAGCTGTGGCTGTAGGACTGACCCCCCCACCACCTAGGCTTCTTGGCATCCTTCTGCCAGGGAAGCTGGAGACTCCAGTCACTCCTCTAGCCTTCTCCCTTCTCCAGTCAGTAGCACCAGCACCTTCTGTCACCCTCGGCCCAAAAACATTATCACTGGAAATGGCTGAAGCATTTACTGCTTCAAGCCATGCCTCCACCTTGGGATCCTCTCCTGCCCTGCCCACGCCTGGCCCTTTGGGCTAGCGTCAGTTTTATAGGGTGGGCTTCACAGTGGCTTTCACAACCCCGCATCTTGCAGCATACTGGTTCTTTATCCCAACAGTCAAAACCTGGGTAAACCCTGGAAAGCTAGGAGGAGGGGAACAGACTGTCTTTACTACCTGTGAGGCTTTATAAAAGCAGCAGCATAACTGAGGCTTTCAGGCTATGATCTCGGAGCATAAGTAGTTCAGAAAGCACTTCGGCAGTGCACGCATCTCTTTGGCAGGCTGAGCAGGAGGAGATGACTCAACCGCCTCTGGCTCCAGCAGCTTTTGGCCAAGTGCATCTTCGAGTTGTCGAGTTTGCCCGTGATCAGCAAGGCGGGAAGGGTGGCTCCCCACAAAGAGGAAGATGGGGAGAATCTTGTAGCTACTCGAGCAGAATCAGTGGGCCGAGAGCCCCGAGTTAGACCACCGTGGCCTAATGCGGACAAGTGAGTGACACACAACTCCACCACCACGCAACGGCTGGGCAGAGGCCAGCAGCTCGGTCCTCCACCAGTTCTCAGTCAGGAGGGCTGGTGTCCATTCCCGGTGATACGGGAAGGAACAAAAAAAAAAAAGATTTCTGCTTCTAAAAAAGCAGGTGGCGCTGCCAGAGTTCACACAGTAAACAAGTTGAATTTCACGGGCAGAGTGAGAGGAATTTACCACTCTAGTCCACACGCAGTTACAGAAACAGGCTGGTTTTACTCCAGTCACATGCCTAACACCCCTCCCTCCTCCCTAGCCCACCCCCTTTTCAAAAGCAAAACAAGAGCCCTCAGCAGACTGGAAGAGTATTGCCTTCTAGGTGCCTACTATGCTGGGATCGTGAGCTGATTCCGGCAACTGGGATCCTGTGCAGTGATACAAGAAGCAGTTCCCCCAGCAGCTGTAGCAGATGAGGAACAGAGCTGCCAGGAAGACCAAGGCACAAATCGTGCAAGGTTTCCGTTCCAGGAGGAAACTGAGCAGGTAGAAGCCCATGAACATTGAGTGACTGAACCACAGCGCTGGGTTGAGGGGCTTGGGTATGAGCAGGACAGGTAGCAACCACTGAAGGCAGTACATTGTGGCTGGCTGGCTGGGGCCCTGTGGCAGCAGCGATCGGGTGTGCTCCAGAGCAGTCTCCAGCAGCAACTCCGGCGGGCAGGCTCTTCTGCAGGGAGGGGTAAAAGGTCAGGCTGTCAGAGAAACACAGCAAAAATATCAACAAACACTCTTCTCGTACAGCTTCATTTACTACTAAGCATCGTGTGCTGATGCTTGAACGCTTAGTACCAAATTCTGGTGTGTCTCAGAGCTGGTGGAAACCTTCCTGGTTTCTGAACCACTCAGCTGGGGACACGATTATCTGTTGCTGCTGCAGAAGCGTATCCCTTGTGTGCTCTGTTTCTCAGGCTTTTACCAGGCTAACAGTTGTGAGACCCTATTCTTTAGCCTAGTGTGGGAACAGAAAGGGAGAGGGGGAAACAACAGACAGGAGAATGAGCTGCTGCAGCCTTTTCTACACACGTATTTATCCAAGAGTGTCCAGAGACTTGAGTGATGGCACAAAGAAATGCAACTCAGCAGTAAACTACCAGGTGCTACAAAGAAGTGTTACGGCAGTGTTGATGCAAGCAGTGTCTAGGAAGTGTTAAATGCACAAACTGCTTCCTGCCCAGGCACAGACCCATTATAAAGTCTTCCAGCAGGACAGCACAAAATTCGAACTATACAGGTAGCTACCCAGGAAAGCCCCGACAGTGTCCAGGCTGTAACACAAAGGGAAGGACGGTCCCTGCTTAAGGGATTTATAATCCTTGTCAATCAGCTAAAGTCAGATAAGACAAAGTATGTGAATAGATCAAAGAGAGGACAGTCTCAAAATGGCAATTTTCGTAAGTGCTGTAAACACAGGATTTCCTCACTTGGATTATTATAAAACCCTGTGGAAACAGTGAGCTTTAAGGGCTTCTCTAACCAGGGATGGCAGCACACTACAAGTCCAGAAAACATGCTTCTACCTTTAGCAGGCACATCAACTACACTATGGGGGGGGTGGTTTCTTTCTAAGCAGTTCAAACTTTTTAATCCAAGAATTTCAAATGGCTCTAAAAATAGCAAATGCCTTGCAGGTGTTTCTACAGAGCCAGACTGTTGAAAGAGGCAGGAGAGTGGAGCTCAGCAGTCTGGGACAGCAACAGCAGGTCAGGCTAGAAGATACCAGTATTGTTGGGAGGGAATAACTGGAGGACTTGTTTCAGTTCATGCAGTAGGGAAACCCCGAGAAGAGGGTACTCCTAGCTTATTGCCCCAAAAGGCAAAACCATGCAGGGGAGTGCTGGAAAAGGGAAGTGCTTGGGAAACGTGCTCTTCCCTGCCCTCCTGTAGCCCATCACAATGACATGCAGTGACGCTGAACAAAGAAGCTGCCAGCCAGGGCACGGAATGACAGGCAAAAGGACAGCCCCAGCCCTGCAGAATGCCATGGCCTCACCCCTGCTAAACAGACCCTGGACAGAACAGCTTCTTGCAGCAATCCTTTTTATCTGAAAATACTCAACAGAGCAGTGTGCTGTCAGAAGGATGCAGGGCTGAGCAGAGCCTGTGAGGATTACAGCAGGGGGTGGGAAGGTTAGTAGGATGAAGGAGTGAGAAGGTAAACAAACAGCACATTCCTCTGGCTCCTGCTGGCAGGAGAAGGGATTTCCTGGTGAAGGGAGGGAGAATGAGGGATTGCGCAGAAAAGTCAAAAGAAAACCACACGTGGTTCCCTTCCAAAACACCACTGAGGTCAGACTTGTCTTACAGCTTTGTAAACTCGTAGGTACCAACCAGCTCCGTTGTCAGAGCAGGAAGCCTGCTGCCATCCACTCTGTTCTTAGCAGCACGATCTATTTTAATGTTAGTGACAGAGAATGCAGGCCAAAATCTCCACCAGGGCAAACAGATTAAGAGTATTTGGGGAAAGTACATTGTGCTGGAGCTCCTGCAAGTGTTCTCCAGCAGAGAGGGCAGCTGAGGTTCAATTAGCAAACTTAGCTGCAGTTAGGCAGCCAAAGAATAGGGAAGAAGTTATTCTACGTTGCATTATGGCTAGAGTCAAGTCAAAGGAATAAAACTCCAAATATTAGTCCTGTTTTATGCAGGTCACTCGTATCTTTAAGGGCAAGTCTCCTCCCAAGCCTGTTTCACCCACCTATAAACTGGAAATAAGGATCACTTATTTCATAACAAAACATGCTGTCTGCTAGCCTTTGTGAACCACTTAGATGTTTCCGGAGTAAAAGTACCACAGAAGTATTAGACGACTTTTTTCCAAGGGGAAGAATAGAGAGAAAAGATTTAAAAACAAATATTTGAACAGAGAGGTAACTAAACCCCACCACCCGACTTTTTAGTTCAGATTGCACTAAATACAACAAAGTTGTACCAAATCAATGAGCTGCATCTGCTTTAATCCTCCTGGAATGTTCCTTCCCTAAAGTTTCCTATATCCTTCCTCTCCCAAGTGCTCCAAAGCCTATGCAGTACAAATCGCTGCATAAACATCACGTCATATTCTTGCTGTCTCCAGCCCTGAAATCGCATCGGCTTGTCTTCTGTAGCTGGGCACATGCGGCTGTCTTTGGGTCACCCGTTCTTGAAGCTTTAAAGTGCCTACAGACAACTGCTTTGGGCTTTCTGTCTCCAGAGTAAAGAAATGGATAAAAACCAACCTAAGATGATGTCTGTCAGAAGAGCACAAGGGTGGAACAAAGCTCTAGAATCTTCCAGGACTAATAGCGTAAACATCTCAGCTTTAATAAGGCCACGTGTTGCTATTGAGCCTTTAGCCCCAAAACTTTACAACTGGCTACAGTTTAAGAGTGTAATTATTGCAGCAGCATTTAACTCCACAGTCTGGCCTCCTCATCACGGCAAAGACTTAAGCAATAATGCTATAAACAGTGAGTTGATGCTAAGTGTGTAAGCATTACCTAAACACTTCCTACAAACACAAATCCACCTCAGAACAAACTACCCATTTTTTAACGACTGATTGCTTGTAGCAATCAATGCAACCACTCTGCAGAATAAGGAACCATTTAATAGTGGTTATTTTAACCATAAAGTTTCACTGTCAGTGCCCTTCAATCTGCAAACCTCTTGGACTTCTAACAAATACAGACGTCCCAGCAGTTAGTCTCGTATCTGTAGTCAGTTTGCTTGTATTTTCATGTGCCCCTTCACCACCCACCAGTTAAAAGTCGAAAACCCTTTGTCTGCTGTATCCCACAGCTGATCCTAGATAAAGCACTCACTACTTGAGACTTCCGCAGCTCAACCTTCCTCAAGGGACTTCCCACTAGTAAGATATGTATTCTTCTGAGATCCTGACTGGAGATTCCTTTATACAGCTGGCAATGAGACCGAGTTCTCCTTCCACGCTATCGATCAAAGGGAAACAGCATCTCCTGCTATCAACTCTTTCCTGAGCAGGGAACTATCACTCTCCTTGGTGCCCAGGACAGGCAGCCCCTTCTTGAAGCCGTAACAACATTCAGTTTTGCGTAGATTCTCAAGCAAGGTGAAACTTGCAAACGAGAAATTCCTGCCTTGTTTTCCTTGTCTCCTCCTCATGATCCAAGCTAAAGATTACCGTGTCCCAGAGCAAATAAGAACCTGTCACCCAACAGTATTTCTGGCAGCTCCCTGTTTCACAACTGCATCCTGCTTTTCCTCAACCAGTTGCTCTTGTTCTCTCTTGCCTGACTCATCTCCTTCCTTAGCCAGCCTGGTGTCCTGCTATCCCCAAGGCTGCTCTAGTGCTCCTGCTCAAGTCATCTGACTTGGCGGCCACCCCTGTTTACCAGACGGCTCCTTTTCATCACACCACCACTGCCTCCTCTCGCTCCTCCACAGCTCTTAGAGCCACCTGAACTTGCCTCAGACCCCTGGCAGCAGAGAGCAGGCGATGCTCGGCAGCTCCCTCTGATCTCCATGTGCAGCCGGAGCCTCCCCCCGACCAGTTCCTGCAGGCAGAGGAGCAGCCTGGGGAGGTTCCTGGCACACCCCATTAGTAAGCAAACACCAATACTTTTCCACGTGCTTATTAATCGGCTTCCATCGTGTTCACAGCACTTGCTTCTGTCATCTTCCCTCCTGAGACCATTCAAAACCAGCAGGTCCTACTGGCACATGTTGGTGGGGAGGGTTTTCAAACGGCGGTGCGAGGGCAGCGGCACAGCTTTACCCAGCCCGAAACAAAACTTTAATTATGACAAGTCAAAAGTGAGGAACGCAGCACAAGTCTGTAGCGCCTTGCAATGGATCAGTCACGTTTTAGAATAAATCCATCTGAGGAGCTAGCAAGCTGCTCCTTGATATTCTACAAGCTAATTCTGCAATTAAGAGACCGAGAGGTGTTCCTACACCATAGTTTTTATACATCAGTATGCCAACATCAAGGCTGTATCTTTCTCAAGAATGTCTTAACTCCTTAACAGTCCATTTACCCTGCCAGGGGAGGATAATCATCCAGCTTTCACTAAACACTTCAAAGGTAAGCTTGTTCAGACCTTACAAAGGCAGCTATTAAGCCAGTACTGTCCACAAGGAACTTCCCCAGCAGATGCTACAGAAAGAGTCACGCAGGCCGGCAGCCGAAAGCTCTGCAATAAAAGACTGAGTAACAATTTTATTGAGCAGTGATGGTGCCAGTCTCCCCCCTTCCCAGCAGGCGAAGTTTCTGCTTGGTAATGAAAAGCCACGTTGTCTAGATAAAAACCTCTCAAGTTACACAGCGCACATAAACTCTAAGAGTAAGCCTCAGGGACTTGCGCCGAGTTTCTGACTCGTAAGGCTCACCTTAAAACTGTTTAAATCATAAACCGTGTCACAGCCGTGTAACGTGAACTGATCTGTGTGGGCAGTGCTTCATGCTGCCAGCGTGTGTTCAAAATCAACTCTCAAACACCACGCAGCACCCAAAACAGCTGCTAAAAATATACAATATCCAAAGCACTGGGGGCAAAAAAAAAAGAGGCGAAAGAGCTACTGAGTGACAAGTTTGAGGAGTTCAGCTAAGAAAAGCAACAGCAGACCAGCTTTCTAGATGCCAACCCTCTTTCTCAGAAAACCCAAGAACCATAACTGTTCAAACTTTCAGACCTATTTGCAGTACCAGGGATTTAACTTCCTCAGGGTTTTTTTTTTTGGCCCTGTGGCTATTTTTTTCCTTTGTTTTTTGTTTGTTTTTAAAGCTTTATCTGCTGGTATGACTCAGCTGGAAGAGTCTTCAATTTTTGGCAAAGGCGTTACCTCAGGCTTCAGTAAGTTCATGCCTTGAACACTTGATGCAGACTGAGAAATTCTACAACATAACTGTGAATAGTTTCCAAAAGAGCAGCAAATCCTGTGCTGACCAGGCCTTGGGATTACAAAGGGTTCTGATTTCTCATACTAGGGACAAGCCAAAGCAACTCATTTTGTGAGAAGCAGAGGCTCTCTGTTGAGCCACTCTTTTCACCGCTTCCAAGTTGGCTCCTCGAGCTTTGTCACTGACCGGAGGATTGATTAGCCTGTGTCCAGAGGTAGCGCAGGGTCGACTGCATTTGGACTGCAGCGTGCTCACAGCACCAGGGCGAATAAACCCTCACCTGCGAGCAGGAAGGCAGCACTACAATCTGTGTTTCTCTGCATAGCAAATCACAGGAGCAGAACCTGAAGTTAGCCAGCTCTGTGGTGGAAAGGGATGTCAGCATTGCCAGTTGTCATCTGAAGTACTGCTACTTTCATTTGTACTAATCTGTTAATTCTCAGCGGTCCTCACTCCCACCCCCTGCCTTTGTTTCACTGCCAAAGATCATTCATTATGGGCCCATTCCAAGTTCCCTGAAAAATATATTTATTTTTAGTGTTAATTTGGATCTCTTCTCTACCTTTCATGCCTTCAAAAAGCTTCAGAAGTCTGGATACAGCCTGATAAAGGCCAGTTTTCTGCATCTTGGGAGGCAAAAATATAGTATTGGGAAGGGGTTCTGGGGAGTTATGACATACAGAGTGGCAAGGCAAAAGTTACTCCACTATGACAGTATTAAGGCTGAGGGAGCTGGGCTTGTTTAGCCTGAAGGCTGAGAGGGGACCTTATAAATGCTCCTAAATATCTCAAGGGTGGGTGTCAGGAGGACAGGGCCAGACTCTTTCCAGTGGTGCCCAGCAACAGGACAAGGGGCAATGGGCACAAACTGAAGCACAGGAAGCTCCAGCTGAACATGAGGAAAAACTTCTTCGCTCTGAGGGTGATGGAGCCCTGGAACAGG
>Ga0065711_1046725_pt1 | contig 12734 bp, 9 predicted proteins | sample Hoacrofraction12_FD_59098 | JGI IMG/M metagenome (GOLD analysis project Ga0065711, IMG submission 59098) | Hoatzin crop microbial communities from Cojedes, Venezuela - Epithelial fraction 12 v2 (version 2) | ecosystem: Host-associated > Birds > Digestive system > Esophagus > Crop | place...
CCGCCTGGACAAGGTCCTGTGCAGCCTGCTGTAGGTGATCCTGCTTCGGCAGGGGGGTTGGACTAGATGACCCACAGAGGTCCCTTCCAACCCCTACTATTCTGTGATTCTGTGATTCTGTGATATTCTTTCCTCCCTCCTGATCCCAAAGCCAATTTTCCACCCCTTTCCAACAGCCTAGATCTGTAAAAAGAGCAAGCAGGGTCATTCAGTGGTTTGGGCACCCTTTGCTCTTGCAAAAGTTGTTTCCTCATGTGTTCTGTAAAGAGAGGAGACCAGATGGATGTTCTGCCCAACCAATCCACACTGCAGGTCTGGGCGTAGGAGTTCCAAGCTGAAGTAGGCTCAAGTTTCTTCCCTCCCACCCACATGCTTTCCCGAAATGTAAATTTCCCCATGGATTTCAGCTCAAATAATAGGGACGTAATGCAAATTTAGGCTTGTAAGCACAAAAGGCACAGCTTCCTAGCATATAGCTCAAGTTTTCGGGAAGCATTTGATTGATGCACACAGAAAGGTACATGCAGATATGCTTTGCATATTTTCCAAGATATTTCTGCGGTTTCCTTATAGGATAAAGCACATCAGAATGCAGCTCATTAGAAAATACACTGCCTGGCTATAACATCCACCCAGTCTGCTCACCTTAACCTGGAAGCTGCAATGGCGTCTGTGACAGCAATATTTAGAAAGACAGAATTCCATTCTATTACTAGTTGTATGAACTAGGACAGTTGGGGTTTTTTCCATCTTTTTTCATTTTCTTTCACCTCGATTCATCAAGTGGAGATTAATCGAATGACCAAAAGGCACCTCCGATCATTATTTGCCAGGAGGGAGAGTCTGAAAGTATACAGCAAGTTGAGTGATCTCTTCTTTGTTCCCAAGCCAGAGATTTTAGCATTGCATTTAATAGAATTTCAAATATCTTTCTCATGTCAGTTTGCACATGTGCTCTTGACTCTCTTCATTTCCTAAGTCCTGTGGAAAATCTTGATGAGATATCATATGTAAAAATTCTCTTTTGCTGTTGTTCATTTAAACTTGCTGCTGGATAGTCCTTATACTCAGCAGTGGATGATTATTGCTTATACAACTTCATAACATTCAGAACTTTATATCCCTTTCCTGTATCTACCTCCTCTGTCTTCCATGATGAAGACCCCTATGCTGTTTAAACTTTTCTTGCGAGAAGACGGGACTCCAGCTGTGTGACGGATTAGATACAGTTTTAAGAAATGGAATAACAATAACTTGAGATTTTCTGTTTGCTTCTTTCCTACTATTCCCTGGTACTTTTATTGTTGTTATTATTTTGTTATCATGAAGCCCTGAACTCACTTTTTGTAGTGCAAAGGATAGTGATGCCAAGATCTTTCCTGGGTAGTAATAGATAGCTGAAAGCTCCTGACCCATATAGAGAAAGTGATGATAACACAAAACCTGAGACTTTTGACAGTCTCATTTCATCTGACTGCTTTGATAATTTTGTGTCATTGGGAAGTTTTGACACGTCACTGCTCAGCTCCCGGTATTATTTATGAGCACAAATAAATTATTACATCCATGCACTGATCCTTCCCAGGCTCTACTTGTATTCTCCTCTACATTGTTAAACATGTCTCTCTTTTTCTCCTTTCTCCTTCCTCTTAGTTAGTTTCTTTCTTTAAGGTTCTTAAATAATCTAAAGATATTATAGGATAAAAGGGAAAGTTTTCTCACAGATCAAGAGTTGGCTAAGAAACAGGAAAAGAAGGACTGGAACAAATGGCTGGAGTCTTCTGCTGCAAGTGTCAGGAAGTCTTCCGTGTACTGGGCTTTCAGCAGTTTGCTTTCTTAATTCTAGCCCTTCCCTCAAAAGCACGCCCAAACACTTCAACCTACCCAAACCTTCTGCTGTGCTTCTTTCCTTATTCTTTCTGGGAGCCCTCTGTAAGTGCCTCTCCTGGGAGTTTCCTCTGATTTTTTTCCCCTAGCTGCTGATATTTCTCTACTCTTGTTGTCTTTTTCCTCCCATCCTGAAATGCAGAGCAGTCATTTCCTTTGCATTTCCATTACCAATCACAATGGAATAATTGTCAAGACTAAATTATCACCCTGCCTGATGAGTGCATGCCTGAACCATTGCTACTCAGGGGCAATCATATTCACAGTACAGCAATTTTCATAGCAGCAACTATATAATAGCAACAACATTCATAGGAGTACTGTTTTCGTTTATTTTTTTGTTTTAAAAATTGTTTGTTTATTTCTACCTAGCCCTATTATGTCATGGTCTGTCATTGGCCTTTTTAGGAATCACTGGAGTATAATAATAATTGAGTTGGAGTGTTTGTTCAAGTCACAACTGAAAATCCTAAACCAGATGTTGAAAGAAACTTGTCTTCTGTGGCATACTAACATTGAATTTCTGCTTCAGAGCAAAGATGAATATAACAGAAAGGATAATTTGTTGCAGTCGATAACATTCAACCAGAACATACCAAGACAGTTATAAAGGTCTCACGAAGCCCTGAAACAGTTCATTAGTAATACAATTCTGACAGTTTAGAATAGAATAACTGCATTTTACTTGGAATATTCCTTTGAGATTTGCAATTCATGAGACACTAAACACCTTAACTAAACACCTTAACTGACACCACATAGTTCTATTCTACTGTGTTTGTTGCTGTTTGGGTATTGCAGAGATGGTAACTTCTAGAAAAACTTGCCTGAGGGTTTCCAACTGCAGGTCCAATTTTCAATGCTAATAAGCTTCCTGAGCTAAAAGAGTCTGGACTAAAATTTCCTGTACCAAGCGTGTGCCTTGGAATACCATATGGAAATTCTCTGTTAAAACCATTCCTTCATTCTGAGACGGACCTAGTAGAGAAAAAGTAGCACCTCATTTAACTCATATGCTTTATCCCCTTTTGCTGAAAGAAATGCTAGCCTTTCCCTTGCCTTGAAGAAAGAAATCTCTCCAGAAGATGTTCCTCTGGTTTACAGTTGTACATTTTGCCATAAAAATCTGTCAAGTACACAACTATTGTGCATCAGAATGTGCCATCTTCACAGAGTGAAATGCCATCCCTTTGAAGGAAGTAAGCTTCTCTGAAATGGGAGAACTGTACTTTTTCTGCAGCTTGTATTGCAACTAATAGGAGTTGCTTCGGTGTCTAGCACGAAAAATCGGAGAAAATAAGCCTTCTTATGGCTGGTAGCCAGGTTGTAGTAAGAGTACATATGTCCAGTTTGATTAAAACTAAATTAAATTAAGAACTATGAATATGAACAAGAGAAGTGGAATTGATAAAAATATGGAGAGATGATGAAACAGAGATACTGTCTTTGCTTAATTATACTCCCAACGCCCCAGGCCCAACAATTTGTGGATCAGGGTTTTTTCTATACCAGAGATGGTTTCTGTGCATTTTGTAACTCTACAGATTCCTCTTCCAATAATTTGTCTCATATATCCTTAAAAAACAATGTGTCCTTGAAAGCCTCCAGGTCCACATGAAGAATAACAGCTATTCCAGCAAGTTTTCATTTCTAGACTTATGTCCAAGATTCTGGATGCAGCTCAAAGTCTCCAGTATGGTAATGCATGATAGATTTTTTTTTCAACTGTTTGTGACCTAGGAAAACACAAGGTCAGTATGTCAGCAGAACACTAAGACTGTGACATCAAATAAACAGATCTCAAAAAATGGTGGGATTCATACTGTTAATGCAACAGAAGTTCATCGCCTCCTCCATCCACACACAGCCCTTTTAAATCTGAGTTCACTACAAATGATGAATCACGATAAATGTGTTATGGTTGTCTGCAGAACTTCTCTCTCTTTTATTTGTTCAAAAGCAGAAACTGAAAAATGCACAGTGGATACTGTGAGTGTGCTCACAAAGATATAAATTGGTTCTACAGTTAAAGTAATTCAGCTTCTGAAGTGTTTATCCCTGCCTCTGTCATGGGTAATCCAGGCAAACCTTAAGTTGCTGAAGTCAAAGTGTTCTTCCTCATTTTCTAAGTGCCTGATTTGAGATATATATATCGAAATTTTCGGAACTATGTACTCCAACTGAAGTTAATCGAATATGTGTTATCATGTGTCATGCACATTAGGAAGCCTGAAGCAAAATACATCCTGCATATCTCACACTGGATATCTCTGCTAACAGATATTAGATTGTGATCAAAATTTCCTGTGAAAGTTTAAAAAAAAAAATATCTATAGTATTCACAGTGCTGAAGATTTCTGAAACTGCCGATTGTCAACAGAAATTAAAATCTTGCTTCAGGTTTACACAAAAATTTTCTCCTTTCTGGTTCATTGTGTGTCACTGTCAGCTGCCTTGGAACTTCTATTCTGGGTGTTTTCATAATCCTGCTGGGGATCCTTGAGTCAGTAAATGCGGTCCCTTGTGCAGTCTCACTTATCATGCATTGCAGGAAATTAACTCCCACTACCAAATTGTCATAGACTTTGATGGGAGCCAGAATAAGTGCATATAGACTAGGATGTTCAGATGCATTGAACATGGTAAGGATGTACAGAACTTTGACTATTTTTTTTCCAGAAGGTCTTTCAAGTGAAAGGCTAAGAATTCACTGATGAATTCATAATTCCATTTGCTGTAATAAACAGATACTCAGTCTCACAAATATTAGATCACACTCTTTGTGGTGCTAAAAACTTTATCTTTAAAACCTTTCCTGGGTATTACATTTTTGACTTAGATTAAATGCAAGAAAAGACTATTAAAATCACCCTTTACTTTCAAAATCATTCAAGACCACTCCTTGCAGGAGAGACAGATGGAGAAACACAATAAATAAGCTCTACAGTAGTCAAGCTAAAATGAAAACAAGTCAATATAATCAACCACAGGTGAAAGACATCATTTAGACTACAAGCAAATGTGTTAAGTCTAAAAGTTGTGATACTTAGGAAGAATAATGTGTCTAGTTAAGTACATACAGGAAAAAAAACAGAATAAAGAAAAAGTAACTGAATACATAATTACAAAAATTATTTTTTCTTTGTTTTATTTAGGATAAATACTTTGGCCATATGGAATATATAATGTCTCATATTACTAGGAGAAATCCAAAAGGGATAAAGTTAAAATTTAATTGCAAGATTTAGAAAAATATAACCTTTCAGAGAATGAAAAAAATCCACTCAGATTAAGTAATTAGCTTTTCTTTACTTTTCTTTGGAACAAACTATGTGAATTTCTTTTTAAACACATCAAAATAAATCTGGAATAATTCTTGCTTTGTTGACTTTTGAAAGTACTCTGACAAAAGAGATACTCATGTTAAAGATAGCAACAGGAATTTAATAGTCATTACACTTAGACTGAAGTCTTGATTGAAATACATCACCTCTGGGTTCAATCTCACTCAACTCCAGTTCACACGTTATGTTCCTTTGCTTATCAACAGGAAATCCTGTGAACATAGATACAAACAGTTTTGGTAACAACAGTGAAAATTGATCCTTTCTATGCAAGAAGGCAGGAACAACCCCGACCAGCCTAAAAGACTCTGAAAATAGGCCTCAAAAAAACAGCACGAACAGTGGTTTAGGCTCTGAGAAGTCTCCATCCACAAGGACAGAGGACTCCATGTATCCAAGAATCTATACTTGGATAGATTCTTGTATATGTGGAGGAGTTTATTTTTCCCTTTACAGAAAAAAGACCATTTTCTACATGTTCTCTTAGCAGAGCACTTTATTGTTAACTTTCTCATTTCTCCACTAGTTTCACTCTCCCTTCTTCCTTTGAAGGATTTGCTTTTGTTCTGCCCATACAGGAAGACGTGTGCTTGTAATGGACTGAGATCATGGAAGAATCACAATAGTTATGTAACCCAGGGAGGAAGGGGGACGACAACAACCTCAGTCCAGCAACTGTTGAAGGCAATTGTGAAAGTTGTGCTGGATTTGGTTTTGTGATTTTCCAATATTTTGATTTCCAAGATTTTTGGAAAAGGAAAAAAATAATAATCACAGGATAGCTAGTAATACACAATTGAGTTTTTATTAATGTCATTAATGCTATGCTCTTTAGGTTACACATTGCTGTCTTTGCTTAATCTGACTAGTACCAAGCATGCATACGACAATATATTCATTTAAACAAGCATACATCCAAGAGACTTCTGTATCATATGATACAATATCACTGTCAGTTGCTATGATAAAAAGTCTTTTTCCTAATTATATTAACTTTTTCATGTATGTCTCATTATTTCTTCATGTTAATTACTCAGTGGAAGAGTTGTATTCTATTTAAGGCAATGGAAAAGGTCACAGACAAAAGGGAGCTTGAGTCTCTGTTTGCCATTTTAAAAGAAAACTACCACACTAGTGTTAATATTTGCTTTCACTTACAACAGGTACACTTTGGTTATCTGAATAGCAAATCATGGTAGACAGTATGAATGAAAAAGTACTGAGGAGAAGTTACTGATCTTGGAAGAGTATGTAGACATAAAACAATTGATTTTTGTCAACAGAAACTTCTGAAATATTTGGGGTTTTGTTGTTATTGTTAAAAACTATTGAAAGACTTATCAGCTACTCACTGCAGAGACAGTAATGGCATTTTCTTGTACCTGATATCCAGGAAGTAAAATAAGTAATCAGAAGATGCAAGTTAAAAAAAAAAAACTATTATAATAATTGAAACTGAATGCAAAGTAAAAAATGAGTATAAACAAAACATTTTTTTCAATAAAAGTTTACATTTGCACAGGACAAGAATGACTTCTGGGTTTGGTCAGCTGGTTGATTACTTTTGGTGAGAGAAAAATATTGTGACAAGAATTTTGGCTGCAGTTTCACAATTGACCTTAATACACCAGACAGACAGTCATTTTAAAATGCAAATATTACTACTGCTTTCAAGGGATGGTGCCTAACCAGGTTTTCTAACAGGTAATAAAGGTCAGGACTTGAAGTTTGCTGCCTGGACCCATTTATAACATTTACTATGACTGTTCAAATAAATGATGCATTTTATATTGTAAAAAATGATTTGTTGAGAGGCAATATTTCATAGCTTGTAGAAGTGTTTGTTGTTTACATATGAAAGTTTGCACAGGTTGTAGAAAGGGCTCAGGCAGGTCAGGATGTTCCAAATTAGGCACTGATGGACACAAGTGTTACTTACATTGCCTGCTCTGCCTTGACACCTATCTTGGTTGCCAGAAGTGAACAGGGCAACATATCCCTTCCAGCATGCGACTATATCTTCTCCCAAAACCATTCATCCTTTTCCCATTTTGCCCATCTCACTTGTAAATGGGAGCCAACAGAGAACTGAAGCACAGGAAAACCAAGATTTCCCCGCCTCCAGATACCAAACACCACCCATCCCTTCTTCAGAAAGGTTGGAAGCATAATGAAGCGTGCACTGAATGAATATGCAAAAGACCATAATAAAAATGCTATTATGCTCCAGCTAGCAGCAGAATGGCAGGAAATTGCATATTGGAAAGGCTGATACAGGGCAGCACGTCCTCCCACACAGCTTTGATGCCAATATGCCAATACTGTATATTTGACAGTAGCCTGCTCCAGCTTCTGCATCTGTGAGAGTCAAGGCATGAAACAGCATTTAAGGTAGCATTAGTTTAGTACTTTCAAGTAGTATCTAAGGTTTCACAGACGCTATGGTATTAAAATATTACTCAGATATTAATTAGTTACTGTCCAGCCTAAGAATGCAGTTGAACTGAAGTTATTTACATAAAAATTGAATCCTAATGCATATTAGTTTCTGACTTTAGACATATTGTCTACATACACACATCCTGGAAATGATGCTTCACACATCTCAACACATCAGGAATGCTAAGAAAGGTTGTGATGTCTAAAGGTTGCAAACCACGGTCTCCTGATGAGATTTATGTAGGTTTTATTTTATTTTCTTTAAAGTAGATTAACTTCTCTGTTGGTTTTTTAAGCTTTTAAATATCTGTAAATGACAGCTTGGTTCAGCTGTTCACTGCAGATTGATTTATTCAGTGCAATTACTTCTTTTGTTACATTATATGAAAGGGTTATTCACAAGTTCAATTTTACTGGATAACTGATCTAAAAATATACCTGCCTCTCCAGCCTATTTTACAAACTGAATGAACAGATAAACTACACAATTCACTTTCACAAAGGTACTGTCTTTAAGAAAATTGTACTGTTTGGTCAACAGAATCAGTAAATTAAATTGTACTAAGTGACTAAAAAGCACATCAATGTATTTGAATTTTGCAGAGATGGAGAACATAGAAGGCAGTTAACAAAAGTTTCAGATTAGAACTACCAACCAAGGAACAACATGACATAGGGTGGTAGAGGAAAATTAGAGGAATTCAGGATTGTGTTGGAGGCTTCTTCCAGTGACTCATTTGGGTGGAAGAGAATAGAGTTTCTCTGTGATTATCTGAGCGATAGAAGGGATCATAAGAAACGTGAAACTATAACAAAGTAGCTTTAATTATATTTTCTAGTTGTTAGTAGTTTTTATTATTACAGTTTGTATTGTTGCATACAAAATGATCTAATGCTGTAAATGCTGTACTAACCTCTGTTTCAAATATACGTAAGCTACAGTCCTTAAAAGAAAAAGAGGGATTGATACCTGTGAATGTAGCAAATGTCGTAGATGTAGCGGATGTAGGTAGAAGTTATCACTTTAAGTCATTAGAACCATTGCACAACAGATTAATTTAAACCAAAGCAAGTCTTGGTCCTCAGTGGATAATTGGGATAGCTGTAGGATAAAAGACTCCTAAATAATTCCACTCCAGACAGCTTGGCCTTGGGAGAGCAGATGTGCCAAGCTACAGAAATAAAGAGGCACCAAGAGGACAACAAGACTGGAACAAAACAACCTGGAAGGACACAGTATACATGATCTTACAACTGAGTTTGTGCAGAAACAAAGGTCAACCAGTGGACACCGTGATGAAGAGTACAAGCCTTCATTTGAAGGCCCCCGACGACCACCTGGAGGCACCAACAGGCATACATGAAAGACATTAACATGTGCTAATTAGTTCTTGGAAAAAACATGAACACGATAACCATTTCTTGGAAATATAATGAATATGTATATTGTGATTGTATTTAACCTGAAATGAAAGGGTGTTTGGCGTGCAGGTTTGGAGGAGAGATCCCCCATGTGCCCGCAGCCGTAATAAAGGATATCTGCTTAACAGTATACATTGTACTGTTAGGTTATTACCGGGTCTTCGAATCATGAGTGCATCTGATTTCACCTGGAACAGAGAACGTTTTCTGTAACCTGCCCAGAATCCCTTTGTCCACAGGATTGCACCTTGTTTCCTTGCTCCATGGCTTCCCCCAGAAGCACATCATCAAAATGTACCCTATTCACTCAGCAGAGTACTCTGGGGAGCAGGGCATGGATGAGAAGAAAGCGTCCACGCAAATAAAGTGGCCGTCACCATGTCTCCTAGAACAGCAACTCAGAAAAAAAACAAGTTTCTGTACTGTCACTTACTTTCTTCATTCCTGTCAACATACATATTTTGAATTGACTGCTTTCACAAGGCATCATTTTCACTATACTTCTACTCACATAAGGAAAATGTGCAGGTCAGAGCCACAGAGAGGAAGAAGGAGCAAACACAAAGCGAGAGACATCTTCATGTATCTGTCAGTGTTTTCTCTTCATTTGCCATTATAACAACAAAAGAATTCCTGTTAAGCCAGTGTAAGCATCACTGGTTTGAAACATTTCAGGATGATCTAGTAGGCCAGGGGTAAGAATAATCTATATTCAAGATTCACAATACAATAGCTTATGCAACTTTACTTCTTTTAATAGCTCACAATACCTTTTATCCTCTAACATTTTTCTCCAGCCTATGAATATTTCCAAAACAAATTTCAGCTTCCTTAGTGTAGCACTGCTTTTTTTATTGTTTTCATTTCCATTTTCTCCCTCGCACTAAGATCCCACCACAGAGATTACATAGCCATTCATATTTTCTGTAGGGCTAGAGAATTACTGGACAAATCCCAAACCATCTTACTGTCTGGGGGCTGAGCAAAGCAGTTTTCACATGTTGGCAAGACACAAGTTCTTGGCTCGGAATTACTGACCCTGAGAAAGTTCATATCATGCTGCTTTTTCCTGCTTACTGATTTTACTGTTCTTGTCCAATCATCCTGTTCCACACTGAACTACTTACACTCAAGAGAGAGATTAACTCTGCAGCCATGCGTTTAATCTCAGTAATTTCAATGACATGCACTCATCGCAAAGAGCTCTGGCCCATTCTTTCTGTCACTGAAAAAAAAAAGAAATAAAGAAGAAAAAAACAAAACCAAAAAAACCCACAACAAAACAAAAAACCTCACAAAGCTGCTGAAAAGTACAATTCCTGCAAGTTGCTAGAAAGTGATATTTCAGTCCTTCTTCTTGCTGACATTATGCAGACCTTCCAGGTAAACATTGTGCAACGGGGTAAAGGTAAAGAAGTATCCCAGAAGCCTAAAATGCGGTGTGTACAAGCTTCTCCAAGAATGTTACATGAAACAGCACATGGAAAGCATGGGAGACAGAGCCCATATCTTTGAACATCTTGTAGTACAAACTACCGCAGTATCAAAGCATTATCATTGTACCACCCTAGGAAAGAAATAGCGTGGCAAATATATAAAGAACAATTTAAGCTTGTTTCTCCTACTAGCTAAAAAGATTGCTTCCATCACATATTTCAGAAACAAATTATATAGATTGCAGCAAGGACAGCAGTTTCCCATGCACAAATCTGAACTTGGACAGAATCCCTGTTTAATATTACTGTTGTATGTTCCGAGTCACAGAAACCCCAGGCTCACAGGTCCGGGATCACTGCTATTTGTGAAGTTCAAAACAGAATCTAGGTCTTCCCACCCTCCACCCTGAGCTTGTCCTGCTAGAACAGTGTGTTCCTAGACGGACACTGGAAAAGGGGCTTCAATCATGAACACTCTCTGACTTGAGTAGCATACTTTGGACGCTTGCAGTTTTACCGAGTACAACTTTCTTTCTCAACCAAGGATTTTCATAGAATAGAATCATAGAATCGTTTAAGTTGGAAAAGACCTTTAAGATCATCAAGTCCAACTGTTAACCTAACACTGCCAAGTCCACCACTAAACCATGTCCCTAGGTGCCACTTCTAGATGTCTTTTAAATAACCTCCAGGGATGGTGGCTCAAGCACTTCCCTGGGCAGCTTGTTCCAATGCTTGACAGCCCTTTCAGTGAAGAAAGCTTTTCTAATACACAGTCTAAACCTCCCCTGATTCAGATCTGGAAGGGAGATTGGCAATAGGACACAGCTACTAACAGCAGTTTTACAAAGTGGTAAGAAAACTAGGTGTATTAAATACATGGTAGGTAAGAAAACTAAACATATTAAATACAAACCTAAAGAAGCACTGAGCTGATATTTTGATTATCTGATGATACGGAGACATAGGGAAAAAATAATCTTTAAAAACTGAGTTTTCACCTCTATTCTGTATTTACAGTTTCCTTTAAAAAGACTCCTACATGGCATGCCATTTATAAATGAGCATTAATATAAAGAAGAGATTATTTAGGACGCCATATCATATTGCTGTAGTATTTTTTTCTTTCTAAACACATCTATCATAAACCATTCTTAAAAACTGAAGTCTTCCTCACAGTAAAAGTAGTGACCAAACATCACTTCATTCTTTCAAAGACCATTGGAAGGTCTGAACATGAAGAAAATCTTTTGACAATGACGCAAAATGACCATGTAATTCCCAAATTTTTTGTTACTTAGCAGAGATAAAATATTGTATCTGCACAAGACAATGGACACCTGAGGACAAAATCATGCAGCCTGGTACCTGCATTGCAAGCCAGCTTTCCAACCCCTTTTATGGCTTTCATCTTTCAACACAGTCAATACATTTAGACATTCAATCTGTTGTTGCAGTGTAATTTGTATGTATTGACTTTCTTGTTCTCTGTGACATTTGCCTTTCCCTTCCTTTATATATTCTTCCTATGCCATCCTAAGGCCTCATTCACATAGCTGCCTCTTTCACTATGCCATAAAAGCACTTTTTTCTGTGATTCATTGATTTTAATTTTTTCCAGGTAGTAAGTGCATATTCCTGTTTTGTATAAGAAACTCACCACAACTCAGATTCTTGATTACATTTTCTGCTTATGGCAGGAGATCCTCCTTTGTCCAAATCCTTTTCTTCTGTTAATGTAGCTGAAAATTTGGCCCTTTATTCATATTTTCCTCTGAGACAATACATTTGCATCAATATTTCATGATGTAGTTGACTTGACGAGCGGGGAAGGCGACTGGCAGGGTACAGCCGCCCCTTCTGGCAACTCAAGTAGTGGGCATCGCTCCTCCAGGAGATATTCTAGCCATGGTTACCACCCGTGGTAAAGCTGTTGCTCGAAGGAGTGTGGGGACCCAGACAGAGGCCCCACGCAAGAATGCCGGTGTCCAGGTCTCTGGCTGCAGGGAGTGCCTGAGCCTTGCGCTCGTACCAGCGGACAGCAGAGACAACGGCTGTGTTCGGTGCGAGCAGGTGAATGACCTGCTTGGCCTGGTGGCAGAGCTGAAGGAGGAAGTGGAGAGGCTGAGGAGCATCCGGGAGTGTGAGAGGGAGATCGACTGGTGGGGCAGCACCCTGCCCTCCCTGAGGCAGAGGCAGCAGGAGG
>Ga0065711_1046726_pt1 | contig 12734 bp, 8 predicted proteins | sample Hoacrofraction12_FD_59098 | JGI IMG/M metagenome (GOLD analysis project Ga0065711, IMG submission 59098) | Hoatzin crop microbial communities from Cojedes, Venezuela - Epithelial fraction 12 v2 (version 2) | ecosystem: Host-associated > Birds > Digestive system > Esophagus > Crop | place...
GATCCCCTCCCTACTCCTGCTGGCCACACCATTCCTGATACAAGCCAGGATGCCGTTGGCCTTCTTGGCCACCTGGGCACACTGCTGGCTCATGTTCAGCTGGCTGTTGACCAGCATCCCAAGGTCCTTTTCCACCAGGCAGCTTTCCAGCCACTTTTCCCCAAGCCTGTAGTGTTGCTTGGGGTTGTTGTGACACAAGTGCAGGACCCAGTACTTGGCCTTGTTGAACCTCATACAATTGGCCTCGGCCCATCAATCCAGTCTGTCCAGATCCCTCTGCAGAGCCTTCCTACCATGTTCCTCTGATCAACACTCCTGCCCAACTTCGTGTCATCTGCAAACTTACTGAGGGTGCACTCGATCCCCTCCTTCAGATCACTGACAAAAATATTAAACAGAACTGGCCCCACTACTGAGCCCTAGGGAACACTACTTGTGACCAGCCACCAACTGGATTTAACTCCATTTGCCACCATTCTTTGGGCATGGCCACCCAGCCAGTTTTTCACACAGCAAAGAGTATGCCCGTCCAAGCCATGAGCAGCTAATTTCTCCAGGAGAATGCTGTGGGAAACAGTGTCAAAAACTTTACCAAATTCCAGACAAACAACATCCACAGCCTTTCCCTCATCCACTAAGCAGGTCACCTTGTCATAGAAGTAGATCAGGTTAGTCCAGCAGGACCTGCCTTTCATTATCCCATGCTGACTGTGCCCGATTGCCTGGTAGTCCTGTATGTCCACAACCTTCCTTGGCACTGACGTCAGATCAAGAGGCCTGTAGTTCCTGAGATCTTCCTTCCAGCCCTTCTTATAGATGGGCATCACGCTTGTTAACCCCCAGTCAACTGGGACCTCCCCGCTTGGCCAGGACTGCTGACAGATGATGGAAAGTGGCTTGGCAAGCAGCTCCGCCAGCTCCCTCGGTACCCTTGGGTGGATCCCATCCAGCCCCATAGACTTGTGTGTGTCTGAGTGGTGTAGCAGGTGGCTATTTCCCCTTGGATTACGGGGGCTTCATTCTGCTCCCTGTCCCTGTCTTCCAGCTCAGGGGGCTGGGTACCCTGCAAACAACTGGTCATACTATGATAGACTGAGGCAAAGGCGGCATTAACCTCACTTGGCAAACTCATGTTTGTATTGCTAAATCTTTTCTACCCATGTTATGCAAGTGAAGGATACCAGCTACCATAATACCCAAAGGCCAGAGAGCCCACCAAAGAGATTGAAATCTAACACTGCAGGAAATTATTATTAATCTAGTCCTAGCAACTGTTAAATCTCTATTCCTCGCTTTTCTTATATGGGTGAGGTCTGCTATTTTTCCTCTTCTCAATTAGAAATTCCAGTTTATAAATCAACATTTGTGACAAGTTAGTCTTTTTAAGAGTATATTCTGTCATTGGTTTCAACTAGCTAATGTTCTCATTTTTATTGGAATGGGTGTGTAAGTGAAAACTAACTCGCTTACTTTTCTCTGGTTTTACTTTTGCTCTACTCCACCCAGCTTTCTGGTTCTCTGTAAAACAGGTTGTAAGGCTGTGACTGTTTGCAGTTCACAATGTTTTCCTCCATTACTCTCATTCTCAGTTCTGTTAGATAACCCATGCATGAAAACAGTGTTCTGCGTTACTGAAATGAAAAGCCTTAAAAACACTTGTGACTAAGGAATCAAAAGCCATGAAAGCAAAACAAAGCCCTAATGTCAGAGAGCCCGCGGGACGAATAGATACCAACCTAATGACTTGATTGCAGTGCGCACACATGGGAGTACGCTTTCCTGCAGGAATATGCTCTGCCCTCTGAACCAACGTGTCTTGCTCATTTAGCTGAGGTGCTGTCACAAATTTTTCACTCGGGGCAGTTGTTCCAGGTGGTTTAATACTGTTTGATGTCCATCCACTGGCAGGAGCTGGGGAAAGAGTGCCAAAAGCATTTAGAAGACCGTCTTTCAGTACCAAGTAAATTATTTTGAAATACAAGCAACTGGCAACATTTGCCTAACATCCTTGTCCAGTGCATAGCTGCCTATTTAAAGGAACAAATTGAAAAGCACTTATTTTCCCTTCCTCCTCCACCAGGTCCTACCTACTTTATGAAATGTCTGTGAAATAACACAGAATGGTTTTGGCTAACTTGAAGTAGTGGACAAATTTCAACATACTAAAGAAGTTAGGCGAAAGAATATACAACCTGTGAAGGCATTATTTTGCTTTAGATACAAAAGCTGAAGCCAAGAATATCAGTGTATGAACAGAGACAGGAGAATATGACATACCTACTCAAAACATTTCACACTGAGTGAAATAGATGATACATCATCACTAGCAGATTAAACAAGAGTACACATTCAATACAACACGGTCAGGAACTTAAAATACAGTACTGTATAAGGAAAACATATTTCTAAATCAAATTTAAACTCTAGTCTAGACCACTAGATACTGCCAATCTGAAGCACTCCAAAGGCCACGTTCACATCCTCTTTATAAAAGTTATGACATTGAAATAAAAACCTGATGCTTTCATAAATGTATGCATCCACATACTTCCATTTGCACTCCGATTTTTAGAGTCGTAGAGTAGACATAAGCTTTCACAGAGCACGACAAATGCATTTGCAAAAATGAAAGGCACCGATGATACTGTTGCCAAGGGTAATGAAGAAACAAACGGTCCTCTGCTTTTCTTTCTCCCCTACTGATATATGTACCTTGGTAACGTACAAGCTACAGCAACACGAGTTTATGGAGCAGTTATTCCTGTCAAGTGGAGAATTCTTTTTCTTTTCGGTATGCTAAACCCCCCCACATTTCCACAGCCTTTTGCTTCTAATCACAGGCAAGAGAAACTGTGAGTGTTTACTCAGTGTCCTGGTTTGGCACAGCTTTACTAAAACTTTGTAAATCAAAAAGTGAAATTAAGATTTGAGTGGAAGCTCAGAGAGAAACAACCAAGCAATGACAGAGATCTCGGACAGCACAGGATGATGCTTCTGTTGCAATGAGGCAACATCAGGGCATTGGTATGTCGCTTCGCAAAAAGAGTAGTTTGTGGAGCTGTTAATTTTTGTGCTAGTCTTGCTCTCCCATCTTTCATATCATCTTCCAGGGAAAAGATGAAAAATTGTTTCTCATTATCTCAACGTAATGCTGATCAGCCTCCATCCTACAGAAAAGCTGCAAATAGCTTTCAGGTAAAATACTGCACTCCGTGGAAGTGGCATACTAATCCATGGAGAAGATAAATTTAAGCAACAGTAACATACATAAATTTCAACAGAAATGGCAATTCCCTATTATTTACAGAAGATAGCCACACACCACATAATTTAATCAAACCAGTCCAGTGAACTTTAATTAACAACACCTCCCCACACACACACACATATATTTGTAAGCTAAAGCAACACAGCTGGAAGAGAAACCCTTTTTAACACAAATACTTTTGTACCATAATTATGCTTGGTATTAATCCACTGATACAGGCTCAATACCTACTTTTGCTTACTCTTTCTTTGTACGAAAAAGCAAGGTAGTCATTTTTTTGTCTAACTCACTGGGTGGTTCGTCAGATCTTCTGGAATCAGATAATTTCAAGACTGATATATTTTTGGATCCTTTTCAATATCTGAATTAGCAAAAATTATACCAGCTCATCAGTGGTTTTTGTTGTGCTTTGGTTTTTGTTTTTAAATATAAAACTATTGTTTATATTTAATGTAGAATTAATTAACTTGCAATATATTGAAAAATAACATCTTGATTCTAGAAACATTCAGCATTCCCGAGCAGAAAGTATTTAGGAATAGAAGCACTGGATCTTGAACAAATCACTCTGCTACTGTGGTTCATTTTAGATTATAAATGCCTGCTAAACTGAAAACACAGGAACAGATAAAAATGGAAAAGGTGGCAGAAAGGCTTTGAAGACATGAACAATAGTGGGTTTGATTAATAGCACTTTCCTCTCCTGTCATCACACATGGCTTTCTAATATTCAGGTCCCATTTCACAAGAAGACAAAAAATACACACTAAAAATAAATCTGTTTGAAGACTGCTTTTGCCATAAATCAAATTGCAGCACACCTTCTAATATATTGGTAATTTCTGTTTATCTGCTAAATCCCAAAACCCATTCAGACACATCAGCTAGCTCTTGTTTGCACTGTGTAGCTAAAAAAAGTCCTTCTGCTTACTTAAAGAGGAAAAAAGTACAAACACCACAATTATTGCCTTTTCTTTGGTCTCATTACAGCTTTCATTAGTGCTGTTTTTATGAATGATGCTTTTCTGAACACTACTCAACTTTGAAGTTACTACTGGCCAGGAGCAGGATTTGTCTACACAAATCTTCTCTCAGTTGTTAGACAAATCAGTCATTTCTGAATTATCAAAGCACTAAAAAAGGAGAAAAGGAGATAGCCCATCAGTTTTGAAAATAAATTTGGTCTATTAATGACCCTATGTTAAAACAAAAATTTTCTTTCATGCAAACCATACTATAAACCACACAAATTTGTACCGTGTTGAGAAAGAGCTGTGGCCTAAGCAAAAACAAGCTGGGCATTTAGCATGAGGACCAGTAAAGACAGATGGACCACTTCCACTGAAATCGGTGAGCTCGAGTTCAACACCCAGACCTGCAGCAGACACAGGACTCCCATGTGAACACAGCCACAATGCAAACGAATAAGGGCAATAACAAATAAGCCCCAAGTCTTCAGATACTTCTATATTTGCCACAGTACTTTTGGATACTGGACAAAATGAAGTTCTAAAAGGTTTTTCAACTGTCATTTGTAAATTTATGTCACTATTTGGTCTACTACGACAGGAAAAATATCTAATTGATGACCACAGATGCCATCAGCAGCTAAGAACTAAGACAGGAAAGGCTGCCTTCTGCTCAAACATCCTTGAAAAGCAAGACCTTAAAGCATTTTATTAAATGCTCACTTCTTCCATCTCTCAAGGCCAGTGTAAAGCCATGAAGCTCCCTGCCATGCTTACAGTTTGTCTCCACTGTATTCTCTCAAGGGGTATTTTTCTCTTTGCTGGTATTCACACGAAGACCTTGTTGGTCTTGCACAGTATTATTCCCCTCTATTCCTGTTCTGAAGTGAGCTCAAGTTTATTTCAGTTCCGTTTTTTTTCATCCTAATGAAGACGAGTCAGTTTGCTTCCATTGCCTTTAGATCCACATTTATTAAAGAAAATACACCAGCAAAGTACAGTAACAGCTACTTCACCATGTTTATTACACTGGTTGTTTTTTATAAACCTTCTACAGTTGTTCTGCTAGATTTTATTTTTCACCACAGATCACTCTCCCTTTCTCACCGCTTGATTTGCCTCAGCCTTACCTTCCTCATTCTCATCTGAACATCAGCCGGAGGACAGCCTTTATTGCCCACTTGAGTCTTTCCACAGGCCACAAACCTACATTTAACACTCCAGTAATTTCAGCAAAGGTTCATTACTTCCACTGCAACCCGTGGAACCTTTTTTTGTTAGTGGTGGTATTTTTTTTTTTTGTTTGGTTCGGCTTATTCTTCTTATTTTAAAACCCTCACTATTAGTTCTCTACTTAAAATTTACATGAATTCTCAGTATTTTTTTCCAACAATATTCCACCTCTTGTGGATTTCAGAATTTCAAATATTAGGTCTGTTTTCTTATTTAGAATGAACATTGATGTTTCCCAACTATTCCTTCTACTTAAACAGCAAGTTTAACACTCTCATACTGAACAAGATGGTTTCTTCTGCAAGCAGAGAGGAAGGGAACGCTCTCAGAGTTCCCGCATTCTCCTCCTCTCCTTTCTCTTCCCTATTCCCTTGCAAACCTTTCAGGTTGAAACACAACCACATGATTTCAAGAAAAACATCAGGTCCAGAAAATTTATGCAGGTGTTTTTTCTTGCAATGAGAAGCTTTTACCAGGGCACACCAGTAACAACAAGGTAGGTACAAATTATTACACTCAATCTAAGCAAAGACCTCTCAACTCTTGGCAATCAATCTAAGCTCTCCTGTGGTTTGTGCTTTATACTTTGCTTTTTACTTTTTACATATATGATTTTGGATCCCATCAGCAGCTCTGTTCTCAAAGAGTGCTGGGGAGGTGCCCTGGTACTCAAGATCTGGCGAGGTGCACACACATTTTTAACTGTGAACGATGACCACGTGGGGATGGGAAACCACTCCAGCTGCCTCGCGACACAATCTCACCATGTATTTCCTGTGTGCCACCTTTGTTGCTTGAGTTGGGACACAGCACAGCAACTTTGGCAGGTGCTCTGCAGAATTATGAATCACAATATATAAATACAATAAATAAATAAAAAGAAATAATTTATAGGAATTATACACCCTATTGGGAGCTAGTCTACTCTAAGTGCCAGGTTTGGTCATGAAAAGATCTCTGTGGCCAAATTTCAGAGTTTTGCAGGCTTCACTTCACCTTCGCTCTCTTTAATTAAACCTTCTAAAGCACGGTTCATTTACACTTGTGTATTGTCATAGCTGGCTTTTTTAAAACAGAAAATACTCTGTACCTGACTATTAACTTTCTACTTTATTAGGTTTAAGTTTAGCAAACCCTCAGTGTTTGCTTTCACTAAACTCCTTGGTATGGCTAGTTTAATATTTAACAAAGTTTTAGGCAAGGTAAAGAACTGGCTTTTTTTCTTTCTCAAAAATCCCAGTGTGACTTTGCCCTCGTTAGACTAACAATAGGCTGTTCCATCGCTGAGCACATGGATAACTGCAAACACTGGCGAAAGGTTTGGAAGACAAAAGGAGAAAGGCGGTGCCAAAGTCACTTTGACAGCGGTTCTCCGGTGCGTAGCAACAATACAACAGCCTGAACTGTTTAACGCTCACTTAAACATAACATCAGACTTCATGTAATATCTATAAATAACAATGCTACTTTAAGCGGAGGGAGTGCCAGAACTTCATTTTAAAGTGTTCTAACTCAGTGATTTATACGCTGCTATCAAACTACTGTATTATAAATGGAAAATATAAACTTCATATGTCCAATTTTCTGACTTTTCTTAATATATCTGTACAGTAAGAGATCTTCCTGTTTCTCCTCTCCAAAGCAAACAGATGGCCGGATGAAGTAACGTGTCTGAAAAGCTCGGCTGTCAGCTCATTACATTAGCCGTATATAACACCCCATCCACTACCAGGCCCACGTGAAATTGCACAAGTTCAATGGAGAAAGCTACAGGACAAGCAAGAGGGGAGGGAAAAAAAAAAACACCAACCCAAACCACAAAAAAAAACCCCAAACCCCAAAACCCTGTGCTCAGCAGTTCTCTTTTTGTTTCCTACAGAGTCTTGGAAGCGCAGTCAGAGGTAAACCCCTGTCACTGATTAAAGGCTGAACAGGAAGGATTAAACCATTATCATGTCTTTAAATGCTGGCGAAGGCTGGTATGCGACCCATGGAAAATCACAACAGGTGCCACCCCGGCCCAATTTCAACAGCCCCTGCAACTGGAGGGGCTAGTTCCTGTGCTAGCAACCAGCCTTTCAACTGGAAAGGCTCCGGCTAAATTAGCTGTAAAGCATCTTAATTGAAATGAGTATGGTGGTTTTGGCTCACTCAGCCTGACTCCTTGTGATTTGTTACATCACATACCGTCACAAATTTGGCACAACTGGCGTTGCTTTTACCGAAAACGTGCCTCAAGGAGACAGAGAAAACGAAGACCTGTACAACAGCGTCTCATTTCTCTGGAGCAACAGTTAAGAAACTCATTTGGTAGCTTTCTGCAGGTAACATTTTTCCTCCCTCGCTTTTAGCTCCTCTTCTGACCTCAACAGCTTGACTATGCCTGCGGAGCATGACTATCCAGTCTCGCTGACACGCAGATTATCTGCCAGTTGCATGGAGCTGATGTTTAACATTGAATAGCGATAAGAATGCATTTACCAGAGGTATATTGACTTTTCATGTGTTGAACAAATATTAGGCATAATTTTTGGATGTCCTACACCTGTACGTCTGAACAAGACACATCACTGCTCTGATCTGGTGCTAGAGAACGAAGGGGAACTGATCTGATGAGCCAGTCTGTGACAAGCAGCTAATTGCTTTTTTAAGAAATCAAAGATGATTTGCTAATTTTGCAAGTCGGTCAATGTTCCCACTCGATGGGTGTGAAATAACCACAGAGACAAATAACCTCTTCATCTCCGTTTAAACGACTAGAGAAAGGAATATGCATCTGATTTATGTATGCAATTAGTTTAAGTGCACAGCTTGGTGCAATAGCACATGAATTTAGCAACATCAAATCACAGGAAAATTGTCAAAGGTCATATTTGTAAGCTGAATTTCTGTTCAGCAGATAGTTTAGTGAGGTACACCAGGTCATTCTGCCTCCAACAAGTAGGTGGCATATTTCTGCATCAGTATTATGATCTGCCCCTTCTTAAATACAAACACTCAAGTTTTAGAAACATATTCATTTTTTCACCATGTCTGCAGGAGTTACAATTTCATACTACCATCAAATTAAGGTTGACATTTATAAATTACTCTGGTTTCACAATGGGTTTTGCTTGGCTAAGTGACTTCACATTACTTCACTTGTAAGAATAAATTCCTGTGGTTTGCTGTCACATGATGATATAATCATTTAGATTAGATGAAAAATTAATAAGAATAACAGTTCATACACCAGGATCAGGAAGCTTTTGTGTTTTGACCTGTCAATCATACCATTTTTATGGACAAGGCCTTCTGTTTTTATGAATGGTGACTGCATCGTGGAGGAGCAATCTTTAACAATCTTTTTCAGTGAAAAATACTGGAACTGTTTATATTTTGGGACTGTTTCCAGCAGAGGCCTTGCCAACAATATAAGGGTTTGCCTCGTAGTGTTACTCCAGTTTCTTCCTCAAGTTCAGACCATGGTCCTCAATAGGCACGTAGCCATTTGAACCTCTATAGTAACTAGTCCTGCCTTTAATTCCCTGTTCTACAAAGGAAACAGGGATGAGAGGGCCCTAAAAACAAAATTGCAGAACTTTATGAACAAGGTGATGCTGACACAATAGTTTGGTTGCCTTTTCCATGCAGAAGTATTCCCAATGCTGACGGGCCATCAACTTAACTTAGTCAGGGTGGCCTGTAAGGTCAATAGAACTGAGATAGGGGCTGGGCTAATTACAAATTAAATGCAGAAAAACAAGCGACCAGTAGAGAAAGTGCCACAGTCCATCCCTTCATGGGCTTTGAGCAAGGCCTTACTGGCAGGACAAGCATTTTACAATACCACAGTAAATCTCTGTGCCTTCCTCCCTCTCCCCAGCTTCATATTGTTTGACATTATGGTCAAACCCCCCAGCCTGATATGGTCTGGATTTTTCAGGTCAAACCCCCCAATCTGACTTGGTCTGGATTTTTACCCCATTTTCCTTAGCAAACCTCTACAGAACAAGCAACAAGAAAGAAGAAAAAGACCCAAACCGTCAGTATATGCAGGACAGGATGTCAAATCACACCTAGGAGCAGGTTTGTATTTTCTTCTGCTTTTAAAGTTCTAATATTCTCGAGGGAATGGGATATAGGAAAAACAAACAAACCACAACACACAGCAAGACAGCACGCTAAGGATAACTCCAGAGATGGTAAATGCAAGTCTACCAAACACATGAAAACAACTGCAAGGAAAAAGCAGAAGTTTTCAAACTAAGTTGTCTAGGGAGCAATTTTTCTGTGCTTGCAGTCAGCTTCCAAGCGTGTTCCCTCTGCTGAAGGGAGCATGTGCTTAACACATGTGCTGGCTCGGGATTAGGCAACTGACAGTTGTGGGTATTGCAGAATATGCTGGCATTCCCGAGCAGCTCTGCTGGAAGGGATTATATATCCCAGTGGTATCAGGCCGAGAGAGACCCTGAGAATAAGGAAATTGGCACATCTGGGTAACCGGTCACTTCAAATTGCAAGCTTTGGACACTTTTATCGCAAACCCTCCCCGTCCCATCTTTGTAACTTAGCTGCCAAGCCTAGGAGGAATGAAGGTCATCACCTGCAACAAAACCCTCCTCTCCAAGCAGCAGACCAGCTTTTCTGGCCACCAGCTGCACCAGCTCATGATGGGACCCACAGGATCCCGCCAGACCCCCACGAGCGAACAAGATGCTGCCTGCCCGGCTCCTGAAGGGGAAGGCAGGACGCGGTGCTGGAAGTGCTGTGCCTGGCACCCAGCCTCTCCAGTCCCCACCGCGCCAGCAGCTCGCCCTCTGACAACAGTGTCTGGAACACGCCAGGAAAGAGGAGGCACTTTCGCATGAGAAACATAACGTTGGAAGACCTGGCTGCTTCTGACCATCGCAGATCCTGCTGCGCTTTCCGCAAGAACAGTTCGTCTCCTGGCCAAACTCCTGTTTCTGTAACTGCATTTATTGGGTAATTATACTTTCTTAAACTGTCCCAGCAGTTTTAATTTGCCACGGTGCTATTCACTTCCCTTCAAGATGCCGTGGAGTGTCACAGAGTGCTGACAAGCAGCTGTTACGCTTCACCCAAGAAGTGACTGCTTGGCGGTGGCGGGTAAAAGCCATTCCTGTGCGTGCATCGTGTGCTTGCATGTGGTACCAGGACTGTAAAATGCCTTGGGGTTCCTCGGCGGTGAGCAATGCTACATAAGCTTAAGGTAATTGTTAGCTATCAAATAGTAAAATAACTCACTGTGATGTAGCTGGGATGTTGTGGGAAATCTTATTTTTTAAATTGAATATAATCTTGTAAAAAGCTTCTCCTTCTGGTGGGTGAACAGAACATCATAACTCAACAAAAATGAAGTGAGAACTATTATAAATTCTAGCCTGCACATTTAACACACAGTAACAGCCACAATTTGACTTATTTTGACAAGTGAAAAAATCAACAGAAAAGAGAGGCTGATAGCAAATGCGTTATTTGGAAAACTCTGTCCAGGCAGATGCCACCACTGCACTGTGTGCACACCCCCCCTGCCCCCCATTTTCAGCTCCTTGTGCACCCAATGCGCCAAATATCAGGCTTCTTTTGTTCATTTGTTTAACAAGCCAGGCTTTTATCCTGCTTATCCATCTTTTTACCTATGCCTTAAAGTAAGCATGAGGCAGCCATCCTCCATTTCCTCTACCAAATCACTGAGGAATCCTGTAATATCAGGATAAAACCTGTCACCTTCACAGGGGGTGACTAATGTAGCAGTGTTAGTGGGTACCCCACAAGTACCCCCCTCCAGCAGATGAGGACAGTTCATCTCCAAGGGTGCTATCACTGCAAGATCACTTGGATCATGATTGACTTCTGCACAAAGAAGCCCAGTGCCTGAAGCATCTCCAAGTTCGCGATCTTGGCCATCCATTTTAGACCATCTTTTTTCTTTTTTCTTCCACACCTTTTTGTTGCCAGGTTGTGAAATATAGATCAATGGAGATCATACCTGAGTTCCAACAAAAACGCTCTGACACCTTTAGGCATCTCTACACAAACTCAAAACAAACAAACAAACAAACAAAAAAACCACCAACAAGCTAAACCCCTAAACTGAAACCAAAAAAGAGAAACCATGCTACTTTTAACCAAAAAATGTAAGGGTGTTCTCTGGTGGCCTACCCAAGAAAGGGAGATTCCAGCAAATAAACGAAAAGATGCTGTCTGATCAAATGACTTATCTGTGTAGTCAGATTTCTTAATAAATAAAATCGCTGGTAATAGTCATGCTGTGCCATCAAACAGCAGATTACAGTTTCCCCAGACACATACAAAACCTTTTGACGTGTCTGCTTTGCTATGGGAACAACTTGGTGTTATATACGATATTCATTAGAAGTGTAAGTGCTACTAGAGCTACAAAACTGCACTCCAAATAAGTTTCTGCTATTCATAGCATACTAATACAGACATTTACATAAGATTATGTCTTCCTTCTAATTATTTCCTACACTAGACTTCAACCATGAAATCAATCAGGCTCCAAGGGAGGGGTTTTTGTTTGTTTAAAATTTTGTCAGGCCTACGACCTACGAAGCCAAATTCTGTTTGGCCTGTGAAGCACTGGTAATTTTACTTTAAAGAAAACTTTATGCTCACAGACTGCAAACAAACAGCAGAATTAATGACTGAAGTCCAAACACGCCCTGAAACGCTTATAGTCTTTTTCTTCAAGATCTGACTAATTTCATCAAAACACTCAACTACTGAAACAGTTTTACCTATCAGACTGCTAGTTTCAGTCTCACTGAGTAAGCTCACGTACAGCAAAACCTTGCATATTTTTATTTTTGCCCTTCTGTATTTCAGGAAACATCTGAGTTTTCAACACGCCCCTCTGCTACAGTTTTCATTTCTGGCTCCCCCAATGCTTTTGGAGGCGGTGATGACTTTCCTTCTTTTGAAGTCAAGCAGTACATCCCAGGCTGCTACGGCAAGACAGCACAGAGCTGACATCCTCACGACCATTGCCTTCCACCAGCTTTTCTTAAGTTTCTTGTACGCTATTCTGGAACATAACAACCAAAACCTCTCTGGCTGGCTTTCCCCTCACCTACCTACTTAGTACCTCTAATGTGAAAACAGAGATTCTCACATTATCCAAGAGCATGGGCGTAGATTTTCAGAGAAGTATGGAATCAAGTGTAATTTCATTCACCCTTCTAAACCTTTCTCCTTCGTGTGTCCATCGTTTTAAAAAAAAAAAAAAAAAAAAAAAAAAA